>Ga0226835_1000362_pt1 | contig 59902 bp, 53 predicted proteins | sample LAC_MetaG_1_FD_163627 | JGI IMG/M metagenome (GOLD analysis project Ga0226835, IMG submission 163627) | Anaerobic ammonium oxidizing microbial communities from anammox membrane bioreactor (MBR) in UC Berkley, California, United States -... | ecosystem: Engineered > Bioreactor > Anaerobic >...
AGAGCCGAGCTCTCGGTGAAGAACGACAATGACGAGATCGCCCGCCAGTGCCTCCAGAAAAAACAGGACGCCGCAAGCCAGGAAGAAGATTTGAAGCGTCAGCTTGAAGCCCAGAAGCAGACCAATGCCAATCTCAAGAGCCGCCTGGCCGAGATGGAGAAAGAGCTGCGCGAATTCGCAATTAAGAAGAAAGAGCTCATCGCCCGGGGTCAGGCCGGCGACGCCATGGCCAGCGCCAACGACCTCCTCTCCAAGTCCGGCTCCTCCGCCATGGATGTCCTGGAAAGCAAGATTCGCGAGAAAGAGATCCGCAACGAGGCCCTGGCGGAGATGCGGGGCGACACAAAGCTCGAGGAGCAATTCAAGGATATGTCCGGCAGCGCTGATCTGGAGCTCGAGCTTCTGGCCATGAAAGAGCAGATGTCCAGCGCCAAGCTGATCACCCGGAACAAAGAGAACGACGCCGCTAGCCCCCCTGCCGACGAAGCAGGGGAAGCCGAGGAGACAGGGGGAGCCGAGGAGATCACCGAGGTCGAGGTCGAAAGCGAAGAGTGATGAACAGAAGGAGCTTATCTACTCGAACCCTGGTCCTTGCTCTTTTGATTCTTGCCGTCCAGCCATCCGCCCTGGCCCAGGCGAAGAAAGCCGAGGCTGGTCAATCGAAAGCAGCAACGGCAGCCAGCTATAAGGCCTATTTCAAGAAGTGGTTCGACAAATATTACAGCAGCCTCTACTACGCCAAGAGCCTGAATGACATTCGTCCTTACTTCACCGACAACTATATAAGAGGCTGGGATACCCTCTCCGATGGTCAGAAAGTCGAAGAGCTGGCGCGCCTCAAGCGCTTCTATGTGGGCGACTCCAAGCTCGAGAAGCTCTCCTTCGGAACCGACGGCTCATCCGCCGAGGTCGAGCTCACCGGGGCGCTGGTGGTCGACGAGAAAAGAGGCTATGGACGCTGTACCTATAAGATGCAGAAAGAAGCCCGGGGCTGGTTGATCAACAGCTCCAGCCGCCAGGCCGAATACACCAAAGTTATCTGGTAGATCCTGATATTACCGGTGATGCCACAGCAGAACGGGCCCGAGAATCTCAGTCGAGATCGCCCAGACTGAAGCTATCCTTGCTGAAAGGAGACTCGCTGGCATTCATGGCTGCGTTTTTCGGGCCAAGCCAGAGACCTTCGATGGTGCCCTTGAAGATGCCGACAGGCAGCCCGACGAGATAGCCGGCGGCTGTCTTCACTGCTCCGCCGTCCCCGGATACCTGCTCGGCGGTCTCTTTGGTATTCGAGACGGTCTTTCTCAGTACGGCTATCGGAGTACCGATCACGGTTCCGGCCGTGAAAGAGAGCAAGGCCACCGGCACTTTCACCGCGCTGCTCAAGAAATCTCCCGAATCAGCGTGGGCCGGAGCCGGAGCCGTCGCGGCCAGCACAGCCACGCTCGCGATCGAAAGCAATACTCTTCTCATTGACAATCCCCCCTGGATATCACCACATATGCTGCCATCAGCGCGTCTATTATCACTTTATTCGGCGCGGAAGAAAAAGATACGATCCGATATCCCGACTCGATCCGAGCCGCCACCTCCAGAGGTCTCCGGGCATTGCGCCGGAGCAAGCAAACGATATCGAGCAGCCATATCGGACAGGCAGAGAAAATTGCCCGGGACCCGCTTTGCAACCCCGATCCCTCTCCTGACGTTTTTCCTGCTATAGTGCTGGGCAAGATGTAGATGAAACGCCGGGACCAGCACTGTCAGCATGAAATTGAAGAACAACTGGGACATCTTCATTAAGGCCGGAGCGAGACTATATTCGGAGGGCGACTTTCGAGCTGCTGTCGATAATTATGAGGCAGCCCTCAATGAAGCCCGAGCCGCCGCCAATAACACCGAGAACGAAGCCAGGGCACTGGAGGGTCTGGGACAGTGCTATACGTCCATGACCGAGTACGGTCGGGCCAAAGACACCTACAAAGAACTCTTGAGAATCAAGGAAGCCTCTTGCGGTCCCGAGTCCATCGAGACCCTGGAGACCCTCATCCACCTCTTAGTATCCCTCCACAAGGGCGGCCAGAGCGCCGAGGCCATGCCTGTCGCTCAGCGGGTCTACCAGCTCGGGCTCAAGATATTCGGACCCGCCAATATCCACATGGCCAGAGTCACTCACGGGATCGCCAGATTCCTTCTCGACGTCGGGCAGGCACCCGACTCGGAATCCATGTTCAAATACGCTCTCCAGATCCTCTCGAGCAATCCGGACAGTCAGGACCTCTACAAGAGCGCCATAGTGAGCGACTACGCGAACGCCCTGCGAAGCTGGGGAAGGGCACCGGAAGCAGATCAGATTCTGGTGCAATTCGGTCTACGATGACAGCCCTCTCGGTAAGACTGCCGGCGGCTTTCTTTCTGGCCGCCTCTCTGACATCCCTGAGCGGGCTCGCTGCCGCACCGGAGAAGTCGATCCCCGGCTACCGGATCATCGCCAACCAGAACAGAGGCTCCCAGAAGCTCGAAATCAGAGTAGCCGGGGACTATGGTCTGGCGAGCACCGGCGTGGCCGTCGGCATGCACAAGCCTCCCTGTGATCGGGTCTATTTCGTAAGCCGGGAGAACAAGAGGATTCTCACCTGGAATATCAAGGACCCCTATCCTCTGGCGTCCGCATTCACAACTATCAATCCCTGCCCCTTCTATAAAAAAGACGGTCGCACGAAAGTCCTGGGAATCGACTGCGACATAGCCTGGGGTCTGAACAAGCGCAGACAGCCGGTACTGCGCTACTACACCACCGACAGGCTGCCGGTGCCGAAAAGCATGCGTCTCTCCCAGTCGATAAACCTTTCCCTGCCCGTAGATCTGGGCTTTCCCATGGAGGTGGCCTATGCCCGGACCATAGGCGGCAAGACAGGCTGGGTCACTGTGTATAAGACCGAAAAAATCAACAAAGAGAGCTTTCCCCTCTCCATCTTCAAAGTGCCGACCAATTACAAGCCGGTGAAATCCGTCACCGAGCTGGTGTTCTCCTCCGGGGGTGACGGTCTCGGAAGCGGAGACATCGAAGACCTGTTCGAGCACCACTTCTCGAATTGACCATTTACATGAGGCTATCTTTACCAGAATGATCTTCGCGACCTACTGGTTTGTCCTGTCTGTGGCAATTTTCCTGCCCCTCTACTGGCTCATGCCGGCCGGCCGCCTGAGACTCTTCCTTCTGATCGCCTTTTGCCTCGTGTTTCACGCGCACTTCGCAGGCGCCGCCGGCATGATACCAATTATAGTGCTGGCGGCGATCACTTTCGCGATCGGGAGAGCCGAGAAGAAGAGCCTCTGTCTCTGGGGAATCGTTTTCTGCGCCCTCGCTCTTTGCTGGTACAAGTATGCTCATTTCCTCGCCAGGGATTTGATCATGCCCCTCAACGACAGCATCGGTCTCGATGCCGATCGAGCCGTCTCGACTCTCCTGCCCATCACGCCACCACTGGCCATAAGCTTTTTCACCTTCGAGTTCGTCCATTATCTCTTCGAGGTGCGCCGGGGCAATCCGGCGATCAGAAGCCCCCTGAATTTCATCGCTTTTACCTTTTTCTTTCCATGCCTGGTAGCCGGACCGATCAAACGATACGGTCAGTTTCTCCCGGCTCTGGAGGAAGGTCTCCGAAAGCCGCAGAGCCAGATGGTCGCTCTCGGTCTCTTGCAGGTGGCGGCAGGCTACGCCAAAAAGGTCCTGCTCGCCGACAACCTGACGGTTTATATCATCAGCATGGAGCCTCACTTTCCCTATACCGATCATTGCGGTCGGTGGCTCTTCCTGCTCGCCCTGTCGCTGCGGATCTATTTCGATTTCAGCGGCTATAGCGATATCGCCATCGGTTTTGCCAGAATGATGGGGATCGAGATCCCGGCCAATTTCAACTGGCCTTATCTGGCGACAAGCGTCCGGGATTTCTGGCAGCGCTGGCATATCTCCCTTTCCACCTGGATCAGAGACTATATCTATATTCCTCTGGGAGGAAGCAGACGGGGACAGATCTTTCGCCTGCTCAACGCCACCATCGCCTTCGCCATCTGCGGTCTCTGGCACGGGGCCGCCTGGCACTTCGTGCTCTGGGGACTCTATCACGGCGCCGGTTTGATCGTATCATCCACCTATCGCAAGACCCTGGGCAAACCCGGCGCCGCCCTGGGCAAGCTCTTCGACCGCGTCCCCGTTCTGGCCTGGGCCCTGACCATGATCTTCGTAGCCTTCGGCTGGCTTCTCTTCTTCTATCCTCTCGGCCGGGCCCTCTATATGGCGCGGCTTCTCCTGGGAGGTCAGGCTTGATGCAAACGCTCAAGATCGATATCATCGCTTTCACCGTCGGGCTGGTCCTGGCTATGGCATTGCTCAGCTTCTGCGGCTACCGGGCGAGCAAGACCTGTCTCTTCGGAGAAGACGGCTTCCATCGCATTCACCGATTCATCAGTCCCTATACTTCTTTCTATCCCACCATAAGCGAGCTCATCGAGCTGGTGGAGAGGAGAAGCCCGCCCGGCAAGATCGTGGTGGTGGTAGGCGGCGACAGCGTCTTCAACGGCATGTGCCAGTCACCGGACAGCCTCTGGACAGACGAGCTCGGCCGTCTTCTGGGCGATCGCTATACCGTCACGAACATCTCATTTCACGGCATGCATCCCTTCGCTGCCGGCTGCTACGTGTCCGAGCACCTGCTCAAAAAAGGACGAAAAGTAATCTGCCTCACCGATGGGCAGCCGGACAAGTTCGGCGCCGGATTCGACGACCAGCATGCCAATCTCTATTATGACGCTCTCTTCAAAGGCAAGCTCATGGACTGCCGGGAACGGGAAAGAGTCCTGGGCTTCCTGTCGGATGTCAACGAAAAGGCATTCAACAACCAGATAATCGATCTCAAGCTCGGCAAGGCCATGGATTCTCTATTCTATGCTTGCGATCTCTGGAATAGCATCGGCTACAGGCAGTTCTTCACGATCTGGACTCCTTCCACCGGCGGGCGCTTTCTAATGCCACGAAGGCTTTTCAAAGACGAAGCCGAGCCCCCTCTGTACGATCAGCCGAGGCTCGAGCGCGAGCTTTCCTATCTAAAAGAACGCACCAGACACCTGGCGGTTCTCGACCGCGATGGCAATGCCCGACTGATCGAGAACACTTACAAGCGCTTCGACGCTTTCGTACCGGCGCTCACACCGGAAGAGCTTAAAGAGAAAATGATCGTCTTTCAGACCAGATTCAATCCGGCACTCAGAGAGAGGCTCAGTGCCGACGAGCGAAGTCTGGACGATGCGATCTATGAGCTTACCGCCCGGCGTTTCGCTAAATTCGGCTACAACGTGCTGAATGTGGGCGGCGATTTCCTGCCATCCGACTACTGCGACGCCAATCACTTCTCGGATCAGGGGGGCGTTCGCCTGGCCAGGGTGGTGGCGGTGAAGATAGAAGAGCTCGCGAGGAGGCTATCCTATTGAATATGCTCGAGAAGAAAATGCCCCGGATAGCCCTTTCCATGTTCATGGGTTTCCTCATGGGCTGCTTCTTTCACTATCTCCTCTATCGACTCTCGATACCGGCGGAGCCGTTCATCTATGTAGCTTTCTGAGCCGCCTTCCGAGCATAAATCGGCTCACTGAACGACAGTGGTTCAGTAAGCCGGCTTCCGTCTCTTATGCCCGCCTGCTAGATTGAAGATACCTGGCACCCCTACTTCGGTTATGGGTTTAAACTCCCCGCGCACCATGCGCGGGGGGGTGCCGACTTACCAAACAGAGACAGAAGCCATGACAAGAATCATCACCGGGCTGACCGCCCTGATTGCCCGCGCCATCACCCACGAAGGAGCCGCCGCTTTCGATCTGAGCATAAACTCGCCCCTGGAGCATCTCGTCTTCACCAAGGGCTCGACTCTCTTCGCGCCGTCCTTCTATCGGAGCCAGGAAGAAGAGCTCTTCGCCTACAGCCGGGCGCTACTGGCCGCCGAAAGACACGAGCCGGGATTCGCCTGGAAATTCGCCGCCTATATGCGCGATCCCGAGAACGGCAAAGGCAACCGCATTCAGGGCACCATCGCAGCCGCCATCCTCTGTGCCGCCTACCCTTCCTCGGAGTTTACCGAAGAGTACACCTACCGGTGCTTGAAGCACCGCGCCGATGATCTGGTGCTCTTCGTCTGCCATTTCACCAACCTCGGTCTGGGCGACATATCGGAAGCGGCGAGGCGGGCAATGGCTCGGGCCGCCAATGAGATGGACGAATACCAGTTGCTCAAATACGCGGGCCGGCAATTCACCATCGCCCGCTCCAGAGTAAAAGGCAAGAAGAAGGTGAGGGCCTCTCTACGCCTGGCCGACGCCCTGGGAATCGCCCGGCTCTACCTGAGCCCGGACAAGCTCGCCATCTACAAGTACCTGCACGCGCCAACCAGGCTCAAAGACAAATATGCCGAAGCGCTCACCCTGGCTCCGCACCGCCGGCGGTTCTTCAAACACAAGTGCTTCGAAGATGCCGAGAAGGGTCGTTGCTCCCTGGAGCAGATCCTCTCCACAACAGGAACGGGAAAAATGTCCTGGGAAAATATACTCGACATGGACGGGATTCTCCCGGACCTTGCTTTCAAGAACCATATACGGTGCATGTACAGGGGTGGCGTCAGCATAAACAAGCTTATTCTCGAGAGCAACAAACGCAAGTTCGAGGGAATCTGGCCGCACCAGATCTATGCCGGATACCGCTGCGCCCTGGACGGCACGGTCCGCTACAGAACCGGCAAAGAGCCCCGCCGCTATTTCCAGGGCGTGATCCGCTATCGCGCCGTCCCCTGCCCGAATGTCGAGCGGGTTTTCGAGTCGATTCTGTCCAGGCTTGCGAAAAACTGCATGCCGGCCGGCCTCAATCTCGGCCTCGCCGACATCTCGCCATCCATGTTCAGCTGCCCGCTGGGAGGGACGCAGAGCAGGATCATGGCCGGTGACGTTGCGGTCCTCTTCAGCGCCCTGATGGCGAAGGATCTGGGCTACGCCGCCACATTCGGAGACCATCTGCAGATCATGCGCCGGGAGGACTCGTCGAACGACTTCTCTTTCGCTGAATTCATCAGGCGCCACGGAGTAGGCTGGGGAAGCACTCAGGTAGCCGGCTCGCTGGTGGAGCTGATAACGCTGCTTGCAGCCAATCCTTCGATGCCCAGGCCCCGCACCCTCTTCTTTTTCTCCGACATGCAATTCCACCTGGCCGGCGTTCTCGCGCCTCTCGCCGGGACCCTAGAGAGATTTTTCAGCCCGAACAAGCCACCGCTCGTGGCTGCCATCGAAGCCTACCGGCAGATGATCGGTCCGGTGAGAGTGGTCCTCTGGAACCTTGCTTCCTACGACAACGCGCCGGCTCCGGCGGACATGGAAGACGTGATCATGCTTTCCGGATTCGATGTCAATACATTCAAGGCCCTTGTTACGGATAGCAAACAGGCCGTCCTGCCAGCCCCAACGCCAGGAATGGACAAGCCGGAGAAAAAATCAGACCTCCTCCAGGTGGTTCGCTCTTTCTGAGACCGAGAATTTGGCCTAAAATACCAGTTCTGGTTAGACCTATGCATAAACCACTACTGGGCTTTTCGATTCTTCTGGCATTGACCGTGCTTCCGGCTTTTGCCGGAGGAGAAGAGGAGTACCAGAAGGGCCTGGCCGCTTACAAGGCGAGAAGCTATCGGACAGCCGCCAAGAACTTCGAAGACTCCCTGGCCGGAGGCAACGGTGCTGCCGAAGTCTATATCTATATGGCTCATTCCTACGCAGCCTCCGGAGACATAAAGAAAGCCGTCCAGATCTATCGCGATACGGCCAGGATTTTCGCCGGGCTCCCGGCAGAAACCATGGCGAAAAAGTGCATCGCCAGGCTCGATCCGCACAACCGGATTCCGGCGAAAGTCTCGGAAGAAGAGAAAAAAGAAGCGGAAAGACAGAAGCCCAAACTCAGTTTCATCCACCGGATCAATATCATCGCCCCGACCATACCCGGTCACCAGCCGGTGAGCCCGTCCACGGTCGGCAAAGTGAAGCAGGTCATAGCCAGGCTGCCCAGGTGGGTCTACCTCATCGCCGACCAGGTCAACGCCACCATAAATATCGGCCCGAACTTCACCGATCGCTGGCCCGAGACCCTCCACGGTTCCACCCCGGGCATGGAGCACGAGCGCATGGCGGATGCCCTGGCACGAACCTATGGGAATGACATCTATCTATTCGAGCGCCAGACCATAGATGGGACCAGCAGACTCGGTCCTATCGCGGACTATGATTCTCTCGGTCGGGAAGTCATCTATCAGGTGAGCCATATCATCGACTCGGGTCTGGGGATCATGGAGGACAAGCGATTCCGCGCCGAATATGATCTGGACAAGGAGGCTATATCCCCTGAAAAAGAAGGCGAGCTCCGCTACTACCTGCAGGCAGACTATGCCGGCTCCGGCGAGGTGATTGCCTCGGTGATCGCAAACGTCCTGGGCAATCCCAGCAACAGCAAAGTCGAGGAGAATTTTCCGAGAGCGGCTGCCTGGGTGAGAAAACGAGTGGCAACGGCAAGCGCCACCACAACTTCTATCGCCAAGAGAAATCCCAGCAAGGCCGAGGTCAAGACTTTCACCAAGGCACAAGCCGAACCGGAGAAGAAAGAGCCGGAGGCCCCGGTGGATGTCATCCCCGATGAAGAGCATGTGCCCTACTGGAAAGACCAGTGGGGCAATCCTCTGGTCAACGCGCTCATAAACGGCAAGCGCATACCGGTGATGATCGACACCGGAGCTTATCGCACAGTCATGGGCACCAACCAGCTGAAAGCTCTGGGCATTCCCATACCAAAGGAAAAAGCCGTCCCGGTCGGCTATGGAGCGGCCGGCGCGCTGAAAGGCTGGAAAAAAGATTACGAGATCACCATCGGCAAGATCAAACGAACCACGAAAGTTACGGTGCTCGACGACAAACAGACGACTGTCTGCGTCGGTCAGCCTTTCCTGCGAGGAATGCATTACCGCATCGATCCCAAGAGAAACTATATCCATTTCGTCAAGGACAGCAAAACGACTATCAAGCAGGTCTCGGTGGATGCCATCGAGATTCCTTTCCGGATGGTGAACGACAATGTCATGGTGCAAGCCATGGTAAACGGGCGCATTATCGAAATGAACTTCGATACGGGCGCTCCGGATATTCTCCTGAGCTACCAGGACGCAAAAAAAATCGGTCTTCTCAAGAGAGCCCCGGATAGTATGGCGAAGATGCAGGGACACGGCACCGCGCAGACGACTTATTTCGTCTACAAGCTCGACAGAGTCGAGCTCGGTCCCATGGTCAAGACCGGTCTGACAGCCCTCGTTCCCGAGTCCGTGGGGATTCACTCCGTCCTCGGACAGATCTTCTTCGGCACGAAAACCTATGTCATAGACAACGAGAAGAATGTCATCCGCTTTTCTCGCTAGCAGGTGTTCCTGCGTTTGCAAATCCCGGGATCTGCGCATATACATATCATGAATGCCGACAACAAACGAGAGACCCTGAGCGACAGGCTCAAGCGCGCCGGAGTGACTACCATTGCGGGCCAGATCCAGGCGGACGGCTCGGGGTCCGAAGTCGCGGCCATGCTCCAGGGCGAGTTGCGGGAGAAGCCTATCTCCTGGCTCCTGCAGGCGGCCCAGCATTGCGAGGCTACCGGTCATCTCCTGATCGGCAACCCGGCCTGTACGGTCAATGTCCAGTTCGGTCTGGGAAAGCCGCTTCACGCCTATTCTCCTTTCGGTCAGGGTGTGGCGGTGGTCATCGACCTGTTCAACTGGAAAGACGGCAAAGTCCGCTTCGAGGAAGGCAAACAGCCGGAAGCCGCCAGTATCCAGGACACCGCCGAAGAGATCCTGCGCCAGGGCAACAGCTTTATGGATGACCTGTATTTTCTGGAGCAGAACGCGATCTCCGAGGTGTCCTTCCTCCTTCGACCGCCCGGCAAGCTGGCACCGGGGGAGCTGGAAGCCCGGCTGGCCCGGGGCGCCTCGATAGATCCCCGCACCCAGACCGAGTTTTTCGGCAATATCTACGGCACCCTCAACCTCAAGGACATTGCCGAGCGCATGGGTCTGCGCCACGATCAGTGGGTGACCATGGCCGCCAACCTCCTCAGGCTGGGCTTATTGCTCGCCCCTGACGGGCGCAGCCTGAAGCTTCCCGACCGTGACACCATAGAAGTCCCCATGCCAGTCATGCCGGCTACCGGTGCCGAGACCCTGCCGCTCTCGATGCCCCTGCCGCCGCCACCGCCTGACAGGGCTACCGAGGTACCAGAGCCACCGGTAATCGGCTGGGGAGCCATCGAATTCCAGACGGGGCCGGCTTCTACCCAGAAACAGCCGCCGAGCCCGGGCTCCGGCCAGATCATGCTGGGCACTCCCGGCAACTCCATCGAGCTCGAGCCGGCCCGGGCCAATGCTGTCTGGCGAATCCTGAACAATCCCGATACAGGAATCCTCACTTTCGAGGTCTTCCAGTTCTTTCTCGACCGGGAATTCGCCCGGGCCAGACGTTTCGGCACCATGCTCGCCCTCACCACTTTCTGTGTCAAACCGGACACCCCGGATTGCTCCATGCCCGCCGAAGCTCTGGCCATGCTCACCGGAGCCGTCAGCGCTATCAAGCGGGATGTCGACATGCTGGGGCATTTCGGCAATCGTTCTTTCGGTCTGCTCCTGCCCAATATCGAGAGCAGCCAGGCATGCAACCTTGCCGACCGGATCTCGGCGGATCTCCCGGGACTGGCACCGGATCTGGCGCGATACAGACCCTCCCTCTACTTCGGGATAGCCTCGGTGCCCCAGGACGGAACCGACCTGGCGAGTCTGGTGAGCGCCGCCCAGAAAGCCATGATCACCGCCGCCGACCGGAATGTCCTCAGGCTTCAAGCCTGCGAGCTGAGCTGACTCTTCCGGCTCATTATCTGGAATAGGTCTCGGCCATACGTCTTATCTCCGCCTTCTCCTGCTCCACCAGCACTGAAGGCGATACTATCCGGGCGGCGCTGCCGAAAGATCTGATCCAGGCGATGAATTCTCTTGGATCAGATAGCTTGATCCGGAACTCCACGTCCCCTGTCCCGTCCTTTACAGGCTCCACCACCCCGCGAGGATGACGCTTTCTGGCCTCGAGAATATACGGTGCCAGACGGCGGTCGAATCGTGCCACTACTGGCGGTTTGGTCTCCGCCTCCTCGGCTTCCGCCATGGAATGTGGAAAGGTCATGCCCCAGCCGCAGCTCATCAGGTAGCTCGCCTCGCTGGTGTCATCGGCGGCACTATCGTTGACAGGCAGATCGAGAGAGGGCGCTATGCTCAAAATGCGATCGATCCGCAGTGCCCGGTAAGAGCGCTCCGGCACTCGCTTGAAAATGCAGTACCAGCCGCGCTCGTGAAATACCATGCTGAGCGGATAGCCTTTCATCGTCTCCTCGTCTTTGAGTCGCGGTGTCTTGTAGACCAGCCCCAGGGGACGCCGCTCTCTTATCGCCTGGTAAAGAGCCCCGGAGTGCGCCTCGTATTTCTCGTCCTTCTCCAGAATATTCCGCTGCCTGACAGTACGCAGGAAGACCGAAGAGCCGCTCTCCGATCGCAGTCCGGAGAGGCGCTGGAGCACCAGGGAGGACTCGGGATCATCCAGACGGACGGCGAGAAGATGCAGGGCATCGAGAACGGCGTCGAGCTCGCCTGGAGAAAGGGTAGCCATGCCCTCGAGAACATAGCCGGCCCGAAGACGGCTGCCTCCGGGAAGAAGCCCATAATCTTTCTTGAGTGAGTCGATATCTTTAGCCAGGGTACGCTCGCTCACATCCAGGCCCTGCTCGACCAGCCTCTCTCGCAAGCGGCTCAGAGTGATTCCGGGATTGGTGGCGATGAGCTTGATAATCGCTCCGGTTCGCCTGAGCTTCGATGACATGCCCGGAATTGTAATATAATCCAGACCCGGAGGATAGCCGTGCCGCCTGAACACGAGCCCGAAGATGATAAGAACTCCGGTCCGCAAGGTCCGGTCGTCTGGATGAGCCTGGCTTTCGCTTTGCTTCTCATTCCGGTGGTCTTCTGGTGGCCGAGTTTCGCTTCGGATACGCTTTTCTGGGACGAGCGCACTGTCGAGACCGTGACATTCTCGGCCATGGGCGTGCTGCTCTCGGTGATGCTGGTGTTCAAAACCAGGCAGAACGAATCCGAAAGCGACGTCCCGGTGCAGAGAAAATTCGAGCGGGACAATTCCATCCTGGTGGACTCCGGTCTCATCCTCATCCTCCTTTCCCTGGCGCTTTCCGCCAACCGGGTCGTATGGAACCTTCCCCGGGAGCTCTATTTCGGCACCACGTTCCTTGCTTCTTCCGTCTATCTGGCAGCGGTGATCCGCTCTCTTGCCAGGGAAAAAAGACCGATCCAGTATGTCTTCCTGATGGTAGGCATCGCCATGGTCTCGATAGTACTCTGGCGCTATCTCTCCGGTGCCGCCTCCCTCAGTGGTGGCTGAGCTATAATCTCTTTTCGGAACGCGAACGGCTTGCAAAGCCCTTGATAAGGATTCAGCCATGAAAAAACTGAGACCCGGATCCACCGTTGTCTTGAGTGCCGCCATTCTATTTACAGGCGTCGTAAGCGCCGCGCCCACCGCCGCCAGGGCAGGCGAGGTCTCAGCCTCCGACTCGGAAGGCGTGGCCCTCACGGTCTACAACCAGAATTTCGGGCTGATCAAAGACATCCGCAAGGTCAATCTTAAGAACGGGATCAACTATCTGCGCTTCGAAGATGTAGCTGCGGCGATTGATCCGACCACTGTCAATTTCATGTCTCTCAGCGCACCGAATTCGGTGGTGGTCCGCGAGCAGAATTACCAGTACGACGTCATGGACCCCACCACCATCCTCTCGAAATCGGTGGGCAAGACCGTCACCTTCAGACAGTATCTACCGGGAGGCGGAGAGCGCGCCATCACCGGCACCCTCCTCAATCCACCCCGGGTCTCGGTGGTGGACACCGGGGGCAATGTCCAGAATCGCAGTGTCGGCATGGTTTTGAAAACCGACGCCGGGGTGGTTCTCAATCCTGCCGGTCAGGCGGAGCTCGACTCCCTGCCCGAGGGTCTCGTCTCCAGACCGTCTCTTCTCTGGAAGCTGGAGACCAGCAAAGAAGGCGAGCACCGAACCGAGATCAGCTACCAGACAAGAGGCCTGAACTGGCACTGCGACTATGTGGCCATTGCCAACAAGGACGACAGCAAAGCCGACCTGACGAGTTGGGTGACCATCGACAACAAATCCGGAGCCGACTATAAGAACGCCTCTCTCAAGCTGCTCGCCGGGGACGTTCATAAAGTCCAGGAGCCCCAGATGGCTCGTATGCGCAGCCTCAGAATGGAAGGCCTGGCAAAGGCGGCAGCGCCTCAATTCACCGAGAAAGCCTTCGCCGAGTACCATCTCTACAGCCTCACCGGCACCACCTCGGTGAATAACAACGAGACCAAACAGATGAGCCTCTTCAACGTCAACGACGTGCCGGTGAAAAAACTATTCGTGTTCGAGCCCCAGTCATCAGGCTATGTGCCCTACCGCTCCGGAGGCAATGCCGCCCACAAGGTGAACGTCAAACTCGAGGTGGCCAATACCAAGAAAAACAACCTGGGAATACCGCTTCCCAAGGGTAAAGTCCGGGTCTATAAGCGGGACGACGACGGCGCCCTGCAATTCGTGGGCGAGGATCTAATCGACCATACCCCCAGGGACGAGAAAGTCAGGCTCTATATAGGCGACGCCTTCGATCTGGTCGGCGAGCGCAAGCAGCTCAGCATGGAGCGCCCCAACAACCGGACCCAGAAGGTAACCGTGGAGATAAGCCTGCGCAATCACAAAGACGAGGCAGTCTCCATCACCGCCATCGAGCATGCTTACGGTGACTGGAAAATCGAGGAGAGCAGCCACCAGTATGCAAAGAAAGACTCGCATACTTTCGAATTCGCCGTCCCGGTGCCTGCCGGAGGTGAAGTGAAAATCAACTACACAATCCGCATTCGTTATTGAGCCCCTGATTTAGAATTACAAGAGAAATCTAATAATTCCCGGAGCGGATTCAGATATATTACTTGGAATCTGCTCCAGGCAGTCAAATCGTAATCGTGGATGGGATTCAGGAGCTCCGGGCAAGCGCCACAGGCTCTGTGGGGCGAATAGTGGTAGGTTATGAACGAAAACGGCGATCATATGGATGAGCATTCGGGCGATCAGGACACGCCTCATATCTTCAACGCCGGCAGGCTGGCGGGTCACCAGCCCGTAGGCGGCAACGGAGAGAAGGCGCCGAGACAGTCTTCGGTGCGCAAGGCGCTTGGGGTCTGGATCATCCCCTTCACCAGGTTCCACAAGATCCCGGTATTCAGGAGAGTCTGGCTCTACCTGGCGGTGATGACGATCTATACATTGATCGTTTACTGGATCGCCGAAGAAGGCAAGTGGATGAATGTCTTCAAGGAAGCCACCAATGTCGCCTATCTGAGCGCCATCTTCGGTCTTCTGCTCGTCTTCCGTACCAACTCGGCCTACGAGCGCTGGTGGGAAGGCCGGCGCCTCTGGGGTCAGCTGGTCAACGACTCCCGTAATATCTGCTTGAAAGTCAGATCCTATGTGGATGTACCCAACAGCGAGAAAGTCCTCATGGGCGAGCTGGTGGTCTCTTTCTGCTACGCCCTCAAGCACCATCTGCGCGACACCAGGCCAACCAGAGACCTCCCCGGGATCGAGCCCATCGCCACCATACCGGCGAGCAAGCACCTGCCTGCCCTGGTCACCGGCAAAGTCTTCGGAATGCTTCAAGACTGGGTCGAGCAGGGTCAGATCAACGACTTCAAATTGATGCTCATCGATCAGCATGTCCGGGCATTCATGGACATCTGCGGAGCCTGCGAGCGGATCAAGAACACCCCCCTGGCAGTCTCTTACCGGGCCTTCATGCGTCAGGGCATCGGTCTCAACCTGATTATCATTCCCTGGTATGTGATACCGCAGCTGGGGCTGCTCTGGAGCCTGCCGGTAGTTCTGATCAGCTCGTACTTCCTGATCGGTCTCGAGCTGATCGCAGAAGACATCGAAGAGCCCTTCGGCGAGGACGGCGACGACCTCCCCCTCGATTCCATCTGCAACAACATCCAGAAATCGGTCAGCCAGATCCTCCCGGTGGACAGCAAGCAGAAATTCACCAGCTCCATGAAGCTTCCCGATTTCGATCCGCTCAAATATACGACCTCGCTCAAGACTCTGCCTGCCGATCCGCTCAAAGACGAAGATCTCTGAGGCTCAGATCACTAGAAGAGCTTTGTCCGTAACGAAGTAATAGACACTGTCCAGGACAAGCACCAGACCCATGAGGAAAATGATCACCGCCATCAGGCGATGACCCCATTTTATGATCGGTCCTTTGACACGCTCGATGATCGACTGGCTGGCCTCTTTCTTGACGATGAAAAGGCCAAGAAGAAAGAGAGAGGGGGAGACTCGTACCAGGGCATAAGCCAGGCAGCTCAATGCCACGGTGAGGACGCTGGCGTCGCTTTTCACCAGGACGTCTGCGAGCCCCAGAAGCGGCACATTGGTAGGCAGGTCGGTGGTCGTGAAAAGAATCCCGATGACGAAGGCCACCACCGGATTGACCTCGAACTTGAAGGGCGAGGCAGCCACCACCTCGCTGCTGGCGGCATGCTTGAAATAGCGATAGCCTGCATAGCCGAGAGCGACTCCCACAAGCAGCTGGAAAGCGAAATAGAGACCCTGGGGATGCGAGAAGAGGGAGTCCAGCTCACGGATCAGACCGAATGCGAGAAAAAGTCCGCTGGCGAAAGTGACCAGCACAATACCGGTTATGAAGAAAAGCAGATTGAGAATCGGCCGTGCCGTGGTCAAGAGATAGAGGGCCACGGACAGGGTCACGGGATCCATGCAGTCCGTTGCCGAGAGACCGATGGCCGACAGGAGGAGCTTGATCATCAATAATATCTTGCCCGGTGGGCTTCCTCTTCCCTGCCCTTCCCGGGGTGGTGGAGATTATCAGGCACTGCCCTGGCTCTTTCCTGATAGACTGGCGGGATGGAAAAACTGCGCCTGGCCGTCAACGGTACCCTGATGAGAGGGCTCGAGCTCCACCCCAATCTCGTGGAGGTCGGCGCTGTCTTTCTCGGCGAAGATAAAACCGCCCCCTGCTACCGCCTCTGGTCCATAGGCGACCGTCACCCTGCCATGATGCGTGTCAGGGAAGGCGCAGAATTCGGCGGCGCCAGCATCGCCCTGGAGATTTACCAAATCACGCCGGAGGGCCTGGCTAGCGTACTTCTCAAAGAGCCTGCCGGGCTCTCCATCGGCAAAGTCATCCTCGCCTCAGGCGAAGAAGTGCTCGGGGTGCTGGGCGAGCCCATCTGCTGCGAATCAGGTAGAGAGATCACCGAATACGGTGGCTGGCGCGGATATATCGACAGCCTCCATTAGAAGCGGCGCTTCAGGAGATCCTCAGGCCCTGGACAGCTCCGCAAGAGTCTTGCTGGCGCTTGCCGAGACGAAGACGTTCTCGTCATCTGCCAGGACTTTGAGAATGCGCTCCGGCAAACTGCGGTTCTCGGAAAGGCCCAGACGCACATCGTCGCTGGGATCGCGAGCGAGCTTTTCGAGAATCGCCTCGGTGACATTGGCGTTCTCGCAGACGCTCAGGCGCACCTCGGCGCTCTCGTCACCGGCGAGCTTCTCGAGAAGACTGCCGGGAATCTTGCTGTTCTCGGCCAACCGTCGTCTCACATTGCTGTCGGCATCACGGGCCAGCTGCTCCAGGACGGCGGCGGCGGTATGGGGATTGCCCGCCAGAACCAGCCTGATATGGGTCTCCTCGTTGCTGCCTTCCGGAGAAGCAGCCTCCCGGTGCAGCTCGTGGATTGCCTTGACCAGAACCGAGACGGTCTGCGCGGTTATGGGTTTGGCCAGGTAATAGTTCATTTTGAGCTTGAGGGCTTCCATGACGTCCTCGTCTCTCTGGGAGACGGTGAGCAGGACCACCGGAATCCTCTTCAGCTCGGCGTCCTCTTTGATGTCCGCCAGGACTTCGTGGCCGTTCTTCCTGGGCATATTGAGATCGAGCAGAATCAGGTCGGGCAGGGTCTTGTCTTTCTTGGCCTTGCCCAGGTGCTCCATGGCCTCCTCGCCGTCATTGACCACGGTCAGGTCATAAGAGAGATCAGAGCGCTTCAGGGCTTCCTCGGTGAGTCGTATGTCCGAAGGCGTGTCTTCCACCAGCAATATCGCTATCTTGTCACTCATCTTTCTACTCCTTCTCTTACCGCAGGCAGGGAGAACAAAAAAATAGATCCTTCGCCGAGCTCCGACTCAACCGAGATGGTGCCGCCATGAGAGGTGACTATCCTCTTACAGATGGCCAGGCCCATTCCCGTACCAGAATACTGTGTTTTACCATGCAACCGTGCAAACATATCAAATATCCTGTCCGAATACCTTGGATCCATCCCGATTCCGTTGTCACGAACGGAGAAAAGCCACATGTCGCCGCTCCTGTCGGCATCGATGAAAATTTGTGGCTTTTTATCGCTCCGGTACTTGAGAGCGTTGCTTATCAGGTTCTGGAAAAGCTGGACGAGCTGGGATCGCTCCACCGCCACTTCGGGAAGATTTCCCATCTCGAAAGAAGCGCCGCTCTCGCTGATCGCGAGCCTGAGATTGGCTAGAACATCCACCACCACGGCATTGCAGTTGGTGGACTGTCCCTCGGAGCCCTCGCTGCTTATATGAGAATGGGTGAGGACTGCTTGAATCAGCTCCTGCATTCGCCTGGTGCCGTCGAGAATATACTCGATGAACTCTTCGGAGTCCCGGTCGAGCTTGCCCCGGGTGTTATCGGCGAGGAGATTGGCGAAACCCTGCACCGCTCGTAGTGGCTCCTGCAGATCGTGGGAAGCCACCTTGGCGAACTGGCGCAACTCCTCGTTGCTGGTGGTAAGCTGCTCGGTACGCTCTTCCACGAGACGCTCGAGATCTTCGTTCAACCTCTTGCTCTCGCTGACATCCTTGACGAAAGCGCAATAGAGATAATCGTCGTCCTCGCGAATCTTGAATATCCCGATCTCGATGGGGAACTCGGTGCCGTCCCTGTGGACCGCCACCAGCTCGTAAGATGCCCGGAGGAGATTCTTGCCTTCCTCCTCGAAATGCCCTTCGATACGGCGAGCGTACTGGCGCCTGAAATGTTTGGGCACGATGGTGGCAAGCGCCTTGCCCAGCACATCTTCCTTCTTCCAGCCGAAGGTCTGCTCGGCTTGTTTGTTCCAGTCGGTGATCCGCCACTGGGCATCCACCGAGATGAAAGCGTCATAGGAATTCTCGAGAATGATCCGCAGACGTTTCTCGCTGCGGCGCAGAGCTCTCTCGATGGCATGATGCTCGATGGCGAAGTGCAGGCGCCTGAAAACAGCCTCGTTGCTGGCCACTCCCCGCAGGAGATAACCGTCCGAGCCGCTTTCCACGGCCTGCAAAGCGAGATCCTGCTCGCTTATGCCAGTGAGGGTAACAATCGGCACATCCAGAGCAAGGGAACGGATCGCATAGAAAGTATCGAGGCCGGTGCTGTCGGCAAGGGTAAGATCGAGCAGGATCACATCCACCCTGGCACGGGTGAGGATATCGGAAGCCTGCTCGAGATTGGAGGCGGACTCCACCATCAGACCGCGCTCGGAGAGGCTGCGGCTGATAGAGTCGAGCAGAGAGGGACTGTCTTCTACAACAAGAACACGCATCTTCTGTAAATATCCACCGGCGTCATATTAGCACAGGGAGCCGACAATGGCCGCGGCCCGGGAGGCCAACGAGGCATCTCTTTTGGAAAGCCGCTCCAGAAGTCGAGAAGCAGTCTTGACCGGGGTAGCCGGTAGCGGAACGGCTATGCTTTCGAGGGCCTTCAAAAGAACATCCCCGGTGAGAGCCTCCTCTCGGTCCATGCGATCGAGATTCTTGATGGCGAAGGAAACCGCAGCCGGGCAACTGCTGCCGCTCAGCCCGGCATATGAGACGAGCCTCTCCCGCCGCTCCCGAGAAGAAGGCTCGAGGCCGTCATGGAGGCGAACATAAAAGGAAGCCTGAAGGCAGGTTATCGGCAGAGCCAGGGCGGACAGGCAGGCGGAGAGGAGACTCTGTCTTGCCAGGAGCCCTTCCCGGCTGAGCTCGATGATCGCCGGGACCCAGGCACGTGGAAGCTTGAGCCTGGGGTCGCCCGTCTCCCGGAAAAGGCGCCAGATGTCCTCCTCCAGCAAGTCAGGCTCGACAATAGAGACAGCTTTCAGCTCTCCGGGGTCGACATTCTCGATAAAGGCACGAACATATGCCGGTCCTACCGGTTTCGGGCATGCTGACGCAAGAACGAGATAACGGACCTCGCTCCACCAGCGGGGAGACTGACTGAGGAGCACTTCGCCGAGACCGGCAAGACAGGGCGGTTTCAGGTCGCAGAGAAAGTCGAGATCAGACCTTTCCAGAAAGGCGTATTCGAAGTTAAGACTCTCAATCTGGTCGGGAGAAGCGGTGGAAAGGGTAGCAAGCAGAGCAGACTTGCTCTTGCGGGCCTCGGATGTGAGCTCATCGAGATCGGCGAGCCGTGAACGAACCAGACGGCGGAACCACATCACCGCCGTCGGCGAAACCACCGATCGTTCCTCCTCGTTGAGTCCGGCGAGATAGAGCCTGGTCCCTTCCAGATCCCCCGCCTGAATAAGGTCATTGAGCCCGCCCAGGAGCTCCCGCGTTTCTGTATGCGAAAGGCTCATGGTCAGGGCTGCTTGTTGATCATAAAAGTAGCGAACTCGCTGAAGAATTCTCTTAGCGACTCTCTGTGCGGCTCGAGCTCCGGCACCGCATTCAGTGCTTTATCCATGATTCTCACCCAGGCATCCCGCTCCGCCTGCCCGATGGGGAAGGGCATATGTCGGGCTCGCATTCTCGGATGCCCACGCTGATCGCTATAGGTTGTGGGGCCGCCGGTACGCTGGATGAGAAAGAGCGCCAGACGCTCCCTGGGACCGGTGAGGTCCTCGGGATAAAGCGGGCGCAGGATGAAGTCCTCCTCCACCCCGGCGTAGAACTCATCCACCAGTTTGTAGATCGGCTCGGCGCCGCCAACCTCTTTGAAAATAATCGAAATCGGATCCATGGGGAGATTATATACGGAGAATCAGCGACCACGATGCCTGCCGCCCTTGTTTCGCGAGCCGCCGCCATTGAAAGATCTCGCCTCCCCGGCAGCCTGAGCTCCCCGGCGACTTTTTCCGATGCCCTCGGTCCGGGCGCCCCCAAAGGATTGGTGCCCGGATTGATGCCCGGATTTAAGCCCGGATTGGCGCCCGGTTCGGCCCGATTGCAGGCCGGCTCCGGCGCCTTCTCCCTGCACGCCCCGACGCCCGAAGCGTCCTGTCTGCGCCGCTTCTCCGGCGCCTTCCCCTGGCGCGCCCCGACGCCCGAAGCGTCCTGTCTGCGCCGCTTCTCCGGCGCCTTCCATCTTGGCGGCCCGGGCCCGGCGCCCGAAACGCCCTCCCTCGGACTGGGTGCCGACCTGGGCGGGAGCCTGAGTCTGCCCTGGTGCCTGAAACTGACTGGGAGCGGGCTGGGTGGGAGCCGGCTGGATCGCCGCCTGCCTGGCGGCCTGATTAGCGGCCTGATTGGCTTGATATTGAGCCTGCCTCTGCTGCTGATAGTTCAGGGAGTTCTGGTAAGCCTCCTGCTGAAACTGCAAAGCGCTCTGCTGGGCGGAGTTCTGATAGTTGAGCCGATTGGTCTGGACCACCTGTTGCTGAACGGCATACTGGTTGTAGAGAGCGCTGGCGTTGGCAGGATTGACATAGACCGGGTAGCCGTTGGGACCGACATAATACAGCGAGCCCGGATTGCCCGGATAGACAGGCGTTCCGTAGGGAACGCCATATTGGGAGCTCACCATGGCTGTACCGAGAGCCGCTCCGGCAGCTGCTCCAAGCGCAGTTCCCAGGACTCCGCTGCCGCGGCGCCCTTTTTTCTGGCTATCTTGAGACTGAGGCTGAGACTGGGGCGGCGGGGTCGACTGCGACCAGGTCAGGCGAGAGTCATATATGGGAACAGCCTGGCCGCTCTGGGACTGATACCAGTAGTGCCCGGAAGTGTCGGCATAGACCGGCACCTCGGTGGCGCTGGCAGCGATGCCCGGCGGGGGCAGGGGGACCAGGGAGCCGTCCCGGGCCACCACCATCTGACTGCCGTCCGGATTGCTCCGAACCTGAAAAACGACCATGGATACCTGGGCACTCCCCTGCATCTGAGGGGAGCTGCCCGGAGGACTCTGGGCTCCAGCAGGCAGGCAGGTCAGAAGGACGGCTGCTACCAGAAGTTTGCCGATTTTAGCTTTTGCATGCATGGTCATCTCTCCAGGGCGATTCTGCTTACTGGTCATATACCTTTCAAGCGCTCCGAAGTTGCGCTCTGCCAGGCGAGATTTAATTGAAAAACCCGTGTCAAGATGTTTTCCTTGCTTGAAAATGGAAAAAATCAAATCCGTATTCACATCACGCTTGATTGTCGGCAGCCTTCTGGCCACCGTTATGGCCTCGACGCCGGGCGACGGAGCCTGTGGCTATCCGGCATCGGCCAAGTATGCCCCGGATCGAAAAGTAGACATCGAGCATCTGGCTCTCGATCTCACGCCCGATTTCAAAAGGCGCAGCATCGCCGGCAGTATGACCATGACCTTCAAAGCCCTGGGCAAGCCGCTTGAAGAGCTCGTGCTCGACGCTGCCTATCTGGATATCGGTGCCGTCACCTGCGATCGCGCCCTGGCCGGCTACCAGGCCGATGACGAGAAGCTCACCGTCACCCTGGCCAGGCCGCTCCCGGCAGGCGAATCGGCAAAGCTCACAGTGGAATACAGCGGCCGTCCAAGAAGAGGCCTCTATTTCAGAAGTCCGTCGAACGGCTATCCGGATGCCGAGACACATCTGTACACTCAAGGCGAGATGATCGAGGCGAGACACTGGTTCCCGTGCTACGACTATCCCAACACCAAATTCACCTCCGAGATCACCTGTCATGTGCCGGCCGGAATGTCGGTTCTCAGCAACGGTAAAAAGGTCGCGAGCAAGACCGACTGCCGGGGACTCACAGCTGTCACTTACAGACAGGACTCGCCCCATGTCAGCTATCTCATGAGCCTGGTGGCAGGCAAATTCCACACGCTCGAAAGCAAAGCCGGCACCATTCCCCTGGCGTTCCACACCCTCCAGGGAGACGACAGGGAAGCCCCGGCAGCTTTCGCACCCACGGCCGATGCCATGGACTACCTTCAAAAGGAGATCGATATATCCTACCCCTGGGGGAGCTACGGCCAGGTTGTAGTGAAAGACTACTATTACACCGGGATGGAGAACACATCGCTTACGACCCTTTCCGATTCGGTGCTCTACAGTCCCGATTGCGAGAATCTTTTTGCCTGGGGAGGTCTGTACTCGCCAGACGGCTCTTATAGAAGCGAGCCTGTGGTAGTGCACGAGCTCGCCCACCAGTGGTTCGGAGACCTGGTCACCTGCAAGGACTGGAGCCATGCCTGGCTCAATGAAGGATTTGCCACCTATTATTCGCTCCTCTATGCCGGCCACGCTCACGGCAGGGACGACATGCTCTACGGGCTCTATCAGAATCTCAAGTATGTTCTGGAGCACGACGACGGGCGCCGTCCCGTGGTCGACCGCCACTATGATCACCCCTACGAGCAATTCGATCATCGTGCTTATGCCAAGGCCGCCCTGATTCTTCATATGCTCAGAAGCCAGCTCGGAGAGGACCTCTTTCGCCGGTGCGTGAAGACATATCTGGAACGTCACCGCTTCCAATCGGTGGTCAGCGAGGATTTCAACCGCATTCTCGAAGAGCTGTCCGGACGCTCTTTCGATCGATTCTTCGATCAATGGCTCTACAAGCCGGGTCAGCCCGAGCTCGACATCCAGTATTCCTGGGACGAGAAGTCCGGTCTCGCCAGGGTGAGCATCAACCAGAAACCTTCCCGGCCGGACCGAGACGACAGCAAACCATACTGGCTGCAGACGGGGCGCCACCGCCGGGGAGGCGACGGCGCCCAGGCACAGATTCAGATGCCTGGACAAACAGTGTTTCATTTCCCCCTTCTGCTCCGCTTCAAATCCGGGGATACCATGATCGACCATCCGGTGGAAGTGAAAGAAGGCGAAGAAGACTTCTATGTAAAGCTGGACAAAGCACCGGATATAGTGCGTATCGATCCGGACCTGACATTGCTTGCCGGGATCAACTTCCATCCCCCCGCCGAGATGCTCATCAAACAGCTCCAGGACAGAAGCGATACGGCGGGAAGAATTCTGGCTGCCGAGAAGCTCGACCGTCTCGACAACGAGAAGTCCATCGACGCCCTCAAGACCTGCCTTCAGAGCGACGAATTCTATGGTGTGAGGGTGGTGGCAGCCCGGACCCTGAGGCGGATCCACAGCCCCGAGGCCCTGGCCGCTCTGTGCCAGGGTCTGGATCAAAAAGACGCCCGGGCAAGAAATGCCGTGGTGGATGCCCTCGGTTATTTCTTCAGCCCCCGGGCCGAGTCGACCCTGCTGGCTCATATCAAAAAAGAGAGGAATCCCGCCATCACCGCCACCGCTATCAAGGCCCTGGGTCCTTTTCACAGTCGCAGTGTGGCAGACATGCTCCTCAGCTCCCTGAGCCGTCCGTCTTATCGAAACATGATTGCCGTGGCGGCTCTCAATGCGATCCGCTCCCAGGACGCTCCTACATATAAGGATGCCATCGTCAGGGCAATCGAGAAACGCTCGCAGGACTTCGAAGCCCACGGTATCGGCACGGCGCTTTCTACCCTGGCCTTCATCTCCCGCAATGAAAAAGACAGGAGCGCTATAAGAAATCTCCTGGCCGGCTATCTCGATTCGCCGAGACAATCGCTCAGGCTGAGCGCCATAAACGCTCTGGGCGAGCTCGAGGAGCATAGCGCCATTGCCATGCTCGATCCATTCGCCCGGGCGTCCCGGGAGACACCGGAGAAGGAGGCGGCTCAAAGGGCGATAGCCAGGCTGCGCTCGGCCGGCAAACCGGCGGACAACCTCAAGGACCTGCGGGACGAGGTGATCGAGCTGCAGAAGAGCCAGCGTGATCTCAAGAAAGATCTTGATGCCCTGAAGAAACAGCTCGATAGGAAAACCGAGAAAAGAGAGCAACAGGGCGGCAAATAATTGTTCCAGGAGGTGCTCGGAGGCGCTTGTCAGGAGCCCGGAAGTCCCATCCCACCTTCTTTATCAGCGCCGGGGAACAATCTCCGGGGCATGCCTGTCTAATTAACCAGTTCGGAATTGCCCGGAATTCAAAATTAAAAGACAAAAGCGTCAGGAAGCCCGGTGGGCAGCCTGGAGCAGCACACAGCGTGTTTGACGATCCACTCGAAACAAAAGGAACAGGAAAATGAAACCCAGCAAGATGAGCCTCAGGAGAAGTCTATTAGCCGCCACTTTGATCATCGGTCAAACTTTCGCAATGCCATCGCTGGCAGTACTGGCAGCAGACTCCAGCGTGAGGCTCGCCGGTCAGGTGGTGGTAAGCGATCTGGCCAGCGCCGGCGGATTCACCAGCGAGAAACGTGCAGCCCAGGTCCAGGAGAATCTGGACAACGCCCTGGTGGCAAGCACCGATAAGACACCATCGGCGGTGGGTATCGCCTATGTCAGCGGCATGCCCGTGATCACCCTGGGCGGCTATAATGTCGTTACTGTAGATGGCGCCAGCGCCCGCGCCCTCTCCACGACCCCGGCGCTTCTCGCTCAAAAGTGGGCGAGCTCTCTACGCGACGCCCTGAAAGATCAATCAAGCATCAGCGCCTATGTGTCGCATCTCAACGGCGACTTCCTGTCGAGCGCACCGCCGGTAGCAGCACAAGCGCCAATGCCTTCTTACAACAACTCGGCCACTTTCCAGGCTCAGAGCCCGGCAGCGCCTGTTTACGCACAGGGACGAGTAGTCTACGCTCCTGCCGGAATGGTCATCCCCGCTACCCTCAAGACATCTGTCTCCAGCGAGCTGGCCAGAGCAGGCGACGTGATTCAAGCGGAAGTCAGCCAGGCGATTATTCTCGGCGACACCCAGATCCCGGTGGGCACCACCCTGCTCGGTCAAGTGAGCGACGCCGAAGCCGGCAAATATCTCGGTCGCACCGGCAGCATGGCGATCACTTTCACCAGACTGCGCACGCCTGACGGTATGGAGGCCCCGATAACCGCCCACATCATGGGCACGGTGGACAAATATGCCACCACCGGCACCCAGGGCGACACTCTGAAAGGCGAGACCTGGAAAGGCAAAGTCGTCCAGGCCGGAGTCCGGAGCCTTGTAGGAGCCGGCACGGGAGCCGCCCTCGGCACGGCCGTCGGTGCTATCGCTAACGGTGGCAGAGGCGCCGGTCGCGGAGCCTGGTCCGGAACAGCCATCGGCGCCGGTGTTGGGCTTGCCCAGAGCCTGCTTCTCAGAAAGGGCTCCAACGTCACCGTCCCGAGCGGCACTCCAATCAAGCTGCAACTCGACTCGGCCCTGCAGATGGCGGCATCGCCTTCCACCACGCTCTCGGCCCCCATCGCCTACGGCAGCATGTATCAATAATTCAGGTTTTTCCGAGCGGGAAAAGAGGGCAGCAATGCCCTCTTTTTTTTCAATAATCGAGCTCATAGATTTTCAGGCGCGGATTCGCCTTATGCAACTGGGTCGCCAGCATCGGATCCAGGGGCGAGCAACGAGCGAGAGTGAGATTCTCTAGCTTCGGATTGGAGACCAGTTCGAGAAGAGTTGATGCATCGAATCTCTCGAGGTTGTAAAAGGTCAGGGTCGTCAAAGGTAGCCTTCTCAATATCGAGAGAGGAGTCTTCGTTACCTCGAGCTCATCGAGATGACGGAGGGCGAGCAAACCGCTGGTGTCACCATCTTCGATACCGCTGGCGCCGATTCGCAGCCTCTTGAGGCGGGGAAGCCTGACCAGCATGGAAAGGGATGCATCGCTCAGCTGTGTGCACCGCCTCAGGCTTACATCCTCCAGCGTCTCGATCTTGCAAAGCATGGCAAGCCCGGGATCGTCTACAGCCGTGTGGTTCAAATCAATGCTTTCGAGCCCGGGGAGCTCGGCTACCTCGCTGAGACAATCCGGGGAGATCCCGTCGCAACTGCTCAAAGTGAGGGTCTTCAGACCTTTCAACTGCCCTACGTAAAAAAAAGTCTTACTGTCCACACCGCACTCGAGGAGCTTGAGGGTGAAAAGGGGCAGCTCGACTATAGTGCTCAGCGCATCACCGGTCAGATCGTCGTGACGGAATTGCAGATAGCCGATGTCACGACGCCCCCGCAGAACCTCCACGGGGCGTCCCGATACATGTCCCTGCACCTGGAATCGGCCGGACCCTTTGACAGGCACGAGAATCGGTCTTTCGTCCTCCAGTTTCGGAAACCGGTCATAGACGGATGCATCCTCACCGCTGCTGGTGCTCTCGCCTGTCTCTCCAGTCGGTTCGACAGCCAAAAACAGGACTGCGCAGGCAGCCAGGCAGGCAACCAGAAGGAATAGACAGGCACAGGCAACAATCCAGTTGCGGCCCAAAGCACTCTTTCCCTCTTCCAGCCTCTCCTGCATCTCGTCGGGGACCTGAGCTTCCGGATTGACTGTGCTCAGCGTTCCAATAATCTCACCGAAAGAAGGGAAGCGAAAATCAGGCTTCTTCTCCAGGCATCGACTCACCATCGATACAAGGTCCTCCGGCATCGCCCCGGAGCAAGCCGACTGGAGGTCCGGAGCCGGCGCCTCGATCTGCATCATCAATGTAGCCGTAGCCGATTCGCCCTGGAATGGCAGCTCTCCGGAGAGCATCTGAAAGGCCAGACAGCCGAAACTGTAAACATCCGACCTCTGATCGAGCTCCTGTCCCCGGGCGGCTTCCGGGCTCATGAACGCCGGAGAGCCCAGGGCGCCTCCGGTCTTCGTCTGGGACAACTCCTCCCGGGACTCCGGTCTGACCGACTCCGATTTGACGAACTTGGCGATACCGAAATCGACGATTCGCGCTTGCTCATGCCCGGTCTCCCCGGTAATCATGACATTGGCGGGTTTGACGTCACGGTGCAGAATGTCATGGCGGTGACAGTGCGCCAGGCCCTCGGCTATATCGATCAGGAGGGATCTCGCCCGGCCGGGATCGAGTCCTCCTTCATCCTCGATGATCGTGTCCAGCGACCGACCCTGCACCATCTCCATGGTGATATAGAGCTGCCCGTTGCCGAGCTGGCCGAAGTCCAGGATCCTGACTATATTCCGGTGCTCGAGACTGGCCGCCGCCCGGGCTTCTTGCTGGAAGCGAAGGACCAGCTCCGGAGCCGGATCGGGATGAAGCAGCTTGATGGCAACGTCACGATGAAGAACCTGATCCCGGGCTTCATAGATCGATCCCATAGCGCCGGCGCCGAGCCGGCGCACGACTTTGTACCGATCAGCGACTATTTCCTCAGCCTGCACATTGCTCCCCGAACTGGAAGGCGACCCTATACAATTATGCGCTATGAAACGACCTGCTGAGTTCTGCTTCCTGACAAGCAACCAATACCCGTCTCTGGAGAAAGACTATCGACCGGCTCTTGCGGCCCTGGAGGCGATCGGCCGCTCTACCTGCGTCCAGGTCTGGAATGACCCGCATGCAGACTGGTCCATCTTCGACAATCTCGTGATCGCCTCCATCTGGGACTATCATACAGACCTGGCGAGTTTCCGGGACTGGCTTTCACGAAGAGCCCAACAGGCTAATGTGATCAATTCAATCGATCTCGTCGAATGGAATCTCAACAAGCTCTATCTCGACAAACTGGAAAAAGCCGGAGTGCCGGTCATCCCGACCCTCTGGCTGGAGAAACCCGAGCTTTCTGCCTGCCCCTGGCAGAAAGTCGTGATCAAACCTGCAGTGGGAGCCGGTAGTTTCGGGATGAGAGCCTTCGACCTGCACACCGAGAAAGAGGCTGCCGAGACCCATATTGCCGGTCTCGCGGATAGATGGCCGGCCATGATCCAGCCTGACCTTCCTTCGGTGAGCGCCGAGGGCGAGTTCGTCATGGTCTATTTCGACGGGCGATTTTCCCATGCCGCCCTGCGTCCCCTGGGCGGTCATCAGGCTTCGGTGGAGGACGAGATCGCAGCCGCCACAACTGTCGAGCCGAAAAAGGAGCAACTAGATATAGGAGGGAAGGTCATCGAATGCCTTCCCTCCAAACCTTGCTATGCCAGGATCGATCTAGTCCGGAACCTCGAAAACCGATATGTGGTGCTCGAGGTGGAGCTCATCGAGCCCTCTCTCTTTCTGAAAGAGAGCCCGCAAGCTATTTCCGCCTATACAGCTAGCTTGTTAGCCGCCGCTCAGCAGCCGGCACCGAATTTCTGAAAATCGGTGTATGAGATCTGGGTGTCGAAAGCCGCCTCGGTACCGGAAAAATCCTGGTGAGCCTGACGGATTTCATCGAAACGCAACCACATCGCCACCAGAATCGTTTGCTCGTGAGTATCCACGCTCTTCTCGAGAGCCTCGACGATCTCATGGCGGGAGATCATCTGATCCACAGGATTGGGTCTCATATCGAGAGCATCGAAATTGCGCACCGCATATTGCGAGATCTCTGCATCGCTGACGCTGTCCACAGAGTAGAGGATCTTGCCGAGAGACTCCGGTCCGATGAGATGGAGAACTTCGAGAAGCTCGTCCTCGAGGCGATTGAACGAGCACTCGAGAATTCTCAAAAGGGTGGTGCTGTCATTACGGCTGGTCATCTCTATACTCCTTCGAGAAACGCTGATTCGGTGGGAATAGCAACGAGTATAGCAACGAACTCTTGACAACCTCGTTCTGTTTATAATCCCTTAAAGTGGCCGCCGGATATGGTGCCCTGAAGACCATCGAGGCAGGGTCTCTTTGCCACCCGATACGGTTCGACTACTCCATCACATCGAGCATCCTCTCATAGAGAGGATCATTGAGGAGGAGCCGGCGAGTCGAGACTTTCAGAGCCGGGAGCTTCTTTTTCAGGGCTTCGATCCCGGCAGGAGTTATCCTGTCGCATCCATTGACCTTGAGCCTCTTGAGGGTCTTGATACTGGAAAGCCTGAGCAGCCCGCCGTCATCCAGTCTCTTGTTGTCCGAGAGATCAAGAGACTCCAGGGAAAGGCGTGAGACAGGCAGGAGGCTGGAGCTGTCGAGGTCGAGAGCGCCCAGTCCGAGAATTCTCAGATTCTTCAAACTCTCTATGACACTCAGGCCGGATGAGTCGACCGAAGTGTGACCGATGTCGAGCCAGTAGAGGAAAGGAAAAGACGAGGCCGCCATGTTAAGGCTCTTATTCGAGATCCCCTGGCAATAACTGATATCGAGACTGCTCAGCCGGTGAAGAACAGCAAGCTTCTCCAGTCCTCGATCGGTGATCTTGTTCTGCCCGAGCCACAGTCGCCTGAGACTGTGCATGGCGGCGACATACTCGAGATTCTGATCGTTGAGGCGAGTCTGGCTGAGATCGAGCTCGGTGAGCCGGCCGGGATCTATATAGCGCAGTCCGGATCCGCTCACAAGCGTGGAAGGAAGCCGCAGAGAGACTACATCTTTGTCTTTCAAGGCGGCCAGATCCTGGTCGGTCATATCGCTGAAACCGCTTATCCAGTTATTTTCGGAAAACTCGGCAATCCTGCTCTTCCTGAAAGTGTTCTTCATCTGCTCCACCCGGCTGGAAGATCGCTGGTGCGCATATTCCCCGAGTCGGGGAGGCTCCGGGCTCCGCACCCAGGGACGAACGATCATGACCCAGGCCAGAAGCCCCGCTCCCAGCACCGCAAGCGATATCATGAGAGGCCAGCGCCAGCTCGCCTGACCACTTGTAATCGGGGCAGTCGGGTCAGTCGAGTCAGACAAGTCGACCGGCAAAGAGAGCTCGCTGGCAATCAGATCGAGAGTGTCATCCAGAGCGTCCTGAAATTCGGACATGCTCTGGAACCGCTCATCAGGAGCTTTGGCCAGAGCGCGCTCCACAATGCGGTCGAGACCATCGACAAGCGCGGCCGGGAGCCCGGACAAATATCCAGGGGAGGAGAGTCCGGCAAAGGGCTCGTGAAGGTGCAAATCGTAAGTCTCGAGCACCGAAGCTCCCCGAAAAGGCGGTTTTCCAGTAAGCGCGAAAACCAGTACGCAACCCAGACTGTAGATATCGCTTCGAGAATCGGCAGCTCTGCCTGAGATCTGCTCCGGGCTCACATAATAGGGTGTGCCCATAGGACGACCGGCCCGGGTGAGCTCACCGCCGCCATCCTCGATCCGGGCCAGCCCGAAATCGACCAGGAGGGGCTCCGGAATCCCATTTTCCCTTTCCACCAGCATGATATTGCTTGGCTTGATGTCCCGGTGAATGACACCATGCTCGTGGGCATAAGCCAGGGCTTCCGCCACCTGCCTGATTGTGGAAAGAGCGACGGAGGGCTCCAGAGGATTGCCGCCGCTGACTACTTCGAGGAGATTGCGCCCGGCAACCAGGTCCATGACCATATAGAGTTGACCGTCCGGTCCGGCTCCGAAGTCGAGGATTCGGACGATACCCGGATGAGTGAGCCGGCTCACCACCCTGGCTTCGCGCTGAAACCTGACAATCCGGTCGTCCCTGGATTCCGGGTCCGAGAGCACTTTGATGGCCACAGCCTTGCCCAGGGACCGGTCGACAGCGCTCAATACCAGCCCGGAAGCGCCTTTGCCGATGACACTCAGGCGCCCGTAGCGCTCGCTCAGGAAATCCAGCTCTTCAGGCAGCTCACCATTAGCCATAACTCATGATTTACCACGCCTGAAGCCGCCCCCATACGTATTTTCACGGATTTACTTCCTGGTAAGGCTTATTACCATATAACCATGCTTGTTTTTCGAGGTCGGAAAGTGAACAGACGGTTGATTCTGGCAATGATAGCCCTTCTTCCCTGGCTGGGGTCCCAGGCGGCTCTGGCTGCCGAGAAGTCGCCTTTCAATGTGCCTGAAAGCCTCGCCCTCAGCCAGGCGCCTGCCTGCGCTATCGAGAGCGGCCGGCTCGAGCCTGTCCTTCCTCTGGAAACCTCGACTGCAGGCGTGGATATAGTCGATGATTCTCTGAAATATCACTCGGTGATGGACCCGTCTATGGGAATGCCCATGACTCTCAACGGCAATGCTCAGATGAATCGTCCGCTGGCTGGCGCTGGCTTCAATCATGTCCCGGTTATGCAACAGGCACCGATGATGCCTCAGCAAGCCGGTCCCACTCAGATGCAGGCAGCTTCTGCTCCTGTTTCGATTCCGGTTTCGGCTCCTGTCTCGGCAGCCCCGCACGAAAGCGGAGCGAGCTTCACCCAGAAGCTCTCCCAGAGCCTCTGGCAGCAAGTCCCTACCATCAGCCCCGTTCCCATGGTGCCCATGACTCCTTATATGCAGCCTGCTTATATTCCGTCACTCGATACCAAACGCGCCATCGGTCTCATGGGCGCCACCGCCCTGATGGGAGCTTTCGTCCAGAACGGCGGTGTCGGTGGTCTGATGAAGTCCCTGGGCATGGACAACCAGCGTCATATCCGCGGCAACGGCGGGTTCTGAATCTTCTATAATAGCCGGAGATGAAGAGTCTTCCGGTTAGCAATGGACTATCTTTACTGGCGGCGCTGCTTTGCTGCTTGCCCTCCTGGTGCGCCACCGGAGAGAAAGCCTGGCTCTTCGAGCAGAAACACCAGATCTTCGGTCCCTGCAACAATTATGTGAGCAAAGCTTTCTTCCGGGGCGACAATCTGCGTGAAGGGACGGTTTTCGTGCACCGCGTGGACGAGCCGCATTTCTACTGTTTCAACAAAGCCAAGAAGGTCTATTATCGGGGAGACGGAAAGAGCGCCGCCAAGCGTATCAGTCTCATGGCGATCATGGATAAGAACTCCGGTGAAGGGCTCAACTGGAGCAATGCCAAATGGCGGCTCGTGGGCAAAGAAAAAGTCGCGGGCATGATCACCAACAAATATGTTTTCAAAGGCGGCAAGACCTGGATGGTTTGGGTCGCCGAGCTCCCGGGCGTAGACAGGTCGATCTACAAAGACTTCCTCGAGTGGATAAGCGCCCCTTACATAGGGGGCATGCCTGTGCGCATTGTCGTAGCCACGAACAGCAAGAATCGTGTAACCACTCTCGATACCACCGCCATCAAAACAGTAGTGATCGATTCCGCCACCATGACGATCCCGAAAGGCTCGCGCCGCATCGACAATCTCTTCCAGCTTTCCTCCAATCGCACCGAGCAGCTCATGGAGAGCTTTTCAGAAATCCTCGGCGACTGAGCCTCTATCTTCTCGCGTTTGCAGCCGGCGCGGGGCCCATTCGATAGTCTCGATACTCTTGCTGTAGAGAAGATGCGGCTCACCTTCGGATTTCAGACCCAGGGGCGCGAGCATGGTATTGGTGGTGAATTGCGCTTCCGCTTCCTGAAGCGGCCAGGCGACATGGTGTATGTCACCACGGATGATACTGCCATCACGCTCGGCGAGCAGACAGTATCGCTCGGTAAGGAAGTGCTCGAGACTGCCTGGCTGCGCCTGGAAAGGATCGCCTGCAGGGCAGTACGAGACGCTCAGCTCAGCCTCGCCCCCCCGCCTGTCTCGGCGCCGGCTCTGATAGATCTGTTGCTGACCCATTGACGACATGCGCATCAGAGCATTCATATAAGGAAGATGAAACCAGGCCCTCGCCACTTCTACCGCCACCGGATTCGCGGCATCGAGACTGAAGAAGAAAACTCCGGAGGCATCGCCCAGGCGAACATAAGTCCTGACATTGAGCTCCAGGAATCTGGAGAGATAAGGCACTGCCGGGCAGAAACGCGGGCGCACTCCGGTCATCAAGAAGGGAACCACCGCCACCCACGCCTTGCCGTCGAAGGTGTCGATCTCGAGAGGCTCGGGAAGAAGTGCCTGGACTTGCTCCGGGGCAAAAGACCAGTGCGCGAATAGAAGCTCTTCCCAGGTCTGGGTCATCACCCAGGGACCCCGGGGAGGCGGGTAGCTCCGGTGGTCGACCTGCTCGAGAAGATGATGGCTCACTTTGCCCGGGTCCCTTGCTCGGAAAGTCATATCTTACCGGGAAGAGCTTGTAACTGGACAGGTTCAAATAGGAGGTAGTCAAGCCCAGATCAAATGCCGGCCATGATATACAAGCAGTCTTATAGATACTCTCAAACAGATACTGGAAATCACCGGGGGTGAACGTGAAAAACATAGGCATCATCACATCGGGCGGCGATTGCGGCGGCCTCAACGGCGTCGTCAAAGGAGCGGCTCTCACAGCCCTCAGCCATGGCATGCAAGCCTGGATCATCCCCAACGGCTATGCCGGACTTTACAATCTCGTCGATTTCAAGAGCCTAACCAGGCTGACCAGAGAACGGATCGAACAGATTGACGTTTTTCTAGCCGGAAGCGAAGCCGGCAACTCCCGGGTGAAAATCTCCAAGATCAAAGACGACAAGAAATATGACCGCATCAGAGAAGGTCTCAAGAAATTCGACCTCGATGCCCTGGTGATCTCCGGCGGCGACGACACCGGCAGCGTGGTCAAAGACCTCGCAGAGAAGGGCATTCCCTGCGTCCATGCTCCCAAGACCATGGACCTAGACCTGATGCCCTACAGCGTCGGCGGTGACTCCACCGTCAACAGAATCGCCGAGGCCACAAGAGACCTGCGCACCACCGGTCGTACTCACAACCGCATCATCGTCATGGAAGTCTTCGGGCGCTACGCCGGTCACACCGCCTTTCGCGGTGGTGTCGCCGCCGATGCCGACGCCATTCTAATCCCCGAGATTCCGGTAGACTTCGATGTGCTCTACGAGCATCTCAAAGGCGTTTTCATCAAGCGTGTCAGCGAGAGCGACGTCAATGCCGGCACCGCCATGGTGATCGTCGCCGAAGGACTGCGTGATGCCTCCGGCAACGAGCTGGTGGACATGAGCTCGGAGCCCGATTCGTTCGGTCACCGAAAGCTCATGGGCGCCGGCAAATATGTAGTGAAACAGATCGAGGATCGGATCAAGAAAGATCCCCAGGTCAAAGAATTCATGCAAAATACCGGTCAATTCGTCGAAGGTGTCTACGAGATTCCGGAAGTTCGCGAAATCAGACCGGGGCACCTCATGCGGTGCGGATTCAGCTCGGCGCTCGACGCCAATTTCGGGCTGGAGGCCGGCTCTGCCGCCGTGGAGCTGATTGGCAAAGGCATCTTCGGAGTCACCGTGGTCAGCTACCAGGCAGGCAATGTTCAATATATGGAAGTAGCCGATGCCATCGTCCAGCGTCATGTAGATGAGAAAGACGTGGCCATGCACGAAAGACTCGGAGTGTCCTTCGGTCGCAAAGCCGGTAAGTCCGATGTAGCGACCGAGAAAGTCTCGGGCAGACCTGTCCGCGTCTATTAGAAGTCAAAAATTCTATGGCTGAAAAGAAATCGGTCGGAATATTCGGCTTCGGCCGCTTCGGGCAGCTTCTCGCCTCGATATTGAAGCCCGACTTCGATCTGGTGATCTGCGATCCGGCTTGCCCGGATGCCCGGATCGAAGAAGCCGGTTTCAAGCCAGCTTCCGAGAAAGAAACCCTGGCATGCAGGACCATCTTCTACTGCGTGCCGATTTCGGCTTTCGAGGAGATTCTCGCCGGTCACGCCCGGGAGCTGCAGACCAGAGTGCTTCAGGGAAGTGGAGTCACAGTCATCGATGTCCTCTCGGTGAAAATGCACCCCAGGGATGTTTTCGCCAGACACCTGCCGGACTCTGTGGAGGCTATCCTCACCCATCCCATGTTCGGTCCGGATACGGTGAGACAGAAAGGTCTTTCCGGTCTCAAGATGGTGATGAGCAATTTCGGCGCCGAATCCGGGACCTTCTCTTTCTGGAGCGATTATTTCAAAGGCAAAGAGCTCGATGTCATCGAGATGAGCCCGGAGGAGCACGACGAGATGGCGGCCAACAGCCAGGGTCTCGCTCACTTCGTGGGGCGTGTCCTGGATGAGTTCGGTCTCGAGGAGACCCCCATCGATACCCTCGGGGCGAAAAAGCTGCACGAAGTCCGGGCTCTTGCCGCAAACGATACCTGGCAGCTCTTCAACGATCTGCAGAATCTCAATCCTTATACGAGAAAAATGCGAATCCGGCTTTTCGAAGCCCAGAGTCGCAGCTTCAACCGGCTCCTGCCCAATCGTGTCCACAAAGACCGCCTGGTGGTAGGCATCCAGGGCGGACGCGGTAGTTTCAACGAAGAGGCGGCTCGACATTATCTGAAAGAGAAAGGCATCGAAGACTTCGAGCTGGTTTATCTACACACCTCTAAAAATGTCCTGAGAGCGCTCTTCGAAGGCGAAGTGGACCGCGGTCAATTCGCCATCCAGAACTCGATCGGCGGCGTCGTGGGCGAGAGCATCGATGCCATGGCGGCTTACCGCTTCAATATAGTCGAGGAGTTCGGTATCAAAATCAGCCATACTCTGATGGTCAGACCCGGTGTCAAAATCGAGAGTGTCGAGAAAATCATGGCTCACCCCCAGGTCTTCGCCCAGTGCCGGGGCAATCTCGACAAGAAATATCCTCGGCTCGAACGAGTGAGCGGCGAAGGCGATCTCATCGATCATGCCAAAGTCGCCGAGCTCCTGGGGCGCGGTGAGCTCCCCGAGACCGTAGCCACTATGGGGAGCAAAGTCCTCTCCCAGCTCAACAATCTCGACATAATAGAAGAGAATCTCCAGGATCTGGCTTCCAACTTCACCACATTTCTGTGGGTCGAACGCCAGCACTGACCAACACATAACTGACCAACACATAACTGACCAACACATAACTGACCAACAAATAAAGGAATCCTCGGGCTCTGTCTTTCTCCTGCTTCTTTTTCCTGCCTGTTTTTCTAGCCTGTCCTTCTCGCTCGTTTTTCTCGCTTGTTTTTCTTGCTTGTTTTTCTTGCTTAACAACTTGTTGACCCGCCCCCGGTTGCCGGGTACTATCCCATAGTCGGCTGAAAACAGCCGCCGCTTTCAGAGAATTCAAAAAAAATGAAATCAGTCCGCTACTTTTATTTCTTTAGCCCCGAGGTTCACCTGCCGTGAGCTAGATGCTTATCGGAATGACAGGTGGACCGCAGAGCATAGAAGCTGCGGTCCTTTTATTTTTAAGAGAAGACAATGAAAATCCAAAACACCACCAACTTTTACTTTTTTTACTACGCAGCAAGCAGGGGAAGTCCTGAGTAGCGTCGCACACTTTGTAGCACCTCTCCCGGACCTCCCCTCAAGGGTCCGGGATTTTTTTTAGGAGATCAAAAAATGTTGGAAGCAGAACTGGCAGCTAAGAAATCACCCACTCACAAAACCGTCGTCGATCTCGGCGACGGCATCAAAATCGGCGGCAGAGAGCTGATGATCGCCGCGGGACCTTGCACCGTCGAGAATCTCGAGCAGATGGAAGAAGTCTGCCGGGTACTCACCCGTGGGCCCGTTCAAGCAATCAGAGGCGGACTTTTCAAGCCCCGCACCTCCCCGTACGCCTTCCAGGGTCTCGGCGGCGACGGTCTCGATATCGTCGAGCGCACCAAAGAGCTCTCCGGAGTGCCCTTCATCTCCGAAGTCATGTCCGCCGATCATATCGAAGTGGTCGCCGAGCATGTGGACGTGCTCCAGATCGGGAGCCGTAATATGCAGAATTTCGACCTTCTCAAAGCCGTGGGCAAGACCCGCAAGCCAGTCCTGCTCAAGCGCGGTCTCTCGGCCACCCTGGACGAGATGCTCATGGCTGCCGAGTACATCCTGGCAGGCGGCAACGAGCGGGTGATTCTCTGCGAGCGCGGCATCCGCAGCTTCGATCGCTGGACCCGCAACGTCCTCGATCTGGGCGCCGTGGTCATGCTCAAGCAATTGACCCATCTGCCGGTTATCGTCGATCCTTCCCATGCCGCGGGCAAACGCGAGCTGGTGGCGGACCTCGCCCGGGCAGCGGTAGCCTGCGGTGCTGACGGTCTGATTATCGAAGCCCATCCGGAGCCCGAGAAGTCCGTCTCGGACGCCCGCCAGGCCCTCTCGCTGGAAGACATGAACAGGCTCATCGAGAGTCTCGTTCCCATCGCTGAAGCCGTCGGTCGCAGCATCGGAACCGACGCCTCTCAAGTCACTCTGCCCGAAACCGCAGTCGCTTAGAAAAGGACGAGGAGAATTCATATGAACGCCAATCTCAACAGCCTCGAAAGCGGCACGCCTGATTCATCTCTCGCCGATTGCCGGGAACCTCTCTCCGATTGCCGGGAACCTCTCTCCGATTGCCGGGAGCCTCTCTCCGATTGCCGGGAGCGGATTTCTCTAATCGACAGGCAGATAGCTCTGCTCCTGGAGAAACGCCTGGAGCTCGCCAGGGAAATCGGGGGTATCAAAGAAAGCGCCGGAATTCCGGTGAGAGATGAGAATCGCGAGAGCGCAGTGATCGAGCTCGTCGCCGAGTCCCTCAGACAGCCAGAGCTGCGGGCGCCAGTGGCGAGAATCTACCGGCGAATTATGCGAGAGTGCCGTCTGCTGCAAAGCCCTGAGCCGGACAAAGCCGGTCAGACCGCTCAGAACACCTACAAGGTGTTGAAGTAAAATGCACTGGAATCGCTCGAAGCCCTTTCAAGCGCTGACACAGCTCACTGCTGCTTCGCTCAGTAATATCACATAGTCGCCATGCCCAGGGGGGCGGCATATATTGCTTCAAAAGGGGGAGAATCTGAGAAATATATGCCGCGAAATCGACATTTTGAGCAATATATGCCGCATTAGTCGGTATTTTGCGGTATGTATGCCGCACCCCTGCCCGCATCCCCGTCTTATACCGAGCTGAATCGGGCCTGGCGAACCTGATCTCTCAAGATGCCGAGATCACCTTGCGACTTTCTTATTCAGAACCTCGATGGCGGTCTTCATTTGTTTGCTTTCCAAAAGAGGCTGCTCGGGCTCGTTTTCGACCATGATATCCGGCTTGATCCCGTTCTTGTTAATGATTGTCCCACCGGGTGTCGAGTAGAGACCGGTCGATATGACCAAGGTCAGGCCTTCCGCCAGATCAAACTGTTCGGTATAGAGACCATTGCCCCGAGTAGGTCTGCCAACCAGAGTGGCTCGACCGTTATCCTTTAGTGCCCCGGCCAGGACTTCTGCAGTCGAAGAGGTCTCCTTATCGATCAAGACAACAACTGGTTGCCTGGTCAAAGGATTGCCGGAAGCTATGTCTGTATGCCTGCCGCGCCTGGTGGTGGTAGTACATATGGAGCCGCGAGAAAGCAGCATATCGGAAATATCCAGAGCACTGGGCAGATTTTCTCCCTGGCTGCCCCGGAGATCGATAATCAGCCCACCGGCTTTTGAACCCTTCAAGAGGGCAGCCCTGAATGCTCGACCTGCATCAGAAGGATTGAGCGAATGAATCACCGTGTATCCAAGACTATCTGGCAGCTCTCTGAAACTAACAACATTAATGGGAATCACTACCCTTCGCAGTTCGAATTGAAGCAATTCGCTTGTTCCCGCTCGCTTCACAGAAAGCTTGACGGGGTCTCCTTCGTTGCCTCGAATCATCTCGGCTACCTCTTCAGGCGTCAAACCAGCGCAGCCCTTAGCATCCACGGCAACTAGAATGTCACCATTTTTAATACCAGCTTCATCCGCTGGACCCGCTTCAATAGCCCTGGTAACTGTCGGCTCGTCTTTTATTGACTTGAGATTGATGCCAATTCCTACAATACGCTGAGGCATCGAGGCCGCGCGCATACTCGCCAGCTCCCTTTCGTCGAGCACTCTAGTGTGATGATCATCGAGCGCTTCGAGCATTTTGCTCGTATATTCCTTTGCGTCCTTTAGCGTCTTGATTCGACCATCGAACTTGTGCTCGTAGGAACTCCAGTCAACACCATTGAGGTTCGGGTCGAAGTAACGGTCCCGAACTAGCATCCACGCCTGCTGATAGATTTCGCGCGGCTGCCCTTGCGCAGCGAAGCATGGGCTGATCAACGCTCCCATTATCAGCGCCCCCAGAAAAGGAAGTTGCAGGGTTTCTTTAGCAGGTCTGGACATTAGTTATTCATTATAGTCAGTCCAGATACTGAGAGGGATCAATTCCCCGCTAGCAGTCATCCAGATATTCGGCGCCGGCCCGATACATGGCTCAGGCCCGATACATGGCTCAGGCCCGATACAGGACTCAGGCCGATCGCTCCAGGGAATGCATAGCCGGCACTCCACCCGGTACCAACGCGTGATCATATTCTTCCGGCCAGAAGCAGACGAACGGAAGAGTCAGTCGATCGAGAAAACACCCTATTTCTTCTCCAATCAGGGTGACCCTGCGATCGCCTTGTTTCCTGGTAGGCATAATCACCAGAGTATCCGGTTGAGCCGTCAAATCCACGTGCTGGTCAGTCCTTGTCCAGAGCTCGACCGATCCATGATCCGCCTCTATCAATCTAGTGGTCATTCTGATGCCCTTGAGCTCGGGAACGAGATTTCTGATCTGGGTTCTCAGAGTCTGCAGATTCGGGGACTCATCACTGGTGCCGACACAGACGATGCGGGGCTCCAGGCCCAGCATCGAGGCAAGACTGTTGCACGAACGCATATAGCGGGGACAGAGATGATCGGTAGAGACCAGCATTGCCAGCCTGGTCAGGGACAGTTCCTTGCCTTTCACGACAATCAGGGGAACCGGGCATCTGTTCGCCATGCCGCTTATGACGTCGCCACGCAACGGGCTTGCCGCCCCCTGGCGATGACCCAGGAAGACCAGATCGTGATTCGCCGCTTTCCGTGTCAGCTTGTATACCGGGTCGCCATAATCGATATTGCAGGACCCTCTCAGCCTCTGAGCTGAGAAAACCGACTGGTACTTCTCTTTCAGGGCATCGGCTATGTCCACGAGCGAAGCGCAGAAAGAGCTGTAACAGAGCCCGATCTGCTCACGATCGATAAAGCCTCCGTGCAGCTTGTTCAAGAGCCAGGTCGGACCGCTGGCGTCGACAATGTGCTCGGCAGTTACAGGGCAGTTCGCCGCCCGTGCCACGGTCCAGGCAAAGCGTGCGGCATGCTCGGCACCCTCGGAGCCCGACAGGCAAACCATAACAGACAGATCGTTCATGACAAAACTCCGGCTGACAAGCCGGCCACAACTTCGTCAAGACCATCTTGACACGCCGTACAGGCAACGCAATCAATCAGGCGAATGAGCACAATTAAGTAATGAGTTCCAGGGCTCCGGGGAATATAAGAAGGAGCAAGAAAGCATTTCATCTTGACAACCGGCATGCCCGAAGGTATCATTATGACGCTCGTTCACTTAGTACCAAATCCCAGAGGTTCCCATGGCTGCTAATGGCCAGGGCTCCGAGCACGTCGAGAATCGGCCCCCCGCAGAGGTCGCTTCCAGTGGAGCCGCCGCCGATATTTCTACCAGCGCCTGGAGCGCCATCGGAGATGGAGCGCTCAAAGTCGACCAGACCAGGACCGACCTGAGCTCCGGCACCCTGGATCTGGGACAGGGCAATCTCTACGGCGACAGCCAGCCGAGGGCGCTCGCCGGCTCCATCAGACCGGACCACGTGGCAAGCAAAGACCTTGCCGAGCCCTATCTCACCACTGACCGCTCCGTCCAGGTGGCCCGTCTCGAGCCAGGCTACACCGGCGCCCTGGATCGCAATGCTGTGCCGACCAAGCTCGACCCGGCAGGTATCAAGGCGACCCAGGACATAGCCCTGGACGAAACGGTCTCCGATGCGGACCGGACGCGAAGCCTGGAAGTGCTCCTCAAGAACGACATCCAGAGCTTCCAGAAAGAAGATCAGACTTACACCATCGACACAGTTCAGACGGGCGATCTGCGCACCCTGAGCCTCAAGAGGAGCGGACCGGCAGACACCGAGCAGACGGAGCTGTTCCGGTCGCCCACAGAGACTCAGACCGAGAATCGCGACCGGTCCATCAATCCTCAAGAAGGCGAGCCGGTTAGCGATGTCCATGACGAAAGAGAAGGCGAGCCTGCTGCGCCCGAGCAGGAGAAGACACCGCAAGAGAAGCTCTTCGATCCCTCTGTATCTCCGGAGGACAAGCTGAAAGCCGCACAGGAGCTGGCCAAACAGGGCACCACCGAGGTCACGGGTCCGGACGGCAAGAAATATCAAATCAGCACCCAGAAGGCCGGCAACCGCGACCTGGTCTCCATCTTCGGCACCGACGATGCCGGCAAGTCGCACCCGATGCTCCGGGGTATCGTCAATCAAGACGGCACCGTCTCCAAGCAGCGCGACTCCAAAGGCAACGAGGTCGACTATCAGGGCACCTGGGCGCAGAAGAATGCCCCGGACAACCCCATGGTCAAATACGAGCCCAAACCCGAGACCGAAGAAAATCCTGAGCACCCCGGCGAGCCCACCGAAAAGCCCGATGTCGACAAGTCCCGGGAGCATCTCCGAGAAAGCGCCGAGCAGAACATAACCGATCCCGAGGCTCGCCGAGAGTTTCTCGAGAACATGCGCAAGTTCGAGGCCCGCGCCCGCGAGCAGGGACTCTCCGAAGAAGAGATCGCCAAGACCTTCGACCAGACAAGCCGCCTGCTCGACGCCAGGGAAGGAAAGGTCAGCCCCGAGAACCGCGTGCTTGCCGCCCGTGGTCTCGCTCGCCATCTGGCGGAGCCTTCGGGAATGGACCAGGGCTATCACAACACCTGCGGCGCCACGTCTCTGGGCGAGCGCACCATGAGCCGCCACCCATCCCGGGCTGCCGAGATGGTCGCTTCCGCAGCCATCGACGGCAAATGGACGGCTCCGGACGGAAAGGTCATCGAGATCCCGCCCCAGAATCTCATTCCCGGCGTGGAAGAGCGTTCCTACCCGCCGGTAGATGACGATCGAACGTTTGCTACCCAGCTGCTGAATTCGGCGATGATCAACGACTCGACCCAGCGTCGCATGCCGCCTGAATACTACGTCCAGGGACGCCCCACCGGCGATGGCGACACCGGCGAGCGCCTTATCTATAAAGGTCAGAAGCCCGAAGAAGGTCGCGCTTTCAACGGTCAGACCGCCCCGGAGCTGGCAGAGGAAGCCAGACGGATCAATGGCGATCAGAACGCCGTCCTGCAAGATCCTGATATAGATGCCGGCGACAATGTCGTCCGGATCACATCCAGGGAAGACCTGGACAAGGCGCTTGCCGACGCCAAGAAAAACGGCAACATGCCTCTCATCGTCTTCGTCGACACCGCCGATCCTATATTTGGCGGAGACGGCACCGGTCCCAACCGCTATCATTTCGTCTCCATCACAGACTACGATCCGGCCACCGGCCAGGTTAGAATGTCTAATCAATGGGGACCGCAGAACGACAAGACAGTCTCGCTAGACGATCTCTTCCGTGCAATCAAGCACAGAACACCGACTTAAGAAAAAGAGGAATAAGCAATGGACGGCGGCGGCGATGTGCCCAAACACAACCTTGAAGTAGTTCCCGGTCTCGAAGAGTCCATCGCTCGCGGGATTGATGGAGGAGTCAGATTGAGCCAAATGGGCGCCGAATCATCGAAACACGATATCGGAATAGCAGGCATCCGGTCCATGGATCTTCCCGATTCCTGGAGCCAGACCCGGGAGGTCTACCAGACCCGAGGCGATCGTATGACTTTCACCCCCGCCGGCCAGGGGGATCTCGCCCTGACGGTGATCAATAAGGGTCGCTCCCTCAACGACACCCAGCTCGCTAATTTCGACGCAGTCCTGGCGACCGCGGATCAGTCGGGCAGACCTAAGGTCCTCCTGCCCTCGCAAATCAGAAGCATCACCGACGCCCTCGACAAGACCACCGTGGGCGACAATCAGTACGTCAATTCTGCCAGGCCGCCGGATCCGACCTCACCGGTTTTCAAAGTCACGTCAGCTCAGGTCATCACTGTGGACGGCAGGCCGGTGGTCGAGATCGAAGGACAGTTTCTCGACGAGAACGGGCAGCGCATCAAGGACTACATAGGCATGTTCGGCAAGATCGAAGGCAACAAAGTCGGTCAGGTCTTCGTGCAATCGTCATCGAAAGACGAGTTCATCCGCGGCAGAAAAGTCTATAAAGACGCCCTGAGCAGCCTCGACTGGAGATAGATGCGGCGCAGACCATCATCACGACTGCTGGTGCTCAATCCCGAGCGCCGGGTGCTCCTCTTTCGCTTCTGCTTCGATGAAGGCGCCCTGGCGGGCACCACATTCTGGGCAACTCCGGGAGGCGCCCTGGACGAAGGCGAAAGCTTCGAGGAAGCAGCCGTGCGCGAGCTATTTGAAGAGACCGGTATTATAATCGACTCAATAGATGAGCATATAGCCGAGCGGGAGGTAGTCCTGCCGACACCGGACGGTGAGAAGGTCCTTTCCATAGAGCGTTTCTATGTCGTGCGCATCGCCGAGGTAGTTCTCTCCAATGAGAACTACACCGAAGAAGAGCATCAGGTGATGACCGAGCACCGCTGGTGGCACGATGAAGACCTCCGCACCACCAGCGACACCGTCTTCCCTGAAGACCTCGCTGACATTCTAGCCATCGTCAGGAGCTGATCGAGATCAATAACTCGCCGCTTCTGAAGACCGGTTATTTCCGCGAGGGCGGCGGCAGGCTTCGTGATGGGAGCCCGGCTCCCTCTTCACGCCGGTGATCAAATTGATGGCGGTGTGGAGTTCGGAAAGCTTGCGCTCGACACGCTCGACTCTGCATCGGTCGCCTCTGCGCTCGAGGCGCATACGCAGCAACAAAAGATTGGTAATCATCCTGTTGACGGCCCGTACACCAGGATCGAACAGCCCATATGTCACCGCCAGCACCACATGGTTCGAGCTGGTGGCAGCCAGGTTGATTCGTTTCAGTCGCTCTCGACTTTCGGGTGGGAATGCAGCCATCCAGCGGCATAGATAGTCGACGCTCACGTTTTCTCCTCGAAGTGATTCAACTGCTTCGCTTCCTGGGCAGTGATAGTCTGGTAACCCCTGAATCTGTACTTGAGCTGGTCTCCCACAAGAGAGCCGAAGAGATATACGGATACGCTGAGGGCATCCTCCTCTTCTGGAAGGAAGAAACATACCGGGGGCATGGATAGGCACCGTATAGAGTGCCCATCATGAGGCCCGCCCAGAAACTCCAGATTCATTTTGCTCCAGTCAGTCACCGACTCTTCCTCGGTCCTTCCTCTCTATCAGGCCGTCACTGCGCTTGTCGCCTGGGCTCTCACCAGGGCAGCCCAGTTGGCGATGCGATCATCGGTGAGCTCTGGTTGATTGACCTCGTCGACGGCCAGACCGACGAAACAACCATCGACTACCGATTCCGAATGCTCATAGTCGAAGCCATCCAGACTTATGGTGTCAGCGATCACGCGGGCACCGTTTTTCTTGACGATGTCATAGAGGACTTTCATGGCGCTTACGAAGTTGTAGCCATAACCGTATTGATCGCCCAGACCGAATAACGCCACAGTCTTTCCGGTCAGATCGAGAGCCTCGAACTGGGGAAGGAAATCCACCCAGTCATCGGTGAGCTCGCCGTCGCCCCAGGTCGAGCCGCCCAGCACCAGGAATTCGCAGTCCTCGAAGTCAGCCGGCGACGCATAGATGATGCACTTCACTTCATCTATATATTCCGGTAGAGCCTTTTGAATGCGGTGGGCCACGTCATCGGTGGTCCCTGTTTGAGTTCCGTAGAAAAGCGTGCCCATTTAGAAACAACTCCTTCTATTGAAAACAAGTTCTAACCAGCACTGTGATATTCTGCAACTTATTCTCAATAAGATCAACCCCAACATTCAAATTGTCGCGAATTAATCATTGAATCAGGACTTTTATCCCAAAAGACCCAGCAAAGCAACCGCATCTGTTCTTAACATTAGTTGGACTCTATTGAGAAATTATAGCATCTTTTTGCAATAAACAGTCGGACAACTGTTTGGCTGCCAACCCGCTATAGAAGGAAGTGAAATAAATTGAGATCGTGTTTCCAAGCAGTGATCGATATGCAAACCCTTGAGCGATCGTGGGTCGACCGAGCCTGCAGCGCGCCAGTAGGATTCAGCCAGGTGCGCGAAGACAGCCTGGTGGACATAGCCCTGGCAGAACTTTGCGGCTCCGACATGAATGGCGCCATGATCGCTTCCGGCGGTTGCACAGCCGCAGCTCTTGCTGCCACGGGTCGATTCACCGGGCTCGCTCTGGTGGATCAGAATCCATCCCAGATTGCTCTTGCAAGGCTCAAGCTCTGGCTCCTGGATAACTGCAAGACCGAAGAGAGGCTGGCTCTGCTCGGACATCTCGATATGCCCGGAGGGAAAAGAGCGGGAAGCCTTCTTAGGATCCTAAGAGACCTCCACCTGCCCCATGACGTGCTGGGTGACCTGGATTGCACGGGATTGGCCGGGCGGGGAGCAGACTTCTGCGGTCGCTATGAAATCCTCTTCGAGGCGCTCCGAGCCGAACTGGCTCGAGCAGACGGCGATCTGGACAGAGCCTTCGCGGCAACGATGACCCCCGAGAATCTACTCAGGGTTTTCGGTCCCGATGCCGTCCACAACCCGGCAAGACCATTCCACGAGCACTTCGCCGACCGCACCCGTCTCGCCCTCAAACTCTATGAAAGGAACAGCAATCCTTATCTATGCCAGATGCTCGACGGCTGTTTTGCGGACGGAGCGCTCTATCCCTGGCTGACCATGGAAGCACCGGAGACCCTTCCTACCCTATCTTTCGAGACCGGCACCATGATCGGCTTTCTGAGCAGACAGAAAGGCGGTTCCCTTGATTTTCTCCATCTCTCGAACATTCTCGACTGGCTCGAGGCCGAAGCCGCCGAGAGCCTTCTTGCAAAGGCATCCCGTGCTCTTGCTCCAGGAGGGCTGTTGATTGTCCGGCAGCTCAATTCAAGCCTCGACATCCGCTCTTTCCGGGAGGGTCTCGCCTGGCTCCCCGAGCTTTCCGAGAATCTCCTTGCATCCGAGAGAAGCTTCTTCTACAGAGATCTTCATGTGGGGATAAAACTATGAACAAGGCGATGACCGTGCACGAGCTCATAAAAGCCGGGAACGCGAGCCTCGAGGAATTCGAGGCGAGCTTCTCCTACCCCCTGGGGGAAGGCAGGCGCTTTCACATATCCCACGGAGATGACTATGGTCTCTTCTTTCGAAGCATGGGCGAAAGCGCCATACTCGTAGCCGAAGGCAGGAACGGACCGGTCGCCACCATAGCGGTATGCCTTCGAGAGCTCAGGGCTCCGGACGGATCGCATACAAGCTGCGCTTATATAGGTGATCTCAAGCTTTCTGCTTCTGCCGGATCGGGCCGGGCGCTCCTTGCCATGCTCAGGGAGCTCCAGAGCTGGTGCATGGTCAGAACAGGAGCAGCGGTAGCCGTAGTAATGGAGGGGACTGCGATAACCCCCGAGCGATACAGCGGCCGCCTCGGTCTTGCGCCCATGAAGCGCCTCGGAAGCTTCGCCATCTATCAGATACCAGCGCGTCTCTGCCCCGGCCGACTCAGGCACGAGGTAGCGATGATCACGCCTCTAGATGCAATAGAACTTGCCGAAAAACTGAGCCGCCCGGAGTATCGCTTTGCAATCGAAAAACGTGATACCCGGCGCTCTCTCATGGCACCGGTCTGGCTCAAGACCAGATCGGAGAAAGCAGTCGCCTGTCTCGAAGATACCCGGATGGCCAAGCGGCTTTTCCGAGAAGACGGCAGCGAGATCAGGAACTGCCATCTGACTTGCTTTCAATTCGAGGATCCCGGCGAAGCCCGGTCCATTGTCACAGCCGCAAGAGATCTGGCTTTTAGAGCCGGATTCGAAGCGATTTTCATGTCTCTGGACAACGAACGCGCCGGGGTCCTCACCGAGGTCCTCTCCGAGACTCTCGCGGGTCCGGACCTGCCGCCACCCTCCGGTGCCCTCGTATATGGTGCCGGTTGTTTAATTGCCGACCGGCATAACAACTGGTATATAAACTCCTCCGAGGTGTAAGAGATGCTAAGAAGAACCAACTATGTGCTCGACCTCGCCCATATAAGGCTCGAAGAGGAACGCCCCAAAGATGCGGAATTCTTCGCCAGCCTCAGAGACGGCAGCATGACTCTGGAGGAGTTTCGACTCACGCAAGAGCAGTTCTATCACGCTGTCAATTATTACTCCCAGCCAATCGCGGCACTATTTTCCCGGCTCAATGATCCGGCACTGCGTATGAAGCTCCTGCTCAATCTTCTCGACGAGCATGGCAATATCGATCTGGAGCGCTGTCATACAATGACCTTCAAAGCCTTCCTTGAGGGCATCGAAGCCTGCGCCGATTCCCCGGAGGGACCTGAGGCGAAAGCATTCAATGCCGCCCTCACCGGGATATGCACCCATGAGAAGGAAGAGTTCGCCATGGCAGCCCTGGGCATGATCGAGCTCTGTTTCACCGAGATTTCCCAGGCGATAGCCGAAGGGCTGATTGAAAGAGGTTGGATGAAAGAAGAGGACCTCGCTCACTACAGCCTGCATGCCCATCTCGATATCGAGCACGCCACTACTCTTTTCGAGCTGGCCATGAGCATGGAGAACGCCTCGGATCGCGCCATCACCGACGGACTCGCATTCGGGCAGTTTCTGATCCTCAGACTCTATGAAGACCTTCTCTGCCGGAGTAGAAAAGCAATCCGCATGGAAAACAGGCGACCGGAGCTGGTTGCCTGAGCATGATTTCTAAAGTTCCATGTATCTGGTATCGGTGCTCGACCGGGCTGGTTCTTTAGATACTATCCAGGGTCTGTACTCAGTCTGTCCCCCTCGATCTCTCCCGTACCGGGCACCGAATCCCAGCAACATCTACTCCTGCTGCAACAGCACAGCAGTAACTATTCGATGCCGGATCTGTAAATAAGGAGATCGCGGCTCGGGTCGGGGTTTCTCAAGATATAGCTTCCCTCACCGGAGCGGCTGAATTTGCCGGCTTGCCTGAAATCATACTTGCCACCCCGTTTCAGGAACTCCCTGTCAGCCTCGAAGACTACTTGCAATTTTCCCCGGGGCGGAGCCCAGTAGCGGGATGTCCCGAGCAGATAGACGATCTCATAAGAATCTCCCTGGGGAACCGGGCTCTTGTAACTGATCTCGAGCTCCCCGGAGCGTCCCTTCACGGTCAGGTCGAAAACATACCAGATAAGACACTGGCCCCGGATGACGAAGTCGTCATCACCATAAACGACCCTGTTCAGGGTATCGACGATAACTTGCCGCCTTTTTGCTTTCAATCCAGAGACCCCTCCAAGGGCTCGGGCGGCTTCCTCTCGATTTCCTCCAAGAGGAGCCAGATCGACGAATCCGGGAGCCTCAGGAATCTTCTTCGCCAGCCCGGCAGCTAGCAGATCGCCTTCTATCCCATTCAACTCCCGGCGCGGGTAGATGGTCGGTCTGGTCTTGCTCAACTCGCGCACAGTCAGACTTTTGCCACCATATACGACACCAATAGAGCTGACACCGCCGAAGCTGCCACCGGCGGTGTAACCGTAGGTCACCGAAGGGAAGCCGACTTTCATAATACGGCTCCCGGGGCTGGTTTTGACGAGTCTATAGACTGCCCTGTAGTCGACACAGGGAATACTCATTTCGCCCTGACCGGAAAAAGCCGGTATGGCGTCCCTGCCACCATCGGTGATCACCAGCTTTTCGCTTTCGATCCTGATGTCCTCGACGGACCTCGGCACCACCGGCACGAGACTGTGACCGGGACCGCCTATCGGAGCCGGATTTGCCAGAGCACCCTGGGAAGATGCCACCAGGATCCATAGCGCTATCCAAAAGAGAATCTTCATAAAGAAAGCTCAGCGATCGGCGGACTGCGGGATGGTGAAACAGAAGCGGCTGCCTTTGCCGACCTCGCTCTCCACCCAGATCCTGCCTTTGTGCCGCTCGACGAAAGCCTTGCAGATGGCCAGACCGAGACCGAATCCACGACGCTTGAGACCCTTGGGCTGGGCAAGCTGGCGGTAGCGCTCGAAGATCATGGGCTGGCTCTCCTCGGGAATGCCAGGGCCCTGATCGATCACCTGGAACTTGACTTTCAGCCCTTCGATGCCTGCCACCACTTTCACTACCGAATTCTCCGGTGAATATTTGATGGCATTGGAGATCAGATTGATTAGCACCTGGACTATCCTGTCCTCGTCGGCAAAAAGCACGTCATTGGTGAATTCGGGATCGAGCTTTATCGAAGCTTGCTGAGCCGCTCCCATGGAAGCGGATATGGCCTTGTCGATGATCGCCCGCACCGACGTCTCCTGGCGTTCTATATCGATGGTTCCGGACTCGACCTTCTCGGCATCCAGGAGGTCTTTGACCAGCGAGATCAGATAGTCCGAGCTCGACTGGGCCCGGGCGATAGCCCGGTGACCGGCAGGATTGAGCTCGCCATAAGCGTTTTGATCGAGGAGGGTGAGGACGCCGTTGATGGAGGTCAGGGGGGTGCGCAGGTCGTGACTGACCATGGCCACCAGGTCTTGCTTCAATTGATCGAGCCGGTGTCTTTCGGTTATATCCTGGATATGGACGAAACTGCGCCGGTTCCCGAAGATATCGAGGTCGTTGACATAGATCTCGGTGACGAACATCTCGCCGCCCTTGCGCCGGCCCACCAGCCGCACCGGCTCATGACCGACCTGCACCGACTCGGTATCCGGGAAAAGGAAGCTCACAGGCTGCCCGACAAGCTCTTCAGGAGCATAATGGAAAAACTCCTGGGTGCGCTTGTTAGTCACCTCGATCTTATGATCGGTGCTCAGCACCACCAGAGCAAGCGGCACGCTGGTAAGAATCTTGCGAATGTTCTCGTGATTCTTGTAGATATTTTTCTTGAGCGCCTCCAGCTCCGAAGCTTGCTTCTTTGCAAGCTCGCTCAGCTCGTTGTAGGTGAGAGGCTCAGCCTGGCTGTTGGACGAATCCACTCCCGAAGGTCCTTAGAAAAGCACGAGACATGAAAAGATTACACTATTTAGCCCGGTCCGCCCGGGGCGATCTGCTAAAATCCCGTCATGAAAACTGCCAATCCCTGGAAAACACAAGGCACCAGGCTGATTTACGACAATGCCTGGATAACCGTGCGGGAAGACGAAGTGGTCAGACCGGACGGGCAGAAAGGCATTTATGGCGTGGTTCACTTCAAGAACAAAGCCATAGGAGTCCTCGCTCTTACCCCGGACCGCCAACTCTATCTCGTCGGGCAGCATCGTTACCCCCTGGATCTCTACTCATGGGAGATTCCGGAAGGAGGCTGCCCGGAGAACGAAGACCCCCTGGAGGCCGCCCGGAGAGAGCTCCAGGAAGAGACCGGTCTGACGGCCAGGAACTGGAAGCTCCTGGGCACAGCCCATCTGAGCAATTCGGTGAGCGACGAGCTGGCCCTCTGGTATCTCGCCACTGATCTTGTCGAAGGGAAAGCTAGTCCCGAGGGCACTGAAGAGCTCCTGGTCAAGAAAGTGCCTTTCGAGGAAGCGGTCACCATGGCTATCGAAGGAGAGATCACCGACTCGGTTTCGGTAATGGCCATCACGAACCTGGCTGTTTTGCTGCAGAGAGGAAAGATATGATTCGCACCAGATTGATTGACGCCCGACAGTCCAACGACCCGCGCTACAAGCGCTGGAAAGCTCGCTTTCGATCCGGAGTCCTGGCTTACGAAGAAGGAAAATTCGACGAGGCCAGGCATGTTATCTTTCTCGCCCTGCGCGCTGCCGAGCAGCTCGAAGAGAGCGACTTCGCGGTACCGGCATGTTATCTGGCCCTTGGCGTTCTCGAGACCGATACCGGAAAAATGGAACAGGCCCGGGATTCCCTGGCCAAAGCCGAGCACCTTCTCAAAAACAAGCAGGGAGACGATTGCCGGGAGCTCTATGCCTGTCTTCTCCGCTACCAGGCCGACTGGTTCGATCGTAATCACGACAAAGCGCAAGCCGAGAAGCTTCTGAGAGAATCGGTGCAGATTCTCAAAGAGCTGGGAGTAGACAGCTCGGTGCAGCTGGCAAACTCGCTATCGGATCTCTGCTTTCTTCTTGTCCGGGTCGGAAATCTGGACGAAGCCGAAGACCTCATTCTGGCGGCCATGGATATTTATTCGAGCACAGTTGGCCGGGCTGACCCGGCATATGACTGGGCTAAGATGATCTATCAGATCTGCCTGAACAAGCAAGACGAGGAGGCTCTCTTCGACGCCTTCGAGATGTCGGCCACTTCGCTTCAATACAAGGTCGGCGCTCAGAATCCGCACCTGGTCCGTGCCCTGAAAATCTATGCTCATGCCCTGAAAGAAAGAGGAATGAAAGACAATCTCGAGCGCGCCCGGGACAAATTCACCGCTCTAATAAAGCACTGAAACCCCCGGTTCCGGGAGCTGCAAATGCAGCCCCCGGAACCACCTTCGAAAAAACCTTTTCTCTGGTCAGCCCTGGAAATACTTCCGGCGATAAGAGTTCGCCAGCGCCTCGATCTGATCCGCCGGAGGAAGCACATAGGTGCGACCGGCATAATAAATCGGCTCGAGCTTCATCACGCAACCATTGTCGTTGACGATGCGCGGAGCAAGATTGTTGGCTTCGTAGAGCGCTTCGATGGGAACGTTGCGTCCATACTTCTGAAGGGCCAGGCGAGAGAGCGTGTCGCCGTAGATGAGCTTGACATCGGTGGCGCTCTCGGCGGGTCCTACCCGGCTGCTGAACTGATCGCGCATCTGACTGGCCCGGGCACGATAAGCCTGGGTGAGTTCGGGAATCTGATCCTGGCTCGGAAGAACATATTCGCGCCCGGCAACATAATCAGGATCGCGAAGCTCGATGCTATTGCCGCTCTGAACTGCCTGGGGCTTCAGACCGTTGGCTTCGAAGATGGCCTCGATAGCCGGATAACCATACTTGCGATTAGCCATATTCCAGAAGCGGTCGCTGCGCTCGACCTTGACGCTCTTGGTCTCGTCGGGGCCTCCCAGGCGCGGATCGATGTCCAATGTCTCCAACCTCGGTCTTACTGGTTGTCTCTCGACCGGCTGTCTTTCCACCGGCTGTCTTTCCACCGGCTGTCTTTCCACCGGTATATCTCTTTGTACCACATGCTCGGGTTGCACATTCTGAGGTTCGGGACCGGCGCTGAAAACGTCTTCGGGACGGACGCCGTACCTGGCGGCATGGCCGAGCATATCAGAGATGCTGATGCCCCGTCCGTCACCATCCACGGTGTGACGGATAGTGCCGTAGTTGTCCAGCATATAGCCGAGGACAGCGCGCTGCTCGGGATTGTATCTGAAAGTGTCGCTGCGGGCGGCTTCCAGCTCGTTTTCCTTGATCACGTTGTCCGAACCGGCCAGACCCTGGAAATCCTCGGTGCGGCCGAAATTGGCAAGCATGCGTGCAGACATGGCACGGTCGTTGTTGCGGGTCTCGGTGTTCTCGGTGAGGTCTCTGAGGTCGCCTTTGCTGATGCCCCGGGACTGCTCGGCACGATCGCTGTCGTCATTGGTGACATCGTTGTGCAGCATCGAGATTCCGTCGATGTTGCTTCTCATGTTGCGCAGGACCATGGCCTCCAGCGGCGATCGAGAGGCAATATTGCTCTGCAAGACCGTATCGAGCTCGCTGGCATGGATATAGCTCTTGTTGCCGTTGATATTGTTGAGGCTATCGAAGTTCTGGCTTCCGTATTCGCCCATCACCCGTCCCATGAGGTTGCGCTGGGCGAGGGACTGCTCGATATTGCCGGTGATGGCAGCCACTTCCTGCGGAGTATAGGCGCCGGAGGTGAGGTGCTGATCCATGGCTCTCAGAGAGTCGGAGAGCGAGTGATTCTTGATGCCGACCTCGATGGCGTTCAGACCCTGGGCACTGGCGCCGCCGACCTTGTCGCGGGGATCCACGGTGAAGCTCACGTCACCCATGCGGGGGCGGAATTCGGGCTGCTCGAGACCGATCTGAGGATCGGCGCCGTGCTTGGCGGACCAGTCGAGGACATCGGATAGAGTCATCTTGTTCCAGTTGTCCCCGTCACGGGCGGCACGGATGCCACCATAATTTTCGCGCATATAGTCGAGTACGGCTTTCTCTTCGGGACCGAAGCGCATGGAGTCGCGCTTGGCGCGGTCGAGTTCGCCTTTCTCGAGCAGTCCGTCGGGACCGGCCAGATTGAGCCATTTCTCACGGCTGCCGAAAGACGAGAGCATCTGACGGGACATCTGGGTGTGGAAGCGGCCGTTGCTCTGCTCCTGGCCCCATTCACTCAGATCCTTGCTGCTGATGCCTTTGGCGATCTCGTCCGAGCGGCTCGGTCTGTCGTCATGGAAGCTGCTGGCGTCTTCATGCTGGAGCGAGATCTCGTCGATACGATTGCGAAGCGAGCGGGCGATCATGCCTTTGATAGGAGAGTAAGATTCGATCCCGGACATCAGACGGCTGTCGAGGTCCTGGGCGTGGATGTAACGATCGCCATTGCTCAGATCTTGGAACTGAGACTGACCGTATTCCACCATTACCCGGGGAAGAAGACCGGCGGTCTCGAGTTGCTGGGCGACCATCTGACCGACCTGACGGCGCTCGGCTTCGGATAGCCCGGAGCTGGCAAGACCACGATCGGCAGACTCGACGGCGTCGGAGAGCCGATTCTGTCTCATACCCTGTTGCAGAATCTCGAAAGACTGCGAAGCAGCCTGCTCAACATTGTGAGCGCCATCATGTGTCATAGCCTGAACCTCCAGGAAGCGAGCGATTGGGGGGTGTCGAAAAGGGAAAAGGCAGGCCAACGCCGGGTTATTCGATTTGCTGTTTGCGAGCGATGCATACAGATTAGAATCGGCGACCCTCAATATCAATACGGGAAATCACGTAGGATGGGGGAAAATACGAAGCTTTCGAGAGTCTCGAAGGGGTAGAATGGCACCGGGAGCGAGACCGCAAACGCCCACCGGCAGACACTTTAGAGGTTCGACAATATCGCAATTTTATCCAATTTCTCCCACTGCCGGGTACATACACCTATAGACCCCTTCCTCTTTCCCTCCCCGAGAATCAAAACATGTCCACCCCAGATGTAAATGAACGCGCCCAGAATCCAGACCATCAGGACTTCCTGGATGACGTCAACGAGAATCTGCTCTCTTCCACCGATGAGACCAGCGATCAGGCTGTAACCCACTCCAGCACGCCTCGCACCTATCACGTAGCCGGTCTGGGACCGGTGAGCCAGAGCACCGGCGAAAACGGCGTGGTGACCACGAGCTTTCCGGAGAATCAGGGCAAGGTCGCCTGGATCAAGTACGATCCGAGCAACGAGAATGACCCGTACACGGTGAAATTCCGGGACGGCATGTATGACGCCGACGTGGAGAAATCCATAAGAGAAGGCAAATTCGCCATGCGGGTAGTTCTCGAGCCCGGCGGCAACCAGGGCGATCCCGACTCGATCGATCTATACGATCCTTATTTCAATCAAGTCGGCGACCTCGACATTCGTGGGGACGAGCGTTTTCTCTATCCGAACGGCAAGCTTTCCGAAAAAGTGGAAAGAGTGAGCGCTACCGGCGGGACTCCGGACAGCGAGTTCTTCAGGGGAGTCAAAACCCCCTTCGAGCATGGCGGCGAAAAAGGCAACCTTTATAAAGACGAAAAGACCGGCTATGTTCAGGGCATTGAATTCAGCCAGGGCAAGCGGGAAGGACAGAAGCTCCGCTTCGACCGCGACGAGAACGGCAATGTCACCGCCGTCGAGATCAAAACTGCTGCCGGACAGTCGGGAAAGCTCACCAGAGACGGCGAAGGCTGGCTGGCGGTGCCACCGGAAACCCTGGGAGCACTGGGGCTGACAGGATCTTCCGCTGGCAGGCTGAAAGGGGTCATCAAAGTAAAAGACAACGGCGACATTATCCATGATGCCGGTGACGGCACCAGCACCGCTCTGCGCATAGACGGCTCTCGCGAGCATTTCGACTTCAACGAGTATTCCCGCACCAGGGAAGGCGCCGACGGGACGAAATCGAAAGAGTACTGGGACGGCTACCAGTGGCGGCAGGGCCAGGCGGCCCAAAACGCCGACGGCACCACTTCGGTCAATTTCGCTCCGGAACAGGGCAAACCCGTGCAGGTAATTCGGGACGCCCGACCGGGCGCCGACGGTAGCCGCAGCAACAAGTTCAAAGTAGTCTTCTCCGGCGGACGCTCCTATGATGCCGACTGGGGCAGTCAGAAGATGACCTATAGCAGCCAGCGGCAGTCGGTGGATCTCTATAACTCAGGCATGACCAATAGCGAAGGCAAAGCCGTCTGGATGCAGGGCGCCCAGGTGGGGGAGACAGGCGATGCCACGGTCATCGAATTGAAGCCGGGCACCGAGCATCAGAGCGAGAGAATCGCCGCCGGCAAGAGTCCCTATCGCGTAGCCATTCATAGAGACGGCGATGTCACCGCCATATATAAGGACGGTCCGCAGGTACGCTCGGACGGCCGGGGCAATGTCGAGCATATCGTCCACGCCAACGGTCATGAGGCCGATCTAGTCCGTGATGCCAACGGCGATGTAGTAACAGTGCGCGGCTCGGATGGACGAAATCTGATCAGGCGACGATCAGTAAGCACCGCTAGCGGTGGCAGAGTCACCGAGAGCTGGCGGCTCCGCGACGGCGATACGGACCTGGGCTCATTCGATGGTCCCCTCAAGACAGGCGAGGCAGGCAGGCTCTCCGTCGAGGACACAGTCGGCAACAGTCTCGATATGGAAGCTAACGGGCGGGTGGTGCAGAAGCGCGGCGGCAAGATCGTGGCAATCACCGACGCCAATCGCCAGCACTGGAGCCTGGAGCAACGAGAGGGAAGCGACAAGCCGCGCTGGACAGTGAGTTCCGCCGGCGACACCCGGACTTTCGAGGGACCCCTGAAACTCTACGACAACGGACTCGCGGCCGTGGAGACCGGCCCGGGAACCTGGCAGACACGCAACCCGGATGCCTCCACCTCTACTTTTAACGCCGCAGGGGTGGAGCTCGACAGGGACTTCGACGACGGCGCAGCCATCAAGCGTGATCAGGACGGCTTCGTCACCGAGCTCAAAGACTCGAAAGGCAATGTCAAACAATTCATTTTCAAGAAGGGACCGGACGGCCAGCAGGTAATCGACCGGATTATGCTGAACGGCAAACCTTTCGAGGTCCTGGTCAACGGCAGGATACGCGAGCTCAAACCCGGAGCCCTGCCCAGCAGTACCAGCGAATCCGATCTCGGCGGCTATGTGGACTATGACCCGGCGACCGGCAAGCGCACCGTCAGACAGAGCAGCGACCGGCAGGCAAAGGCGCGCCGAGAGGAAGGCTTGCACGGCGAGGTGGACGTCTACGACGAAAGCGGCAAGAAAGTCTCCAGCACCGGCAGCTCGAACAATCAGGGAGATAGCCGGATTCCCCGGGACTTCGGGACAAGGCAGAGCCGTTACCGGGCCGAGCTGGAGGCCGAGCCCTATCTGGCGGTTCATACCCTGCCCGAGGACATGGAGCCATTTCCATTTGCCCTGGCATGATTCTTGACGACCCTTCCCCTTATCGGTCTTTCTGCCCTCTCGGGTAGAATGGACTGGAGGTCGGCAAGGAGTTTCCGTGGATTTCACGCCTGAACTCGCCCTGACGGTCCTGAAAGGCTATGTCCTGACAGTGATCTTCGAGACCGCCGTGCTACTTCTCGGTCTCTCCAGGCAACACAGCATCAAGCGCCGTCTGATAGCCGGTGTGTGGCTGTCCGCTGCCAGCTATCCCTTTGTCATCTTTCTTTTTCCTCGTCTGATCAACCCCATCGAGATGGAGACTGTTTATCGGGTGGTCTCCGAGACCTTCGCCCCTCTTTTCGAGTGCTTTCTTTTCTGGCTCCTCTACTACCGCCTCAAAAACGCCCCCAATGAAGGTCTGGTCAGGGATATGAGCACCATCGTCATCGCCAACCTCTTCTCATACGGAATGGGGCTGGTCATCGAGAGCTTCGGCTTCGTCATCTGAAGATCAGGGTCTTGACGACAACAGGCAGAGTCATGCCCCCCGGCAGGGGTCTGCCCACTTCGAGAAAGTCTCCTTCAGAGCAATCGATCCCGTCCACCACCAGGATATGATCCGTTCCCAGGGCCTTTCTCAAGAGGAGCCCCAGAGCCATTCCGGCATCCTCCCGGAGCACGAAGACATGGGGACGGGCCAGTCGATTCTCCTCTATCGCCCGGCAAATATTCCGGCACCAGGACTCCAGACTGGCATGCCCGAGATCGCCGAGTGCGGGGAGATAAACAGCCAGGGGCTCGCTTTCGCCCCGGTCCATATCCTGGCGCCGGAGAGCGAGAGCCACCTGCTCGCTGAGGGTTTCCGGATCCGGACGCCTGGAGTCGAAGACAATCCTGAGAACCGGCAGGTTGCTCAGAGGCAGCAGAGCTTCCGCCACCGTCACCGTAAAACCGCTGAGCATCAGAGAATGGCTGCCAGCCCCGATAACAGTGGCCCGGATCGGGCGCTCCGGTCTCGCCACCGGCCAGCCCCTGGCCCGGACTTGCTCGCCAAGAGCCCGAGCCAGATAGTGCCCCATGTCCCCGAATTCGAGACAGTCTACTGCCTGATCATCTATACCATCGAGCATGAGCTGGGCGACCCCGCCGCTGAACCAGTATTCATCGACAGAAACTCCTCGCTCAGCCGGAATCTCGGTGGTCAGATACTCCGGAATCGAAGCAGGCGAATCGATTCCGGAGACTATAAGAGCCGCCGCCTCATGTGCCAGTGTCTCGAGCTTCTGCGAGTCCAGTGCCGTCCCCGGCTCCGCTTCGATTTTGCATGACCGGGCAATTTCGCGGCCGCTGGCGCTGACAGCCAGGACAGTGCCTGTCTCGTCGAGCTCCAGGAAACGGGCTCCCAGATCGAGACACCAGGTCGCTATCGGCTCTCCGTCTCGACAGACAGCGATATTAGTGGTACCGCCACCGATATCGATATTGCATACGGTGGTGCGCTCCATGCGCGATGAGGCAGCCGCCCCGGAGCCGCGAGCCGCAAGCAGGCTTTCCATATGGGGACCGGCGCTGGCGGCGACGAAGTCTCCCGCCAGGTGAGCGAGCCTCTCGATCACATCCCGGGCGTTCGGAAGGCGGGCACTGCCTCCGGTGATGATCGCAGCTCCGCACTGCACCGAGGCCGGATCGATACCGGCCTTCTCATACTCGCTCTCGAGAATCGCGCAGACGGCCCCGGCGTCGATCAGACCGCCCGGCAAGAGGGGGGTGAGATAGACCGGGCTCTCATAGATGATCTCGCGCTCGGCGATATTGAGCCGGGGCACCTGATTGGCTCCAGCGAGATTGTCGAGACGCAGACGGGAAAAAATCAGGTGGCTGGAGGTGGTACCGATATCGATACCAACGCTGAGGAGCTCGCCAACGTTCGCGCCCGGTCCCGGCATGGTCAGAGGATCTTCTGCAAGTCCACCCCGGAGACTCCGTGGGCGAAGATCTCTTTCACCAGATGCACTATATAGGCGCCAGCTTCGGCCGGGGGCGTGCCCCGGGACTGTATATTGCTCACCACGGTCCGGTGGGAGCTGATGGTGGCGGGTCCCGCCGCCAGGGTGATATAAGCGCTCAGACCGACACCGGAGGAAAGACCGGGACGCTCGCCGATGAGATTGACTGCCAGCCGTGCGCCGAGAGCGTGAGCGATCTGGTCCCCCACAGCCACCCGGCCGAAACGAACCACTACCGGGATACCGTAGCTAATTCCCTCGAGTTCCAGACCGCTCTCGAGAATCGGCAGGAGATCCGGCACATTGGTCTCCACCGCCTGGGCCGAAAGTCCATCGGCAATCACTATCTGCACATCCCTGCCGGTGGGGCACTGCGCCTTCAGGCTGGCCAGATCGTCTTTCGAGATTCGTTTGCCCTTCGGAGGATTGAGCACATAGTCCCGGCGATCGGTTGCCAGGGAGCGGACCACCGGATAACCCCTGGCCCTGGCGAAATCTTCGAGAAATCCGGCTCCGAGCTCGCTGGACACCGCATCCCGGGCGACAGCGTGATCCCGGCGAAAAGAGAGCCAGGAGCCAGTCTCAGGACGAGTTCCTGAGCGTCCCACACCCAGGCGAGCGGGGGTGCTCCCGGCGCTGATCGATTCGAGCTTGTCGGTCCTGCTCATGGGTGCATAGGGTACACTAAGCCCATGCAAGCCATCAAATCAATCACCGACCTCCTGGCAAAGGCCAACGAGCGCAAATCCGGCGACGAGCTGGCCGGCATCGCGGCTCTGTCCGAGCGCGACCGGGTGGAAGCCAAAGAAGCTCTTGCCGAAGTGACCATGGAGGAGCTCAGACAGTCGCCGGTGGTGGGGGCCGACGAGGACGAGGTCACACGCTTTATCGACGACAACCTGGATCGGGACGCCTTCGAAAAGATCAGGTCATGGACCGTGGCCGACCTGCGCCGGTTCATCCTGGCATCCGGCGACGGTGATGATATCAAAGCAATCCGAGGCGGTCTCACAGGAGAGATGGCGGCGGCGGTGACCAAGCTCATGTCGAGCCTGGACCTCATCTCCGGAGCCAGGAAAATGCCCGTGGTGGCAAGAGCGAACACCACCCTGGGAGGCAGGGGAGTCCTGGGAGCGCGCCTGCAGCCCAATCAC
>Ga0226835_1000363_pt1 | contig 59714 bp, 72 predicted proteins | sample LAC_MetaG_1_FD_163627 | JGI IMG/M metagenome (GOLD analysis project Ga0226835, IMG submission 163627) | Anaerobic ammonium oxidizing microbial communities from anammox membrane bioreactor (MBR) in UC Berkley, California, United States -... | ecosystem: Engineered > Bioreactor > Anaerobic >...
CTTGGGGTCTTGATTTGGAAAATTGCCAAACCGATACAGATTGACGATTTCGCCGACACGTCCTAGAATGGCGCGCGCTGATTTAGGCAAATTACAAATTTGCCATACTAAACGACAAATTTTTAATTTGTCATGCGCCAAGACGCCTATGCCCACACCTAATCCCGTCATTCAACAAAAACTCGACGCCGCGCGGCAGCAGCTCGCCGCCGTCAAAGCCGAAAAAGCGCGGCTCTTTCCGCCCAACCCGGACCCGCTCGGCACGCCCGACCGTTTCCCGCGCGATTATTCGCCGGAACAAATCGAACAGCATCGGCGCCTCAACGAACAAATCGAACTTTTGGAACAGCGCGTGGACGAACTCGAACTGCAATTGTATTCCAAATGACCGAACCTGCGTCCGAAAAACCGACAGGCATCCTTGTGGATTTGCCGCAACGCCTCATTCAAATCACCTGGCGCGACGACGCGGTGCGCGTATACGATTTCGATACCTTGCGCCGCGCCTGCCCTTGCGCGGAATGTCGGCCCTGGCTGCACGACCTCTTGACGCAATCGCCGCATGAAATTCCCGAAGCGACGCGCAACGCCGTCGGCAATTTGGCGTCGCTCCAAGACATTCAACCCGTCGGCAGTTACGCGCTGCATTTCAAGTGGGCGGACGGTCATACGTCCGGCATTTACGATTGGAAATATCTGCGGACGCTCGACGCGCCGGCGGATTTGCTTTCAACGGATCAAACAACGTGAGCGCGCAACCCGTTAAACTTTTACTCGAATACGACATTCCTGACGCGCTGCAAGAAACGTATTATCGTTTCGTGACCGGCGAATTTGTGCCGCAGGTCAATCGCCTCGGTCTCGAACTCGCCGAAGTGTGGGAAACGGTGTACGGCAATTATCCGCGGCGGCTGATTGTCTTTGTCGCCGCCGACGCCGCGACCTGCCAAGAGGCGCTCGCCAGCGAACGTTTTCAACGGCTCGAAAAAAAATTACTGCGCTTTGTAAAAAATTACAACAAGCGCATGACGCCCTACAAAGGACAATTTCAATTCTAGTTCTTTGGATTTGACGGCGCGTAATGACAAAAAAGCGGAGCGAGCATAAAACTCGCTCCGCCCTTTTTTTTTCACGCGCCCCAGTCAAGTCAAAACAATTTCGGCAGTTGCAAACCGGGCCATAACGCGTGCGCCGCAATATCCAAAAGGATGCCAAGCAGATACAACATGCCGAAACGGCGATTGTGAATAAACGCAATGCCGACAAAATACAGGGGCCAACCGATTGCCCATGCTGGCGGCGTCTTGGGCTTCGGCGCGCTAAAAATTTTCCACAGCGAGACGGCAAGCGGCGCGCTCAAAAGCGTCAACAGCGCGGTCGGCAAAAAGATTCCCGCCGCCACCAACGCCGCCGGCAAAATATACATCAAGACGACGAGCCCGCGCGTCACGGCGCGCGCATTTTTTTCGCCGAGCAAAACGACCAGCGTGTTGGTTTTATTTTTCGCGTCAAAATCCACCTTGTCGAGATGTTTGCCAAACAATACCGTCGTCACGCCCAACGCATACGGCAGCGACGCGACCAGAACCCACCACGGCAGCGTTTGCGTTTGAATGTAATAGGCGCCGCCGACCATCAGGGGCCCCCACACGAGCAGCACCGCCAATTCGCCCAAGCCGCGATATTTCAACGGGAACGGGTCGCCCGAATAAAATAACAGAATCGCGGCGCCACCCGCCATGAACGCCAACACCATGGGCCCGGCGACGTACGCGAGATACAAACCGATGGCGGCGGCGGCGGCTAACAAGATGCCCGTGCCAAGCAGCAATTGCTTTTTCGTAAATTCGCCGTTCACGAACGCTTGCGGGCCATAATTGACGCGCGGCGAATCGGGCGAATCAATGCCGTGACGCGCGTCCCAATAATCGTTGACCAGATTGCTGCCCGCGTGCGCCAACGCCAAACCGAGCGCGGTCAAGCCGGTCAGCCCCAACGAAAATTTTTCGGGCGCGCCGACCAAGACCAACAACCCGCCGAGCAAACCCGAAATGACCGACATGATGACGACCGCCGCGCGGCTCGCCACCAACCAGCGCGTCAGCGCGTCGGGCGGCGCGTCCGCGTTAAATTTCGGCATCGTATAGAGCGCCGACAGCCAATACTGCGGCGTCAAACCTTTTTTTGCTTTTACGGCTTCTTGCGACATGGTTTCGTCTCCTTTTTGAAAACCCTTTGAGTCTCTTTTTGACGCTAAAAAAATTCCGCGCGCAACAAATTTGCAAAATAAAAAAATTTACGTTAGTCGGGCGCGGGAAAAAATTTTTTATCCACGCGCGCGGCGGCGCGCGCCATAATTTCTTCGGGCGCCGCCGCGCCGTCCACTTGCAGCGCGGCGAATGAAAATGACGCCGCAACGGGCAGCGGTTCCGCAAAGGGACTGCGCGCGCGAATCACGCCCAAACAATTTTCATCCTCCGCCGCGCAGATGCGCGGTTCCGTCAAAGGCGCGTCGCACTCTGTCGCGCGCGCGCGCCATGCGGTCCATTCCGCCGCCGCTACAACGTACGCGCCCGACAGATTCCACAACAGCCATGCGCGCGCGCTGCCGCCGTACAACGGCGCGGCATGTTCGCGGAAACGCGGCGAAAGCGCCAACGCGTTGTGCCGCAAACTTGCATCAGCCCCAACGTAACCGACCGCGTCCACGTCGCCCGCGCGGTCTTGCCACACGCACCACGTTTTATCGTCGCCCACAATCGCGCACGCGGCAAGTTCGCGCGGCTGCGTGCGTCCAATGTCAAAGCACGCCGCAATCACCTTTTTCATTTTGTACCAGATTTCGGCGGGGTCGCACGCGTCCGCGTTCACCGTAAAGGTTTGTTTGGCGGAGGACGCGATAATCAAATCGCGCGTCGCCAGCGCGGCGCGGACAAGGTTAGTTTCAACGACAAGGAGGAGGAGAAAGCGCGGCGGAGCAAACGCTAGCATATTTATTCGGGCTTGGCCGCCATATTTTTGCTCAGGCGATGCTGCAAATAATATGCCGCCAGCGCAGTACCGCCGGTGAGAAAAAATTTTTGTCCGATTTCATTTTGGAAAAACGTTTCAAGAAATTCAATTTGAAACGACGTAAGAATGGATTGGCTAGCCATCTCAATACTTGCCCGTCCCCGCTTCCACCTTTTCCCCGCGCGCCGCTTGAACGATTTTTACGCCTGCGCTGGCGCCGATGCGCGTCGCGCCCGCTTGAATCAATTCTTGCGCTTGCTTGAAATCGCGCACGCCGCCCGCCGCCTTGACGCCAATGTTTGGGCCCACCGTTTCGCGCATCAACGCCACATCGTGCGCCGTCGCGCCGCCGGGGCCAAAACCGGTGGACGTTTTTACAAAATCCGCGCCGGCTTGTTGAGCCAAGCGCGAGGCGCGCGCCTTTTCTTCGTCGGTCAAGAGAGCCGTTTCGATAATGACTTTGACCAACGCGCCCGCGCGATGCGCCGCTTGCACGACGCCGCGTATATCGTCGCGCACCAAATCATCGCGCCGCGCTTTGAGCGCGCCGACGTTAATGACCATATCAATTTCGGTCGCGCCATCCACGCACGCCTGTTCCGTCTCGAACACTTTGGTTGCGGTCGTATGCGCGCCGAGCGGAAAACCGACCACCGTGGCAACGCCAACGCCGCTGCCGCGCAGCAAATCCGCGCACTGTTTCACAAAAGGCGGATTGACACATACCGCCGCGAAATGATACGCGCGCGCCTCTTGGCACAATTTTTCGATTTCGGCGGATGTCGCTTCCGGTTTCAACAAAGTGTGGTCAATGAAACCCGCAATGTCGCGCGGCACGTCGGACGCGTTCACGCCGCGCGCGGTGAGCCGCGCCGCGCCCGCGTCGAGAATGTGGCGCGCGCGCCCCGCGCACAGCGTCGCGCACACGTCGCAATCTACGCACAAACCATCCACCGTAGCGTCGCACGCTTGGCGCGATTGCGCTTGCAGCGCGCGCACGATGACGTCGGTTAAATCATTGACGAGCAAAGAGAGATTAGCCACAAGGAGACGGGAAAACGGGCAGACCGAAAAATCAACGCGCCCCATCGGTCTGCTTGTTCGCCTATTTTCGTAAATATCTTTTTTCGACGTCCATAATTTTCGCCACGCGTTTTTGGTGGCGCGGTTCGACGCAATCCGTCGTCAGAAAAAGGTCCACAATTTCGAGCGCGGTCTTGGGATCCACCATTTTCGCGCCGAGCGTCAACACATTCGCGTCGTTATGTTCGCGCGCATTGCGCGCCATTTTCACGTCGTTGCAATTCGCCGCGCGCACGCCCGGCGTTTTGTTGGCGACCATGCTCGAACCGATGCCCGCGCCGTCCAAAATAATGCCGCGCCACGCCGCGCCATCGCTCACCAATTTTGCGACCGCATACGCAATATCGGGATAATCCACCGGTTCGGGCGAAAACGCGCCGCAATCCAAAACGCGGTCTGCGCGCGCGCCGAGCGCGGCAATCAAAACTTGCTTGAGTTCAAAACCGCCATGGTCCGCGCCAATCGCGACGACGCGCGGCGCGGCAGGGGCTGCGTTCTGTTCGCGCAAAACGCGTTCCACAATTTCGCGCACGCGTGCGCGGAGGGCATCATCCATAACAATCGAGCGCGAGGAAGCGGAGTCTGCAACGCCAAGACGTTATACAGTCCGCCGTTCTCTCTCTGCGTTTCTCATTTCGCCGCGTAGGTGTAATCTTTGATAATGCCCCACTCGTCGGGGGGCCAATAACTGACCCACGCTTTGCCGATGATATTTTTCGCGGGCAACATGCCCCAAGCGTGCGAGTCGGACGATTCGGGACGATTGTCGCCCAGCACAAAATACTCGTCGGGCCCAATCGTCACGGGACCCCAATCATAGTTGGCGAAATTATACGGATACGGTTCGGGGACGCGCACGCCATTGACAAAAATTTTACCCGCTTTGATTTGCACCGTTTCGCCGGGTTTGCCAATGACGCGTTTGATAAAATTCTTTTTGGGATTCAACGGATATTGAAAAATCACCACATCGCCGCGCTCGGGCGGGCCAAGTAAATAATTGAGGCGGCTCACCAGCAAAAATTGACCGTCGTGAAAATTCGGCTCCATCGAATATCCTTCGATGCGATAATTTTCGACGGCGAAACGAATCATGAAAAAAATGACGAGCGTAAGTAAAACCGTTTCGACCAATTCGCGCGTGGCGTTGCCCCAATTGCTTTTGGCGGGTACGGCGCTCACTTCGGGCATCGGCGCGCCGTCCGCAAGCGGATAGGAATTGACCGGCGAGGTCGGCTCAAACTCGTAACGATTGGCGGGTTCCAAATTAAAACTCCTTCTGACGGCTTGACAGGTTTTTTCATTCTGCCAGCGCGCGTCAATTATAACGGATTCAAAACGCGCTGGCAACCTTTGGCGTTCAGGCGACATTCCCAACGCGCCTTGGCGCGTTGGGAATGTCGCTTGCCCAAACTCTTTTGCCAGGCAGCATACAACGCGCAAATGAAAAACAGATGAATGACACGTGTATATCGCGCAGACGCGCCGCCGCTATTTGCCCCGCCGATTAGATGACAGCTGACTCTTGCGCGCGAATATAGTTTGCGTTACAATCGCCCGTAATGTCAACGCCGACAGCTCACGCTCAACCCGCTGCGCCGGTTCTTCGCGCAAATTTCTCACAGGATTCAAACGTATGGAATTGAAACGGACCCCGCTGTACGAAACGCATCGCGCGCTCGGCGCGAAAATGGTGGAATTCGGCGGCTGGGAAATGCCCGTGCAATATCAAGGCATTATCGAAGAACATCGCGCCGTGCGCTCCGTCGCCGGACTCTTTGATATTGACCACATGGGCCAGGTGCGCGTCACGGGCGCCGACGCGCTGAAATTTCTCAATCGCCTGCTCACCGCGAATTTTTCCGCCATGGACATCAATACGGCAAAATACGCGGTGATGTGTTATGCCGATGGAACGTGCGTGGATGATACGTTCGTGTATCGTTTTGAAAAGGAATGGATGGTCGTCGTCAACGCCGGCAACCGCGACAAGGATAACGCGTGGATGCAAGCCCAAGCCGCCGGTTTCGACGTTGCCTTGCAAGATGTGAGCGACCAATTTTACATGCTCGCGTTTCAGGGTCCGCAAGCGGAAGCGATTTTGCAAAAGATTGAAACGTTCCCGGTCGCGGATTTAAAGTATCACACCGCGCGCGAATTTACGCTCGACGGCGAACGCGGCATCATTGCGCGCACGGGCTATACCGGCGAGGACGGTTTTGAATTGTTCATCCCCAACGCGTATGGCAAACCAATGTGGGACGCCATTCTCGCCGCCGGCAAGGACGCAGGCGCGCAACCGATTGGACTCGGCGCGCGCGATTCGCTGCGCTTTGAAGCCAAGTTCGGTTTGTACGGTCACGAGCTGGACGCCAACACTACGCCGATTGAAGCCGCGCTCGGTTGGGCGTGCGACCTGAATAAAAATTTTATCGGCCGCGATGTTTTATTGAAACAAAAATTAGAAGGGCCCAAAAAGAAACTTGTCGGGTTTGAAATGCTCGAGCGCGGCATTGCGCGCGGCGGCTATGAAATCGCGTCAAACAACCAAGTCGTCGGCGTCGTCACCAGCGGCATGTACGCGCCGACGCTCGAAAAAAATATCGGACTCGGTTACGTGCCGCCCACCTTGGCTAAAATTGGAACGGAATTCGACGTAATCATTCGCGGCAAAGCGCTCAAGGCGCGCGTGGTCAAAACGCCGTTTTATGCGAATCGCGCGCGCGGCAGATGAGAAATTTATGATTTATGATTTGTGATTTTTGATTTGTACGCGGGATGATGACACGAACAAAAATCATAAATCGTAAATCCAAAATCATAAATCGAGGTCAGCCATGTCTTCTGGCAAAGAAATTTCCTATCCCAACAATGTAAAATACGCGGCATCGCACGAATGGGTGCGCGTCGAAGGCGATACCGCTTTTGTCGGCATTTCCGATTACGCGCAGGACGCGCTCGGCGATATTGTTTTTGTCGAATTGCCCGAACCCGGCGTAGAAAAAAGTGCGGGCGACGCGTTCGGCGTGGTCGAATCGGTCAAAGCCGCGAGCGATGTATTCATGCCCGTCGGCGGCGCGATTGCGGCGACCAACGACGCGTTAAAAGACGCGCCCGAAACGGTCAACAGCGACGCGTTCGGCGCGGGCTGGATGCTCAAGGTGTTTCCATTCAATGCGGCGGATTTGGACAAGCTGATGGACGCCGCGACGTATAAAAGCAAGATTGAAGCGGGCGAGATTCATTAGCTATTCGTTATTCGTTATTTGTTTTTCGCATGGACGCTATTGACGAACACGAATGACCAATAACGAATTAACCAATAACGAATAACCAATAACGAATAACTCCCATGCACAGATTCATCCCCATCACAGACACCGACCGCGCCGCGATGCTCAAAACGATTGGCGTTAATTCGGTGGACGATTTGTTTAACGACGTTCCCGAGGACGCGCAGTATCCGCAAATCAATTTGCCGCCCGCGTTGTCCGAAATGGAATTGATGCATACGCTGCGCGGTTTGGCAAATCAAAACGCGCATGCGGGCGCGTACGCATATTTTCTCGGCGCGGGCGCGTACAATCATTTTGTCCCCGCCACCGTGCCGCATCTCATTTTCCGCACGGAATTTTACACCGCCTACACGCCGTACCAACCCGAAATTTCGCAAGGCACGCTGCAAACGATTTTTGAATATCAATCCATGCTGTGCGATTTGACAGGCATGGACGCGGCGAACGCCTCGCATTACGACGCCGCCACCGCCGCCGCCGAAGCCGCCGTCATGGCAATCAATTCCGTTCGCAACGGCAACAAAATTATCGTTTCTCCAACTTTGCATCCGCACTATCGCGCGACGATGCGAACGTATCTCGAAGGTCAAAAAATTCCCATCGTCGGCGATGAAAATGTTTCGATGTCGCTCGACGCCGTTCTCGACAAACATCTCGACAATCAAACGGCGGGCGTTCTCGTCGCCAATCCCGATTTTCTCGGCAACGTGCGCGATTTGAAACCGATTGCCGACCGCGTCCACGCGGCGGGCGCGCTGCTCATTGTCAGCGCGTATCCGATTGCGCTCGGCATGTATCAACCGCCCTCCGCTTATGACGCCGACATTGTATTTGGCGAAGGCCAAGCGCTCGGCAACGCGCTCGGGTTTGGCGGTCCGTATCTCGGCATCTTTGCGTGCAAAGAAAAATATCTGCGCCGCATGGCGGGCCGTCTCATCGGTCAAACGACCGACACGCAAGGGCGACGCGGTTTCGTCTTGACCCTGCAAGCGCGCGAGCAGCACATTCGCCGCGAAAAAGCCACGTCCAATATCTGCACCAACGAAGCGTTGAACGCGCTCGCCGCGTGCGTGTACATGGCGACGCTCGGTAAACAGGGTTTGCGCCAAGTCGCGGAATTGTGTTATCACAAAGCGCATTACGCCGCGCAAGAAATCGCCAAACTCGACGGCTATCGCGTTGCGACAAACGAATTCTTTAACGAATTTGTCGTCGAATGTCCGCGTCCCGTCGCCGAAATCAATCACATGCTGTACGAAAAAGGCATCATCGGCGGGTACGATTTGTCCAACGATTATCCGCATTTCAAAAACGGCATGTTGCTTGCGGTGACAGAGATGAATACGCGAGAACAGATTGATACGTTGGTGAAAGCGTTACGGGAAATGTAATTGTCGCGTGTAGGGCGAAGCATTGACATTCGCGAATGTGACTCGATTCGTGAACGCGTCTGTCAATGCTTCGCCCCTACTACAAACCATGTCTATCGTCGCAAACAAACCCGAACCTCTGTTGTACGAAATGTCGAATCCCGGCGCCATCGGCTACTCCCTGCCCGCGTGTGATGTGCCGACCACCGAGTTGCCCAATCGCCTCTTGCGAAACGATCTACCTTTGCCCGAAGTCGCCGAAGTGGATGTCGTGCGTCATTTCACGCGACTCTCGCAAAAAAATTATTGCGTGGATTTGGGGATTTACCCGCTCGGCTCGTGTACGATGAAATACAATCCGAAAATCAACGAAGAGGCGATTCGGCTTTTTGGCCTGTCCCAAGTTCATCCGATGCAAACGCCCGAAACCGCGCAGGGCGCGCTGCAATTGATGTACGAGCTGCAAAATTATCTCGGCGAAATCAGCGGCTTGCCCGGCGTCACGCTGCAACCCGCCGCCGGCGCGCAAGGCGAACTCGTCGGCATCCTCATCATTCGCGCGTATCACTTGGCGCGCGGCGATAGCGCGCGCAGCGAGGTATTGATTCCCGATTCCGCGCACGGCACGAATCCCGCGACCAGCGCGATGGCGGGCTATCAAGTGGTCCAAGTCAAATCGGACGCGCGCGGCAATATGGATTTGGACGATTTGCGCGCCAAAGTTTCCAATAAAACCGCCGCCATCATGTTCACCAATCCCAATACGCTCGGCTTGTTCGAAGAGCATGTGCGCGAAGTGAATCAAATCATTCACGATGCGGGCGGCTTGGTGTACGGCGACGGCGCGAATTTGAACGCCATCATCGGCATTGCGCGGCCCGGCGATTTGGGCTTTGACGTCATGCACACCAATTTGCACAAGACCTTTAGCGTCCCGCACGGCGGCGGCGGGCCCGGCAGCGGTCCCGTGATGGTGCGCGCCGATCTCGCGCAATTTTTGCCGAGCCCGATTGTGGCAAAAGAGCGCAACACCTACGTTTTTGAAAATCCCGCGCACAGCATCGGGCGCATCAAATCGTTTTGGGGCAATTTCCTCGCGCTCGTGCGCGCGTACGCCTACATTCGCAGCTACGGCAAAGAATACCTTAAAGAAATCGCAGAGGTTTCCGTCCTCAACGCCAATTACCTGCTCGCGCTGATGCGTGAGACATACAACCCGCAAATTCCCGAACGCTTGTGCAAACACGAATTTGTGTTGAACGGCACGCGGTTCAAAAAAGATTTTGGCGTCAGTACGCTCGACGTGGCGAAACGCATCATTGATTACGGATACTATCCGCCGACGATTTATTTTCCGCTCATCGTTCCCGAATGTTTGATGATTGAACCGACAGAAACGCAGTCCAAAGCGTCGCTCGACGAATTCGCCGACGCGCTGTTGAAAATTGCAGAGGAAGCGCGCACGAATCCGCAGCTGTTACGCGACGCGCCGCACGATACGCCCGTGACGCGCATGGACGACGTAAAAGCGGCGCGCGAGCCAATTCTGCGTTATCGTCCGTCGGCGGCGTAACATCAAGATAGCGACATCAAAAATAAAAAATCCGTTCGCGCATTACACGCGAACGGATTTTTTTGCCGCGCGCAAATTCGCGCCGCAGTTTTTATTTGGACACAAACACCACCGCCGTCTCGTCGCGAAAAATTTCGCGCCAGGCGTCCGACTGCGCCAGCGCTTGCGCCAACGGACGCGTCGGCGGCACAATCACCCACTGCACCTTGTATTTTTGCAAAATACCTTGCCAATCTTGGCGCGCATTAATCGCATCCAGATATTCGCGCACCAACGCTTCGCCAAAAAAATCGTTATCGCCGTCAATGAATACGCGTTGCGACGGAAACAAACGATATTCCAAATAACCGCCCCACGTGTATTCGTTGAACATATTGCCCTGCGGCGGCTGACGCTGCAAAAAATCTACCGCGCGCACCGGAAACGTCGCGTTATTAAAAACATTGCCGCTGCCGCGCACGTCGAATCGCGCGCCCTGCGCTTGCAAAAAAATCAACAGCGCGGGCAAAATCACGAGCCACGTCCAGCCCGACGCGACGGGCGCCACCGCGTTCATATTCTCTAACCGCGCGCGCAGCGCGGGCAAACGCGTTACGAGCAAACGCTCCGCGACGGGAAAGAGCGTTAGCGCGGCGACCTGCGCGTATAGCGGAATGTTGCGCGCGGAATACAAGCCGAACGCCGTCCACGCGCCCAAGAGAAAAATTTCGGTCCACGCAACGCGCGTTGTGTTGCGCCCCAACAACAAAATCGAAAACAAAATCCACGCGGCAAAGAGCCACGTATTCGCGCCGTGAAAATTTGGCGATAGGTATTCCACCGTATTGTCCACCAAAAACCGGTTGCCCATGAAACCAAAAACATGCTGCGGCAGCGCGATGCCAAAGGGATTGACGAGCGCGGCGAGAAAAGAGACGCCCAACAAACCAAGAAAAATCAGCGCGCGCTGCGGCAAGCGCTCGAACGCCGCGCCCATCGCATAAATTCCCAAAACGAAAAAAGCTAGCACGAACGCGCCATTGAAATTCGCCCACAAGACCATTACCGGCACAAAGAGCGCGAGCCAAAATTTCTTGTCCGTCTTGCGATACAGTTCGCACAGGACCAACAGCGTCGTAAAACACAACAACGAAAAAAGGTGCGGGCGCGGCAAATGATGCAGCATCGCCGTAAAATACGCGGCGAGCGCGGCGAGAAACGCGAGCGGCGCGCTCACGCCCACCGCGCGCAAACCCGCCGCCAACACGAAATAAAGCGCCGCCAACAAAAACGCCGTCAGCCATGCCGCGCCGTTCAAACCCGCCGCGCGAAACGCCAGCGCGTACGCCGCTTCGCTCAACCATTCGTGCAAAACGAGCGGCGCGTCGAAACGCGTATGCGAAAACACGTCGCGCAGCGGAACCGCGCGCGTATCCAAAATATAATTGCCGACGGTAAGATGTCGCCCCAAATCGCCATCTGAATTAAGCATGTCGGGCATAAAGGCGAGCGACAAGAAAAAAATCAGGACGAACAAAAAAACTTCGGGCGCCGGCAGAAACGCGCGGCGCAGCCATTGGGATGTCATGGGGTTCATATTATCCATCAAAGAAACATAAAACCAAACCTATCCTTTTGAGCGTTTTATCCTTTGCGCCCGCCGGATATAATGTTAGTTTGCAGACGCAGAAGGGAAATTTTTTATGCACACTGGCGGTTGGTGGCGTTACATTCAGTACGACGAACAGGAACAACCGACGATTTCGTTGAGTTTATTGAAACGCGTCGCGCAGTACGCGCGGCCCTATCGCGGCGCGCTTGCGCTCTTGCTGGTGGCGATTTTTATCTCTTCGCTCATCGGTTTGATTCCGCCCTTGATTTATCGCGCCATCATTGACACGGCGCTCCCCCACAACGATTTGCAGCTGCTCGTACTGCTTTCGCTCGGCTTGATTGCAATTCCCCTGCTCGACGGACTTATCGGCATGGGGCAGCGGTATCTCTCGGCGCGCGTCGGCGAAAATTTGATTGCGGATTTGCGCGTCGCGTTGTACGGACACATGCAAAAAATGTCGCTCCGTTTTTTCACCAACGCGAAAACGGGCGAATTGATTTCGCGCCTCGACAATGACGTGCTTGGCGCGCAGCGCGCCGTGACCGGCACATTCATCAGCATCGTCACCAACGCCGTCAACGTCGTTTTAATTTTGGGCGTAATGCTCGCGTTGGATTGGCGCTTGACATTATTGGGCTTGCTGGTCGTACCCTTGTTTGTGCTGCCCGCGCGCCGCGTCGGTTTGATTCTGCGCCGCTTGGTCAAAGAACAGTACAAACACAACGCCGAATTGGACGCGCAGTTGTCGGAAACGCTGAACGTGAGCGGCGCGCTCTTGACCAAATTGTTTGCGCGGCAAAAAATGGAGGGCGACAAACTCGCGGCGAGTTCGGAACAATTGGCAAAAATCGGCGTCGAACAAGCGCTGGTGGGGCGCGGTTTGGTTTTGATGCTGGGACTCGTCGCCGCGTTCGGCACGGCGATTGTGTATCTGGGCGGCGGCATCCTCACCATGCAAGGCATTTTTACCGTCGGCACGATTATTGCGTTCGGCGCGTATCTGGCGCAGTTGTACGGCCCGATTTCCACGCTCATCAATTCGCGCGTGGACTTGGCTACTTCGCTCGTTTCGTTCGAGCGCGTTTTTGAAACGCTCAACCTGCCGATTGAAATTCAAGACAAACCCGACGCGGCGACGTTAAAAAATGTGCGCGGCCGCATCGCGTTCGAGAATGTAACATTTTCGTATCTCGGCGCAAATGAGGACGACGCGCAAAATCCGTACGCGCCCAAACCGCCCTCAATCCGCGCTAACCCATCAAACGGCAACGGCGCGAACGGTCACGCCAACGCGCAGACGCTCGACGCGCCGCAAATCGTGCCGACGCGCCGCCTGGCGCTGCAAAACATTTCGTTTGAAATCGAACCGGGGCAGCTCGTCGCGCTCGTGGGGCCCAGCGGCGCGGGCAAGACCACCATCACCTATCTCATTCCGCGTTTGTACGACCCGACGGGCGGACGCATTTTGCTCGACGGACACGATTTGCGCGACGTGACGCAAGAATCGCTCGCGCAGCAAATCGGCATGGTCACGCAGGAAACGTATCTGTTTCACGATACGGTGCGCGCGAATTTATTGTACGGCAAACCCGACGCCACCGCCGCCGAAATCGAAAATGCCGCGCGCGCCGCGCACATTCACGCGTTCATCATGAACATGCCCAAACAGTACGAGACGGTGGTGGGCGAACGCGGCTATCGTTTGAGCGGCGGCGAAAAACAGCGCGTCGCCATCGCGCGCGTCATCTTGAAAAATCCGCGCATTCTCGTTTTGGACGAAGCCACCTCTTCGCTCGATTCGGAATCCGAGGCATTGATTCAGGACGCGCTCAAACCCTTGATGCGGCAGCGCACCAGCGTTGTCATTGCCCACCGACTCTCGACCATTCTCGCCGCCGATTTCATTTTGGTTGTGGACAATGGGCAAATCGTCGAACGCGGTTCGCATCTCGAATTGTTGGCGCGCGATGGTTTGTACGCGCGTTTGTATCACACGCAATTTCGGGCGCAAGGGGCTGCAAAAGTAGGCGATTGACGCCCCGCGCAATTCGTATAGAATTATTCTTGCCTTTGCGCCGCCCCCATGCGCCCGCTATCTCGACCGCGCGCGCGTTTTCACCCACAATCGTTTTGCCGCTACGATAGCATACGAGTTGACGACAAGGAGTTTTATGTTTGAATCCATCTCGCAAGTCCGCGACGCGCTCGCGACGCAGCAGTACATTGCCACCGACGAAATCGCGACCGTGATTTTTCTCGCCGCTAAATTACAAAAACCGATTCTGGTCGAGGGGCCCGCGGGCGTCGGCAAGACCGAACTCGCCAAAGCATGGGCGGGCGCCGTCCAGCGCGAAATGATTCGCCTGCAATGTTACGAAGGATTGGACGAAACCAAAGCGCTGTACGAATGGGAATACGCCAAGCAAATGTTGTACACGCAATTGCTGCGCGATAAATTATCGGACCTGCTCAAGGATGCACATTCGCTCGCGGACGCCGCCGACCGCGTGGCGCGCGAAGAGGACGTTTTCTTTTCGCAGCGTTTTTTACTGCCGCGTCCGCTGCTGCGCGCGATTGCATCGGACGAACCGACCTTGCTGCTGATTGACGAAATTGACCGCGCCGACGCGGAATTTGAAGCGTTCCTTTTAGAAGTGTTGAGCGATTTTCAAGTGACCGTACCGGAATTGGGCACCATCAAAGCGAAACAGCTGCCCTTTGTCTTGCTCACCTCCAACAACACGCGCGAACTTTCAGAGGCGTTGAAACGCCGCTGTTTGTATTTACACATTGATTATCCGACGGTCCAAGCGGAATTGAATATCGTCCGTTTGAAGGTGCCCGATTTGAATCCGCAATTGGCAAAACAAGCGGTGGAACTCGTCCAGCGGCTGCGCGGCATGGAACTCAAAAAATATCCGAGCGTCAGCGAGACATTGGATTGGGCGCGCGTATTGGTGACGCTCAACGCGACCTCGATTGACGACCAAGTGTTGGACAATACGCTGACGGTTCTTTTGAAATACGAACAAGACGTACAGCGCGCCAAACGCGTGCTAAGCGAATTCAAGGGCGACCTGGGCGACGACGACGATTTGCCGCGCAATGTGACGCGTTATAATCCGCGCAAGAATCGTTAACGCAGCGTTTGATTTTATTTGGCTTGCGGCAGCGTCAAGATGTAGGCGGTGAGGTCGTCAATTTCCGCCGCGCTCAGCCGCTGACCAAAATCAAGCGGCATAATCGAGGACCCGTCCATCGTCAGATAACGCCAAGCCGGCACCACAAAGATATTGGGCAAGACAATGGACTCGCGGATATAGCTGGGCGCATCGGTCGCCGTGCCTTTATATTCCGGGAGCCGAATAAATTCATCCGCGTCCGCCAAAATGTGTTTCAAATCCGGCGCGATGCGTCTCGCTTGGGGCGGCGGCATGTGACACCCTTTGCAGCCCATTTTTTCAAACAGCGCCGCGCCCTTGGCGACATCGCCATGAAATTGCGTCGGCGCGGGCAAGGTGGGCGTAGCGGTTGGCGCTACGGTAAAGGTTGCGCTTGGCGCGCGCGTCGGTTCGTTTAATGCAGCCGTCGCGCTCGACAAATTTGGAACGGACGTTACCGTTGGAGGCGGCAACGTCGCCGCGGCGGCGGTGGGCGTCGCAGTTTGCGCCGTGACTGGCATTGTTGGAATTAGCGTCGGCGTCGGCGCGCGCGTCGCCTCGACCGGCTGCGCGGTCGGCGGCGGCGCCGTCGCAGACGGCAAATTGGACGGCGCCGTTGGATTGCCTCCGCACGCGGCGCTCAAAATTAAAATACATAGACCCAGCGTTACACCCCATCGTTGCATGGCCGCACCTCGTCGTTATTGTACACGCATTGCACCGCAGAGTTGGAGAACCAGATGGATCAGCGAATTGTCGAATTTATTGCCGCGCTGCGCGCGGCGGGCGTGCGCGTTTCGCTCGCCGAAAGCGCGGATGCGTTTCGCGCCACCGAAACGATTGGCGTCCAAGAGCGCGCGCTCTTTAAATCCGCCTTGAGCGCCACGCTCGTCAAACAAGAACCCGACCAAGAAGTTTTTGAAAAATTATTTCCATACTATTTCAACAGCGGCGGGCCCTCTCTGTTGAATCCGCAAGAAGATTTGTCGCCCGCCGAAGCCGAGATGCTCAAAGACGCGCTGCGCGCGCTGCTCGGCGACAACGAACGCTTGCAGCAGCTGCTCAAATATATCATGGAAGGCCGCAACCCGTCGTCCGATGAATTGGACGAAATGGGACGGCGCGCGGGCGTACCGCTTTCGCGCCAAGATTATCAACGCCAATGGCTCGCGCGCCGCATGATGCGCCAACTCGGCATGGATCAAGAATTTCAAGCGCTGATGCAAGAATTATTGGAACGGTTGCGCGAGCTGGGCATGAGCGACCGTGCGCTCCAAGAGCTCGCGGCGCGTCTGCGCGCGAACGAAGGCATCTTGCAAGAGCAAATCGAAAATTATGTCGGGATGCAGCTCGCGCGCCAGCAAGCCGAACAAAATCCGCGTCAAGCGTTCGAGGCGCCCGACTTGATGCGGCGCAAATTTCAAAACCTGACCGAAGCGGATATTCAAGAGCTGCGCCATCAAATTCGTCGGCTCGCCGCGCGCTTGCGCTCGCGCGCCGCCCTACGGATGAAAAAGGGCAAGCGCGGCGCGCTCGACGCGAAAAAGACCCTGCGCGAAAACTTGCGACACGGCGGCGTGCCGCTCGAACTCAAACACAAAATCCATCGTCAAAAACCCAAGCTCGTCATCATTTGCGACGTTTCGACTTCGGTGCGTCCTGTCGCGGAATTTATGCTGCGGCTCGTGTACGAACTGCAAGACCAAATCGCCAAAGCGCGCTCTTTTCTTTTCATTGACGACATCACGGACATTAGCGCGATGTTTGCGGCGCATCGCCCCGAAACCGCGGTCGAGCTGGCGCTCGCCGCCAATCCGCCCGGCTATTACAACACCAATCTCGGTTACGCGCTCGCGCACTTCACGCAAGAATTTCTGGATACGGTGGATCATCGCACCACCGTAATCATTCTCGGCGACGGACGCAACAATTATTTGAATCCGCGCCTCGACCGGGTGGACGAGATTAAAAAACGCGCGCGCAAAATGTTATGGTTCAATAACGAAGACCCGCGCCTGTGGGGCAGCGGCGACAGCGATATGCTGCAATACGCGCCGCTCTTTGACGCCGTGCATGAGGTTTCCAATCTCGCGCAATTGGCGGAAGCGATAGATAAACTATTCGATCTATAACGGCGGCGCTCGATTCTTTTCAACTTACCACAGCAAACTCAAACAGCTCACCCCGCCGTCCGCTTTATAAAATTCGCTCATGGGCGTCGGCAAAACTTCAAACCCTCTGGCGCGAATTTGCGCGGTCGTTAGCGGAAAACCGGACGGCACAATCACATATTTGCCAATGCCCAAGACGTTGGCGCAATACGCTTCGGCGCGCGGCACAACTATTTTTTCAAACGCGCGCAGCCATGCCTGTTCCGCAATATCTTGATGCGCCACCACAATCCCCTGCCCGATATACGTGACCGCCGTCAGCAAATGTAAAAACGCGCCGACGGGCGCTGCCGTGACCGCAATCCCGCGCGGCGCGCACACGGCGCGCAATTGTTCAATGCCCGCGTCATTCGTGCGCGCGGTTCTGCCGACAACAAGCGCGTCGCCCACATTCAGCACATCGCCGCCTTCCAATGTCGCGGGCGCGCGCAACGCGACCGTTTCAAACCGCGCGCGCAAAATGTCCGCCACCAGCGCGGTTTCCCCCACCCGACTCGGCGCGCCCATCCGATTCAAGATGGCGCAATTTTGAATCACCATGGCGGGGTCTTGGATAAAACACGCGTCGGGAAATTCTTGGTTCGGCTCTAATAGTTCGACTTGCAAACCCGTCGCGCGCAGCGCGGCAACGTATTCCGCATGCTGGCTTTGCGCCAAGTTCACATCAATCGGTTGAGGTTGTTCCGCAATGGCATTGACATAGGACGCGCCCGGCGGCCGTACGAGCGCGTGCGTATAACGGTTCGGCGCTTGATTCACTTTTGCTCCGGGAAATGGCGCGCGTTGCGATTCCAATCCATCAATTTCCAAAATCATTGTTCGCGCGCTGCGGCATCCAAAAGCGCCGCGCCGATTTCGGGCCCCGCGCGCACGAGCCATCCGTTATCCGCCGTGCGCGTACCCAGAATCGCCCATGATACATTGGCGGCGGGATCGTGCCAGACGACGCACCCCGACGCGCCCGCGTGACCAAATGTGCGCGGGCTGGCGCTTGGCGGCGTCCAATGCGGTTTTTTTGCGCCCTTGAGGTCCACGCCCAAACCCCACGGACATTTTTCATATTCAAAAATTCCGCCATAGCCGCCGGGCAAATCGTCCGTTTGATTCTGCACCGCTTCCTGACGCAGCGCGTCAGAAAGAAAATCGCGCGCTGTGCCGGCATACGCGCGCACGAGGCGCAGCGCGCCCGCCGACGTCGTCACCAATTGCGACCACGGCAGCGCGAGCGAACGATAATAGCGCGAGTTGAACGGCGCGTACGGCGTATTGGCGTAGCGGCTGCGTACATCGGAAATTTGCACGGGCGCGCGCGGCGGCTCGTCGCCCAAATACCCTTCGATGTCCAATGGATTCAAAACCAGACGCCGCAGCGCTACCGCAAAGTCTTCTTGGGTAACGCGTTCTATCGCCATCGCCAGCAAACCGAAACCGAGATTGCCATACACGACGCGCGTGCGCGGCGCGCGTTCCAATTCCACGCGCAAACATTCGCGCGCAATGTCTCGCCACGTCAACGGCTTGCCGTACAACGCATCGCCGTTGGGCAAATCCGACGGCAGCCCCGCCGTGTGACACAACAGCGCGCGCAGCGTCACGCCCGCCCGCGCGCTCGCCGCTTCGGGCAGATATTTTGCGAGCGGGTCATCCAGCGCCAACGCGCCCGCGTCCACCAAACGCAAAACGCACAACGCCGTAGCGAGTTTGGTAAGCGAGGCGACGATAAAAAAACTGTCCGCGCCAAGCGGCACGCCCGTCGCATCCGCGCCAAGATACAACGCGACCGGCTTGGTCTCGTCGCGCGCCGCCAGCGCGACGAGACCGCGCAAATCAAAATTTTCAAGCGTTTGGCGCGCGAGCGTTTCGACCTGCATCATCATTCAATCAAAAACGCGAAAGCGCAAGCCGCGCGCAGACGCGGCGTTTGCTTCCATTCGGAAACGCTTGCCGCTTGGCAGAGCTTGCGAGTTCGCGGATTCCTTACAAAGCTTTGAATTGTTCAAACGGCTGCTGGCACGCGCGACAAAAATAAATGGCGCGGCACAGCGTGGACCCAAAATGATTGGCGACGCGCGTATCGGTGGAATTGCAGTACGGACAGGCAACTTGGTCCGGGAAAAACAATTGCGCGTTGCCGCCATGTTTCGGCGGCGGCGCGAGACCGAACGCTTTTAACTTTTCCCGCGCCGCATCCGTAAGCCAATCGCTCGACCAGCGCGGCGTCAAGACCGTTTTGACCTCAACATGCGCGGCGCCGCGCGCGGTCAATTTTTCCACAATCGAGTCGCGCATGACGCGGAGCGCGGGACAGCCCGCGAACGTCGGCGTCATCGTGACGATAACGGTATCGCCCTCGATTTGCGCGTCGCGCACAATGCCCATTTCGACGAGCGAGACCACCGGAATTTCGGGGTCCGTAATTTCGTCGAGCGCGCGCCAAACTTCAGCTAACGTAATTACCATTCCACTCCATATACTTCGCTGCGCGCCACCTCTTGCATCTCGGTCAATAGTTCGCGCAAATGCGCGGTATGCTCCGAACGCGATTTTGCGCGCGGCGCGCGCGCGGCGGGAATGGCTAAAGCGGACGCCGTCAAATGCGCGCCCACTTGATTTTCCCATTCCGTTTGCAACGCGCGCGGGTTCGGCAAAATGTTGGCGTCCGTCAACGCTTGCGCGTTTTCCAACGGCGCAAACAATTGCAGTGCGTACGCCCACAATTCATTCAGCGCAGCCGTCATGCGGCGATGACTTTCGGCGGCGCCCAAACCCAATCGTTTCACCCAATGCGCCGTATGACGCAAATGATACATCTCTTCGGGACGCTGCTTGGCGGCAATTTCCGCGACGCGCGCGTTGGAACTATTGACCAAATGCGCGAGCAAAACATTTTCATACGCGTCAAACAAATACTGCCGCAGCATCGAAAACGCCCAATCGCCTTTGGGCAATTCGACCAGCTGGATATTCAAGTAATCCGCCGCGTCGCGAAAGAAAATCGTTTCGTCCGGTTCGCGGCCGGTCAATTCTTGATGCAGCTCGTACCACAATTGCGCGTGGCCCAATTCGTCGAGCGCGAGATTGGCAAAAGCAATGTCCTCTTCGAGAATCGGCGCGTGGCCCGCCCATTCAGAATTGCGATGACCGAGCAGCAGGGAATCGTCCGCGAGCGCCAGAACGTTTCGCGCCAAAAGTGTGTCATTCATAATGCGTTATCTATCGCCGCCAAGAACGCGGCGGCTGGCTTAATCATTATCCGTCATTTTTTCTGAATTATCCAACATGCCTTGCGCCGATTTCAATTCGCGCATAATCGGTTCGACCGGATAAAAGGTGTGCATGCGATATTTTTTTGTGCGCGCCGGCGCAAACATGCTCGCGGCGTCCGCCTGTTCGCTTTTCAACACACGCCGTTCCGGCGCCACCCACCACACAAAGACATCTTGAGTGGGAAACGTTTCCAGCGCTACGCGCAGCGCGTGCGCGGGCGCCGCCGCTTTGACCTCGCCCACATATTCGACAAACGTTTCGCGCGCGGGCTGGCCCTTTTTATTAAAGACTAGATACGTTTCGCGCGGCGCGTCGGCGGCGGGCGCCGTGTACCAATCGTCGCGCGCCACCTCTTGCGCCGTCTTGGCGAAAACAGCCGCTTCCGGAACCACCCACAAACTGAAACAATTGGGCCGCCGCACAAATACGTCGCGCGCGTTACCCAGCGCCATTTCCGCATCGGACGCGTGCACCGAACCGGCGTTGCGATGCGGCGCGCTCGCGCGTTCTTGCTCAAACACTTCGTATCGCGCCCATTGCGAATCGTTCATCGTTCAACCTTCGCCTCTTGCCGCAGCGTATGCCGCCAATGCCTCGCGCACCCACGCGCCATTTTCCTGCGCCTCACGCCGCGCTTGCAAGCGTTCCGCGTTGCAGGGCCCGTCGCCCTTGACGACGCGCCAGAATTCATCCCAATTGATTTCGCCGGAAATCCAATTGCCGCTCGACGCGTCGTAATACAAATCCGGGTCGGGAATCGTCAAACCGACGGCGTGAAAATCAGAAACCATTTTATTGACAAAATCTTGGCGCAGTTCGTCATTGGTTTTGGTTTTGATACCCCAGCGAATCAATTGCGCGCTGTTGGGCGAAGTGGCGTCGTGAGGCCCAAACATCATCAGCGAGGGCCACCACCAGCGATTCAACGCGTCTTGCGCCATCTGTTTTTGGCGCGGCGTGCCGCGCGTATAGCGAATGATTTGCTCCATGCCCTGCTTTTTATGAAACGTTTCTTCGGCGCAAATCCGCACCATCGCGCGCGCATACGGGCCGTACGAACAGTGCGCGAGCATGGTTTGATTTTGAATCGCCGCGCCATCCACGAGCCAGCCAATCATGCCAATATCCGCCCAAGTCAGCGTCGGATAATTAAACACGGACGAGTATTTGGCGCGGCCCGCCAAGAGCGCGTCAATCATTTCCGCGCGCGTCACGCCGAGCGTTTCCGCCGCGTGATACAAGTATTGACCGTGTCCGCCTTCGTCCTGCACTTTGGCAAGCAGGACCAATTTACGGCGCAGCGTCGGCGCGCGCTGGAGCCACGCGCCTTCGGGCAGCATCCCGATAATCTCGCTGTGCGCGTGCTGCGAAATCATCCGAATCAATTGCTGGCGATACGCATCGGGCATCCAATCGCCCGGTTCAATTTTTTCTCCGCGCGCAATGCGCGCTTCAAACGCTTGTAATTGTTCTGTCTCTGTCATTTGAACCTCCATCGTCGCCAACATAGAATACATCCAATCGTGCGCGCGCGTCAATTGCGGCGCGCGTGATTCAGGTCGAAAAAAATACGCGCAAAGCTTGCGCCTTGCGCGTATTCCCCCCCCTTCAAAACTTACGGTAGCAAGAATGCCTGTATGGCTCTGCCATACCTCCGTTCATTTCACAAACGAATCCGAAATGTAGGACAAATTTATAATTTGTCCGCTGCGCTCAACTATTTAGCCGGCAGTTTGATGGATTGCACCGCCGACCATTCCGATACTTGATTCACGCTGACCATTTCGATTTTATAAGAATATTTTTTGCCCGCCTTGACCGCTTTGTCGCTAAACTTGTACTGAGCGCCCGCAGCCATGCCCGCGTTCGTCGCCGTAATCAAATCCGCGTTGATTTTTTTCCACGCGTTTTTGCCGGTCTTGCGCCAAACGTTGAAACCCAACATCTGCAATTCGGTTCCGGTCTCCCATTGCAATTCGACCCGTTTGCCTTTTGCCCGAAGATGGAACGCAGCCAGCGTAACGGCGTTTGGCGCGCGCCAATTAACCATTGGGTCAACATTTACATTGCCGGTAGTGGTCTCGCCCAAAACCAATTTCTGTTTACCGGCTGCCACCGGGTCAAACTGCGTGCCGATAGGCAAACTGTAGGAAAAATTCGCGTTTACAACCGAAGCGCCCTCAACGCTGCTCGTGACGCTAAACGTTGCCTCGCCATTTGCATCGGTTGCGACGCTCGGCGCGCTGAGCGAACCAACGCCCGTCAAGCTCAAATTGATGACCTGCCCGACGACAGGCAAGCTATCTTTCGTAACCGTCAAAGTAAAGGTCTGCGACTCGCCGGGCTTGTGTTCCGCAGTCAAGGGGTTCACCGTCATGACGGGCGGATGCGCGGACGGCGGCGCGGGTTGCGCATCAATGTCCGCCACAATGGCATTGTAACGATCCACTACGGCCTGCGGACTCGTCGGCGCAAAGCCGTCCGAGTAATGCCACACGGCAGCTTGCCGCGCCGCGTTTTCATCGTTCGACAAAGTTTTATCGGGCGGATAATAATAAATCGCCTTGGCCAGATTGCCTGTCAAAGCCGCGCCCGTGTTAAAACAATCGCCGACGCCGGCGTGATGCGTCATGTCAATACAGAACGCCTGAATATCGTTCGGCGTCCCGGTCAAGTCCAAATAAATAACGCCTGCCCACAAGCTATAGTTTGTCGCGCCAATCGTCCCATTGATAGATTGGCCTGGTCCCGTTCCCGAAATCCCGCCGGTGGCAGAAGCGCATGGCGCCAGGTCCGCCGATGCGGTAGAAACTAACGCGCTTCCCAACGCCGCAACGGCAATGAGCATCAAACCGACGCGCAGCGCGTTGACCGAAATTTTTTTGAACCATTTCATTTCTTTATCCTCCTTGGATAAAAACCCATAAAAAAACCGTTCACGAATAATTCGCGAACGGTCGGTTACGCTACCGGCTCCACCCTGCTCTTTGCATCCCATGCAATGAGCGTCCATCTTGTCGGCATAACAATACAGCGACAAAGCAGGGTTTCACAGCCCCCGTCAAAAAACGTCTCGCCGTTTCCAAAAAAAAAGACCGTTTCAAGCGCTTGAAGCGACTTGATCCGGCCGGTTACGCCACTTGCTCCCTCGGGTCCGGGCGTCCATCTCGCCGCATCCTTCGCAGCAAGACCCGAGTTCATCGCATCCGTTAAACAATCTAAAACAGACGAGAATTGTTAAAACACAATAGTACCTATTTCCTACGCCTACTCTATCACAAAGATTTATGCTTGACAAGAGGTTTGGCGCGCCGCGCGCGAGATTTGTAACCAAAATGAAAGAATTGATTTTTGTGACAAAAACAACGCAAGGCAAGGAAAAAACGCGAAAAAAGGGCTTGTTTTACGTCCTGCGCCATGATAAAATGACGCGCGAGATTCCGCTTCAAGGGCAAATATGGCAACCGTTTCAAACAAAAACAAGACGCCTAAAACCGCCGCGCGCAAAGCTAAACCTACGTCCAAATCAACCCCAGTCCGCGCCGCGAAAAATAAAACCAAACCCGCGAAAAAAGCGGCGCCGGCGAAAAAAGCCAAACCTTCGAAACCTCCAAAACGCGCGCAAGCGACGGCGCCCTCTCCCAAACAGCGCATTTCACCGGAAGCAGAGGTCGAAAAAATCCGCGCGTCCGCCGAACGGTTGGGCATCGAACTCGACCAAGACGAAGCTCTCCAATGGTTGACCCAAATGGCGGTGCAGGACGCGAACGAAGTCACGGTTGATACCAAACATTCCATCTATGGCGCCAAAGTGGCGATTCTAGATTTTTCGCCGCAAGACCTCGAATATTTTCGCGCCATCGGAAAAATTGTCGCCGTGCCGGACCAGCCCGGCGTCGTCGAAACCGCGCTCGCGTTGAGCGGCAGCGCGGCGCAAAGCAAGATTCAAAAAAATCCCGGCGACGCGGATTATTTTCAACGCGTCAATATTCAAGCCGCGACGCGCCAAGCCGCCATTAAAATTCTCGCGGACCTTATGCGCGCCAAAGGTTTGGACACGCGCAACGGGCCCAATTATCATTTGCTCGCCGTCAAGTTCGGCACGCATACGCAAAACGCGACGCGCAATGGCAAAGCGCTCAAAAAGGGTTCGTCCATGACGTGGTATCCGCCAGACCTGGAAGCGGGCGCGTTCGAAATCGAATTGGCGGACGGCAGCAAACAAACCATTCAATGGGCGGACGGCATGGTCGAACCGGGCTGGACCAAATTCGATTGGATTGTGGCGGATACCGCGCGCGGCGTGTTGGCAAACGCAAGCAATCTGCTCGATGTGACGTGGGAAGCGCCCGACGGGAAAATTACGCCGCTCGATAACGCCGTAGATCCATACTTTCAGGAAATTTATCTCGACCCGACGTCGGTGCCGGTATTTAGCAAAATCGTCCGCGAGGTCAGCGAAGACGCGTTACAAAAATATGTAGCCGACCTCGAATACGAGGTATATAAATATCTGGTCAAACATCTGAATTATGGCAAAGTCGCCAAACGTTCGTACAATATTTTTCGTTTGACCGGCCGCCACGCCGAAGCCGCTTACATGCGCGAATTGTTTGACGAACCGACGACGGCGCTCTATCGCGTCTGGGCGTTGTTTGACACGCTCAGCGGCGCAGCCGCGCCCGATTCGCGCCTGGACCGCGTCGTCTTGTTGAAACAGTATGACAAGCTCATCGAGCAGGTGATTGTTTCGACCGAAGGCGAACGTGAGCTGCGCATCGTTCACGCGTTGATGCGCGCGCGCGACGAAGCGTTAGGGCTACAGCCAACGCTAGAATCGCTCGACAAGACGTTTGAAACGCCGCGCGAGGATGTGATGGAACTCTTGAACAATTACTTTCACGATTTATTGTACGGCTTTGAACCGATCGCGGAATTTCTGGAAACGATTCGCCAGCGCCACTATGATTGATTGTACTAGCCGCTAACGCGCCTAGCCATAAAAAAACGCGTCGGGCTTTGCCCGACGCGTTTTCAATTTGATCCGCCAAAGACATAGAGAATAATGACGACCGTCGCCCCCCACAAAAGCGCGTCAATCAACAAAGGACGGTCGCGCAGCAACGCCTCTTCGGGACTGCCGCCTTCGTTCTTGATGTAAATCAAATACATGTACCGAAAAATTCCGTACAACGCAAAGGGAATAGTCAACATCATCGCGTGATTTTTCGGCAAATTCTCCGCCGTAAAGGTGTACAAAAAATATGCAATCGCCGTACACGCCATCGTAATCGCAATCATCTGGTCGAGCAGCTGCGGACTGTATTCTTCCAAAATCGCGCGATGATTTTTGGCGTTATCTTCCAAGATGACAATTTCGTTGCGCCGTTTCGCAAAACCGATAAAGAGCGAAAGCAGCGTCGTCAAGACGTACAGCCACGGCGAAACCGGCACCTGAATAATCGCCGCGCCCGCCACCGCGCGCAGCACGAAACCGCCCGCAATGCAAAAAACATCAATGATGACGATGTGTTTGAGATAAAACGAATACGCGATTTGCAAAAGCAAATAGACGACGGTCACGACGGTGAACGCATACGGCAGCGCGAAAATCGGTTCGCCCGCCGGATAGGGGAACGTCTGCGAAAACGCATCCAGCGCGACGGCGCTCGTCAGCGTCAATAGCAGCAGAACAACGGCGGTGACGCGCGCGATGTTTTCGGGCAGCGCGCCGGACGCAATGGGCCGCGTGCGTTTGCGCGGATGGGCGCGGTCTTTTTCCACGTCCACCAAATCGTTCACAAAATACACAAAGCCCGACGCCAGACAAAAGACGAAAAACGCGCCGAGGGTCAGTCCTAAAAATACCCACATGGTCGGGGTGAACGGACGCCAGTATTGACTGACCGTAAAAATCAGCGGCAAAAAAACAAAAAAATTCTTGGGCCACTGACGCGGGCGCATTTCCTTGAGAATGAGTTTTAACATACCGCATGGCATCTTAACCGAAACTCTATCCAAGTCAAAGCGCGCGTGATATAATTTACTGTCCGCAAAACTTGGTTTATCGGCAGCAGGAGCGTAAACATGATTTATTCCAAAACCAAATACACGCCGGAAGAATATCTGGCGCGCGAGGAGCAGGCGGAATACAAAAGCGAATACTATGACGGCGAAATTCGCCTGATGGCGGGCGGGTCCGAAAACCACAGTGTGATCCAAGGAAATGTAATCACGCAGCTCAATATCGCGCTTCGGAAAAAGCCGTGCCGCGTTTACACGAGTGACATGCGCTTGCTGATTGAGCGTCGCAGAACCATTACGTATCCCGACGCCATGGTCATTTGCGGCAAAACGGAATTTCAAGCCGGACGCACGGACATTGTCGCCAATCCCGTTGTCCTCTTTGAGATACTTTCACCGTCCACGCGCGAACATGACCGCATCGAAAAATTCAAACTCTATAAACAAATCGCCTCATTGCACGAATATGTTTTGGTGGATTCCGAACGCATAGTCGTTTCCATCTTGCGGCGTGAGGTCGGCAGCGGCAAATGGACGATTGATATGTGGAACGATGCGAAAGATACGCTGACGCTGGAATCGTTAGAGCTTGAAATTCCGATTGCAGACTTGTACGCCAAAGTAGAATTTCCGACGGGCGCCGCCGAGACCTCCGAATCGCCATGACGGTTCGGAGATTTTTTTGAACGATGAAGAAACGTTTGGACGTTTTGATGGTCGAGCGCGGGCTGGCGGAATCGCGCGCGCGCGCGCAGGAATTGATTCGCGCGGGCGCGGTGACGATTCACGGGCGCGTGATGGACAAGGCGAGCGCGCAAGTGAACGGCGCGGCGGAAATCGTCATCCGCGAACGCCTGCCCTATGTCAGCCGCGGCGGCTATAAACTCGCGGGCGCGCTCGACGCGTTCGCCGTCAATCCGCAGGGCATGCTTTGCGCCGACATTGGCGCGTCCACCGGCGGTTTCACCGACGTATTGTTGCAGCGCGGCGCGGCAAAAGTGTATGCAATGGATGTGGGCTATGGTCAACTCGCGTGGAAATTGCGCCAAGATGCGCGCGTGGTCGCGCTGGACCGCGTCAATGCGCGCTATGCGGAACCGCTGCCAGAACCACTCGATTTGGTCGTGATTGACGTTTCCTTTATCTCGTTGGAATTGATTCTGCCGACGGCAAAAAGTTTTCTCAAGCCCAACGGACAAATCATTGCGCTCATCAAACCGCAATTCGAAGCGGGACGCGCGCAGGTGGGACGCGGCGGTATCGTGCGCGACCCGCAAGTACACGCGCAGACGATTGAAAAAATTACGCGCGCGGCAGAGCGCATCGGTTTGCAGCGCCGCGGCCTGATACAATCGCCGATTCAAGGAACCGAAGGCAACGTCGAGTTTTTGATTCATTTGGAAAATCGCGCCGCGCCGCTTGTTTGACCGTCCCTTGCTTTTTTGTACAATCATTTTGTATGAACCATTCTTTGGGCGTTACGGATGTCCGCCGCGCGCTCGCCGCGCCCCGCATCGGACGCCCCGCGCAAGAACGCATGTCGCCGCGCCCGCGCCCCGGCGATATTTTTCCCATGCCCGCAAACCCATCGGGCAAACAAGCCGCCGTGTTGATTTTGTTATTTGCGCGCGACAGTGAATTGTATTTTTATCTCACGCGGCGCACCGAAAGCGTCGCGTCGCACAAAGGACAAATTTCATTGCCCGGCGGTCAACAGGATCGAGGCGAAAGTTTGCAGGAAACCGCGCTGCGCGAAGCGCGCGAAGAATTGGGCATTGACCCGACACAGATTGAAATTTTGGGCGCGCCGTTGACGCCGTTGTATATTCCGGTGAGCCGCTATTGGGTCACGGCTTTTGTGGGAAATTATTGCTGCGCCGAACCGGACACGCGCGCCTCCGCCGGCGAAGTTTTGGAAATTTTGCCGACGCGGCTCGCGGACATTTTGGATGACGCGCATATTCGCGAACAAGAATGGGAACTGCGCGGAGCGCCGGTGCGCGTGCCGTTTTTTGATTTACACGGCTATCCGGTATGGGGCGCGACGGCAATGTTGTTGAGCGAATTTGCGGCGCTGCTTCGCGCAGCGCCAAGCGGCGCAATGTGATACACTATACGCGTTGAAAAAAATTTAGAAAGGCGCCGGGCAAAACCAAGCAACGCGCCGCAAGCTTGTAACGCGCATCCTTGCTTTTGCCTTTTTGCCCATGACAACTTTATTATTGATTCGACATGCGACGAACGATTATGTCCAAAACGGCCGTTTGGCGGGCCGTACGCCGGGCGTACACATTAACGCCGAAGGACAGCGGCAAGCCGCAGATTTGGCGCGTCGCACCGCGCATTTACCGATTGAAGCGATTTATTCCAGCCCGCTCGAACGCGCGCTCGATACCGCGAACGCGGTAGCGGAATGTCACAAGTTGCCGGTCGAAATCATGACGGATTTATTGGAAACCGCAACGGGCGAATGGACGGGCCGCAAGCTTGACGAATTAAAAGACACCGCGATTTGGCAAGCGCTGCAAAGTCAACCGGTCGGCGTCCAATTGCCGGGCGGCGAAAGCATTGATCAAGTGCAAACGCGCATGGTCGCGGGCATCGAAAAATTGCGTCAAAAACATCCTGACGGTTTGATTGCGCTCGTGTCGCACTCGGACCCGTTAAAAAGCGTCATCGCGCATTACCTGAATTGGGATTTGAATCAATTTCAACGCATCGCCATTCATCCCGCCTCCGTCACCATCTTGCAATTGAACGACCAGCGCGCGACGCTCGTGCGCCTGAACGATACGGGCGCGCTGCCCAAAATCGAAAAACCTAAACCGCCATCGGAAAACAATGCGGCGAACGCGCCAGATTCGAATTCACAGAAAGAGCGAACCATGCCAGAAGCAAATATCTTGCACGACCTTAATCCGGTCTCGCGCGTCACCGTCGGCGCATTGGGCGAACCCGGACAACGCACCTTTTTTCTTCAGGCGCGCCAAGCGCGCACATTGGTCAGTCTGGTCACCGAAAAAGAACAGATGCAATCGCTGGCGCAAGGCATCACCGATTTGCTCGCGCGTCTCGGCGACGCGGCGGACGCGCCCACGACGGTCAAAGCGTTTGACCTCGTACTCGAGCTGCCGGTCGAACCGCTCTTTCGCATCGGACAATTGGGTTTGGGATTCGACCAAGAGAGCGATTTACTCGTCATTGTGGCGTATGAACTTCAAGCTGCCGAAGAAGCGGAAACGATTGACGTGGTACGCATTTGGGCGACGCGCGACCAGATGCGCGCGCTGGCGCGCTATATCGGCGAAGTTGCGGCGGCGGGACGCCCGACCTGCGTGTTGTGCGGCCGCCCGATTGACCCGGGCGGCCATTTTTGTCCGCGCCGCAACGGACATGGCACGTATGTGCAAATGATATAATGCAAACGTATGAACAGCGCGACGGACGATAAAAAATTTTCACCGCCAGCCGCGCGCGCGGCGACAGAGCGCGCCCAAGTGCGCGAAGCGTTGACGCGCGGCAAAATCGAAATGCAAGGCATCGTGCCGTGGAGTTCCAACTATACGTACTTGGTTTCGATTGCATACGACGGACGCGCAATGCACGCCATTTACAAACCGCAGTGCGGCGAACGCCCGTTGTGGGATTTTGAAGACGGCACGTTGTGCAAACGTGAAGTCGCGGCGTACGAATTGAGCGCCTTTCTCGGTTTTCCCAATATCCCCGTCACGGTCCTGCGCGCGGACGCGCCGCAAGGGCTTGGAATGGTGCAGGAATTTATTGACCACAAGCGCCGCGAAAATTTTTTCACCCTGCGCGACAAATATCATGCGGACATGCAAAGCATCGCCATCTTTGACGCGCTGATCAACAACACCGACCGCAAAGGCGGACATATTTTGATGGATCATCAAGGCACGGTGTGGGCGATTGACCACGGCGTGACGTTTCACCAAGAGCCAAAGCTGCGTACCGTGATTTGGGATTTCATTGACGACCCGATTCCCGATGCGCTGTACAAACAATTGGAAAAATTGCGCGCCGCGCTCAAGGCGAACGAGCCGGCGCTCGCGTCCTTGACAGAGCTGCTCACGCGCGCGGAATTGCGCGCGCTGGCGACGCGTTTGAATGAACTGCTGCGCGCGCGCGTCTATCCCGCCCCCTCCGAAGGGTGGCCCCACATTCCCTGGCCGCCCGTATGAAAATAGAGACACAAACCCAAAAGAGCGTTGTCGTTTTTTTGACGTAACACCCGTTCCGCGTATAATCATCGCCGCGCATGTCCCTATCGTCTAGTGGACTAGGACGTGGCCCTTTCAAGGCCAAGACACGGGTTCGAATCCCGTTAGGGGCATCACCAATTTATAACAAGCTCTCGTCGGCACAACGCGCGCTGCGTTCAGAGAAATCGCTCTGACGCAGTTTTTTTATATTCGCCGCTATTTGATCCGACCGTTTTGACGGGCTTGGCTTGCAGGATTTGAAACTTGCCCAGCGCGCGCGGCATTGCGCGAATCAAGATGAAAACTCTGTATCTGGATCTATCCGTCCCGCGCATCCTTGTCACGCGCGCGCTCGCACGCGTTTGGCGCGGCGCGTATTTTGCGCCGACCGCGTGTCTCCATCTCGCGCAGTTTCCCGACCCACCCCTGCCCACGCCCGCTTGGGCGCGCGTAAAAAATTCATTGTGCGGCATTTGCGGCAGCGATTTACATCAATTGCTCGTGGATGCCGATTTGGACGTTGCGCCCGTCGCGCTGCCCTCGCATCAACGCATTTATCTTGGGCATGAGATGGTCGGCGTCATTACGGAAACGGGCGCGGCGGTCAAAGATTTTCGCGTCGGCGACCGCGTGGTGCGTTGGGGGCGCGGAGACGATTGCCTGGCGCGCGGTCTGGAAAATTTATGTCCCGCGTGCGCGCGCGGGCATCGCGTCTTGTGCGAAAATGCGTCCGACGCGCGCGAACATCCGCTCTGCGGCGGCGGCTTTGGCGATTCGTACATCACGCCCGCCAGCGTTTTACTGCGCGTGCCCGACGCGCTGAGCGACGAGCAAGCGATATTGATTGAACCGACGGCAGTGGCGATTCATGCGGTCTCACGCTTGCAAGACCCTATGCGAGACCCTACGGGTTTTCGAAAACCCGTAGGGTCTCGCGAGCAGGTACTGGTCATTGGCTGCGGCGTCATCGGTCTTGTAATCATTCAAGTTTTACGCGTGATGGAACCGCACTGTGAAATCACCGCGCTCGCCGAATTTGAATGGCAAGCGGAATTGGCGCGCGCGTTCGGCGCGACGCATACGATTCTCGCGCGCGAGGACGCCTATTCACGCGTCGCGGCATTGACCGGAGCAAAACTGTACACGCCGCGCGCGCAAAATAAAATGCTGCTCGGCGGCTTTGATATAATTTTTGATGTCGTAGGCAATCAAACGACTTTGAACAATGCCTTGCGCTGGACGCGCGCGAACGGAACCGTCGTGTTGGTCGGCGTAAATTTACATCGCCTCAAATTGGATGTGACGCCGGTGTGGTATCAAGAAGTGAATCTCATCGGCGCCGTCGGGCATGATGTGTTAAGATGGCGCGGCGAACAAAGCTCCACGTTCGCCTTGGCGATGCGCTGGCTGCAAGCTGGAACTCTCAAGACCGAAAAATTGGTGACGCATCGTTTTCCGCTGGAAGAATATCGGGAAGCGTTTCGCGTCGCGCTCGACAAGAAAAAAGCGCGTTCGATCAAAGTTGCATTCCAAATGGATTGACGTCTCATCCTCACCGGTTCAGCCCAAACCATTTCACGTTCGACATTATTCTCAACGAGGAGGCTGCATGTCCACACCCCTATCCACCCGCCGCGAGCGCATCGCGTGGTATCTGTACGACTTTGGCAATTCGGCGTACGCGTCCGTCGTCTTGCTCGCGGTATTTTCCGCGTATTTTCAAAAACAGATTGTCGGCGGCGCCGAAGGTACGCGCTTGTGGGGCATTGCGATTGTGGTGGCAATGCTCGTCGTCGCCGTCACCGCGCCCATTCTCGGAACGATTGCGGATTTTTCCGGGTCCAAGAAAAAATTTCTGTTTGTGTACACCGCGCTGGCGTGCGTTTTCACGGCGGGTTTGTTTTTTGCGACGCAGGGCCAAATCGGCATGGCGATGCTGTTTTTCATCCTCGCCGAAATCGGCTATCGCAGCGCCCAAGTCTTTTATGACGCGCTGCTGCCCGAAATCGCCGCGCCCGCCGAGATGGGACGCGTCGCCGGTTTGGGCTGGGCAATCGGTTCGGCGGGCGGCATTGTAATTTTGCTCCTCGTCCTACCGATGATTCTGCTGACGGACAAAACGCCGAACGCCGATTTTTTCATTCGGCTCTCGCTCGTCGTCACAGCCGTTTTTTATCTCGCCTTTTCGCTGCCGATTCTCTTTTGGCTCAAGGAACGCGCGCAGCCGCAAACATTACCGCCGGGCAAAAATTATTTGAGCGTCGCGTTCGAACGCATCGGCAAGACGTTCCGCACCGCCGGCGGGTTCGGAGAATTTTTAAAATTCATGCTGGCGTATTTGATTTTCAATGACGGCGTGATTATGGCGCTCGACTTTGCCGCCATCATCGGCGCGGTCTTGTACGGCATGAAGCAAACCGAATTGATTATTTTTGTGATTCTCGTGCAGGCGACGAATGTGGCGGGCGCGTATCTGTTTGGGCAATTGGTGGACCGCATCGGCGGCAAAACTTCGCTCATCCTCGCGCTCGCGTTAATGATTGCGATTGTGTTCGGCTTGTACCTCAATCAATCCGCGACCATGTTTTACGTGATTGGCGCGCTTGCGGGTTTCGCCATGGCAGGCATTCAATCGGTGAGCCGCACGATGGTGGGGCTCTTTGCGCCGCGCGGCGCGAGCGGCGAGTTTTATGGCTTTTTTGCGATGGCGGGGCGCACGTCGTCCTTTATCGGCCCCGGCGTGTACGGTTTTCTCGCGGCGGAAGCGGCGTTGTATTTTCAAGCGCAGGGGCAGAATACCGTTCTCGCGGAACAGAGCGGCCAGCGCGTCGCGATTCTTTCCATCATCGCGTTCTTGTTTGCGGGTTTGCTCTTGCTGTTGTGGGTCAACGAAAAGAAAGCGCGCGCTATGGCTGAAAAATTGAGCGCGGAAAATGCGAGCGAAGCAATTATCCTGGGAGGACATTAAATAGGAGAACAGAACAATAGCGAACGGGCAAGAATCAGCGCATAGAATTCGACGGCAATCTGTTTCCCTATTTTCCAAATACACAAATGGACATCAAAGGCGGCGAAGTTTTACTCAAATGTTTGCAGCAAGAAAATATCACCACGCTGTTTGGAATCCTCGACGGCAGCTTTAACGCGTTTCTAGAAAAATTGGACGCGTATGGCATGCGGTTCGTCAATCCGCGTCACGAAGCGGCGGCGGTCCACATGGCGGAAGCGTACGCGCGCGTGCGCGGCGAACCCGCCGTCGTGTTGGGCGGAATCGGTCCCGGCGCGGCGAATATGCTTTCGGGCGTCATTACCGCGTATGCGGAAGGCGTGCCGTTGATTGCGCTTAGCGGACAGCGGCGGCGCAATATCATTTATCCCGACCGCGGCGGCTCGTTCCAAAATGTGGATTTGGTCGGACTGTTCAAACCCGTGACCAAATTTAGCGCGGGCGTGCGCGACTTGAATCGTTTGCCCGAATTGGTCCGGCACGCGTTTCGTCACGCCATGAACGGGCGACCGGGCCCCGTGTATCTCGAAATTCCCGAAGACCTCATGCGCGGCGAAATTGACGACGAGACGCTGCAAATTTTTTCGCCGGCGCAATATCGCGCGGGCAAAGCGGGCGCGGGCGATGCGACGTTGATTCAACACGCGGCAGAACTTTTGGCAAATTCCAAACGTCCGCTTTTGCACGCGGGATCGGGCGTTTCGTGGGCGGGCGCGTGGGACGAATTTGTCGCGCTCGCGGATTATCTTGCCGCGCCAATGACGACCTCGCTCGCCGCGCGCGGCGTCGTCCCCGAAGATCATCCGCGTTATTTTCACGCGCTGAATCGCAACGCGCTCGAAGCCGCGCGTTCGGAAGCGGATATCGTTTTGGTCGTCGGCAGCCGCGTCGGCGAACTGGACGCGTGGGGCAAGGGCGATTCGTGGGGCGAGGTCGGCGCGCAAAAAATTATTCACATTGACCTGGACCCGCTTTCGCTTGGGTTGAATCGTCCCGTTGACGTTGGCATTCTCGCGGACGCCAAACCCGCGCTGCAAGCATTATTCGCGCAAGTAAAACAACTCACTCCGCCCCGTGCGGAACATGACGGATTCAAAACCTATCGCGAGTATTCCCAAGATTGGCAGGCAATGTTGTCGTCGCAAATGGAAGCGAACGCAGAGGGCGTGAACCCCGGCGCATTGGTAAAAACCGTGCGCGAATTTTTTCCGCGCGACGCGATTACGGTGCAGGACGGCGGCAACACGAGTTTGTGGACGGCGAGTTACAATCCGATTCTCGCGCCGCGCAGTTATTTATACACGACCAAGTTTGGACATCTCGGCACCGGCTTGCCGTACGCGCTCGGCGCCAAACTTGCCGCGCCCGAACGGCCCGTCTATTTGATTTCGGGCGACGGCGCGATGGGTTTCAACATTCAAGAATTGGAAACCGCGCGCCGCTACAATTTGAACGTCATTGTCATTGTTTCGTGCGATAACGGTTGGGGCATGGAGCGTTCGTCGCAAGCATTTTTCAACATTCCCGATTTTATCGAGTGCGATTTGTCGCCCGATACGCGCTATGACCAAGTGGCGAAAGCGTTCGGCTGTCACGGCGAACTCGTCAATACGCTCGACGAATTGCGTCCCGCGCTGGAACGCGCAGTCGCGTCCAACAAACCCGCGCTCATCCAAGTGACGGCAGACCTTACCGCCAACATGATGCCGCCGGGGATGTTGACATTCACGGGGCTGGTGTATCGGGCGGAGAATTGAGAATTCAAAATGGCGCCGTTCAATTTTGAACTTTGAACATTCAACATTCAACTTTCAACTTTGAATTTTGAATTTTCAACTTACAGAGCTATGCAAGAGCTTGAAAATCGTGTTGCATTAGTCACCGGTGCGGGCCGCCGCGGCGGGATTGGCGCGACGATTGCGCTGACGTTGGCGCAGCGCGGCGCGCACATTGTCGTAAGCGATATTTGCGCGACGCAAACCGAACTGTTGGCGGTGAACAATCCCGCGTGGGAAGAATTGCAAAATGTCGCGCGCGAAATCGAAAACTGCGGCGGGCGCGCGCTGGCGCGGCGCGCAGATGTGACGGACGCAGATTCCGTGCAAGCGATGGTGGAACAAGTGCGCGCGGAATTTGGACGCCTCGACATTTTGGTCAATAACGCGGGCATCGCCATCAGTCCGGGGCCCGTCGTTTTTATGCCCGATGAAGCGTGGCGCAAAACATTGGACGTGAATGCGACGGGAACTTTTTTATGCTGTAAATACGCGCTGCCGTTGATGCTGGATGGCGAACGCGGCGGACGCGTCATCAATATCGCGTCCATCGCGTCCGAACGTCCCAAACCGAACATGGCGGCGTACGCCGCAAGCAAAGCGGCGGTCGTCGCGCTCACGCGTTCGCTCGCGCAAGAAGTCGCCATGTTCAATATTACAGTCAACGCGCTTTTGCCCGGCGACGTCGAGACTGCGCTCAAGCAATGGGGCGTGCAGCTGGAAGCGGACGCAAAAGGTTTGACGTACGACGAGGTGTATGCGGGACAAATCGCGCGCATTCCGCTCGGACGTTTCGCCCAGCCGCAAGACGTGGCGCACATGGTCGCATGGCTCGTTTCGGACAAGGCGGATTTTATTACGGGTCAAGCGTTCGCGGTGACGGGCGGGCGTGAGTGGACGTAAACGCGGCCAAGGTTCCATGCTACAATTTAGTTTCATCGCAATCGCTCAAATCATTTCACGCGCGTCAAAAGATATGGCACACAGACGCCAAGGCATGTCATGGCAAAGACAATGACAAGAAAAAAAACAGATAGCGAAAAACTTATTCAACGCTTGCGCGCGACGACCGGAAAAAAAGCCCAGCTCATCAACGCAATGCAAGACGGCATCAAAGGGCATTTCCCCGAAATGCTGGGCATGGAATTTTTACACGTTTCGCCCGAACGCGTGACCGCGTCGCTGCGCGTACGGCCCGAATTGTGTACGCTCGACGGCATTTTGCACGGCGGCGCCATCATGGCGTTCGCCGATACGCTGGGCGCGTTCGGCGCGGTCCTCCATTTGCCGGACGGCGCGCGCACCGTCACCATCGAATCCAAAACAAATTTTCTCGGCGCCGCGCCGCGCGACGCTTTGATCTTTGGCAGCGCCACACCCCTTCATTTGGGACGCACGACATCAGTCTGGCAAACGCAAATCGTCGGCGAAAACGGCAAAGCGATTGCGTTGGTGACGCAAACGCAGTTGGTGTTGAAAGGATAAAGCGTGTCCGCGATACATCCGCGTTCCTTTCCCGCGCGCGGCGCAACGCGCGAATCCATTTTTGACGCGATGCAAACGCTGCGCGCTCACGATGTCAAATGGCGCGACGGGCGCGTTTTTTCGCTCGTGTTTCACGCGGGCGATGAGACGCGCGAAATCGCGCAGCGCGCGTACGATTTATTTTTCGCCGAGAACGGTTTGAACCCCACCGCGTTCCCGAGTCTGCGAAAATTTGAAACGGACGTCGTCGCGATGGTCGCATCGCTGCTCGGCGGCGACGGCGCGATTGTGGGCAACATGACGTCGGGCGGCACCGAAAGTATTTTGGTCGCGGTCAAAGCCGCGCGCGATTATTTTCGGAAATTGCATCCCGAAATCAAGACGCCCGAAATGATTGCGCCCGTTACCGCGCATCCCGCGTTCGACAAAGCGGCGCACTATTTTGACGTGAAACTCGTGAAAACGCCCGTCACGGCGGATTTCCACGCAGACCCGGAGGCGACGCGCGCCGCGCTTACGCCCAACACCATTCTGCTCGTCGGCTCGGCGCCGCAATACGCGCACGGCGTCGTGGACCCGATTCGTGAACTTGGGGAAATCGCGCGCGAAAAAAATATCTTGCTGCACGTGGACGCATGCGTGGGCGGCATGATGCTGCCGTTCGTACGGCAACTCGGTTATGCGATTCCCGCTTTTGATTTCGCCGTGCCGGGGGTTACATCGCTTTCGGTGGATTTGCACAAGTACGGTTACGCCGCCAAAGGCGCGTCGGTAATTTTGTATCGCCCGCGCGCACTGCGCCGCGCGATGATGTACGCGACGACCGAATGGCCCGGCGGAATTTACGCGTCGCCGACCATGTTGGGTACGCGGCCCGGCGGCGCGATTGCGGCGGCGTGGGCGGTCTTGAATTATTTGGGCGCGGACGGCTATTTATATATCGCCAACGTGGTGATGAAAACCGTCGAACTATTGCGCGCGGGCATCGCGCAAATTGACGACGTGAAAATTTTGGGCAATCCCGATATGAGCGTTATGGCGCTGGCGAGCGATACGCTCGACATTTATCAAGTGGGCGACGAGTTGACCGCGCGCGGTTGGCATCTCGACCGCCAACAATTTCCGCCGAGTCTGCATCTCACGGTGCATTACGCGCACGCGCAGAGCGCGGAACAATTTTTGTACGCGTTGCAGGACGCCGTGAACGCCGCGAAAAAAATGTCCGCGCGCAAATTGATGGACAATGTTTTAGTGGATGTGGCGAATCGCGCGGCGCGCGTCTTGCCCGCCGCGTGGGTGAGCCAATTGACGCAGCGCGCGTCCACCGCGCTCGGCGGCAGCGCCAGCGGCGGCGGACGTTCCGCCGCGCTGTATGGCATGATTGGCACATTGCCGAATCGCGGCGATTTGCACGAGCTCGTTTTGGATCTGGTCGAAAGTTTTACGACGCCGCAATAAAAGCGGGCGCCCACTCAACTTGCGCGGGGGCAGCGCAAATTGGAAATTTGTCCTACGCAAAGCGTTCAAGCCAAAATCAAACGCGCGCCCAAGACCATTAAAAGCAGTTGAACGATTTGGCGAAAGCGCAGCGGGTCAATATAACGATTGAGTTTTAGCCCGACGAAAACGCCGAGCGCCGCCGCGGGCAGCGCGAACAAAAAATAATTTAGCGTTTGCGCCGTAACATTGCCGCTCAAGCCGTGACCGCTCAAAACAATCGCGCTGTTGACCAGAAAAAAACTTTGGAGATTCGCTTTGAATGCATTGGGCGGCCAATTTTGGCTCTGTCCATAAATCACGACCGGGGGGCCCGAGGTGTTGTACGCGCCGCCCAAAATCCCCGCGACAAAACCAAAGACCCAGCCCCACAGCGGTTTCGTCAAGTTGGGTACACGCAGGCGCAGCAGCGCGTACGCGGCATAACCGAGCAAAATAAAGCCGAGCAAGCGCAGCACGATTGCGGCGTCCACATTGCGTAAAAATAAAATGCCGAGCGGAATCCCAAATAGCGAACCGAAAATCACGCGCCGCATCGCGCGCAAATTGATGGCGTCGCGATAATAGATCAGCAAAATAATTTCCAACGTCAAACTCACGAGCGCGACCAACGGAACGGCTTGGCGCAGTTCGAGCCAAATCGGCAAGAGCGCCATCGCCACGAGAGACGAACCAAAACCGCTCAACGTTTGAGTCAGCGCCGCGAGAAGCATGACGCCAAAAATGTAATAATGAAGCGTATCCAAGTAATTTTCCGACGCGCCGCTTGAAATTGGCGCCTCACGTTATGCAGCCATAGGACGGCGCGATGCAGCGCAGCGTCTTGATTGTTTGACGCGCTAAATTCGCATCGCGGACGAATGAATTCGTTACTATGCCGCGCTCATTTCACGCTTGAGCGGAACCAAGCGCGTAATAACATGAGCTGGTAAAATAGAACGCAATGCAAATGCAAACCCATTCCCTCACCCCGCGCGCGCGCATTCAAGCCGCGCTGCAACACATTGAACCGGACCGCGTGCCGGTGGACCTTTTGATGACGCCCGAAGTGTGGCATAAACTGGCTCAACATTTTGGCTTGGTCTGGCGCAAGCCCGCCGATAATGAATTTTTCGACCCCGTATGGGAGCAGATCGCCGCGCGCTTGGAGAGCGATATGCGTCTCCTCTCGTACGACCAATTTTGCAATCCGCCCGAATCTATTTTGCGTCCGGGCGCGCGCGTCGAATGGTGGGACGCGCTCACGCGTTCGACGCCCAACCGCATGTGGCGGCAGTGGCTCGCCGACGGCGATTCGCTGGACATTTGGGGGCATCATTATCGCATCGTCGAAAATCCGACGGGCGCATACGAAGAATTCGGTTCGTGGCCCCTTCAGGACGCCGCGTCCATTCAAGATTTGCAAGCGTTTCAATGGGCGGAACCCGATTGGTGGGATTGGACGCCGCTGCCGCGCGCGATTCAGACGCTCGACCCCGAACGAAAATTATATCTGCGGTTTCGCATCGGTTCCATTTTTGAACAGGCGTGGCAGCTGCGCGGGATGCAAGAATTTTTGATGGACCTCGCGTCGCAGCCGGAACTGCCTATCTATATCATGGAACGTTTGACCGAAGTGCATGTCGAAAATCTAGAGCGCGCGCTCAAGGTCGCAGCCGACCAATTGGACATGGTATATTTTTATGACGATGTGGCGACGGCGCGCTCGCTAATGATTTCGCCGCAAATGTGGCGCGCGATGGTGAAACCGTGTCACGAAAAAATTATCGCGGTCGCAAAAAAATACGACAAACGCGTCATGTATCACTGCGACGGCGCGATTGCGCCGCTCATTCCCGAATTGATCGAGATGGGCATTGATTTGTTAAACCCCATTCAACCCGATTCGCCGGGGATGGAATGTGAGCGCTTGAAACGCGATTTTGGCGCGCGCCTCTGTTTTCACGGCGGCATTGATATTATCAAAACGCTGCCGCGCGGCACGCCGGACGAGGTGCGCGCCGAGGTGCGCGACCGCGTACAGATTTTGGGCGCGCATGGCGGCTATGTGATGGCGAGTTCGCATCACATTCAATCGGATACGCCGGTAGAGAATATCCTCGCCATGTATGACCCAGCGTTACGCCAGCGTGAATAGAAAAATGCGCCGAACCCAAAAGGTCGGCGCATATTTTTTTGCGTTCAATCCGGGATGACCAACTCTTGGCCAATTTGGATGAGGTCGGGATTATCGCCAATGACGGCTTTGTTGGCTTCGTACAACTGCTTCCATTTGTGAATATCGCCGTAATAGTGTTTGGCAATCAAGGAAAGCGATTCGCCCTTTTGCACAATGTGCTTTTTCACTTGCGCTGGCGCGGGGGCTGCCGGCGCGGCGGCGGCGCCTGCGGCTGCCTCATGGGTGGCGGTGGTGGATTTCGCGCCGCCCATCGCGGCGAGCGCGTCTTGCAATTTATCGTCCACTTGGTTTTTGGCGGCGGCGGCTTGGCTTTTTTGCCAATCGAGCACGCGCCCATATTTCGCTTTGACGCGTTCGATTTCTTCATGCGCGGCTTGGACGGCTTTCAAACCCGCCGCGCGCATTGTCGCATCCGTCGCGTCGGCGTACATTTTTTCCGCGTGCTTGAGCTGTTGTTCCGCCATGTTCATGGCGTTCACGGCATCGCGTTGTTCGCTCGCGCTGGGAATATAGATTTGCTCTTGGTCTTTTGGCTCGGCCATATTTTGCCTCCTTGAAAAATTATCGCGGCGCGTCGGCGCGCCGCGATAAAAAGAAAACTTTTAACGCTTGGTGTATTGCTTGGCTTTGCGCGCCTTTTTCAAACCGGGTTTCTTGCGTTCTTTTTCGCGCGGGTCGCGCGTCAAGAGATTGGTCGCGCGGAGTTGCTTTTTAAAATTTTCGTCGGCGGCGACGAGCGCGCGGGCAAGCCCGAGCTGCACCGCCGCGGCCTGGCCCGAAGGTCCGCCGCCAATCACTTTGGCGGAAATCGTAAAGCGGCCCTCGTTCTGCGTCGCGCGCAGCGGTTCGCGCATCATTTGCATCCATAAGGGGCGCGGAAAGTATTCTTCGACGGCGCGCTCATTCACCAGAAAACTGCCCTGACCGGCATAAATGCGTACGCGCGCGGTCGCGCTTTTGCGGCGGCCAATGCCTTCGTAATATTTACCTGTTGCTGCCATTACGCCTTTACCTCCAAAATTTTGGGCTGCTGCGCCGCGTGCGGATGCGTGGCTTGCGTATAAATTTTCAACTTTTTGAGCTGCTGCCGGCCCAACCGATTGTGCGGGAGCATGCCCCAGACCGCGCGTTGAATCACAATTTCGGGATGCACGACCAATTGCTCGCGCAAATAGACTTTGCGGAAACCGCCGGGATATTGCGAGTGCCGCGTGTAAAATTTTTCGTCCATCTTGTTGCCGGTCACCGCGAACTTGGCGGCATTGACCACGATGACAAAATCGCCCGTGTCCACGCCCGGCGTATAAATGCGTTTGTGTTTACCGGTCAGGATGCGCGCGATTTGCGTGGCGAGGCGGCCCAGCGTTTTGCCTTCGGCATCCACCACATACCACTCGCGTTTGACCTCTGCCGGTTTCGCTTGAAACGTTTTCATGCGTGCTAAATCTCCATCAAGGGGCGGCAATGCGCCGCACCGTGCGACGCCCCAAAGGGCTATGCTCCATTCTCCAATGCGTACTGTATTTCGATCAAGGTTAAACCTTGGGGCGGCGCGGCAAACCCCGCGCGCCGTTGGCGCTGCATGACGCTCGTAATTTCTGCGGGCGCCATAACGCCGCGTCCGACCAACAATAACGTGCCAACCATGCGGCGCGCCATCCGATACAAAAAGGCGTTTGCCTCGAACGTAAAAATAATTTCGGGGCCGACGCGTGCGACCTCGGCGCGGCGTAAATGACGCACCGGGCTGCGGCGTTCGCGCGCGCCCGCATCGCGCGGCGGCGTGCCGAACGCGCTAAAATCGTGTACGCCGACAAGCCGCTGCGCGGCTTGCGCCATTGCCGACACATCCAACGCTTCAGGAATCCAGTACGCGTACCGCGTCCGCAAGACCGAGCGTTCGGGCTGATTCCAGACGCGGTACTCGTACACGCGTCCGCGCGCTGCATAGCGCGCCGAAAATTTTTCCGGCGTCTCGATGATGCGGCGTACAAAAATATCGTTTGGTAATTTTGCATTCAACGCGCGCCGCAAAGTTTCCAAAGCGCGCGGCCATTCCAACTGAAAGGAAATGGCTTGGCCGTGAGCATGGACGCCTGCGTCAGTGCGTCCGCCGCCCACAGTCTTGACGCGTCCGGTCTTGCGTTCCGCCTGTGGCAAAAATTCAACCAGCGCGCGTTCCAATTCGGCTTGAACCGTTCGCCCATTCTTTTGGATTTGGAACCCTTGAAAATCGGTCCCGTCATATTCGAGAATGGCAAGTAAATGCACGACGCATACGGTTCAAGGCACAATGCGCCGCGACGCGTTTTGCATCGGACATTGTGCGTTATCCATTCATTATTCGGCGGCTTCGCGTTCGACCAATTCGAGCAGCGCCATCGCGGCGGCGTCGCCTTTGCGCGGTCCGAGTTTGACGATGCGCGTGTAACCGCCATTGCGGTCCTTGAAGCGCGGCCCGATTTTATCAAATAATTTTTCGACCGTCTTTTTGTCTTGGATGATACGCAGCGCCAAACGGCGCGCGTGGACATCGCCGCGCTTGGCGTAACCGATTACTTTTTCGACATCGCTGCGCACGGCTTTGGCTTTGGCTTCGGTCGTTTCGATGCGTTCGTGTTGAATCACTTGCGTCACGAGTCCGCGAAAGAGCGCTTTACGCTGCGCGCTGTTGCGTCCCAAATGACGCCCGGCAATTTGATGCGGCATTTCTAATCGTCTCCACGCTGCCCGGTCGGGCAGTCCTTACTCTTCGTTTCCGTCGGAAAAACCGGCGCCATCGCTTGGCGCGACGAGGTCCGGCGGCGGCTGAATGACTTCCAGATAGCCCTTTTCCTCAAGCCGTTCCATTAATTCGTCGAGCGACTTTTGCCCGAAATTGCGAATGTTCAACAGTTCTTCGCGGCCCTTTTGCAGTTTTTCCAGAATTTCGCCGACTTTGGTGATGCTGGCGCGTTTCAAACAGTTGTACGCGCGCACCGAGAGTTCCAATTCTTCAATCGGCGTTTCATAAATGCGGCTCGGAATTTCCGAATCGCTGGTCGCTTCGACCGATTCTTCGCCGGCAAAGCCCGCGACCATGCCCAACAATTTCACCAACAATTTCGCGGAATCGGTCAACGCTTCGCGCGGCGAAATCGAGCCGTCCGTCCAAATTTCCATGACCAATGAATCAAAGTTGGTCATTTGCTGTACGCGCGCGCGTTCGACGCGAAAATTCGCTTTGCGGACGGGGCTGAAAATCGCGTCCACCGGAATTTCGTCAATGGCGAGCTTGCCGCCGCTTTCCGCCGGTTGATAGCCCTTGCCGCGATTGACGGTCAAGTCCATCACAAACACGGCATCGTCGGAATCCAACGTGAGCAAATGCAAATCGGAATTGATGATTTCGATTTGCGCGGGCGCTTGAATATCGGCGGCGGTGACATTGCCCTTGCCGCGAGCTTCCAACAAAAGGCGCACGGGCCCCTCTTCGCCGTGCATTTTCATTCGCAGTTGTTTGACGTTCAAAATCAACTGCGTGGTGTCTTCTTTGGCGTTCGGAATCGGCGTGAATTCATGATGCACGCCGTCAACTTTTATCGAAGTCACAGCCGCGCCCGGCAGCGAGGACAACAGCACACGGCGCAAGGCATTACCGAGCGTGACGCCATAACCGCTTTCCAGCGGCCCAATGACGAACTTGCCGTAATTTTTGCTGTTCGCTTCGGCTTCGATTTTTGGAAAAATATCTAACAACACAACCTCCGTGAAACGAAGGCGAAAGGCGGAAGAAAGAAGCAGCGATTCTATCATCCGCTTCCTCCTTCATCCTTTATCCTTTAACCTTTGATTAGCGGCTGTAAAATTCGATAATGAGTTGCTCTTTGAGCGGCGTGTCAATTTGTTCGCGCGAAGGCAGATTCAACACGCTGCCGCTGAGCTGCTGAGCGTCCACCGTCAACCAGCCCGGCGTGCGCGCGCTCTTGAGCTCTTTGTCCATGCCGGCAAAAAAGACGCTTTTGCGGCTGCCCTCGGCGACGGCAATCTTGTCGCCGGGTTTGACCAGATACGAGGGCACGGTCACTTTGCGACCGTTCACGCTGAAATGCCCGTGGTCAATCAATTGACGCGCTTGTTTGCGCGAGCTGGCAAAGCCGAGCCGAAACACGACATTGTCGAGCCGCGATTCGAGATATTGCAACAGTACCGCGCCGGTGACGCCGCTGCGGCGCGTCGAGTCCGCGTAATAGCGGCGGAATTGGCGTTCGAGGACGCCGTAAATGCGACGCGCTTTTTGCTTTTCGCGCAGCTGGATGCCGTAATCGCTTACCTTTTTGCGAAAGGTGCGCGACGCGCCGTGCTGCCCGGGCGGTTGATTGCGTTTTTCAATCGCGCACTTGGGCGTAAAACAGCGTTCGCCCTTTAAATATAATTTCTCGCCTTCGCGGCGGCACAGTTTGCAGACAGGACCGATATATCGAGCCATTGTTTGGATTGGATAGTCAGGGAAACAGGAAAACAGGTAGAACCCTTCCCGCGCGTCGCCTGTATCCTTGACTATAGATTAACTAGATTACACTCTTCGTTTCTTGGGCGGACGGCAACCGTTATGCGGAATGGGCGTCATGTCCGTAATGGAACGCACCTTGAGGCCCGCGTTTTGCATCGAACGCACGGCGGACTCGCGTCCGGGGCCGGGGCCAATGACGCGCACATCCACTTCGCGCATCCCTTGCTCCATCGCTTGGCGCGCGGCATTTTGCGCGGCAATCCCGGCGGCAAAGGGCGTGCTTTTGCGCGAACCGCGAAAACCGCTGGCGCCGGCGCTGCCTTGCGCCAAAATGTTACCCTGTGGGTCGGCGATGGTGATGAGCGTGTTGTTAAAAGACGCGTTGACCGTCGCAATGCCCAACGGGATATTTTTCTTTTCTTTACGTCGCCCGGAGCGCGGACGGCGCGGGGCTTGTTTTTCGTCAGCCATTTTCCCTAATCACAGGTTACAGGCGCCAAGTCACAAAGCCAAAATATGGCGTTTGCGGCTTGAAGCCGGCGACCGCTATTATTTCTTTGCCTTGGACTTTTTGCGTCCGGCAACCGTCTTTTTGGTGCCGCGTTTTGTGCGCGCGTTGGTGCGAGTGCGTTGACCGCGCACCGGCAAATTGCGGCGATGGCGCAAACCGCGATACGAGCCGATTTCTTGCAGACGCTTGATATTGAGCGCCACTTCGCGGCGCAAATCGCCTTCCACTTTATAATCGCGGTCAATGACCGCGCGAATGCGTCCGACTTCGGCTTCGCTCAGATCTTTGACGCGAATCTCGGGCGCCACTTGCGCCTTTTCCACAATCTCGTTCGCGCGCGTCGCGCCGATGCCATAAATATAACGCAGCGCAATGTCTATCCGTTTTTGGCGAGGCAGGTCAACCCCTGAAATACGAGCCATTTGGCAGTTGTCCGTTGTTAGCGCTTGGTCGTTAGCGCATCGTGCGAATGCCTAAGGACCAAGGACTAGTAATTATCCTTGTCGCTGATTGTGCTTGGGATTCTGACAGACGATCCGTACGATGCCCTTGCGACGAATAATTTTACACTTTTCACAGCGTTTTTTGACCGATGGTTTGACTTTCATTTTTTACTCCCTGCGCCGACCGCGGCGCCATGTTCCCATTACAACTTGGCTATTTCCACAAAGTAAGAATCTCGGGCCCATTTTCGGTGACCGCGACGGTGTGTTCGTAATGCGCCGCCAAGCCGCGATCTTTGGTAACGACCGTCCATTTGTCGCCCAACACTTTGGTATCCCATTTGCCGGTGACAACCATTGGCTCTAGCGCAATCGTCATGCCCGGTTTTAGGGCGATATTCATGGGACGCTTGTCAAATTCTTGATCCAAAAAATTCGGAATGCTCGGCTCTTCGTGCATTTGGCGGCCGACGCCGTGTCCTTGATATTCACGAATCACGGTCAAGCCGTTTGATTCGACCTTTTGTTGAACCGCCGCAATGACATCCCACAAGCGTTTGTTCGATTGCACTTGGGCGATTCCTTCGTACAACGACGCTTCCGTCACTTGCATCAAATGCTGCGCCTTGGCGCTAACTTGGCCAATCGCAAACGTCCACGCCGAATCGCCGATAAAACCGCCATAATATGCGCCCACGTCAATTTTCAAGAGGTCGCCCTCTTTCAAGATGCGTTTGTTGCGCGGGATGCCGTGGACGATTTCTTCATTCAACGACGCGCAAATCCAGCCCGGAAAAGCGGGTCCCTTGTCGTCCACATTCGGGTATCCCAAAAAGGGCGATTTCGCGCCGTACTTTTCCAAAATCGCGCGCGCCCGTCGTTCCAAGTCGCCCGTGCTGACGCCCGCTTTGGCGTTTTGCTGCATATCCGCCAAAACTTCGGCGACGATTTTACCGGCGGCGCGCATCAAATCCAATTCTTTTTTTGATTTAATTTCAATCGGCAATCGTTGATGCTGTTCCTTGTACATGATTCCAACCGCCGCGCGCGTTACGAATTGGCGTTATAGATGAACATGGGCATCCACTCGTCCAATTGCGCTTCGATTTCTTGAATCGAACGCGTCGCGTCCACCTCAATCAACATATCCTGTTCACGATAAAATTCAATCAATGGTTCCGTCTGTTGACGATAGACCTGCAAGCGATGGCGAATCACTTCCGGTTTATCGTCCTCGCGCATAATGAGCGCGCCCCCGCATAAATCGCAAATTTCATCTTGGCGCGGCGGATTGCTTTTGAGATTAAAGATGCTATTGTCTTTGGGACACGTGCGCCGCGCGCTCAAACGTTCGACAATTTCATCATCCGTAATCCGAAACAGGACCGCCGCCGTAATGCACTTGCCTTTGGCGTCCAACCGGTCTTGTAAAGCTAGCGCTTGGTCGCGCGTGCGCGGAAAGCCGTCAAACACCACGCCCATAATGGTATCCGGTCGGTCGAGCCGGTCTACCACCATTTGCACCGTCAAGTCGTCCGGCACCAGTTCGCCGTTCGCCAAAATACCTTTGACTTTGAGTCCGAGCGGCGTCTCATTCTTGATATGTTCACGAAAGAGATTGCCCGTCGAGAGCTGCACCAGTCGAAAACTGTGCTGCAATTTTTCCGCTTGCGTTCCCTTGCCCGAACCCGGCGGCCCCAAAAAAATCAGATACGGCGCTTCACAAGTGCGATTGTTAAACGAGCGTTTTACTGTAGCCATCGTCGCTGATGTCTGCCCGACCGCGCGTCGGCTCTTGCAACGCGTCGGCGTGCGCTCATCGTCCGCCGTCGTTACTTGATAAAGCCCTCGTAATGGCGCATCATCAACTGCGCTTCGAGCTGCTTCATCGTATCCAAAACTACCCCGACCACAATCAGCAGTCCTGTGCTGGACACAATAAAGGTTTGGGTGTCCGTGCCTGAAATGAACCGTTCAAAAAACGGCAGAATCGCAATGATGCCCAAGCCCAACGCGCCGATAATGGTAATCCGCATCACCACGCCGTTCAGATACTTGGTGGTTTGCGGCCCGGGACGAATGCCCGGAATAAAACCGCCCTGATTCTGTAACGTCTCGGACAGGTTTTGCTGCTGAAAGACGATATACGTGTAAAAGAAAGTGAACGCAATGACCATCACAAAATAAATCACTGCGTACAACCAACCGCGCGTATCAAACAGATTCACAATGGACGTCGCCAGATTTCGCAGCCATTCAATGCTCGAATTCTGAAAGAACGAGGCAATGAGCGACGGAAAAATCAAAATCGAGATGGCGAAAATCAACGGAATCATGCCCGCGGCATTGACGCGCAACGGAATATATGTGCTGCCGCCGCCATAGACGCGCATCCCGCGCACCCGCTTGCCGTACTGGACCGGGATACGGCGCTGTCCTTCTTGCAAATAGACCACGCCCACCACCGTAATCGCCGTGATGATGAGAAAGAGAATCAACGCCGGAACGTTTGTCGTCGCCAATTGCCACACCCGCGAAGGAATGGCGGCGACGATCCCGCCAAAGATAATGATGGACACGCCGCTGCCGATGCCTTGCTCGGAAATCAATTCGCCCAGCCACAGCGCAAACATCGTCCCGGCGGTCATGGTAATCAGGATAGCCCACGACGAAATAAAGAGCGGCGACAACGGATTGAGCAAATTCAACGCGTTAAAGCCCGGCAAAACCGGCGGCTGTGTATTAGCCATGATAGATGCTTGACCGATGCCTTGCAGCAACGCCAGCGGAATCGTCAGCCAATGCGTATAGCGGTTCAATTGGCGGCGGCCCTGGTCGCCCTCTTTTTGCAGCGCGGTGAGTTGCGGAATCAACGGCGTCAACAATTGGATAATGATAGAAGCCGTAATGTACGGGTACACGCCCATCGCCACAACGGAAAAGTTGGACAGCGCGCCGCCGGAAAAAATATCCAGTACACTCAACAGACCGCTGGTCGCGCTCTGATTTTGGGGATTGAATACTTGTTCCAGCGCATCCAGATTTACGCCCGGAACGGGAATATGTGCGGCAAGGCGATAAATCACCAGGATAAAGAGCGTGAACAAAATTTTACGCCGTAAATCCGGCAACCGCATTGCATTTTGAATGGCTTCCAGCATCGTCAGGTTTCTACTTTGCGCTCTCTATCTCTCGAACCAACGCGCGAGGCGTCGGCATGGAGAAACAGAAAGCGCGAGCATCAGATTTTAGCGCACGCGACGCGGCGGACGCTGCCACGCCAATTCGGTCACGCCGCCGCCAGCCGCCGCGATTTTTTCTTTGGCGCTGTCCGAAAACGCGTGCGCGCTCACCTGCAGCGCTTTGGTCAATTCGCCGCGCCCCAACACTTTGACGCGTTGGGAATTATCAATCAAACCCTTTTGAAGCAAAACTTCGGGCGTGACTTGCGCTTGCGCCTCAAACGCTTTTTCTAACGCTTCCAGATTGACCACCGCATACGGGATGCGATAAATGTTGGTGAAACCGCGCACATGCGGCAAACGGCGCACTAACGGCAATTGACCGCCTTCAAAGTATGGGCCCTTGACGCCGCCAGCGCGCGCCCCCTGCCCTTTGGTGCCGCGTCCGGCGGTTTTGCCCTGCCCCGCCGCAATGCCGCGCCCCTTGCGTTTTCTATTTTTCGTAGCGCCCTTTGCCGGACGCAAATCGGATAATTTCATTCTCGATGAGAAATCCAAAATTGAAAATCCAAAATTAGACGACGCGCGCGTCGCGCTAATTCCCAATTTCAAATTTCGAATTACGCCTTTTCTTCAACCGTCACCAAGTGCATCACTTTACGAATCATGCCGCGCACCACCGGCGTATCGGGATGTTCGACGGTCTGACCCAGTTTACGAAAACCGAGCGCCGCAATCGTCGCCTTTTGGTCTTTTTTGTAACCGATGGCGCTTTTTTTGTACGTAACGCGCAGCGTCTTGGACGCGTCGTTAGTTTGCGCTGCCATTGCTTTTTCTCCAGGGCGGCAACAATTCGTCCGCCGTTTTGCCGCGCTTTTTCGCTTCCGCTTCGACGTGCTTCATTTCGCTCAAAGCCAAAAGCGTCGCCCGCACGACATTCAATTTATTGGAGCTGCCGAGCGATTTGGTCAAGACATCGTTCACCCCGGCACATTCCAAAACCGCGCGCACGCCGCCGCCCGCGATAACGCCCGTCCCCGGCGTCGCCGGTTTGAGCATCACTTGCGACGCGCCAAATTTCGCCGTCACCGGATGCGGAATGGTATTGCCCGAAAGCGCGACCGCTTTCATGGCTTTGCGCGCCTTTTCGGTGCCTTTGCGAACCGCGTCCGGCACTTCACGCGCCTTGCCGACGCCGACGCCGACGGTCCCTTTGTTGTCGCCCACGACGACCACCGCGCGGAATCCGAAATGCCGCCCGCCTTTGACCACTTTGGCGGTGCGCCCAATATCTACGACGCGTTCATCAAATGTAGATTCCGGTTCACGTTCGCGTTCACGGTCCGGAGTCGAACGCCGCCCGCGCGGACGCTTTTCTTTTTCGTCTGCCATTGCTTAAAACTCCAATCCTGCTTCGCGTGACGCGTCGGCGAGCGCTTTGACGCGTCCATGATACCGAAAACCGCCGCGGTCGAAAACAACTTTTTTAATGCCGGCAGATTGCGCGCGTTCCGCGACCAACTTGCCGACGCGCTTGGCTTCTTCCACTTTGTTCAATTCTTTCGCTTGGGCGCGAATATCCGCATCCAGCGTCGAAGCCGCCGCCAGGGTATGGCCCCGACTGTCGTCAATGACCTGCGCGAAAATATGTTTGGAACTGCGAAACACGTTCAAGCGCGGCCGTTCGGGCGTGCCTTTGAGATTATGGCGCTCGCGCGCGCGCCAGTGACGGCGCTGGCGCAAGAGCGCGGGTTTATTCTTGGTTGTAGCAGCCATTACTTGCCTCCCGCCTTGCCGGCTTTACCGGCTTTGCGGCGCACTTTTTCGCCCTGATAATGAATCCCTTTGCCTTTGTACGGTTCCGGTGGGCGCAGCGAACGAATGTTGGAGGCAACCTGTCCGACCACTTGTTTGTCAGGTCCTTCGACCGTAATAATGCGTTGGGTCTTGTCCACCGTAAAAGTGATTCCCGCCGGCGCTTCGACCGGCACCGGATGCGAAAAGCCGAGCGCCAGCGCCAAATTTTTGCCTTGTAATTCGCCGCGATAACCGACGCCTTCGATTTCCAGCGTCTTGGAAAAACCCTCGGAAACGCCTTTGACCATGTTATTGAGCAAAGCGCGCGTCAAACCGTGCATCGCGTTGTATGCCGGGTCCGCTGGCGTTTCCACGACAATTTTGCCATCCTTTTGTTGGATAGACATGTCGGGATGAAAGGTTTGGGACAATTCCCCTTTGGGGCCCTTGACCTTGACGGTAGAGCCATCAATACTAATGTTAACGCCCTTGGGCAACGCCACGGGCATCTTGCCAATCCGTGACATAATTACCACACCTCACACAGAATCTCGCCGCCCAAGCCCTCTTTTTTCGCGCGGGCGCCGGTCATAACGCCTTTGGTGGTCGAAACAATTGCGACGCCCAAACCGTTACGCACCCACGGAATATCGCGCTTGCCGGCATAAATGCGGCGGCCCGGTTTGGAAACGCGACGCGTGCCAGACAACACGGGCTGCTTGGTGGGGTCGTATTTTAACCACACCTTGAGCGTCGCGTGCGGGCGTTCGCGGGTCACTTCGATTTTGTCCACGAACCCTTCGTCTTTCAAGATTTTTGCGATTGCTACGCGCATCTTGGACGCCGGCATATTCACCATCGGGTGGCGCACCATCGCCGCGTTGTGTAAACGCGCCAACATATCAGCAATCGGATCATTCGTCATCGGTCGAACTCCTGGGAGCGACGCATTAGCCGGACCTGTGGCAATGGTTAACCATTGCCCATGGCATTACGTCGCTCAAAATATCCGGTTCAATAGCGGAAGAACTTGTACGCCAAACGCGTCCTTGAGAAAAAGAGCTTGCCAATTTCAAATGGATCGCGCGCGGCGCAATACAATTTACCAACTCGACTTGGTCACGCCGGGCAGCCGCCCTTCGAGCGCTTCTTTACGAAAGCAGATGCGGCAGAGTTGAAAACGCCGAATATAGCCGCGCGGCCGGCCGCACAATTTGCAGCGATTACGCACGCGATTCGGATACTTGCGATGCAGCTCGCGGTTAATCATGGATTTCTTGGCCACTCTATCCTCATTTCTGTCGGAACGGCATGCCCATCAATTGCAATAGGCGGCGCGCCTCTTCGTCATTCTTGGCGTTGGTCACAATCGTAATTTCCATCCCGCGCAATTTGTCAATCGCATCGTAATCAATTTCCGGGAAAATCAATTGTTCGCGCAAGCCGAGCGTATAATTGCCGCGGCCGTCAAAGGCATCGCGCGACACGCCGCGAAAATCGCGCACGCGCGGCAGCGCCGCATTCATCAGGCGGTCGAGGAACCAATACATGCGTTCCCCGCGCAAGGTCACTTTGACGCCAATCGCGTTGCCTTCGCGCAATTTGAACGTCGCGATGGATTTCTTGGCTTTCCGCACGAGCGGTTTCTGCCCGGTGATGGTCGTCAAATCTTTGACCGCCGCGTCGAGCGCTTTGGCATTGCTCAGCGCTTCGCCGAGTCCGATGTTGACCACCACTTTTTGGACGCGCGGCAGCTGCATCATGTTCGCATAGCTGAATTCTTTCATCAACGTCGGCGCGATTTCCTGGCGATAGCGTTCGAGCAAACGCGGCGGGATGCGCTGCGCGAGCGCGCTCTCTTTGGCGGCGCCTTTGGCTTTGGCTTCGCCCTTGGGCGCGGCGCTCTTTTTAGCGGTGTCTTGACCGCTTTGCTTTGCTTTCTTTTCGTCAGCCATAGTCGTTACAAGCTCAAAGCTAAAAGGTTCAAAAATAGCGCGCGGGCTTTTTCGGTCGCTTTATACTTTGCGCTTTTTGCTTGCCTTTACTTGTCAATCGCGTTACCGCACTTGCGGCAGACGCGGAATTTCTTGCCTTCTGGATTAAATTCAAACCCGATGCGCGTCGCCTTGCCGCAGCTCGGACAGAGCAGCGCCACTTTGGACCAATGCAACGGGCCCTCGCGTTCGATAATCCCCGTTTGCGTGCGGACTTGCATGCCCGTGCGGCGTTGGGCTTTTTTCTGCATGTTGACGCCCTGCACAATGACGCGCTCTTGTTTCGGATAAACGTATTGAATCACGCCCGTCTTGCCCTTGTCTTCGCCGCTCAGGACCTGGACGGTATCGCCTTTACGAATCTTGTTCATGGTTCAAACTCACAGCACTTCCGGCGACAGCGACACGATTTTCATGAAACCTTTTTCGCGCAGTTCGCGTCCGACGGGACCGAAAATGCGCGTGCCGCGCGGGTTCGTTGTCTCTTTTTCCAAAATCACGGCGGCGTTTTCATCAAATTTGATGTACGAGCCGTCGCTGCGCCCATATCCTTTGGCGGTACGCACGACCACCGCGCGCACCACTTCGCCTTTTTTAATCGCGGCGTTGGGCGCCGCCACTTTGACCGAAGCGATGATAATATCGCCGACGGCGGCATAGCGCCGATTTGAACCGCCGATAACGCGAATGCACATGATTTCACGCGCGCCCGAATTGTCGGCGACTTTGAGGCGCGTGGTTTCCTGAATCATTCTTGGTCTCCTTGCGCGTCATCTCCGACATATTCCTGTTCAAACTCGCTCGCTTCGTCTGCGGCGTCCGACATTTCGTCCACCGATTCAAAACCGCCCAGCCGCGCCAAGCGTTCCGCCGCGCGCTTGCGTTCTTCTTCTTTGCGCGCTTGCTTTTCGACGCGTTCTTTTTCAAGCAGCGCTTCGAGTTCGGTTTCGCGAATCATTTCGACCACTTGACCCGCGTGGACGATTTCGGCGACGCGCCAATGTTTGGTGCGCGAGAGCGGACGCGATTCGACAATTTTCACCACATCGCCGGCTTTGGCTTGCGGGTTTTCGTTGTGCGCCTTGAAACGGCGGCGCACGGTGATGATTTTGCCATACAACGGATGACGGCGGCGCGTTTCCACGACCACGACAACCGTTTTCTGCATCTTGTCGGAAACGACTTTGCCGACCATCACTTTGCCCTTGTACTTGCGCTCGCTCATTACGCGGCTCCCTTCTTGACCACGACTCCCGCCAGCTGCCGCTCGCGTTGCAGCGTTTTGATACGCGCAATTTGGCGGCGCACTTGTTTGAAACGGTTCATGTCCTTGACCTGACCCGACGCGTTTTGAAAGCGCAAGTTAAATTGCTCTTGGTACAAATCGTCGAGCTGTTTTGCCAATTCGGCGTCATTCAAGCGGCGCAATTCGCCGACATTCGATTTCATTGTCCCACCTCTTGCTTGCGAACAAATTGCGTCTTGATGGGAAATTTGTGCGACGCCAGACGCATCGCTTCTTCCGCCACGTCTTCTTTAATGCCGCCGATTTCAATCAATACGCGGCCCGGTTTGACGACGGCGACCCAATGGTCGGGCGCGCCTTTGCCGCCGCCCATGCGCGTTTCGGCGCCCTTGATTGTGACGACGTGATCCGGAAAAATGCGAATCCAAATTTTGCCGCCGCGTTTCACAAAGCGAACAATCGCGCGGCGCGCGGCTTCAATCTGACGGCTGGTAATCCACGCCGGTTCTAATGCTTGCAGCCCGAACTCGCCGAACGAGACTTCAACGCCGCGCAATTCTTTGCCTTTCATGCGCCCGCGATGCTGCTTTCTGAATTTGGTACGTTTTGGCATCAACATAGTAAATACTCGTGTGTAGGATATGGCTTGGGGCGCGGCGCAAAGGACGACGCCCGCCGGCTCGCGCCATGCCATTCGCTAATTTGTCGCGCTGGCTTCGACCACCCGCGCAATGCGTTCTTCTAATTTTCGTTTGCGGTCTTCGGGCAAAATTTCGCCGTGATAGACCCACACCTTGATTCCGATTTTGCCATAAGTGGTCTTGGCTTCTTTGCGCGCGTAATCAATATCGGCGCGCAGGGTGCCCAACGGCACGCGACCATCTTTGACGGTTTCACGGCGTTTCATTTCGGAACCGGCGAGCCGGCCTGCCATTTCGACTTTGACGCCTTTGGCGCCCGCGCGCATGGCGCGCTGGACCGCTTGCTTCATGGCGCGTTTATGCGAAATGCGCTTTTCCACTTGCTGCGCGATGCTTTCGGCAATCAACGCGGCGTTGGTTTCCGGCTTGGACACTTCTAAAACTTCGAGTTTCGTCTTTTTCTTGGTCAACTCGTCCAATTTTTTGCGGAGTTCGTTGACGGTGGCGCCTTTGCGCCCGATGACGAGCCCGGGCTTGGCGGTCCACACATTTACCGTGACGTTGCCGGGATAGCGTTCAATTTCCACATCCGCAATCCCCGCGTTCGACACCTTGTCCGCGACCAATTTGCGAATGGCGCGGTCTTCCAGCAAGAGCTGTTGATAGGTTTTCTTGTCGGCAGCATACCAGCGCGAGCGGCTGTCTTTGATGACGCCCAGACGGAAACCAAAAGGATGTACTTTGCGACCCACTTATTTGCTCTCCTTTTCGGAAACGCCCACGGTGATGTGGGTATAGCGATGTTCAATCGGTTTCACGCGCGAGCGCGCGCCGATTTTGCGCCAGCGCCGCGACGGCGCCTTGTCCGCGACGGCGGTGGTGATAAATAAATCATCGCGCGAAAGGCCAAAATTATTTTCCGCGTTCGCGGCAGCCGAATTGATGGCTTTGGCAATGGATTCGGCGCTGCCCTTGGACGTCAATTTCAATACGCCCAGCGCCTGGTCCACCTGTTTGCCGCGCACCAAGTCCAGCACCAACCGCGCTTTGCGGGGCGACATCCGCAAGTATTTTTCTACCGCTTTGACTTCAAAATCTGCCATGTTCGTAATTGAGAGCGGGATCGAGCGCGCAAGAGTCAACCTCGCGCCGCCCTATCGCGCCATCACTCCACCTTATTTCGCTTCAGTGGCCTTTTCTTTGGACGAATGACCGCGGAAATGGCGCGTCGGCGCAAATTCGCCGAGGCGATGCCCGACCATGTTTTCGGTAATATAAATCGGCACGTGGCGGCGTCCATCGTGAATAGCGATGGTATGCCCCACCATCTGCGGAAAGATAACCGATGCGCGCGACCATGTTTTTACGACGCGCTTTTCATTGTTGCGATTCATCTGCTCGATGCGTTTGAGCAGCTTGGGTTCGACAAAAGGCCCTTTTTTTAGAGAACGGCTCATTGGATTTTAGAATTTGGATTTTCGATTTTCGATTTTCTGTGCGCGCATTGCCCAATCGAAAATCACAAATCGAAAATCGAAAATTGTTCTATTTCTTCCCGCGACGGCGCACGATAAATTTGTCGGTGCGCGCATTATTGCGCGTGCGATAACCGAGCGCGGGTTTGCCCCAACGCGTTTTCGGTCCGGGCATCCCGATGCCCGTTTTGCCTTCGCCGCCGCCATGCGGATGGTCGCGCGGCGTCATTGCCACACCGCGCACGCTCGGACGCCAACCCATGTGCCGCCGACGGCCCGCTTTGCCCAGCTTGATGGTGCTTTGTTCGATGTTGCCGATTTGACCAATCGTCGCGCTGCACTCCATTGAAATGTAACGCACTTCGCCGGACGGCATCCGCACTTGGGCGTACTTGCCCTCTTTGGCGAGCAATTGCGCGCCCACGCCCGCGCTGCGCGCGATTTGGCCGCCCTTGCCCTTGACGAGTTCGATGTTGTGAATGAGCGTGCCAAGCGGGATATTTTTGATGGGCAGCGCGTTGCCGGATTTAATTTCGGCATCGGGCCCCGACATCAAGACATCGCCGACGCGCACGTCGAGCGGCGCGAGAATGTAACGCTTTTCGCCGTCGGCGTAATGTAGCAGCGCGATGCGCGCGGTGCGATTCGGGTCATATTCAATCGCCGCCACTTTGGCGGGAATGCCCGGCTTGTTACGGCGGAAATCAATGAGCCGATATTTGGGATTGTTGCCGCCGCCGCGATGGCGCACGCTCAATTCGCCGCGATTATTGCGCCCCGCCCATTTCTTTTTGTGGCGCAAGAGCCGTTTTTCCGGCGCCTTGCCTTTGGTTAATTCTTCAAACGTCGAAACGGTTTGCCAGCGGCGACCGGGCGACGTGGGTTTATATGCTTTCGTTGGCATTTTTACACACCTTCAAACAAGTCAATCCGCTGATTCGCCGGAATGGTGACGATGGCTTTTTTCCACATAGAAGTCCAGCGCGTTTGGCGGCGGCGCAACGAACGGCGCGCCTTGCGCGGCATGGTCATGACATGCACATCAATCACGGTGATTTTGGGAAAAGCGGTTTCCACCGCTTCTTTGATTTGTTGTTTGTTTGCGCGCGAATCCACCTCGAACGCATATTTGCGATACGCATCGCGCAGGGAATTGCTCTTTTCGGTCGTGAGCGGACGGCGCAACACTTCGTACACGTGCATCTTATTTGTCTCCGTTTCCGGCGTCGAAAAAGGTTTCGACCGCGTTCAATGCCGCTTTGCTCATGACCAATTTTTCGTAACCGAGCAAATCGCGCACGTTCAAATAACTGGCGCGCAAGGTTTTGACGTTTTCCAAATTGTGCGCGGCGCGCGCGAGCGCTTGATTCGCTTCGGGCAAGAGGACGAGCGCGGTGGGCTGCGCGTTGAGACTGGTCAACACGCGGCGCATGGCGGCGGTCTTGGCATCGTCCAATTTAATTTCATCCACGACGACAATTTGCTTTTCTTGCGCTTTGGCGGCGAGCGCCGATTTTAACGCGAGGTGGCGCATCTTTTTGGGCATCTTTTGTTCGTACGAACGCGGATGCGGTCCAAACACCACGCCGCCGCCCTTCCAATGCGGGGCGCGCGTCGAACCTTGCCGCGCGCGACCGGTGCCTTTTTGTTTCCACGGCTTTTTGCCGCCGCCGCGCACCATGCCGCGCGTTTTGGTCTGGTGATTGCCTTGGCGGGCATTTGCCATCTGGCGCAGATAGGCCTGATGCATCACCGCTTTGTTCGGCTCGATGCCGAAAATATCGTCGCGCAGCTCGATTTGGCTGATTTCTTGGCCTGCTTGATTAAACAATGGAACTTGCATCGAAATTCTCCAAGTGCGATAGTGAATTGGGGCGTTTGTACGCGAATCGCTGTTCGGCTATCGCACGCTGACACAATGACGCTATTTCTTTTGCTTGGGCTGCTTGCGCGCCTTTTTTACAAAAATCAATCCGTTCTTGGCGCCGGGTACGGCGCCGCGGACTACGACCAAATTGCGCTCGGTGTCCACCTGAATCACTTCCAGATTCGGCGCGGTCACGCGTTCCGCGCCCATGCGGCCCGCGCGGCGCGTGCCTTTTAACACGCGGCCCGGCGTCGTCGTCGCCGAAGAAGAACCGGGGCGGCGCAAGCGGTCGGATTGCCCGTGCGTTTTGGGGCCGCCGCGGAAATGATAGCGTTTCACGCCGCCGGCGGTGCCTTTGCCCTTGCTCGTGCCGGTCACGTCCACCCGTTCGCCTACGGCAAATAATGCGGCGTTCAATTTTTGACCGACTTTGTACTGATCCACTTGGCTGGTGCGGACCTCGCGCAAAAACTTGAGCGGCGGCAAATTTTTCAAATGCCCGCGCGCGGGTTTATTCAAACGACGCGTTTCCTCAAAGCCAATTTGAATGGCGGTATAACCTTCTTTGGCGCCCGTACGAATTTGCGTGACATAGCACGGTCCGACTTCGAGAACGGACACGGGAATCACATGCCCCTTGTCGGAAAAAATTTGCGTCATGCCGCGCTTGCGGCCCAATAATCCCTCTGCCATTTTAAGCTCCCCTTCATCGCGTTCGCGCCTGCGCGCGCGCGACAGTAGGCGTTTGCATTTATGATTTTAGATTTTTGATTTCTGCTTGCGTCACTCTGGTCAAATCAAAAATCAAATCGGCACATTGCCGCTCTGGAAACTACAATTTGATTTCAATGTCCACGCCCGCCGGCAAATTCAAGCGCATGAGCGTGTCAATCGTTTTGCTGCTCGGTTCCAGCACATCAATGAGCCGTTTGTGCGTGCGAATTTCAAATTGTTCGCGCGAATCTTTATCAATGAATGCGCCGCGAATGACCGTGAATTTTTCGATTTTAGTCGGCAGCGGCACGGGGCCAATGACGGCGGCGCCGGTACGTTCTGCCGTTTCCACAATTTGTTTTACCGATTGGTCAAGCACGCGGTGGTCGTAACCTTTAAGCCGAATGCGAATTTTTTGTCGCGCCATTATCGTTTGTCAATAGTCGTTAGCTATCCGTTATGGTCGTTTATCATATAACCAACGCATAACGAATAGCCAATGCCGCTCTATGCAATCACCTGAGTAATCACGCCTGCGCCGACGGTGCGTCCGCCTTCCCGAATCGCAAACCGCGACCCATTCTCCAACGCCACCGGCGTTATCAATTCCACGCTCATCTTGATATTGTCCCCGG
>Ga0226835_1000364_pt1 | contig 59713 bp, 50 predicted proteins | sample LAC_MetaG_1_FD_163627 | JGI IMG/M metagenome (GOLD analysis project Ga0226835, IMG submission 163627) | Anaerobic ammonium oxidizing microbial communities from anammox membrane bioreactor (MBR) in UC Berkley, California, United States -... | ecosystem: Engineered > Bioreactor > Anaerobic >...
ACGGCGTCATTCCGACCGACTCGCGCAAGCCCTACGACGTGCGCGAAGTGATCGCACGCATCGTCGACGATTCGGCGTTCGACGAGTTCAAGGCGCGCTACGGCACCACGCTGGTCACCGGCTTCGCACGGCTCTGGGGCATGCCGCTGGGCATCGTCGCGAACAACGGCATCCTGTTCTCCGAGTCGGCCAACAAGGGCGCGCACTTCGTCGAGCTGTGCGCGCAGCGCAGGATCCCGCTGCTGTTCCTGCAGAACATCACCGGCTTCATGGTCGGGCGCAAGTACGAGAACGAAGGCATCGCGCGCGCCGGCGCGAAGATGGTCACTGCGGTCGCCTGCGCGCAGGTGCCCAGGCTCACGCTGATCATCGGCGGCTCGTTCGGCGCCGGCAACTACGGCATGTGCGGCCGCGCGTATTCGCCGCGCTTCCTCTGGATGTGGCCGAACGCGCGCATCAGCGTGATGGGCGGCGAGCAGGCGGCGTCGGTGCTGGCTACCGTGCGCCGCGACGGCATCGAGGGGCGCGGCAAGACCTGGAGCGCCGAGGACGAGGAAGCGTTCAAGGCGCCGATCCGCGAGCAGTACGAGCGCCAGGGCCATCCGTACTACGCCACCGCTCGGCTGTGGGACGACGGCGTGATCGACCCGGCCGACACGCGGATGGTGCTCGGGCTCGGACTGTCGGCGGCGCTGAACGCGCCGATCCCGGAACCGCGCTTCGGCGTGTTCCGCATGTAGAAAGGAAATCTCGACGTGAGTTACGAAACGCTGCAGACGCAGCTGAACCAGGGCATCGCGCTGATCTGGCTGAACCGGCCCGCGGTGCGCAACGCGATGAACGACACCCTGATCGCCGAACTGACCGACGCCTTCGAGCGCGCCGGCGAAGACGACGAGGTGCGCGCGATCATGCTGGCCGGCCAGGGCAGCGCGTTCTGCGCCGGCGGCGATCTCGACTGGATGAAACGCGCCCGCCAGTTCACGCCGCAGGAGAACCGCGCCGACGCGGCGAAGCTCGCGCGGCTGCTGCGCATCGTCTACGAGCACCCCAAGCCGGTGGTCGCGCGCGTGCACGGCCCGGCCTTCGCGGGCGGGCTCGGGCTGGTGGCCGCCTGCGACATCGCGGTGGCCAGCACCGACGCGAAGTTCTGCCTGTCCGAGGTCAAGCTGGGCCTGATCCCGGCGATGATCAGCCCGTACGTGATCCGCGCGATGGGCGAGGCGATGGCGCGGCGCTACTTCCTCACCGCCGAGGTCTTCGAGGGGGCCGAGGCGTACCGCATCGGCCTGGTGCACGAGATCTGCGTGCCCGAGGAACTCGACGGCACGGTGAACGCGCTGCTCGGCCACCTCGTCCAGGGCGGGCCGGCCGCGCTCGGCGAAGCCAAGAAGCTGATCCGCGAGGTCGCCGGCCGGCCGATCGACGACGCGCTCGCCGCCGACACCGCGGCGCGCATCGCCGCGGTGCGCGCTTCCGACGAGGGCCAGGAGGGCATCGCGGCGTTCTTCGAGAAGCGCCGGCCCTCGTGGGTGCCCACGCAGCCGTAGAGCCCCGAGCCACCGACCCGGAGACGCCCGATGTTCAGCAAGATCCTGATCGCCAACCGCGGCGAGATCGCCTGCCGCGTCGCGGCCACCGCGCGCCGGCTCGGCATCCGCACCGTCGCGGTGTACTCCGACGCCGACGCGCACGCGCGCCACGTCGCCGCCTGCGACGAAGCCTGGCGCCTGGGGCCGGCCGCGGCGCGCGAATCCTACCTGCGCGCCGACCTGATTCTCGACATCGCGAAGCGCTCGGGCGCGCAGGCGATCCACCCGGGTTACGGCTTCCTGTCGGAGAACGAGGAATTCGCGCGTGCGGTCGAGCAGGCGGGGCGGGTGTTCATCGGCCCGCCGGCCGATGCGATCGCCGCGATGGGCAGCAAGTCGGCGGCCAAGGCGCTGATGGAGCGCGCCGGCGTGCCGCTGGTGCCGGGCTACCACGGCGAAGACCAGGATCCGGCGCTGCTTGCGCGCGAGGCGGCGCGGATCGGCTTTCCGGTGCTGATCAAGGCGAGCGCCGGCGGCGGCGGCAAGGGCATGCGCATCGTCGAGCGCCCCGAGCTGTTCGACGCGATGCTGGCCTCGTGCAAGCGCGAGGCCGCCGGCGCGTTCGGCAACGACGCGGTGCTGGTCGAGCGCTATGTCACCCGGCCCCGCCACATCGAGATCCAGGTCTTCGCCGACCGCCATGGCCACTGCGTGCACCTGTTCGAGCGCGACTGCTCGGTGCAGCGGCGCCACCAGAAGGTGCTCGAGGAAGCGCCGGCGCCCGGCATGACCGAGGCGCGCCGCCTGGCGATGGGCGAGGCCGCGGTTGCCGCGGCGCGCGCGGTCGGCTACGTCGGCGCGGGCACGGTGGAGTTCATCGCCGAGCAGTCGGGTCGCTTCTATTTCATGGAGATGAACACGCGACTGCAGGTCGAGCACCCGGTCACCGAGATGATCACCGGCTTCGACCTGGTCGAGTGGCAGCTGCGCGTGGCCGCCGGCGAACCGCTGCCGGCCGCGCAATCGTCGCTGCGCATCCGCGGGCACGCGATCGAGGCGCGGGTCTACGCCGAGAACCCCGACCGCAACTTCCTGCCGTCGATCGGCACGCTGCGCCACCTGCGCACGCCGGCCGCGACGGCCTTCACGCACCTGGCCGAGGGCTGCGCGGGGCGCGACGAACCGGCGCCGGTGCGCATCGACAGCGGCGTGCGCGAGGGCGACACGATCACTCCGTTCTACGACCCGATGATCGCCAAGCTGATCGTCTGGGGGCACGACCGCGATCACGCGCTCGCGCGAATGGCGCGCGCGCTCGCCGCGTTCGAAGTGGTCGGCCCGGCCACGAACGTCGCCTTCCTGTCGCGATTGATCGGCTGCGAGTCCTTCGCGCGCGCCGACCTCGACACCGGACTGATCGAGCGCGAGCGCGAGACGCTGCTGCCCGCGCCGGCGAAACCGCCGCTGCTCGCGCGCGCGATCGCCGCGGCCGCGGTGCTGGCCGGCGAGGCCGACGAAGCCGCGGCGGGCGAGCGCGCGAGCGGACGCCGCGATCCCTGGAACCTGCGCGACGGTTGGCGCGCAGCGGGCCGGCTCTCGCGCACGATGCCGTTCGAGGCGGCAGGCGGGCCGTGCCCGGTCGAAGTCGAGTATGCGCCGCTCGGCTGGACGGTTCGCGACGGCGACGAGGCGATCTGCATCGCCGGGCTGCGCTGGTCGCCCGCCGAACGCCGGCTGCGCGGGCTGGCCAGCGAGCGCGCGTTCGAGGCCGGCGCGGTGCTCGACGACGAGACGCTGCACCTGTTCACCGCCGACGGGCCGCTCACGCTCGGCTACGCGCCGCCGCTGGCTCACGTCGGCGAAGAGGGCGCCGACGAGTCGCGGCTCACCGCGCCGATGCCCGGCAAGGTGATCGCGCTGATGACCGAGCCCGGCGCGAAGGTCGCCCGCGGCCAACCGTTGCTGGTCATGGAAGCGATGAAGATGGAGCACACGATCAGCGCACCCGCCGACGGCGAGGTCGCGGCGATCCGCTACGCGGTCGGCGAGCAGGTCGCCGAGGGCGCGCAACTGGTCGACTTCGTCCCGCGCGACTGAGAGCCTGTGAAAGAATCCGCTGCGCCGATGCGCATCGTGATCACCCACCCCGGCGCCGAGACCGGCGCGCACTGGGTCGCGGCGCTGTCGGCGCGCCTGCCCGAGGCGGAAGTCTTCGCGTCGCGCGACCTGGAAATCGAACCGCCATCGGCCTGGCCGGTCGGCGTCGTCGGACTCGGCGTGCTGGGCACCCAGGTGGCCCGGACGATCGCCGCAGAGGGTTTTCCGGTGCGCGGCTATTCCCAGCGTCCCAGACAGGTCGAAGGCGTCGCGTGTTTCGACGCGTCGCAGGGCCTGCGCGAATTCCTTTCGGGTTGCCGGGTGGCGATCCCTGGCTAGCGACGGCGGCTGCCGTCGAGCAGCATCCCCACCACGGCAGCCACGCCATCGGCAGGGGCGAGCCGGCCTGCACGGATCGCCTCGGCCGCGGCGAACATCAGGGCTGCCATGGCGTCGAGCATCCATTGCGCGCTCAGGTCGACGCGGAACAGGCCTGCCTCCTGCCCGCGGCGGAACAGGGACAGCAGGCGCTGCCGGTACGGCTCCCATCGCACGTCGTTTTCAGGCGCGTCGTTGCCGGTCTCGTTGCGGTTGCGCGCCAGCAACAGGTGCAATGCCGCGTCGGGCATCGACTTCTCCACCAGCCGCGCGAGTGCTTCGTCGGCAGGCCCACGCTCGGGCTGAGCGGCTTCGATGGCGCGTCCGGCCACCGCGTGTGCCAGGTGCTGCGCGGCAAGCAGGATCGCCTCCCGGCTCGGAAACATCCGGTGCAGCGTAGCGCGGCTGACCCCCACCTTGCGCGCCAGCTGTTCCATCGGCAGTCGCGGCTGGTCGGTGAGGATCACCGCGATCGAGTACAGCAGGCATTCACGGTCGATCGTCATGAACCCTGCCCGGCCGCACGGACGACACTGTCGCCGCCCGGTGCGCCGGCCTGCCCGGCGCGCTCGGACCAGCCGCCGCCGAGGACCTTGTACAGTTCGATCAGGTTGCTCACCTGCGCCACCCGTGCAGCCAGCAGCGCCTGCTCGGAAGCGAGCAACGAGCGCTGGGCGTCGAGCCACGACAACTGGCTGTCGACCCCGCCCCGGTAGCGCAGATCGGCGAGCTCGAGGCTGCGCTGCGCGGCGCTCACCTGAGCCCGCTGCGCACGAAGCTGCTCATCCAGCGTCGCGCGCGCGGCGAGCGCGTCGGCCACTTCCCGGAACGCCACCTGGATGGCCCGCTCGTATTCGGCCACGGACAAATCACGGCGCACTTCGGCGAGATCGAGACTTGCGCGGTTGCGGCCGCCGTCGAAGATCGGCAACGTGATCCGCGGCACGAAACTCCAGAAGCCGGAACCCCCATCGAACAAGCCGTCGAGCTCGGCGCTGGCGGTTCCGAGCGAACCCGCCAGCGTGATGCGCGGAAAGAACGCCGCTCGCGCCGCACCGATGTTCGCGTTGGCGCCGCGCAGCCGATCCTCGGCGGCCAGGATGTCCGGACGGCGCTCGAGCAGCTCGGAGGGCAGCCCGGCGGCCGGCGGCTTCGGCCACTGCACCTGCGACAGGGTACGCAAGCCGGGATCGTCATCGGCCAGCGGCTGGCCGACCAGCAGCTCGAGCGCGTTGCGCGCCTGCCGGCGCTGCCGGTCGGCGCCGACCCGCTCGGCGCGCGCAGTCTCGACCAGCGCCTCGGCCTGTCGCAACTCGAGTTCGTTGGCCGCGCCGACGTCGTGGCGCAGGCGGATCAGCCCGAGCGATTCCGCGCGCACGGCAAGCGTGCGATCGAGCAGGTCCATCCGCTCGCGAGCCGCCAGCAGCGACAACCAGCTGTCCGCCACCTGCGCGATCAGCCCGATGTGAACCGCGCGCCGCGCCTGCGCCGTGGCGAAATACTCGGCCAGCGCGGCCTCGCCGAGGTTGCGCACGCGTCCGAACAGGTCGAGTTCGAACGCGGTGATGCCCACGGTGGCGTCGTACTGGCTGGCAATTCCGGCCTGGCGCGCCGGCGCGATATCGGCGGGCAGACGCTGGCGCGCGCCTGCGGCGCTCGCGTCTACGCCCGGCAGGCGGTCGGCACGCTGGATGCCGTAACGCGCCCGTGCGGCCTCGACATTGAGCGCGGCGATGCGCAGGTCGCGGTTGTTCTCCAGCGCAAGCGCGATCAGGTGCTGCAACGCGGGTTCGGCGTAGTAGTCGCGCCAGCCGAGTTCGGCCGCCGGCGCGACCGCCGGGTCGCCCGCTTGCGGCGACGCGGGTCCGTCCTGCTGCCACTGCGCCGCGACCGGCGCCGCGGGCCGCTCGTGGATCGGCGCGAACGAGCAGCCTGCCGACATCAACGCGAGCGCGGCACCGGCGAAACGGATCGAGATCGCAGTGGTCCAGTCCGTCATCGTTCGTCCCCACCTGCACCGGCCCGACGACTCGCGAGCCGTCGCACCAGCACGAAGAACACCGGCACCATGAACACCCCCAGCACGGTGGCCGTGAGCATGCCGCCGATGACGCCGGTGCCGATCGCGTTCTGGCTCGCCGAACTCGCGCCGGTCGCGACGACCAGCGGGGACACCCCGAGGATGAACGCCAGCGACGTCATCACGATCGGGCGAAAGCGCAACTTCGCCGCCTCGACGGTGGCGTCGAGCAGGCCCATGCCGTCACGATGGAGGTCCTTGGCGAACTCCACGATCAGGATCGCGTTCTTGGCCGACAGGCCGATGATGGTGATCAGGCCCACCGTGAAGAACACGTCGTTGGACATGCCGCGCGCGGTCACCGCGAGCACCGCGCCGATCGCGCCCATCGGCACCAGCAGCAGCACCGACACCGGGATCGACCAGCTCTCGTAGAGCGCCGCCAGCACCAGGAACACGACGAGCAGCGACAAGGCCATCAGCACCGGCGCCTGCGCGCCGGACTGCCGCTCCTGCAGTGACTGCCCGGTCCACTCGAAGCCGAGGCCCGAAGGCAGCTCCGCGACCAGCCGTTCCATCTCCTGCATCGCCTGGCCGGTGCTGTACCCGGGCTTCGCGTCACCGGAGATCTTGTACGCCGGATAGCCGTTGTACCGGATCAGCTGCACCGGGCCGGTCGTCCATGTCGTGGTGGCGAACGACGACAGCGGCACCATGCCGCCGCGGCTGCCCGGCACGTTCAGCTCGAGGATCTCCGCGGGGGACATCCGCGCGGAGACATCGGCCTGGACGATCACCCGCTGCATCCTGCCGAGGTTGGCGAAGTCGCCCGCAACGGACGAGCCGAGCGCCGTGGCGACCGTCGACGCAATGCGATCGAACGGCACTCCGAGGGCGGCTGCCTTCTCGCGGTCGATCTCGAGTTGCAGCAGCGGCGCATCTTCCAGGCCCTCGACCCGCGCGTAGGCGATCACCGGGCTCTGCCCCACCGCCGCGAGCAGGCGGTTGCGCGCGTCGAGCAGCGCCGCGTGGCCGACCCCGCCGCGGTCCTGCAGGCGCAGTGTGAAGCCGGCGGAGGTGCCGAGCTCGGGAATCGCGGGCGGCACCAGCGAGAACATCTGCGCATCGCGCGCGCCCATGTACATCGCGCCGTTCGCACGGTTCGCTTCGGCCATTGCCGACTCGTCCGGACCGCGCACCGACCAGTCCTTGAAGGTCGTGAACGCCAGGCCCGCGTTCTGGCCCATGCCCGAGAAGCTGAACCCCTTGATGGCGACGATGCCGGACACCGAAGGGCGCGACAGCATGTAGTGCTCGAGTTGCCCGAGCGCCTCGCTGGTGCGGTTGGCGGTCGCGCCGGCGGGCAGCTGGACGTCGGTGATGATGAAGCCCTGGTCCTCGACGGGCAGGAACGAGGTCGGCAGGCGCAGGTAAGCCCAGGCCAGGCCCACCAGCAGCACGACGTAGACCAGCATCACGCGCCCGACCCGGTGCAGCAGGCGCGACACGCCGCGCTGGTATCGGTGGGTCGTACGCGCGAAGCTGCGGTTGAACCAGCCCCCGAAGCCCTTCTTCTCGTGATGCCCCGGCGCAACCGGCTTCAGCAGCGTGGCACACAGCGCCGGCGTGAGCGACAGCGCCAGGAAGCCCGAGAACAGGATCGAAGTGGCCATCGACAGCGAGAACTGCCGGTAGATGATGCCGACCGAGCCGGCCATGAAGGCCAGCGGAAAGAACACCGCGGCCAGTACCAGCGTGATTCCGACGAGGGCGCCGGTGATCTGGCCCATCGCCTTGCGGGTGGCCTCCCTCGGCGGCAAGCCCTCGGTGGACATCAGGCGCTCGACGTTCTCGATGACCACGATCGCGTCGTCCACCAGGATCCCGATTGCCAGCACCATCCCGAACATCGTCAGCACGTTGATCGAGAACCCAGCCGCGAACATGACCGCGAAGGTGCCCATCAGCGCGATCGGCACCACGATGGTGGGAATCAGCGTGTAGCGCAGGTTCTGCAGGAACAGCAACATGACCAGGAACACCAGCGCCATCGCCTCGGCGAGGGTCACGAGCACCTGCAGGATCGAAAGCTTCACGAACGGCGCCGTGTTGTACGGCACCGCGTGCTCGACGCCTTCGGGGAAGTATCTGGCAAGCTCGTCGAGACGCGCCTCGATGGCGGTGGCGGTCGCGAGCGCGTTGGCGCCCGGCGCCAGTTGCACCGCGACGGCAGCGGTCTCCTTGCCGTCCAGGCGCGCGCCGAACTGGTAGGTTTCGCCGCCCACCTCGATGCGCGCCACGTCGCGCAGGCGCACCGTCGAGCCGTCCGCGTTGGCGCGCAGGATGATGTCGCCGAATTCCTCGGGCGTGGAGAGGAGCCCCCGGACGATCACCGAGGCGCTGATCTGCTGGGTGCCGGTGCTGGGTTGGTCGCCGACCATGCCCGCGGGCACCTGCCGGTTCTGGGCGGCGATCGCCTGGTTGACCTCCGCGGCGCCGAGGCGGTAGCCGACCAGCTTCTCGGGGTCGATCCAGACGCGCATCGCGCGTTGCGCCGCGTACAGCTCGGCCTTGCCCACGCCCGGCACGCGGCGAATCTCGTTGATGACGTTGCGGGCGATGTAGTCGGCCAGCGCGAGCTCGTTCAGGCGCCCGTCCTTCGACGACAGGGTCACGACCATCAGGAAGTTGGACGTGGCCTTCTCGACCTGCAGGCCCTGTGTCATCACCGCGACCGGCAGCCGCGACTCGGCTTTCTTGATGCGGTTCTGCACGTCGACCATCGCCAGATCCGGGTCGGTGCCCGGCGCGAACACCGCGCTGATGCTCGCGCGGCCGTACGAGTTGCTCTGCGATTCGTAGTAGAGCAGCCCCTTGGCCCCGTTGAGCTCCTGTTCGATCAGGCTCGTGACCGCCTGGTCGACCGTCTCGGCGGAGGCGCCCGGATAGAGCGCACTGATCTCGACGGTAGGCGGCGCGACGGTCGGATACTGCGAGACCGGCAGGTTGGGGATCGCGAGCACGCCGGCCAGCGTGATGAACAGCGCCACCACCCAGGCGAAGACCGGCCGCTCGATGAAGAAGCGCGGCATGATCAGGACCTCGGCTCGGCCGCTGCGGGTGCCTTCGACCAGGGCACGGGCTGCACCGTCGCCCCCGGGCGGATCTTCTGGAACCCATCGACGACCACCGTCTCGCCGGCCGCGAGTCCGTCGCGCACGATGTATTCGTCACCGACGGTGCCGTCGGTGACCACCGCACGCGGCACCGGCTTGTTGTCGGCCCCCACCACCAGGACGCTGCCGCCGCCGTCGGGCGAACGCTGCACCGCCTGCTGCGGAATCCGGATCGCCTGCTGCTCGACGCCCTGCTCGAGGCGCACGCGCACGTACATGCCCGGCAGCAGCACGCGCTCGGCATTCGGGAATTGCGCGCGCAGCGTGACCTGCCCGGTACCGGGATCGACGGTGGCATCCGAGAAGAGCATCCGGCCGGGCTGGGCGTACTGGCTGCCGTCCTCGAGGACCAGCGCCACTTTCGCGCTCGCCTCGCCGGCACGTTCGAGCTGGCCGCTCGCGAAGGCCTTGCGCAGGCGCGCGAGCTGCGAGACCGGCTGGGTGAAGTCGACGTAGATCGGATCGAGCTGCTGGATCCGGGCCATCGGCGTGGACTCGCCCTGTCCTACCAGCGCCCCTTCGGTCACCAGCGCCCGGCCGATACGACCCGAGATCGGCGCCACGACGGTGGCGTAGCCCAGGTTCAGGCGCGCGCGGTCGCGCGCGGCGCGCTGGGCAGCGACCTCGGCCTCGCCCAGCTTCTGCGCGGCGGTCGCGTTGTCGTACTCCTGCTGGCTGATCGCGCTGGACTTCACCAGCGCGGCATAGCGAGTCGCCTGCACCCGCGCGAGCGCGAGCGATGCCTCGGATCGCGCAAGCGCCGCCTCGGCCGCGGCCAGGTCTGCCTGCAGCGGCGCCGGGTCGATGCGGAACAGCAATTGCCCGGCCTTCACGTCGCTGCCCTCGCGGAACGCGCGCTGCAGCACGATGCCGGCCACCCGCGCGCGAACCTCGGCGATACGCGTGGGTTCGAGCCTGCCAGGAAGTTCACTGGTGACGATCGTGGGCTGCGGAATCACCTTCACCACGCCCACCGGTGGAGGTGGCGGTTCTCCTGCGACCGGCGGCTCGCCGGGTTGGCAGCCGGCGAGCGCCAACGCAGCGCCGATCGCGACACCATAGAGGCCACTGCGCTGGGCGGCGAGTCTCATGCTGTTCTGGCCATGGAATTGGATGAGACGCGAGTTTATCAAATCAGACAAAATTGTGTCTATCTGCCGGCATAATCGGCGCCGGCCGGGCCCGGCGCGCCCGGGGAGTCGGCCGGCCGTTCAAAGGCACGGCAGTAGAATCGAAACCATGCAGGGGTGACGCGCCCCATCGTCCGGAGTCGCCATGAAACTGCCTTCCCGGGTCCTGATCACCGAGGTCGGCCCGCGCGACGGGCTGCAGAACGAGAAGCAGCCGGTCTCCACCGACGTGAAGGTCGAGTTGTGCCAGCGCCTGCTCGACGCCGGCGTGCGCCAGCTCGAAGCCACGTCGTTCGTCTCGCCGAAATGGGTGCCACAGATGGCCGACGCCGCCGAGGTGATGGCGCAACTGCCGCGCCCGGCCGGCGTCACCGTCTCGGTGCTCACGCCGAACATGAAGGGCTTCGAGGCCGCGCTGGCCGCCGGCGCCGACGAGGTAGTGATCTTCGCCGCCGCCAGCGAAGCGTTCTCGATGCGCAACATCAACTGTTCGATCGCCGAGAGCATCGAGCGCTTCCGCCCGGTCGCGCAGGCGGCGAAACAGCACCGGCTGCGGCTGCGTGCCGCGCTGTCGGTGGCCTTCGGTTGCCCCTACGAGGGCGAAGTGCCGGTGGCCGCGGTGGTCGACGTCGCGTCGCGGCTGCGCGATCTCGGCTGCGACGAGATCGGCATCGCCGACACGATCGGAGTGGGCACCGCTGCACAGGTCGGGCGCGTTTTCGATGCCGTCGCGCGCGAAGTGCCGCTCGATCGGCTGTCTGGCCACTTCCACGACACCTACGGCCAGGCGATCGCCAACGTGGTCGCCAGCCTGCAGGCAGGCGTCTACCGCTTCGATTCGTCGATCGCCGGCCTCGGCGGCTGCCCGTATGCGAAGGGCGCCACCGGCAATGTCGCGACCGAAGACGTGGTCTACCTGATGCACGGGCTGGGCATCGAGACCGGGATCGACCTCGATGCGCTGGTCGAGACCGGGCAGTGGATCTCGCGCCAGGTCGGCCGCGCGAGCGCCTCGCGCGCCGGCAACGCGATCGCGGCGCGCAGGCGTGCGAAAGCGGAGGAAGCGGCGTGAGTGACGCTCCCCGCAGCGCGCGCGCGCCGGCCGCCGGCCGCGAGCCGGCCGCATCGGCCGCGCCGCTGTCCTCGGCCGCGCCGGTTCCGTCTCCCTGCATCTCGGTGTGCCGCATCGAGCCGGCCAGCGGCCTGTGCGAGGGCTGCCTGCGCACGCTCGACGAAATCGCACGCTGGGGTTCGATGAGCAACGAGGCGCGGCGCGAGGTCTGGAGCTCGATCCATGCCCGGCGCGCCGGCCGCGGCCCCGGCTCTGACACAGCGCAGGACGCAGCGGTTGCGGCCGCCGGCGGACCGGCTTCGTGAAGCCGCTGCCCGCGGGGCTGCGATTCGTCGAGCGCGACTGGCTCTCGTCGAACCAGGTCGTCGGGATCGACGGCGCGCAGGCCACCGTCGTCGACACCGGTTACGCCAAGCACGCGGCGCTCACGGTCGCGCTGATGCGGCAGGTGCTCGACGGCACCGGCGCGCGCCTGGCGCGCATCGTCAACACCCACTTGCACTCCGACCACTGCGGCGGTAATCGCGCGCTCGCCGACGCGTTCGGCTGCACGATCACGGTGCCGCACGCGAGCGCCGCCGAGGTCGCCGAATGGGACGAGCGGCGGCTGAGCTTCGCCGCGACCGGGCAACGCTGCCCGCGCTTCGCGCACGACGCGACGCTGCGGCCCGGCGACACGCTGCGCCTGGGCGGGCTCGACTGGGACGTGCACGCCGCCCCGGGGCACGACCCGAAGAGCCTGGTCTTCCACTGCGAGCGCGAGCGGCTGCTGATCTCGGCCGACGCGCTGTGGGAGAACGGCTTCGGTATCGTCTTCCCGGAGATCGACGGCGAGTCGGGCTTCGACGAGCAGCACGAAGTGCTCGAGCTGATCGGGCGCCTGCGCGTCGAACAGGTGCTGCCGGGGCACGGGCCGATGTTCGGCGACGTCGATGCGGCGCTCGGCCGCGCGCGCACGAAGCTCGCGGCGATGCGCGAGGACCCCGGGCGCCACGCGCGCCATGCACTGAAGGTGCTGGTGAAGTTCCTGCTGCTCGACGTCGGGCGCATCGACGAGCACGCGCTGCACGAACGCGTGAGCGACGCCGTGATCATGCGCCGCGCGGCCGCGCAGATCGGGATGGCCTACGAGGACGCGCTGCGCTGGGCGGCGGATTCGCTGGTGGCGCAGGGCCTGCTGCGGCGCGAAGGCGACCTGCTCGTCGACGCCTGATCGCCCGGCACACGGGCCACGACACAGCTCCCGGCCGCGCGGATTGACAATTCATCACGTGAATGGATATCATCCACGCGGTGAAAACACTTCCCAGGCTCGCCGGACCCGCACTCGCGCAGCGATTGCGCGTGATGCCCGCGGTCGTGGTAACGGGCGCCCGGCAGGCCGGCAAGAGCACGCTGGCCGAACATCTGGTCGGGGACGCACGGCGCTACCACTCGCTCGACGACTTCGACGTGCTCGATGCCGCGCGCCGCGACCCGGAGGCGCTGGTCGGGGGCAGCGAACCGGTCACGCTCGACGAAGTGCAGCGCGAGCCCGGGTTGCTCTCGGCGGTGAAGCGGGCCATCGATCGCGATCGCAAGCCCGGACGCTTCCTGCTGACCGGCTCGGCGAACCTGCTGCTCATGCGCGGCGTGTCCGAGTCGCTGGCCGGCCGCGCAAGCTATCTCACTCTCTGGCCGATGACCCGGCGCGAGCAACGAGGCCTGGGGCGCGCCGGCCGATGGGACGAACTGCTTGCCACGCCCGAGTCCGAATGGCGTGCGCTGCTCGGCGCCGGAGACGGCGACGCCGAGGACTGGCGCGCGCTCGCGCGCCGGGGCGGGTTTCCCACTCCCGCCGTCGAGCTGGCAGCGCCGGCCGAACGCGCGATCTGGTTCGATGGCTACGTGCGCACCTACCTCGAGCGCGACCTGCTGGACCTTGCCGCGATCAGCGCGCTGCCGGATTTCCGCCGCCTGATGCGAGCCGCGTGCCTGCGCCTGGGCCAGCTCGTCAACCAGACCGAACTGGGACGCGACACCTCGCTTCCGCAACCGACGGTGCATCGCTGGCTGAACCTGCTCGAGACCTCGTACCTGCTCGTGCGCCTGCCGGCCTACGCCGTCAATCGCACGAAACGGCTGATCAAGACGCCGAAGATGTACTGGGGCGACACCGGCGTCGCGCTTCATCTGGCAGGAACCGAGCCGGGTGGCGCTCATCTCGAGAACCTCGTGCTGCAGGACCTGCTCGCCTGGCGCGACGCCCGCGTCGAGCGCGCGGAGCTCGGCTACTGGCGCACGAGCACTGGCGAGGAAGTGGATTTCGTCATCGAGTCGGGACGCGGGTTGCTCCCGATCGAAGTGAAAGCGGCGTCCAGGCCGCGGCTGGCCGATTGCGCGCACCTGCGCACGTTCCGCGCCGAATACGGAAAGCAGGCAAGAGCCGGCCTGCTGCTGCACACGGGAAACATGCTCGAGTGGCTCGCACCCGACGTGCTGGCCGCGCCGTGGTGGAAGGTGCTCTGACGCAGCAGGCCCTACTTCCGGTCCCGCACGCTGGCGAACTCCCAGTTCGCGCGCGCGCGCCCCTCCTCCACCCGCTCGAGCGGCCGGGCCGCGACGATCCCGCCGTCGAGCGCGCGCCGCGCCAGCTCGATGTACAGCGCCGTGCCGCGGCGTTTCCAGGCGATATCGTCGTCGCTCAAGCTGCGCCGCACGCGCGCCGGCACTCCGGCGACGAGCACCCGCGGCGGGATCGCGTCGGCCACCTTCACGAACGACATCGCCGCGACGATCGCCTGCTCGCCTACGACCGCCGTGTCCATCACGACGGCGTGGATGCCGACGAGCGCGTCGCGGCCGATGCGCGCGCAATGGATGACCGCGCCGTGGCCGATGTGCGACTCCTCCTCCATCACGCAGTCGAAGTCGGGCGCCGAGTGCACCACGCAGTTGTCCTGCAGGTTCGCGTTGCGCCCGAGCACGATGCGGCCGAAGTCGCCGCGCAGCACCGCGCCGGGGCCTACGTAACAGCCCGGGCCGACGATCACGTCGCCGATCAGCACGGCTGCCGGATGCACGTAGGCCGACGGATCGATCACCGGCACGATTCCTTCGAAGGCATAGACGGTCGGGGCACTGGACACGGGCATCTCCTGTTGCAGCGATGGTAACCCGTCGCCGGGCGCGCCTCGCCGCATCGTCGGCGCAACACCGCACTCGGACCCGGCGGCGTTACCGGGACGCTCCTCCGTCCGGATGCTCCGCTCGTCGGACACCCTCGGCGGGTCGTCCCCCTGGGGCGACCGGGAGGCTACGCTGCCCGGACGATGGCAATGACGACGGTCCTTTTCGACCTGCGCACGATCTTCCTGGTCGGCGGCTGCACCGCCGCCCTGGGCGCGTTGGCGTTCGAAGGCCTGGCGCGCATGTACCGGCCCGCGGCTGCGGCGATGCGCCGCTACGCGCTGGCGCTCGCGGCCATCGGGGCCGGCATGAGCCTGATCGCGTTGCGCGACAGCGGCCTGCCCGACTGGCTGGGCTACGTCGGCATGAACTGCCTGCAGTCGGCCGGCATCGTGCTGACTGCCGATGCGACGCTGCGCCTGTTCGGACGCGTGCAGCCGGCCTGGCTGCTCGGCGGCCAGCTCGGCGGCCTGGCCGTGCTGTGGGCCTGGCTGGGCAGCGATCCCGACTTCGCCACCGACCGCGTCCTCGCGACGTCGGTGCTGCACCTCGCCTGCAGCGTCGTCTGCGTGGTTGCGATCCGCCGCACCGGCAGCTGGCGCCAGCAGCCCTACGTGCGCACGCTGGCGACCTTCTTCACCGGCTACGCGCTGATCCACCTGCTGCGCGTCGTCGCTGCGCTGATCGGCGTTCCGGCCACCGCTGGCGGCGTGTTCGCGCCGAGCCCGGCACAGATCGGCTTCGTCCTGGCGTTCGCGCTGAGCCCGATCGCGCTCGCGATGATCGTGCAGATGATGCTGCACGCGCGCATCTCGGGCGAGCTGCACCGGCGCGCCACGACCGACGAGCTGACCGGCCTGCACTCGCGGCGGCACTTCTTCGAGCTCTCGCGCGAGCGGCTGCGCGAGCCGCACGCCAGGGATACGGTCCATCACCTGCTGATGATCGACCTGGATCACTTCAAGTCGGTCAACGACCGCTTCGGCCACGCGGTCGGCGACCGTGCGCTGCGACACGCCGCGGCCGTACTGAAGAAAACGCTGAAGAACGCGGGCCTGCTCGGTCGCTACGGCGGAGAGGAGTTCTGCGCGCTGATCCGCAGCTGCAGCGATGCCGACGCGAACCGCACGATCGACGAGTTGCGCCGGGCGCTGGAGGCCGCCCCGATGCGCGCCGGCGCGGCGACGATCGTGCTCACCGCCAGCATCGGCGCCGTGCCGGTCGACGACAGCGAGTCGCTCGAGCGGCTGCTGGTGCACGCCGATCAATGCGTGTACCAGGCCAAGACCGAAGGGCGCAATCGCGTCGTGCGCCTGGGCGAGATGATGGCCGAACCGGTCGTCTGAGCGACGAGCCGCGCCGGCGGCATCGCGATCAGTCGTACTTGCGCGCGTCCTCGATCACCTTGCCGTCGTTCGGCAGGCTGCCGGGGTCGAGCAGTTCGACCTCGCCGCGAAGCTTGGTGATCTCGCGGATCGCATCGGCCAGCCGCGCAGCGAGCGCCGCGCCGCCGCCGGCCGCGGCCAGTTGCGCGGCGTCGACCTCGCACTTCAACGTCATCCGGTCGTTGGCCATCTCGCCCTCGACCACCAGGCGCGCGCGGCCCGCCGCCGGAACGCGGCGGAGGATCTCGGCCACGTGGCCCGGGTGCACGAACATGCCGCGCACCTTGGCGGTCTGGTCGGCGCGCCCGAGCCAGCCGCGAATGCGCACGTTGGTGCGCCCGCACGGCGAGATGCCGGGCAGCACCGCCGAGAGGTCGCCGGTGCCGAAGCGGATCAGCGGGTATTCGGGATTGAAGCTGGTGACCACCACCTCGCCGACCTCGCCGTCGCGAACCGGCTCGTCGGTGCCGGGGCGCACGATCTCGAGAATCAGTTCCTCGTCGAGGATCATTCCATCCATCGCGCTCGATTCGTAGGCGATCAGGCCCACGTCGGCAGTGCCGTACCACTGCAGCACCGTCTCGATGCCCTGCTGGTGGAACCAGCTGCGCAGGCTCGGCGGCAGCGCCTCGGCCGCCAGCAGCGCGCGCTTCAGGTTCGAGACGTCGAGCGCCAGTTCCTGCGCCTTCTCGACGATGATGCGCAGGAACGACGGCGTGCCCGTGTATGCGTCGGGCCGGAACCGGCGGATCAGCTCGATCTGCTGCTCGGTCTGTCCGGTGCCCGCGGGGATCACCGCGCAGCCGAGCCTGCGCGCGGCGCCATCGACCATCCACGCGCCCGGGGTCAGGTGGTAGCCGAAGCAGTTCTGCACCACGTGCCCGGGGCGGATGCCTGCCGCATACAGCGCGCGCGTGGTGCGCCATGGGTCTTCGCGCGCGCCCTCCGGATCGAAGATCGGTCCCGGCGACATGAACAACCGCCCGAGCCGGCCCGGCTCGACCGTGGTCAGCCCGCCGAACGGGGGATCCTGTTCCTGCAGCGCCTTCAGGTCGCTCTTGCGCAGCACCGGCAACTGGGCCAGCGCCTTGCGCGAGCTGATCGCCTGCGGATCGACGCCCTGCAGCCGCGCCCGCCAGCCGCGCGCGTTCGCGCTGGCACGCGCAACGAGTCCCGGCAGCGCCGCCATCAGTGCGCCTTCGCGCGCCTCGGCCGAGCGGGTCTCGAGCAGGTCGTAGTAGGCGGACATCGGCTCAGAGCCAGCGCTTGCGGCGCTTGTAGGACTTCAGGTTCTTGAACGAGCGGCGCTCCTCGCCGCCGCCGCCGCCCAGGTAGAACTCGCGGACGTCCTCGTTGTCGACGAGCTCGGCCTGCGTGCCGTCGAGCACGATCTTGCCCGACTCCATGATGTATCCGTAGCTGGCCGCCTGCAGCGCCATGCGGGCGTTCTGCTCGACCAGCAGGATCGTGATGCCCAGCTCGCGATTGAGCTGGCGGATGATGCCGAACACTTCCTTCACCAACAGCGGCGACAGGCCCATCGACGGTTCGTCGAGCAGGATCATCTTCGGCCTGGCCATCAGCGCGCGGCTGATCGCGAGCATCTGCTGTTCCCCGCCCGACAGGTAGCCGGCCAGGCCGGTGCGTTCGCGCAGGCGCGGGAAGAAGTCGAACACCATGTCGAGGTCGCGGCGCACCTCGCCGTCGCGCCGCGTGTAGGCACCCAGGCGCAGGTTCTCGACGACCGTCATGTCCTCGACGATGCGCCTGCCCTCCATCACCTGGAAGATGCCGCGGCGCACGATCTGCTCGGGCGCCATGTTGGCGATCTCCTCGCCCATGAAGTTGACGTTGCCGCGCGTGACCTCGCCGTCCTCGGTGCGCAGCAGCCCGGAGATCGCCTTCAGGGTGGTCGACTTTCCGGCGCCGTTGGGCCCGAGCAGCGCGACGATCTGTCCCTGCGGGACCGAGAGGCTGACGCCGCGCAGCACGAGGATCACCTCGTCGTAGACGACCTCGATGTTGTTGACCGTCAGGATCGGGGTGCCGGCGGCGACCGCCGGCTCCGCCTGCTTCGTTTGCGCTTCGACCATGGTTGCGTTTCTTGCTGCGACCGGCCGCTTCCCTTCCGCGGCCGCCAGTGGCGCGGAAGGGAAGCCGGCAGCGATCACCAGCCGAGCCACTCCGGCTTGCGCGGGATCACCGACTCGCCGATCTTCTCGATGCTCTGCGCGCCGCCCTTCGAGTTGGCGCGGTAGATGAACACGGTCGTCGTGCCCCGGTGGTCTTCCGGCGTCCAGGTGGACGGAATGCACACGCCCTGCAACTCGGCCGGGACGTGGTCCTTCATCTGCTCCATCGCCTTCTTGATGTTCGGGCCGGTGACCCCGCCCGCCTTGTCGGCCACGGCCATCGCATCGCGCATGTAGTAGACCGAGCAGATGCCGCGCATGTAGTGCACCGGCCGGTACTGGTTGCCCGAGGGATCGGAGACCTTCGAGATCTCGCGCACCGTCGCCATGCCCGGAGCGGTCGATTTCCAGTCGGCCGCACCCACCACGAACACCACGCCGTTGGCGGCGTCGCCCGCAGCCTTCAGCGCGTTCTCGTCCATCGCCCAGACGTTGCCCAGGAACTGCGTGTCCACGCCCACCGTCTCGCACGACTTCAGCAGCGAGATCGTCGAGCCGCCGGTGTTGGCAAGGAACGCGTAGTTGGCGCCGGACTCCTTCAGGCTCAGGCACTGCGCCTTGAAGTCACCGGGCTTGAGCGAGTACTGGATCGGCGGAACGACCGCGAAGCCCATCTCCTTGGCGTATTCGCCGCAGGCGGCCTTCGGCGCGTTCGGGTACGGATGGTTGTCGCCCAGGTGCACGAACTTGGGCGAGGCGATGCCTTTCTTCTTCGCGTCGCCGGCAGCCCACTGCACCAGCGCGCGGCAGCCGTCGGTGTACGACGGGCCGTAGAAGAAGTTGTACGGCGCCGGCTTCGAGCCGTGCGTGCCCTTGCCCGACGGGTCGGTCAGGTGGCCCGAGTACGAGGCCGAGAAATAGGGGATTTCGTCCTTGGCGACGAAAGTGACGAGGGCTTCGGTGTCGCCGGTGCCCCAGCCCTGCATCGCCGCGACTTTCTGCGAGCCGGTCCACTTCTTGTAGGTCGCGATCGCGCGCGGAATCTCGTAGCTGTAGTCGACCGTCTCGAATTCGATCTTCTTGCCGTTCACGCCGCCGTGCGAGTTCACGTAGGCGAGCGCATCGGCCACGCCCTGGCCGTAGGGCTTGCCGACGTCGGAGGTGGCGCCGGTGTAGTCGGCCATGTGGCCGACGAAAATGCCCTGGGCGGCGGCCGGGCCGGCGCCGATCAGGACGGCCGCCGCGGCCGCGGCGGAAAACAGGTTGCCCTTCATTGCAGTGCTCCTCTCTGGGGGTCGTGGCTAGTAAGAGAACGGGTACAGCTTCCAGTAGGTCTTGATCATCTTCCAGCGATGCGCGAGCCCGTCGGGCTCGAAGATGAGGAACAGCACGATCGCCAGGCCGATCGCGCCCTCCTTCACGAAGGCGAGGCCGTCGGTGAGCGCCGGAAACACGCCACCGAGGCCGCGCGACAGCGCCCCGATGCCCTCGGGCATCAGCACCATGAACGCGGTGCCGAGCAGCGTGCCCATCACGCTGCCCAGCCCGCCGATGATGATCATGCCGAGGAACTGGATCGACAGCAGGATGGTGAACGCCTCGGAGGACACGTATCCGAGGTAGTGACCGAACAGCGCGCCGCCGATGCCGGCGTAGAACGCCGAGATGCCGAACGAGAGCACGCGGTAGCGGGTGAGGCCGATGCCCATCACCTCGGCCGAGAGATAGTGGTCGCGCACCGCGATGAACGCGCGGCCGTCGCGGCTGCGCAGCAGGTTCGTGCCGAGCAGGTACATCACCACCACGTAGGCGAGCACCACGTAGAAGTAGCCCTGGTCGCCGCTGATCTCGTATCCGAAGATGCTGAACGGCTGCGCCAGCGTGCCGGCCGAGCCGCCGGTGAACCACTTGGCGCGCGCGAAGAAGTCTTCGAGGATGAACTGCGCCGCGAAAGTGGCGATCGCCAGATACAGGCCCTTGATCCGCGCGGCCGGAATGCCGAACAGCAGGCCGACCAGAGTGGTCAGGACTCCGGCCAGCGGAATCGCCCAGAACACCGGCACGCCGAACGAGTTGCTCAGCCACGCCGACGCGAACGCGCCGAAGCCGAAGAACGCTGCGTGCCCGAGCGAGATCTGTCCGGTGAACCCCACCAGGATGTTGATGCCCAGCGCGGCGATGCCGTAGTAGCCGATCTGGATCAGCAGGTTGAGCTCGTACTTGCCGAGCAGCTCGACGCCGCCGATCTTCAGTGGCGCCAGGCACAGCAGCACCAGCGCCGCGATCGCCACCGCCCGGGTGGCAGGCGTCGGGAAGATCGTGGTGTCCTTGCGGTACGTGGTCTTGTACTGACCGCAGGGAATCAGCGCGGACGAAGTGGTTGCCAACTCAGACCCTCTCGATCTGTTTCGTGCCGAACAGCCCGTACGGCTTGATCATCAGGATGATGATCAGCGCGTAGAACGGCGCGACCGTGTACAGGTTGCCCAGGTTCAGGTACTGGCTGTCGGCGAACTCGGCGAGGTTCTCGAGCACGCCGATGATCAGCCCGCCAAGGATCGCTCCGACGATCGAGTCGAGGCCGCCGAGGATGACGACCGGGAACACCTTGATGCCGAAGAACGACAGCGCCGAGGACACGCCGTTGACCATGCCCACGACCACGCCGGCGAGCGCCGAGACCATCGCGGAGATCGCCCAGGCCATTGCGAACACCGACTTCACCGAGATGCCCAGGCTCTGCGCGACCTGCTGGTTGAACGCGGTGGCGCGCATCGCCAGGCCGAGCCGCGAGAACTTGAAGAACCAGGCGAAGCCGGCCATGATCAGCAGCGAGATCACCATCGACATGACGTACGGCGTCTGCACGTTCAGCCCGAGGATGTTGACCGCCTTCGTGCCGAACACCTCCGGGTAGGGCTTGGCCCAGACGCCGAAGATCCACTTCATCATCGCCGAGAAGAAGATCGACAGCCCGATCGTGACCATGATCACCGAGATGATCGGCTCGCCGATCATCGGCCTGAGCACGATCACCTGCAGCAGCACCCCGAACACCATCATGAAGGCGAGCGTGATCGGGAAGCCGATCCAGAACGGCAGCTGCCACGAGGTGAGCAGCCACCAGCAGACCCAGGCGCCGATCAGCAGGAACTCGCCCTGCGCGAAGTTGACGATCTGGGTCGACTTGTAGATCAGCACGAAGCACATCGCCACCACGCCGTACAGCGTGCCGATGATCAGGCCGTTGACCAGCAGCTGGACCAGCAGGTCGGTGTTCATCGCGCCTCCAGTTCCGCGGGCTCGGCCGGCGCCGGCTTCGACGGCCGCGGCGGCTCGATCAGGGTCTCGAGCACCAGGTCGGTGCGGATTCTCGACGTGGTGCCGTCCTGGAAAGTGATCGTCGTGTCGACGTGCACGCTCGAACGGTCGGAGTAGATCGCGTCGATGATGTCCGCGTACTTCTCGTTGATGACGCCGCGGCGCACCTTGCGGGTGCGCGTGAGCTCGCCGTCGTCGGCGTCGAGCTCCTTGTACAGCAGCACCAGCTTGTGGATGCGCTGCGGCTCGGGCAGCGAGGCATTGACCTTCTCGACCTCCTCGCGCAGCAGCTTGTAGACCCGCGGCTGCGCGGCGAGGCTGGTGTAGTTGGTGAACGCGATGCCGCGCTGCTCGGCCCACTTCGCGACGATCGAGTAGCGGATGCAGATGATCGCGGTCAGGTAGGGCTTGTCGTGGCCGAGGATCACCGCCTCGGCGATGAACGGCGAGAACTTCAGCTTGTTCTCGATGAACATCGGCGAGAAGCGGGTGCCGGTCGAGGTGGTGGCGAGGTCCTTGATGCGGTCGATGACCACCAGGTGCCCGTTCTCCTTCTTGATGTAGCCTGCATCGCCGGTGTGCATCCAGCCGTCGCGCAGGTCGGCGCGGGTGGCCTCCTCGTTCTTGTAGAAGCCCAGGAAAGTGCCGGCGCTGCGCGCGACGATCTCGCCGACGCCGTTGGCGTCGGGGTTGTCGATGCGCACTTCGGAGGTGTCGAAAGGCACGCCCACGGTGTCGAAGTCGACGTCGTCGGGCCGGTGGATCGTGTAGGCGCCCGACAGTTCGGTCTGCCCGTAGATCTGGCGCAGCGGCACCCCCATCGCCTGGAAGAAGCGGAAGGTCTCGGGGCCGAGCGCGGCGCCGCCGGTGGCCGCCGACTTCAGGTAAGTGAAGCCGAGCCGGTCGCGCAGCGCCTTGAACAGGATGAAGTCGGCGAGCTTCGAGCGGCGGCGCTGGTCGAGTGCGGCCAGCCCGAGCTTCATGCCCCATTCGAACATCTTCTGCTTGAACGGGGTCGCGTCCATGATGCGCGCGCGCACGTCGGCGGCGATCTGCTCCCAGACGCGCGGCGCGAGCAGCACGAAAGTGGGTCCGATCTCGCGCAGGTCGGCCATCTGCGTTTCGGGCTCCTCGACGAAGTTCACCGTGATGCGCGAGATCAGCGCCTGCGCCACCGCGTAGACCTGCTCCATGATCCAGGGCAGCGGCAGCATCGAAACGTAGTTGTCGGTGGGCAGTTTCGGGTCGGCGCGCAGGTACGACAGGCAGTGCGCGAGGAACGGCCCCGATTGCAGCATCGCCAGCTTCGGGTTCGAGACGGTGCCCGAGGTGGTGCACAGCACCGCGACGTCTTCGCCCTTGCCCAGCGCCACCTCGGCCGCGAAGCGCCCGGGGTCGGCCGCCTCGACCTTCGCGGCCACCGCCTTGAGTTCCTCCCAGCTCATCAGCCTGGGGTCGTCGTACTTGCGCATGCCGCGCGGGTCGAAATAGATGATCCGCTCGATCGGCGTGGACGCGGTTTCGGCGACCTCGAGCAGCTTGTCGACCTGCTCCTCGTCTTCGGCCAGCACGATGCGCACCTGCGCGTAGTCGAGCAGGTAGGCGACCTCCTGGTTCAGCGCGTCGTGGTAGATGCCCAGCGTCATGCAGCCGATCGCGTGCGCGGCGATCTCGCCCCAGAGCATCTCGGGGCGGTTCTTGCCGATGAGGCTCACCGTCTCGCCGCGCCGCACGCCGAGTCCGTGCAGGCCGAGCGCGATTTCCTTCACCCGGGCCAGGTAGTCGGACCAGGTGAACTCGTTCCAGATGCCGAATTCCTTCTCGCGCAGCGCCACTTCGGCGGGCCAGTGCGTCGCGTTGTGCACCAGCAGTTTCGGGAAGGTGTCGTGCACGACGACGTCGCCGTACTCGGGCTGCATTCAGGCGGCTCCCGCTTCGTCTTCGACGCCGAGGTAGGCGCGCTTGACGTGCTCGTTGTCCATGATCTCGTGCGGCAGGCCGTCGGCGATGACCCGCCCGAAATCGAGCACCATCACGCGATGCGAGATGTCCATGACGACGCCCATGTCGTGCTCGATCATGATCACCGTCATGCCCCATTCCTCGTTGAGGTCGACGACGTAGCGGGCCATGTCCTCCTTTTCTTCGAGGTTCATGCCGGCCATCGGCTCGTCGAGCAGGATCAGGTCGGGCTTGACCGCGATCGCCCGGGCGAGCTCGACGCGCTTGCGCAGGCCGTAGGAGAGCGTGCCGGCCACCGCCTTGCGGATGTGGCTGATCTCGAGGAAGTCGATGATGTCCTCGACGCGGCGCCGGTGCTCGATCTCCTCCTTCTGCGCGCCGCCCACCCAGTAGAGCGCGCCGCCGAGGAAGTTGTTCTTCAGCAGGTGATGGCGCCCGACCATGATGTTGTCGAGCACCGTCATGTGGCTGAACAGCGCCAGGTTCTGGAAAGTGCGCCCCAGGCCGAGCGACGCGCGCTGGTTCGGCGTGAGGCGGGTGATGTCGCGGCCCTTGAAGAAGACCTGGCCGGCCGTGGGCGAGTAGCGGCCCGAGATGCAGTTGAGCATCGAGGTCTTGCCCGCGCCGTTCGGGCCGATGATGGAGAACAGTTCACCCTGGCGTACGTGAAAGCTCACGTCGCTCAGCGCCTTCACCCCGCCGAACTGCAGCGAGATCGCTTTCGCCTCGAGAATCGGTGTCGCTTCGCCCTGCAACTGTCTGCCTCCCGGGGCCGTCGACGCGCGGCCCGCATCGCGCGCGCCGGGGCACCGGCATCGCGGCTGCAACGGGCAGTCTAAGGCAGCCTGCGCAGTATAGTTGTCATCTGTCCGACAAACTCAGGGAAAACAGGGGGATCCTGCCGTTGAGCGCCTTCGACGACCTGCTCGAACTGTCGCCGTGGATGCGTGCGCTTGATGCGGCGCAACATGCGCGTATGCGCGACGACCTCGTCGAACGCCGCATCGCCTGCGGCGGCTTCGTCTGCCGCAAGGGCGAGCCGGTCGAACACTGGATCGGCGTCATCGAGGGCCTGGTCAAGATCAGCAGCGTGTCGTCCGGCGGCAAGGCGGTCACCTTCACCGGCGTCGCACCCGGCGGCTGGTTCGGCGAAGGCTCGATGCTGAAGGACGAGCCGCGCCGCTACGACGGCGTGGCGCTGCGCGACAGCCGCATCGCGTACCTGCCGCGCGCCACTTTCCAGTGGCTGCTCGACACCAGCATCGCGTTCAACCGCTATCTCCTGATCCAGCTGAACGAGCGGCTCGGCCAGTTCATCGGCACGGTGGAGATCGACCGCCTGCTCGGCCCCGACGCGCGCGTGGCGCGCTGCCTGGCCCAGTTGTTCAACCCGCTGCTCTATCCGGGCCTGGGCCGCAAGCTCGGAATCTCGCAGGGCGAGATCGGCTACCTCACCGGCCTGTCGCGCCAGCGCGTGAACCAGGCGCTGCGCCGGCTCGAGGGCATCGGCCTGCTGAAGGTCGAGTACGGCAGCGTGACCGTGCTGTCGGTGGACGGGCTGCGCGAGTTCGAAGACTAGGGCGCATCGGCCAGGCGCGCGAGCACCACCTGCAGTTCGGCGAACCCCGCGGGGTGCACGTGCCGCGGATACGGCGGCCGCGGCCACTGCCAGAGCCCGGCCGGAAACAGCGCACGCACCGCGTTGACGTCGCAGTGATACGGCGGCCCCTCGATGCGCCCCTCGTACCGGCCCTCGCGCTCGACCTGCACCGCCAGCAGGATCATCGTGCCGCCGGGTCGCAGCCATGCCGCCAGGCGCCGGGCGTAGGCGCCCCAGAGGTCGGGATGCAGTGCGCACAGGCAGGCCTGGTCCCAGATCGCGTCGAACGCAGCCGCCGGCGTCCAGTCGAGCAGATCGGCCTGGAGCACTTCGGCGGACAGTCCCGCCTGCGCGAGCCGTGCGCGCGTGAGTTCGACCGCCGCCGGCGCGTAGTCGACTCCCACCGGGCGCAGGCCGCTCGCGGCGAGCTGCTCCACCTCGTAGCCGGCACCGCAGCCGGGCACCAGCACCCGCGCCCCGGACGCGAGCAGCCCGCTCGCCACCAGCGGCGCGAGCGCCGGATTGACCGCCCCGCGATCCCAGGGCGTGCGCTGCGACTCGAAGCGCTGCTGCCAGAACGCGAGCGTCGGGCCGGCCGGCTGCGCCGCGGATGCGTTCACTTGTCGTATCGGTAGAAGCCGCGGCCGGTCTTGCGCCCGAGCAGCCCGGCGTCGACCATCTCGCGCAGCAGCGGGGCCGGCCGGTACTTCGGGTCGTTGAAGCCGCCGTAGAGCACTTCCATCACGGCCAGCTGCACGTCCAGCCCGATCAGGTCGCACAACGCGAGCGGGCCGATCGGATGGTTGCAACCGAGCTTCATGCCCGCGTCGATCTCCTCGGCGCTCGCCAGGCCCTCCTGCAACGCGAAGATCGCCTCGTTGATCATCGGGCAGAGGATCCGGTTGACCACGAACCCGGCGCTGTTCTTCACGCCGATCGGAGTCTTGCCCAGGCGCTGCGCCAGTTCGGTGACCGCGGCCACCGTCTCGTCCGAAGTGCGCAGCCCGCGAATCACCTCGACCAGCGCCATCACCGGCACCGGGTTGAAGAAATGCATGCCGACGAACCGCTCCGGCCGATGCGTCGAGGCGGCCAGCCGCGTGATCGAGATCGACGAGGTGTTCGTCGCGACGATCGCCGACGGCTTCACGATGCCCTCGAGGTTCTTCAGGATCCGCACCTTCAGTTCCTCGTTCTCGGTGGCCGCCTCGATCACCAGGTCGGCCGGAGCGAGGTCTTCGGGCCGCGTGGTGGCGCGGATCCGCGACAGGATCCCGAGCTTGCGCGCCTCGTCGATCGAACCCTTCTTCACCAGGCGGTCGAGCGAGCCCGACACCGTCTTCAGCCCGCGCTCGAGCGCGGCCTCGTTCACGTCCTGCATCACTGCGTCGATGCCGGAAGCGGCGCAGGCCTGGGCAATGCCGCTGCCCATCGTGCCGGCGCCGATGATTCCCACCGTCTGGATGATCATGGCTGGGGTCCTCGAGACTGCCGCGAAAACCGGCATTCTATCGGTCCGGGAGCCGGCGCCGATTGCTTCACACCCTCTCAGCCCGTGCGGGCCGAAAACCCCGCCGCGGCAAGACGCGCGAGAAGCTGCGCCACGTGGGCCGGGCCGCGCGCCTGGAGGACGATCTCGACCTCGACGCGTTGCGCGCCGATGCTGCCGAACGCGCGCTCGTGCCGGATCTCCTCGACGTTGGCCCGTTCGTCGGCCAGCAGCGCGGTGACTTGCGCGAGTGCGCCCGGGACGTCGCGAATGTCGACGTAGAGCCGGGCCAGCCGGCCCGAACGGACCATCCCGCGCTCGATGATCGAGGCGAGCAGCAGCGGATCGATGTTGCCGCCCGACAGGACCAGGCCGACGCGCCGGCCGCGGAAGTGCGCCGGGTGCCGCAGCAGTGCCGCCAGCGGCACCGCGCCGGCCCCTTCGGCCACGGTCTTCTCGATCTCGAGCAGCATCAGCACCGCCTGCTCGACGTCGCCTTCGTCGACCAGCAGCATCCTGTCGACGCGCTCGCGGATGACCGGCAGCGTGCGCTCGCCCAGGCGATCGACCGCGATGCCCTCGGCAATCGAGCCGGCACCCAGCGGATGGTGGCCGCCCTCGATCGCGTCGTGCACCAGCGCGAAGCGCTCCATCTGCACGCCGGTCACCCGGATACCCGGCTTCAGGTGCTTCGCGGCAGTGGCGATCCCGGCAATCATGCCGCCTCCACCGACCGGCACCACCAGGTCGTCGAGCCCGGGGCAGGCGGTCAGCATCTCGATGCCGATCGTCCCCTGGCCGGCGATGACCGCGTCGTCGTCGAACGGATCGATCATCGTCAGCCCGCGCGCCGCCGCGAGCGCCAGGCCGTGTTCGCGCGCCTGGTCGAAGCGCTCGCCGTGCAGCACCACCTCGGCGCCGAATTCGCGCGTGCGCTCGATCTTCACCGACGGAGTGAAGCGCGGCATCACGATCGTCGCCGGCACGCCGAGCCGGCTCGCGTGCCAGGCCACCCCCTGCGCGTGGTTGCCGGCCGAGACCGCGAGCACGCCGCGCTTGCGCTCGCCCGCACCGAGCAGCGCGAGACGGTTCAGTGCACCGCGCTCCTTGAACGAAGCGGTGAACTGCAGGTTCTCGAACTTCAGGAACACCTCGGCACCGGTGATCTGCGACAAGGTGCGCGAGTGCAGGCAGGGCGTGTGTTCCACCTGGCCCGCGAGCCGCGCGGCGGCGGCCTCGATGGCGGCGAAGTCCGGGGGCGCTGTCGGTGCCGCCACCTACCAGCCCCAGGTCAGGCGCCGCGCGATCCAGCCCACCTGGCCGCTGTCGCTGCGAATGCGGATCCAGTCGGCGCGACGCGCCAGGGTGCGCAGCACTTCGCCGTAGCCGGCCTTGCCGACGATGCGGCTGCGCAGGTCCGGTGCGCTGCGGATGTTGGCAACCTTCGTCTTCACGACCACGTGCGGCGTCTTGCCGGTGAGCGAACGGTGGACCCAGCCTTCGTCGCTCTCGAAGTCTCGCACCCGCAGCCACTGGCCCTTGCGCGCGAGCACCTCGAGCGGGTAGCCGCGTCCGAGGATCCAGGTGACCTCGTGCGAAGTGCCGGGGCCGGAGCGCAGGTTGACCTCGGGGCGCGCGATGCTGACCATTTCGCGCGCCTGGGCGGCCTGCACGAACAGAAGCGACAGCAGCGCGAGAATGAAGGTCGCGAAGGCTGGCAATCGTCGGGTCCCGGTCATCCCATCTCCCTGCAGAGCGGTGAAGTGGCCGGCCCGGCCCCTGGCCGGGTCGGGTCGGGTCGATTCTAGTGCGCACTCGCGGCAAGGGTCGGCGGCGCCGCCCGCCGCGCGCAGCGTGCGCGCTCACTGCCCGTTCACGCGACGAGCGCAGGCTCCTGCATCGCAGCGACCTGTTCGCGCAGCTCGAGCACCCGGTCCTGCCAGTAGCGCTGCGTGCCGAACCACGGGAACGCCGCCGGAAATGCCGGGTCGTCCCAGCGCCGCGCGATCCAGGCCGAGTAGTGGATCAGCCGCAGCGTGCGCAGCGGCTCGATCAATTGCAGCTCGCGCCGGTCGAGATCGGCGAAGTCCTCGTAGCCGGCGAGCACGTCGGAGAGCTGCCGCGTCATCGACGCGCGATCGCCCGACAGCAGCATCCAGAGGTCCTGCACCGCCGGCCCGTTGCGCGCGTCGTCGAAGTCGACGAAGTGAGGACCATCGTCGGTCCAGAGCACGTTGCCCGCGTGGCAGTCGCCATGCAGCTTCTGGATGCGCAGCTCGCCCACGCGATCGAAGGCCTTGCGGATCGCCTCGAGTGCCTGGTCGACGATGCCGGTCCAGGCGGCGAGCAGGTCCGCGGGGATGCGATCGTGCGCGAGCAGCCAGTCGCGCGGCTCGCGCCCGAAGGTGTCGACGTCGAGCGCCGGGCGCTCGGCGAAACGCCCCACCGCGCCCACCGCGTGGATGCGGCCGATGAAGCGGCCGATGCGCTCGAGCGTGTCGGGGTCGTCGAGTTCGGGCGCGCGTCCGCCGCGGCGCGGATAGACCGCGAAACGGTAGCCTTCGAACGCGGCCAGCGTGCGGCCCGGCTCGCCCAGTGCGATCGGCGCGACCACCGGCATCTCGCGCCCTGCCAGGTCGGCGACGAACGCGTGCTCCTCGAGGATCTGCCGGTCGCTCCATCGACCCGGTCGATAGAACTTCGCGACCACCGTGCGGCCGTCCTCGAGGCTCGCCTGGTAGACGCGGTTCTCGTAGCTGTTCAGCGCGATGAAGCGGCCGTCGCCGCGCAGCCCGACCGACTCGAGCGCATCGAGCATGCGGTCGGGAGTGAGCCGTGCGTAGGGGGCTTCGGGCGTCGTCATCGGCGGATTCCACATGGCGCCCGCGCGCGCCGAACGCCGCCGGCGATTTTGCACGAACGCCGCAGTGCCCTACGATTCTGCCGGAGCGCGTCTGCCCGCGTCGGGCACCGACGAGCCGCGCGGGAGCGAGCGATGAAGGTAGGAGTTCCGAAGGAGACCAAGGTCCACGAGTACCGCGTGGGCCTGACGCCGGAATCGGTGCGCGAATACGTGCACCGCGGCCACGAGGTGCTGGTGCAGACGCAGGCGGGGGCGGCGATCGGCGCCGACGACGACGCCTACCGGCACGCCGGCGCGACCGTGCTCGCCGATGCGCGCGCGGTGTACGACGCCGCCGAACTGATCGTCAAGGTGAAGGAGCCGCAACCGGCCGAAGTCGCGATGCTGCGGCCGCGGCACCTGCTGTTCGCCTACCTGCACCTCGCGCCCGATCCGCAGCTGGCCCGCGGCCTGCTCGAATCGGGCTGCACAGCGATCGCCTACGAGACGGTGGCCGAGAGCGACGGCACGCTGCCGTTGCTCGCGCCGATGAGCGAGGTCGCCGGACGCCTGTCGATCACGATCGCCGGCCAGCTGCTGATGCGCGACGCCGGCGGTCCCGGGCTGCTGCTGGGCGGCGTCACCGGCGTCACGCCGGCGCGCGTGCTGGTGCTCGGCGCGGGCGTGGTGGGCGTGCAGGCGGTGCGCATGGCCGCGGGCGCAGGCGCCGAGGTGAGCGTGGTCGATCGCTCGCTCGCGAAACTGCGCGCGATCGACGCGCAGCTGCCCGGTCGCATCCGCACGCGGCCGTCCACGCGCGCCGCGATCGAGGAGGAGATCGCCGCCGCCGACGTGGTGATCGGCGCGGTGCTGGTCGCTGGCGCGAGCACGCCGCGCCTGGTCACGCGCGCGATGCTGCGCACGATGAAGCCGCGCTCGGTGATGGTCGACGTCTCGATCGACCAGGGCGGCTGCTTCGAGACCTCGCGCCCGACCACGCACGCCGACCCGACCTACGAGGTCGACGGCATCGTCCACTACTGCGTCGCGAACATGCCGGGCGCGGTGCCGCGCACCTCGAGCCACGCGCTGAACCTGGCGACGCTGCCCTACGGGCTCGCGCTGGCCGATCACGGAATCGACGCGCTGCGCGCCGACCCGACGCTGCGCGCCGGCCTGAACCTGCGCGCCGGGCGGATCACCCACCCGATGGTGGCGCAGGCGCTCGGCTTCGAGTCGGTCGATCCCGCGATCGCGCTGTCGCAGGCGGCCTGACCCGGCGCTTGCGGCCGCGCCGCGGCCTTCAGCCGAACTTGTACAGCACCCCGTAGCCGCCGCGCGGGTACGACCACTCGACGTTGTCGTGCTCGCTGCACAGCAGCCGGCAGGTGCCGCACTCGAGGCAGCCGTCGGTGGACAGGATCACGCTGCCGTCCTCGGCCTTCGTGTAGCAGGCGGCCGGACAGCACCAGGTGCACGAGGGCGTCTCGCACCGGTCGCGGCAGATCTCCGGCGCCCTGATCGCGATGTGCGCGCGACCCTCGTCGACCCGGTAGCGGTTCTCGAACAGCTTCTCTTCGACCTTGACCGTCATCGCAATGCCCTCATCAGCTTGATCGCGTCGCCGAACAGGCCGAAGCGCGAGCGCCTGGCCACGAAGTCGCGCTTGATCTCTTTTTCCTTGGTGAGCTTGTCGACGCCGTCGACCTTCAGCATCGTGTGCGCGGCGCGCGTGAGCAGCTCCGGGTAGGTGGTGAGGAACTGCCGGTTGCCGTGCAGGATCTCGGGCACGTCGCGGTATTTCTTCAGGTCTTTCATCACGAAACTCTGTTCGAGCGCTCTGCGGTAGCTCTTCAGGTTCGCCGCGGTGTAGTCCCTGCCCTTGTCGCGCAGGCCGATGATCGTCTCGGCCGCCATCCTTCCGGTGGTCATCGCCAGGTTCGAGCCTTCGCGGTGCACCGAATTGACGAAGCCGCCCGAGTCGCCGCAGATCAGCCAGCCGTCGCCGTGCACCGTCGGGATCGCGTTGTAGCCGCCCTCGGGAATCAGGTGCGCGGAGTATTCCTTGACCTCCGATCCGGCGATCAGCGGCCTGACCGATGGATGGCTCTTCAGCTCCTCGAGCAGCTGGTAGGGGCTCACGCCGCTCGCCTTGAAGTCTTCGACCATGCAGCCGATGCCGAGCGAGATCGATTCCCTGTTCGTGTACAGGAACCCGGTGCCGACCATGCCCTTCGTGATCTTGCCGAGCATCTCGACCACGACCCCGTCGTTGCCCGAGATGTTGAAGCGCTCCTCGATCGTGTGTCTGGGCAGGAAGTGCATCTCCTTGACCGCGAGCGCGACGTCCTGCGCCTTCACCCGTGGCCTGAGGCCCGCTTTCGTCGCGACCAGCGAGTTCACGCCGTCGGCGAGCACCACCACGTCGGCGAACACGTCGCCCCTGGCGCGGTCGGTGCGCACGCCCACCACCCGCTCGCCCTTCTTCAGCAGGTCGACCACGGTGGTCTCGCAGATCAGCAGCACGCCGGCGTCCTGTGCCTTGCCCGAGAGCCACTTGTCCATGTTGGCGCGGATCACCGTGTAGCGGGTCGGCTGCTCGTCGGCGTCGACAGTGCCGCGGAAATGCGAGCCCACGTGCGAGCGCTCGTCCATCAGCCACATCCGCTGCTCGAGCACCGCGCGCTCGAACGGCGCCTGGCGCCGGCAGTTCGGGATCACCGCCTCGAGCGCGTCGGCGTACATGATCGCGCCCTGCACGTTCTTCGAGCCCGGATACTCGCCGCGTTCGAGCTGCAGCACTTTCATGCCGGCCTTCGCCATCAGGTAGGCGGCGGTGTTGCCCGAAGGCCCCGCGCCCACCACGATCGCGTCGAATTTTTCGGCCATCGCTCGCTCCTTCTCCTCAGGCGGCCACGCGGCGACCGAGCCGTTCGCGCAGCGCCTCGGTGAGCGCCGGCAGGATCTGCAGCGCGTCGCCGACCACCGCATAGGTGGCGAAATCCATGATCGGCGCGTTCGGGTCGCTGTTGATCGCGATGATCACGTCGGCACCCTCCACGCCGACCCGATGCTGGATCGCCCCGGAGATGCCGGCGGCGATGTACAGCTTCGGGCGGATCGTCTTGCCGGTCTGGCCGATCTGGCGGTCCGCACCCACCCAGCCGGCCTGCGCCACCGGCCGCGAGCCGCCGTATTCGCCGCCGAGCAGCTCGGCCAGTTCGCGCACCAGCCGGAAGTTCTCGGGCTTGCCCAGGCCCCGGCCGCCCGCGACGACGACGTCGGCGTAGGCCAGCTGCGCCTTGTCGGCGTCGGCGTCCGGGATGTAGGAGAGGATCTTGGTGACCACGTCGTCTTCGGCGAGCGCGACCTGCTCCTCGATCACCCGCCCGGTGCGCTGCGGATCGCGCTTCGGCATCGCCATCACGCGCGGGCGTATCGTGGCCATCTGGGGCCGGTATTCGAGCGTGTGGATCGTGCACAGCAGCGTGCCGCCGAATGTGGGCCGGGTGGCGGCGAGGCTGCGCGTCTCGTCGTCGATGCGCAGTTCGGTGCAGTCGGCAGTGAGCCCCGTGCCCAGCGTGGTGGCCACCGCGCCCGCGAGGTCGCGCCCCAGCGTGGTTGCCCCGAGCAGCAGGATCTCGGGCCTGTTGCGCTCGACCAGCTCGGTGAGTGCCCGGGTATACGGGTCGGTGCGATAGTGCGCGAGCACCGGGTCGCGCACCACGTGCACTGCATCGGCGCCGTGGCGCAATGCCTCGTCGCAGGCCTGCGCGGTCGCCGCGTCGTCGGGACCCATGACCACGCCCGACAGCGGCACGCCGAGGTGATCGGCGAGCTTGCGCCCTTCGCCGAGCAGCTCCCAGGACACCGGATGCACGCGACCGCGCTCGAGTTCGACGTAGACCCACACCCCGCGCCAGGCACCGAGGTCGGCGCCGCCGGCGCGTCGCGCAGCGGCGGCCGAAGGCGCCGCGGCCTGATCGTCGCCGCTCATCGGTCGATCTCCTCTTCGATCTGCGGATGCTTCGCGAACAGCTTCGCCAGCAGCGCGTCGACCGCCTCGCGCGCCGGCTTGTCGCGCGCGTCGATCACCTCGGCCTTGTTGGCGCGCGGCGGCGGGGCGAACACCTTCTTGACGACGGTGGGCGAACCCTTGAGCCCGCAGCGCGCGACCTCGCCGATGCCGGCGGCCTTGTGGTCCCACTCGATCGGCTGGCAGCGCGCCGCGCGGAACATCGCGTCCATGTCGGCGAAGCGGATCGTGTTGGCGCCCTCCATCATCGTGACCAGGCAGGGCAGCTTCGTCTTCAGCACCTGCACCCCGCCCTCGGCGCGCCGGTGCACCACGATCTCGCGCGCCTCGGGGTCGAGGTGCTCGATGCGCGAGACGTAGGTGAGTTGCTGCAGTCCGAGCCGGCGCGCGACGCCCGGACCCACCTGCGCGGTGTCGCCATCGATCGTCTGCTTGCCGCAGAACACCATGTCGACCGGCTGGCCGGCGCCGATCGTGCGGATCGCCGACGACAGCGCATACGAGGTCGCGAGCGTGTCGGAACCGGCGAAGACCCGGTCGGTGATCAGGATCGCGTCGTCGGCGCCGAACGAAACGCACTTCTTCAGCGCCTCGGCGGCCATCTTCGGGCCCATGCTGAGCACGGTGATGCGCGCGCCGAAGCGATCCTTGATGCGCAGCGCCTCCTCGAGCGAGACCAGGTCGTACGGATTGACGACCGCCGGCACGCCCTGGCGCATGATGGTGTTCGTGACGGGGTGGACCCGTATCTGGCTCGAATCGGGCACCTGCTTGACGCAGACGACGATGTGCATGACCATGCCGCGACTCCGGTATTTCGGTACCGTTTTACCATTATGAGTTCGCGGCCCGCAAGAGGGTCGCGATCCCCCATCGGGGTTACCCCGTCCAGACCCGGTTGATCTGGATCAAGCGCAGCGCGCGGCCTGCACCTGCAGGTGGCAATACGCGGCAGCCAGCAGCGGGGCATCCTGGCCGGATCGGCCCGCGCGGGCCAGCATGTCGCCCAGCACGTGGTCGTGCTCGGTGCGCTGGCCCGACTGCAGGTCGCGCAGCATCGATGCGGTCGCCGTCGAACCACGCTGCGTGAGCATCGCCAGCGCGCGCTCGTGCACCCGCGGCGCGATCGTGATGCCGGCGGCGGCAGCCACCGCGGCGCACTCGGCGTGCAGCCTTCGAACCAGCCGCTCGCCGTCGCGCGTCGCCACGATCTCGCCGATCGAACCCCGCGCCAGCGTGGTGATGCCCGCCAGCGTGGCGAGCAGCACCCACTTCTCCCACAGGCTGGTCTCGATGTCGTCCGAGAGCACCGCGTCGAAGCGCGCCCGCTCGCACAGCGCGATGAACTGCGCCGCCACGCGCGCGGCCGGCGCGTCCCGGCCGCCGGCGGTGAGCAGGTGCAGTTCGTTGAGGTGGCGCACCGCACCGTCGGGGTCGAGCATCGCGCCGATGTGCGCCACCCCGCCCAGCACGCGTTCGCGCCCGAAGCGGCGGTCCAGCGCGTCCATGTGCGCCATGCCGTTGAGCAGCGGCAGCACGCTGGTGCGCTCGCCCACGGCCGGCGCCACCGCAGCGATCGCGTCGTCGAGGTCGTACGCCTTCGGCGCCAGCACGACCAGGTCGTATTCCGGCGCGAGCGCGTCGGCGGTCGCGGTCTTCACCGCGAGCCGCGCGTCGCCGAACGGGCTGCGGATGCGCAGGCCGTCGCGCTGCAGCCGTTCGGCGCGCGCCGGCCTGACGAGAAAGGTCACGTCGGCGCCGGCCTCGACCAGGCGCCCGCCGAAATAGCCGCCGACGCCACCGGCGCCGAGGAACAGCATCTTCATCGCTGGCTTCTCCTTTCCGTCGCGAATGCGCCGGGCCGCACCTGCCGGCAGGTGTGATCGTCCGGATGGGCAACTGTACCGGCAGTCATGGGACAATAGCCGGGGCGTGTTCACACGCCCCAGTTGCCGTCGGCGCGACCGTGATCGCGCAGATGCGCGCCGTGCGCGCCGGACGGCTCTCCCGATTCGACAGGAACATGCTTCGATGGCCCAGTACGTCTACACGATGAACCGGGTGGGCAAGATCGTGCCCCCCAAGCGGGTGATCCTGAAGGACATCTCGCTCAGCTTCTTTCCCGGCGCCAAGATCGGCGTGCTCGGCCTGAACGGCTCGGGCAAGTCCACGCTGCTGCGCATCATGGCCGGCGTCGATCGCGAATACGAAGGCGAGGCCACGCCGATGCCGGGCCTGCGCATCGGCTTCCTGCCGCAGGAACCGCGGCTCGACCCGGCGAAGGACGTGCGCGGCAACGTCGAGGAGGGGCTCGGCGAGACGCTGGCGCTGGTGAAGGAGTTCAACGAGATCAGCGAGCGCTTCGCCGAACCGATGGACGACGACGAGATGAACCGGCTGCTCGAGCGCCAGGGCGAGCTGCAGGGCCGCATCGACGCGGCCGGCGGCTGGGAGATCGAGCGCAAGCTCGAAGTCGCCGCCGACGCGCTGCGGCTGCCAGCCTGGGACGCCGACGTCACGAAGCTCTCGGGCGGCGAGCGGCGCCGGGTCGCGCTGTGCCGGCTGCTTTTGTCCGAGCCCGACATGCTGCTGCTCGACGAACCGACCAACCACCTCGACGCCTTGTCGGTGCAGTGGCTCGAGCAGTTTCTCGAGCGCTTCCCCGGCACGGTGATCGCGGTCACCCACGACCGCTACTTCCTCGACAACGTCGCCGGCTGGATTCTCGAGCTCGACCGCGGCCACGGCATCCCGTGGCAGGGCAATTACTCGTCGTGGCTCGAGCAGAAGGAGCAGCGCCTCGAGATCGAGGCCAGGCAGGAATCGGCACGCATCAAGGCAATGCAGTCCGAGCTCGAATGGGTGCGCGCCAACCCGAAGGCGCGCCAGGCCAAGAGCAAGGCGCGCCTGGCGCGCTTCGAGGAACTCGCCTCCACCGAAACGCAGAAGCGCAACGAGACCAACGAGATCTACATCCCGCCGGGTCCGCGCCTGGGCGACCTGGTGGTGCAGGCCGACGGGCTGCGCAAGGCCTTCGGCGAGCGGCTGCTCTTCGACGGGCTGTCGTTCGACCTGCCGCCCGGGGGCATCGTCGGCGTGATCGGCCCGAACGGCGCGGGCAAGACCACGCTGTTCCGGATGCTGATGGGCCGGGAGCAGCCCGACGCGGGCACGCTGCGCATCGGCGAGACGGTGAAGGCGGCGTACGTCGACCAGAGCCGCGACGCGCTCGACCCGAGGAAGACGGTCTGGGAGGAGATCTCCGACGGCCAGGACGTGATCCAGGTCGGCAGCTACTCGACGCCGAGCCGCGCCTACGTCGCGCGCTTCAACTTCAAGGGCGCCGACCAGCAGAAGTCGATCGGCGAGCTCTCGGGCGGCGAGCGCAACCGGGTGCACCTGGCCAGGGTGCTGCGCGCCGGCGGCAACCTGCTGCTGCTCGACGAGCCGACCAACGACCTCGACGTCGAGACGCTGCGCGCGCTCGAACAGGCGCTGCTCGACTTTCCCGGCTGCGCGGTGGTGATCTCGCACGATCGCTGGTTCCTCGACCGCATCGCCACGCACATGCTCGCCTTCGAGGGCGACAGCCGCGTGGTCTGGTTCGAGGGCAACTACGCCGACTACCTGGCCGACCGGCGTCGGCGGCTCGGCGACGACGCCGATCGCCCCGAGCGCTTGCGCTTCCGACCGCTGTCGGCCTGAGCGCGTGCGGCGGGCGGCGCCTGCCGGGCGCCGCCCGCCGCCGGGGTTGCGCGACGCGACGCGCTATCCTCGTGCCCGGAGCGCAGTGGCGATGAGAGTGCTTCTGGTCGAGGACGACAGGATGATCGGGCAGGCGGTGCAGACCGCGCTGCGACAGGACGGCTATGCGATCGACTGGGTGCGCGACGCCGAGTCGGCCGACACCGCGCTCGCCACCACGAGCTTCGACCTGGTGCTGCTCGACCTGGGCCTGCCCGGACGCGACGGCGTCTCGCTGCTTCGGACGATGCGCGCACGCCACGACGCCACGCCGGTGCTGATCGTCACTGCCCGCGACGAGGTGCAGGACCGCGTCGGCGGGCTCGATGCCGGCGCCGACGACTACCTGGTCAAGCCCTTCGACCTCGACGAACTCGGCGCGCGGATGCGCGCGCTGCTGCGCCGCAGCGCCGGTCGCGGCGAGGCGGTGTTCGAGCATCGCGGCGTGCGCATCGACCCGGCCACGCGCGAAGTCACGCGCGACGGCGAGTCGGTCACCCTCTCGCCGCGCGAATTCGCGGTGCTCGAGGCGCTGGTACTGCGCCCCGGCGCGGTGCTCTCGCGCGCACAGCTCGAGGATCGCCTCTACGGCTGGGGCGAGTCGGTGGAGAGCAACGCGGTCGAGGTCTACATCCACGGCTTGCGTCGCAAGCTCGGCCACGACTTCATCCAGAACGTGCGCGGCGTCGGCTACTTCGTCCCCCGGGACGAATCGCAGGGCACCGGATGAGCGCACCGTCGATCCGCGCCCGACTCCTGCTGTCGCTGCTGCCGCTGTTCATTCTCGCCGAGGCCGTCATCGGCACGGTCAGCTATCGCTACGTGCTGAGCGAGAGCCACGAGCTGTTCGACTACCACCTGCGCCAGATGGCGCTGTCGCTGCGCGACCAGGGGGCGGTGCTGCCGCCGCCCGGCCCGCCCGAAGACCGCGAGCAGTTCGACTTCGTGGTGCAGATCTGGAGCGCCGACGGCTCGAAGATCTACCTCTCGCACACGCGCTCGCGCGCGCGCCTGCCCGAGCGCGCCACGCTCGGCTTCGCCGACGTGGTGGCCGACGGCGAGCGCTGGCGCGTCTACAGCACGCTGGCGGGCGGGCGCGTGATACAGGTCGGCCAGCCGTTCGAGGTGCGCGAGCGCATCGCGGCCGCTGCCGCACTGCGCAGCCTCACGCCGCTGCTGATCTTCGCGCCGGTGGTGGCGCTGGCGATCTGGTGGCTGGTCGGGCATTCGCTGCGGCCGGTCGAGCGCATCGCCGCCGAACTGCGCCGGCGCGACGCGCAACGGCTCGACCCGGTACCGGAGGAGCAGCTGCCGACCGAGGTCGAGCCGATGGTGCGCTCGCTCAACGGCCTGCTCGAGCGGCTACGCCGCGCCTTCGCGGCGCAGCGCGCGTTCGTCGCCGACGCCGCGCACGAGTTGCGCACGCCGATCGCCGCGCTGAAGCTGCAGGCCGGACTGGTGGCCCGCGCGCGCGACGACGCTTCGCGCGGCGCGGCGCTGGCCGAGCTGAATGCGGGCATCGACCGTTCCGCCCACCTGATCGATCAGCTGCTGACGCTGGCGCGCAGCGAGCCCGAGGCGCTCGCCGGCGCGGCGGCGAGCATCGACCTCGCGCGCATCGCCGGCGACGCGGTCGCGGAAATGCTGCCGCTGGCGCAGGCGCGCGGTTCGCGGATCGGGTTCGCGGCGGCCCCGCCGGCCAGTGTCCGCGGCGACCAGAAAGCGCTGCACAGCCTGGTGCGCAACCTGATCGACAACGCCCTCAGGCACACCCCCGGCGGCAGCCGGATCGAGGTGGAAGTGGCCGCCGATGGCCAGGCGGTGCGCCTGAGCGTCGACGACGATGGGCCGGGCATTCCGGTGGAGGAGCGCGAGCGCGTCTTCGATCGCTTCTACGGCCGCAGCGCGGGCGGCGATGCGGGCAGCGGGCTCGGCCTGGCGATCGTCAAGGCGGTGGTCGAGCGCCACGACGGCCGCATCGAGCTCGGCCAGTCGGCGCTCGGAGGGCTGCGCGTGGCGGTGCACCTGCCGCGTGTCGCCGATGCGACGACTTAAGAATGGTCTAAGGCAGGCCCGCTATCGTGCGGCAAACGGACGCTGCCCGCCTTGCTGGCGGGGAATTCCACGGATGAATCGACGCTCGCTGATTGCGGCTCTGGCCGCGGCCGGCCTGGCCAGCGCCGGCACCGCCTGGGGCTGGAGCCTGAACCCGGCCGACTGGTTCACCCGAGCCTCCGCGCCGGCCCAGAGTCCGGCGCCGGCGCCCGCCGCAGCCGCGGATGCGGCGCCGGTCGCGCCGATCAGTGCGCCCGATTACCGGACGATCTTCCAGCGCTTCGGGCCGGCGGTGGTCGGCATCACGGTCGAGGGCACGGCCGGGGCAGCGCGCCAGCGCGCACCCGAGTTCGACAACGATCCGTTCTTCCGCTTCTACCGCGGGCTGCCGATTCCGCCGCCGCCGCGCGGCGACGCGCCGATGTACGGCCAGGGATCGGGATTCATCGTCAGCGGCGACGGGCTGATCCTCACCAACGCGCACGTGGTGCGCGACGCGAGCAGCGTGTCGGTGAAGCTGGCCGATCGCCGCGAGTTCGAGGCCGAAGTGCTCGGCGTCGATCCGGCCACCGACGTCGCGGTGCTGCGCATCACCGCGAGCGACCTTCCCGTGGTGCAGCTCGGTGACCCGTCGCAACTCGCCGTCGGCGACTACGTGCTGGCGATCGGCTCGCCGTTCGGCTTCGAGCAGAGCGCGACCTCCGGCATCGTCAGCGCCAAGGGACGCTCGCTGCCGGGCGACACCTACGTGCCTTTCATCCAGACCGACGTCGCGGTCAATCCGGGCAACTCGGGCGGACCGCTGTTCGATGCGCGCGGCCGCGTGGTCGGCATCAATTCGCAGATCTATTCGCGCACCGGCGGCTACCAGGGCCTGTCCTTCGCGATCCCGATCGACGTGGCGGTGCGCGTCAAGGATCAGGTCCTCGCCACCGGCAGCGTGCGGCACGCGCGCCTCGGCGTGACCGTGCAGGAGCTGAACCAGGGCCTGGCCGAGTCGTTCAAGCTCGACAGTCCGTACGGGGCGCTGGTGGCCGGCGTGGCGCCGGGCAGCGCCGCCGAGAAGGCCGGGCTGCGCGTGGGCGACGTGGTGCTCGCGCTCGATGGCCAGCGCATCGAGCGCTCGGGCGAGCTCGCCGCGATGGTCGGGCGCTCGAAGCCGGGCGACCGCGTGACGCTCGACGTGGTGCGCCAGGGCAAGCGCGAGACCCTCACCGCGGTGCTCGCCGAGTTGCCGGGCGGCACCGGCACGGTGGCCCGGGCGTCGCCCGAGCGCAGCGAGCGGCGGCTCGGCGTCGCGGTGCGCCCGCTGGCGCCGCAGGAGCGGCAGGCCACGCGGCTGAATGCGGGGCTGGTGGTCGAAGACGTCTCGGGTCCCGCCCAGCGGGCCGGCATCGAGCCCGGCGACGTGATCCTGTCGGTGAACGGCAAGCCGGTCGCCACGATCGAGCAACTGCGCAGCCTCGTCGACGGCGATGCGCGCCAGCTCGCGCTGCTGGTGCAGCGCGGCGACCTGCGCATCTTCGTGCCGGTGCGGCTCGGATGAACGACGAGCGAAGCGGCGCAGCCTGAGCGCCGCCCCTGCAGGCCTCAGCCGGAACAGGCCTCGCCGACTGCGCCGCGATGCGCGAAACGGCGTTCGAGTTCGGCCGCCGGCATCGGCGGCGCGAACAGGAAGCCCTGCCCCTCGTCGCAGCCGATCCCCTGCAGGAAATGCAGCTGGTCCTCGGTCTCCACCCCTTCGGCGACGACCCGCAGTCCCAGGCTCGCCGCGAGCCCGGAGATCGCGCGCACGATCGTCGCATCGTCGGCGCTGGCCGGCAGGTCGCGCACGAACGAGCGGTCGATCTTCAGCAGGTGCACCGGGAAACGCCTGAGGTACGACAGGCTGGAGTAACCGGTGCCGAAATCGTCGATCGAGATGCGGACGCCGAGCGCGGCGAGCGCCTGCAGCGTGGACAGCGCGTGTCCGCCATCGTGCATCAGCGTCGACTCGGTGATCTCGATCTCGATCGTGCGCGGGTCGACGCCCGCATCCTCGATGATCCTTCGCACCGTGCCGGCCAGCTCGGGGGTGCGGAACTGCTGCGCGGACAGGTTCACCGCGATCGATCCGGGAACGAAGCCGCGCTCGCGCCACAGCCGCTGCTGCCGGCAGGCCTCGCGCAGCACCCATTCGCCGATCGGATGGATGAGCCCGGTCTCTTCGGCCAGCGGAATGAACTCGGCCGGACCGATCATGCCGCGCCGCGGGTGCTGCCAGCGAACCAGCGCCTCGACCGCGACGAAGCCGCGGCGCGAGAGCTCGACGCGCGGCTGGTAATGCAGCACCAGTTCTCCGCGCGAGACTGCCGCGTGCAGTTCGTTCTCGAGTTGCAGCACCTGCGTCGACACGCGCTCCACTTTCTCGGTGAAGAAGCGCACGCACTGGCGCCCCTCGGCCTTGGCGTGATACATCGCCGCGTCGGCGCGGCTGAGCAGCGTCTCGGCGTCTTCGCCGTCGCGCGGACAGACGCTGATGCCGATCGACGGGGTCACCCGCAACGAGTAGCCGGTGATTTCGTACGGCTGCGACAGGCGTTCGAGCAGCCGGGCCGACATCGCGGTCGCTTCGTCGGCGTCCGCCGCGTCGCCCGGCAGCACAACGAACTCGTCGCCGCCGATGCGCGCGACGGTGTCCGCCGCGCCGAGCGCGTCGGTCAGCCGCAACGCCACCGCGCGCAGCAGGGCGTCGCCGACCGCATGCCCGAGCGAGTCGTTGATCGTCTTGAAGCGGTCGAGGTCGATCAGGATCACCGCAGCGCTTCGCCCGCCCGCGCGTGCCGAGACGACCGCCTGCTCGAGCCGCTTGTGCAGCAGCCGCCGGTTCGGCAGTCCGGTGAGCACGTCGTGGTGCGCGAGGTGGCGGATGCGCCGTTCGGCGCTCTCGCGCTCGGCGATCTCGTCGCGCAGCCGCGCGCTGGTCTCGGCCAGCGCCTCGGTGGTCTCGCGCAGGCGGATCTCCAGTTCGTCGTGCGCGCGGCGCAGCGCTTCGACCGCGCGCCGCTCCTCGGTCACGTCCTCGACGATCCAGATGGTGCCGCCGCGCGTCGGGTGCGTCGGGTCGGCCGACTTCGCGCGGATGCGCGCGAGGAAACTGCCGCCGTCGCGGCGCGCGATCTCGTGCTCGAAATCGGCCGACTGGCCGCGTGCCAGCAGCGGTCCGACGAAGGCGCCGATCGCGGCGTGCTCCTGGCGCGAGCGCCAGATGACGTGGCCCGGCTGACCGACCAGCGCTGCGCGCGGCCAGCCCAGCATCTGCTCGAAGCGCGGATTGACCTGCTCGAAGCGCTGGTCGCGGGTGAATGCGATGCCGATCGAGGCGTTCTCGAGGATCGCCTCGTACTTCAGCAGCAACTGGCGCAGCGAGCGCTCCTCGCGCAGGCGCGCATCGTGCCCGGTCTTCGCCAGCAGTTCGACAGGTGCGTAAACCAACTTGCCCGGTTTCGTCGTGGAGGGTTGCGCAGCGGCTTCAGCCTGCAGTACAGATCTGCAGGTCCGCGCGGCACAGGGGGGACCGACGGGTGGCCGGCCGCGCGCGCCCGCCGGTCAGGCCGGCCGCGTCGGCGAAGCGACGGTGAAACCGACCTCCACGCCACCGGCGATGTCGCGAGCGAAGGCGTGGCCGCCGTGGAACTCGGCCACGAGCCGCACGAGGTACAGCCCCAGGCCGAGGTGCGCCTCACCGGCGCCGCGGCGCTCGCGAATCGACACCATCGAGTCGAACAGGTTGTCGCGCATCGCGCGCGGCAGCGGCGGTCCCTCGTTGCGCACCGAGAACACCCAGCGCTCGTGCCGTGGCCCGTCGGGGTCGTGGTCGCGCCGCAGCGACAGCACGATCGGCGAGCCCGGCGAGGCGAAGTCGGCCGCGTTGCCGACCAGCTTGTCGAGCGCCTGCACGATCGCCTCGGGAACCACCGGGCACGGCGCTGCACCGGCGGCGCAGTCGAGCACGAACTCGCGCGCCGCGAACGCGCTGCGATAGCCCTCGGCGCAGGCGCTCAGCAATGCGGCCAGGTCCACCGTCTCGAGCCGGCTTTGCGCGAGCATCGCCTCCAGGCTCGACGCCTCGCCCATGCTCGCGACGATCCGCTCGAGCCGCTGCGCTCCGTCGCGCGCGCGCCCGAGGTAGGCCTCGCGATCGCCTGGGTCCGACTCGCCGGCCAGGTTGTCCAGCGACGAGCGCACCACCATGATCGGCGTGCGCAGTTCGTGGACCAGGCGCGCGCGCAGGTTGCCCACGTATTGCTGATGCTGGCGCAGCCGCTCGAGCACGTTCGCGTGGCTCTCGGCGAGCGCGCCGATCTCGTCGTGGATCAGCGGCGCGCGGATGCCGCCCACCACGCGCCCGCGCGAATCGATCGCCTGCTCGGCCTGGCGGCGCAGGCGCACGACGCGCGCGACGGTCACCGATCCGACCGCCAGCAGCGCGAGCGCGCTGGCCGCCATCGCTGCCGCGGCGAGCAGCGCGAGGCGCTCGATCGCCGTGCGCGCCGCGCCGAGGCGCGAGCCGGTGTTCTCCTCGAGCACCAGTGCGCCGACGACCCGGTCGCCGACCCACAGCGGCTGCGCGCTCGTGAGCATCCAGACCGGCAGCCCCGCCTGGATCGCGATGCGCTCCGACTGCTGGGCAGCCACGCCGGAGAGCGCGCGGGTGAGCGGAGGAATCGCCGGGGTGCCGCCCGCGGGAGACTCGTCGAGGAAGCGCTCGGGGCGCAGGCTCAGCGTGGCTGCCAGCAGCCGGCGCGCGAGGCGCGACTGCCAGTCTTCGGCCGGCGGCGGTCCGGCGGACACGGTGCCCGACTGCGCCAGCAGCGCGCCGCTCGAATCGAACACCGAGACGCGGCCGCTGGCGCGCGCCAGGCCGCGCACTGCATCGGCCCACAGCGCCGGCCGGCGATCCCGGCGCGTGGCCGCGGCGAACGGGCGCACCGGCGCGAGCAGGCCGGAATCGGCCTGGCCCTCGATGCGGCGCGAGCCCAGGTAGTCGACGTCGATGATCCTCACCCGCAGCAGCGCCGGCTCGGTGTCGAAGCCGATCTCCGCGATCCAGCCGCCCGGGCGCTCGACCGGCTGCACGCGCCGCGTCTGCATGGCTGCCGGCTCGGGGCCGAAGTCGACCAGCAGTTCGTCGCCCGCGAGCCTGACGCCGTCGCGGATCTCCGGCACGACCAGGCGCTCGTCGTCGGCGTCGACCAGCAGGAAGAACTTGCCCGGCTGCTCCTGTGAACGGGCCGCCGCGAGGCGCACGCGCAGCACCGAGGCGACCGTGCCGTCGGGAGCGCGCATCGGCAGGGCGCGGCCGGGCACTTCGAGCCACTCGCCCGCGCGCTGGTCCACGATCACGTCGGCGAGCAACTCGACCGGAAGCGGCTCGACGCCGGCACGACGGTCGAGGCCGGGCGATGCGGCCTCGAACAGCTCGCGGCGCTCGTGCAGCGTGGCCGCCAGGTTGCGCGCCGCCTGCGCCTGGTTCTCGAGCCGCTCGTTGCGCGCGAGCTCGGTCATCACCTCGGCGAAACGCAGGCCGATCACCGGCAGTGCGAGCATCGGCAGCATCGCCAGCGCGAGCGTGAACCGCAGGCCCAGCGGCAGGCGCCAGCGACGCACGCTACGTCGCGCTTGCCCCATTGCGCTCGACGAAGCGATAACCGAGCCCGTAGACGGTCTCGATCGCGTCGAAGGCAGGGTCGACCGCCTCGAACTTGCGCCGGATGCGCTTGACGTAGGACGTGACCGTCTGGTCGTCCACCGTCAGGTTGGCTTCGCGCATCAGCGCGTCGCGATCCTTCACGTGGCCCGGATGCCGCGCCAGCGCGTGCAGCATCCAGAACTCGGTCACCGTCAGTTCGATCGGATGGTCGCGCCAGTGGGCCTCGAAGCGCGGAACGTCGAGCCGCAGCGCGCCGCGCACCAGCTGCTCGGCCGCTCCCTGCGGCTGCGCGAGCGCGTCGACGCGGCGAAACAGCGCGGTGACGCGCGCCAGCAGGTGCGGCAGGCTCACGTTCTTCGTGAGGTAGTCGTCGGCGCCCAGCCGCAGCCCGGAGACGATGTCGATCTCGGAGTCGCGCGCCGACAGGATCAGGATCGGCAACGCGGGAGCGCGCTCGCGCAACCAGCGACACAGCTCGAAGCCGCCGTCCGGCTCGTCGCCCAGCCCGATGTCGATGATCGCCATGTCGGGCAGCCGCGACCCGAACGCCGCCTGCGCCTCGCGCCGCTCGGCGAAGCCCTGGACCTCGAAGCCCTGGCGGGCCAGCGCATCGCGCAGGTTCTCGCGAATGGCGGGTTCGTCCTCGACGATGGCGATGCGCCGGCTCATGCGCGCAATGTAGCGCAAAGGCCTGCGTGCCCCGGGCGATGCGGCCCCGATGCGGCCCTGATATCGGCGAAATGCCCGAATCGTGCCGGCTTCGGCCCGATTCGCGCCCGCGCCGCGACCGGCCCGGGGGCGTGAAATCGACACCATCGCGGCGCGATGCCGCGGCCGCACAGGAGCAGGCGCAGATGTCCCGCAACCTCGTCACCGATCCGGTTCCCGAGCTCGAGCCCGCGCCGCACTTCGACTGGCGCGAATGGCTGGCCTTCGCGGGCTCGGTGCTCGGAACCGCGCTGTTCGTGTCGGTCGTGCTGGGCGCGCTGGTGCTGGTGATCAACAGCAGCGCGATCAGTTGACCTCGACCCGGGGCCCGCGCCCGCAGCAGACCTTGTACTTGCGGCCGCTGCCGCAGGGGCAGGGCTCGTTGCGGCCCACCTTGGGCTTCTCGCGACGCACCGTGGACACGCGCAGCGCCTGCGGCGCCGTGCCCGCCCGCCGATAGGGCCGGAAGAACTCGTGAATGTCGCCGAGGTCGGCGATCATCGTGTCGATCAGCGCCTCGCGTTCGCGCCGCGGCATCGGCCGTGCGCCGGGCTCGTCGTCGAGCGTGGCGGCCAGCGCCTCGATCGCGTCGAGCACGTCGCCGAATTCCTTCTCGGCGAGCATCGCTTCCCAGCTTTCCGGCATCAGTTCGACCGCACGCAGGAAGCCCACGGCCCAGGCGCTGCCGTCGGGCGCGCCCCGTTCGTCGTAGGCCAGCACCGGCGCGAACCCGCCCGCGTCGAGCGCCGCGGCCACGGCGCGTGCGTGGCGCCGCACGAGCGACACCAGTTCGCCGGGCCCGGCGTTGCCGGGCGGCGCTTCGATGCCGGCGCGCCCGAGGCCGAAGACCTCCGGAAGATAGTCGTCGGCGCCGATCGGTTCGGGCGCGCAGGCGAGCGCGGCGAGAAAACCGTCGAGCTCCTCGACGATCATCGCGTCGTCGTTGTCGAGCTCTGCGAGCAGGCGATCGAGACGGTCGAAATCGGCATCGGCGAGCGCAACGCGCTCGGCTTCGCTGGCGGCGGCATCGATGATCATGGCGCGATCTTACGCGCGCCGCGGCCCCATCCCGGCCGCCCCCGGTTCGGGTGCGCAGGCTTCAGGCGCGCGCCCGCGAGCAGGCGCGCCGCGCGCTGCCCGCTCTTCGACATGACCGGCGGGTCGGCCTCGGGCCGTTCGGCGCCCCTGTTGATCATCCGTGCCGGGGTTGATACGCTTCTCCCCGGGTTTCGCGCTGCCTGCGTAAGTGCAGGGGAATAGTCCCGAATTCTTGCAGGTAGCGCGAACACCCGTTCCCTGTCCGCGTACCTGATCCGACCGGCCATGTCCCGGTTCAGCCCCGCCAGTCGAGCGGGGGTCGCGCCCGGAGAGAAAGCGGTCAGCAGCTCGTTCACCACGTAGCTGCCACCGCAAGGCGCTGGTAAGGCTGTCGGCGATCGAGAAGTCGTCCGGTGAGCCGGAAGGGGCCGTGCGCTTCGTGAGCACCCGCAACGTACCCGTGCCGGTATCGGTATTGCGAAGGTCGTGGCGCCTCCTCGTGCAGGCGCTCGCGCACACCCGTCCCGGTCGCGGAACGAAACGCCTGTTGCGCACGACCTTCAGGGAGCAGCCGTGGCCACGACCCGAGCCACATTCAGCCCTCTGAGCGCTGAATTCCCGGCCAGTAACGCGGCTGCGTTGATGACGGTCAACGCGCGCCCCGTGCCTGCGTTCGACGACTCCACCGCCGAGACGTGCTACTGGACGTTCCCGTGGCCGCAGGGGTTCAGCGGCGCGGCGCCCGCCGGGGCGCCGCACCGTTGTCGGCCGGCCGGCTCAGCTGCGCGCGGCGCCCGCCACGCCGGCAGGCGCCGGAGCACCGCGGCGACCCTCGCCGCCGGGGCCGAAGAAGCGCGGGCCACGCTGTTCCCGGCGCGCCTGACGCTCGATCACCTTCGCCTGCTGCTCGGGGGTGAGCACGCGAAAGATCTCGTTCATGCCGCGCGCACGCAGTTGCGCCATCGTGCTCATCGCCTGCGCGCTGCGATCGGTGAGCGCCTTGGCCTTCGCTTCGTCGTAGTCGTTCGACAGCGCGAGCTTCGACAGTTCGGCCCGCGTGGCGTGCAGGATCTTGCGCTGCTCGCGCATCGCCGGCTCGTTGGCGTGCCTCACGGCAAAGATCCTGTCGCGCTGCGCCTCGGTGAGATCGAGCCCGCGCAGGAACGCGCCGCCCATCGTCGCCCGCTCGCCGAAGCCGCCGTGGCGCGCGTGCGCGTAGTGGAAGCCCCCGGCGCGCATGCCCGCTGCGTCACCGCCCGGCGCGCCCTGCGCCGCGGCGAAGAACGGAACGGCCACAGCGACGCCTGCGGCGGCGGCGATGGCGGCGATTCGTGCTTTCTTCATCGTGAACTCCTTCGTTCGGGCCTTCGCCCGGATACTCGTCGAATCGGCCGGGCGGCTGCCCGGCTGGCCGGAAACCGTCCCGGCACGCCCGCAGGTTGCGCGCGCCGCGCGTTAACCGTCGTTCGACAGGTGTAAACGTTGGTAAAGAAGCGCATCGCGATGCGTGCCGCAGGTTCCGGCGCCCGCGCCCGGCCGATATCATCGGGCCGATGCGCACGAGCCCGGGGCCGGTTCACACGCCCTGACCCACGATGCCGAAAGTCCTCCTGGTCGACGACGACGTCGAGCTGACCGAGCTGCTGCGCGAGTACCTGCAGCGCGAGGGCTTCGACACCGACGCCGTGCACGACGGCGAGTCGGGGGTCGCGCGCGCGCTCGACGGCGACTACGACATCGTGGTGCTCGACGTCATGATGCCGAAGCTCGACGGCGTCGCGGCACTGCGCCGGATCCGCGCGGCGAGCCGCGTGCCGGTGCTGATGCTCACCGCCAGGGGCGACGACGTCGACCGCATCGTCGGGCTCGAACTGGGCGCCGACGACTACGTGCCCAAGCCGTGCACGCCGCGCGAGCTCGCCGCCCGGTTGCGCGCGATCCTGCGCCGCGCGCGCCCGGCCGCCGAGGCCGGCGGCGCCGACGAACCGCTGTCGGCCGGGCCGCTGTCGCTGTGGCCGGGACGGCGCCTTGCGCAGTGGCGCGGCGAGGCGCTGGCGCTGACCAGCACCGAGTTCAGCCTGCTCGAAGCGCTCGTGCGCCAGGCCGGTCGGGTCGTCGGCAAGGCCGAGTTGTCGGAGCAGGCGCTGGGCCGGCCGCTGGCGCGCTTCGATCGCAGCATCGACGTCCACGTGAGCAGCCTTCGCCAGAAGCTCGGCCAGCGCGACGACGGACGCTCGTGGATCGAGACGGTGCGCGGGCGCGGCTACCAGTTCCTGCTCGACTGAGATGGGCCGGCTGTTCTGGAAGTTCTTCCTCGCGTTCTGGCTCGCGCTGCTGCTGGCCGGGGCCGCGGTCGGCACGCTCGTCTGGCTGCACCAGCAGCGCAGCGTGCGCGAGGAACCGGTGCTGGCTGCGGGCCCGCGCGCAGCGCTCGCGCTGCAGGCGGCCTCTGCCACGCTGCGTCACGGCGGCGAGCCGGCGTTGCGCGCGCTGCTCGACGACGCCGCACCGCCGTGGAACGCGACGATCGTCTATGCGGTGGATCGCCACGGGCGCGACCTGCTCGGCCGCGCGGTGCCGGCCGATGCGCTGGAGCGGGCGCGCCGGCTCGCCGCCGGCCCCGCGACACCGCGGGCGGCTCGGGTCGTGCGCGTCGACGAAGCGAGCGGGTTGCTGCTGTTCGTGCCCTTTGCGGCCGACGGCACGATCCGGCCGATGCCGCGCCCCGCCCGGTTCGGCCGGGCACCGGCACGGTTTCCGCCGTTGCTGCTCGCGGCGATCGGCCTGATCGCCAGCGTCGCGTTCAGCGCGCTGCTGGCGTGGTCGCTCACGCGGCCGATCCGTCATCTGCGCAGCGCGGTCGCCGCGTTTTCCGAAGGCCGGCTCGAGACTCGGGTCGCGCCGCTGGTGGGCGGGCGCGGCGACGAGCTGGCCGAACTGGGGCGCGACTTCGACCGGATGGCGCAGCAGTTGCAGCAACTGCTCGCCTCGCAGCGCCGCCTGCTGCACGACGTCTCGCACGAACTGCGCTCGCCGCTGGCGCGCCTGCAGGCCGCCGTGGGGCTGGCACGGCAGAACCCCGAGCGGATACCGGCAATGCTCGGGCGGATCGAGCGCGACGCGAACCGGCTCGACGAACTGGTCGGCGAGTTGCTCGCGCTCGCGCGGCTCGAGGCGGGTCAGGCGCTTCCCGAGCCGCAGTCGGTCGACCTGGTCGAACTGGCGGCGGCGATCGCCGACGACGCGCGCTTCGAGGCGCGCGCGAGCGGGCGCGACCTCGCGTTCACCGCCGCCGGCCCGGCCGTCTCGAGCGCCCGCGCCGAGTTGCTGCACCGGGCATTCGAGAACGTGATCCGCAATGCGGTCAGGTACACCTCCGAGGGCAGCGTCGTCGAAGTGGCCGCGGGGCCGACGGGCACCGGCCAGGCCTTCGTGCTGACGGTGGCCGACCGCGGCCCCGGCGTGCCGGCGGCGGAGCTGGACGCGATCTTCGAGCCCTTCCACCGGGGACGCAGCGGCGCAGCCGACGACGGCTTCGGGCTGGGCCTGGCGATCGCCCGGCGCGCGATCGCGGCCCATCGCGGACGCATCGCAGCGCGCAACCGCGACGGCGGCGGACTGGTCGTCGAGATCGAATTGCCGCTCGCCGCCCCGCACGCCGGCGCCAGGGCGCAAGGCGGCGTCAGCGGCTGACGCGAGCGCCCGGGAGCGCCCGGTCTGCAACGGCGCCTCAGCCGAGCGCGACCGGTCGCAGCGCCGGGCCGCGGCGCACGCGTCCGAGCAGCCACAGCGCGATCGACACGTTCAGCAGGTTCCAGCCGATGCCGTTCACGAACGCGGCGTCGTACGAACCGGTCAGGTCGAAGATCGCGCCCGACATCCAGCCGCCCAGCGCCATGCCGAACAGGGTCGCGGTGAGCACGGTTCCGACGCGCATCGCGGCGTCTTCGGGCGCGAAGTACTCGCGGACGATGATCGCGTACGAGGGCACGATGCCGCCCTGGAACAGCCCGAACAGCGCCGAGATCACGTACAGCGAGACGAGCGAATCGAAGGGCAGGAAGAGCAGCAGCGCGACGCCCTGCAGCGTGGAGCCGAGCAGCAGCGTGCGCAGCCCGCCGATGCGGTCGCAGATCATGCCCGAGACGAGCCGGCTGACGATGCCGAAACCGAACATCAGCGAGAGCATCTGCGCGCCGCGCGCCGCGCCGTAGCCGAGGTCGCCGCAGTACGCGACGATGTGGACCTGCGGCATCGACATCGCCACGCAGCAGGCGACGCCCGCAATGCACAGCAGCGTCTGCAGCGCGGCGGGCGACAGCCCGATCGCGGTGCGCGCGCCCCCGGCTGCAGCGACGCCCGTGGCCGGCGCGGGCACCGCTGCGGTTGCGGCCGCGGCCACGCCAATGGCCGACTCGCGCGGCGCGGCGCCGGCCGACTGCGTCGGCAACCCGCGTGCGTCCGACGCGGGCTGCCTGCGTCGCCTCAGCATCGCGGCCAGCGGCAGCATCGTCGCGAGGCAGAACGCGCCGATGCCGATGTAGGTCTGGCGCCACCCGACCGTGCCGACGAAGTGCTCGACGATCGGCGGCCACAGGGTGCCCGCCAGGTAGTTGCCGCTGGCGCAGATCGCCACCGCGATGCCGCGCCGGCGCACGAACCAGAACGAGATGTCGGCAACCAGCGGACTGAAGGTCGCCGAACTGCCCAGCATGCCGATCAGCAGGCCGTGCGCGATCGCGAAGCCGGTGAGGCTTTGCGCCGAGGCGGCGGCAAAGCATCCGAGCGCGAGCGACACCGCGCCGATCGTGAGCGGGACGGCAACCCCGTATCGATCGGTGAGACGCCCCATCAGGATGCCGCCGATGCCGAAACCGATCAGGGTCGTCATGTACGGCAGCGACGCGCCGCCGCGGGCAAGTCCGAAATCCGCCTGCACCGCGGGCAGCACCACGACCACGATGTACATGCCGCAGCCGCCGATCGTCGCCAGCGCGAGGCTCACCCAGAGCCGGAACCAGGCGTGGCGGGAATCGGGATCGGGAGGCATGAAAGGGCGGTCAGCGAGAGGTCACCACATCCGGCGGATCTGCGCGGCGACGTCGACTTCCGGCGCGGCGCCAGCGCACCGCACCGGGGCGTGGTCCGGCTCGGGCGCCGGCCCGAGGCGGTCGAAGCACTCGAGCAGCGCATCGGTGAGGAAGCGGCTGCGCGCGCCGTGCACGTAGCCGTCGCCGTAACGCGGCTGCTGCGTCACGAAATAGCGCTGCGGCTCGATCAGGTAGAGCGCGTCGCGTGCGCGGGTGAGCGCCACGTAGAGCAGGCGGCGTTCCTCGTCGATCGACCCGGCGCGTCCGGTCGCGTACTCGTTCGGGAAATTGCCGTCGTTCACGTTGATCACGAACACCGCGTCCCACTCCTGTCCCTTCGCCGAATGTACGGTGGACAGTACCAGCCAGTCTTCGTCGCGCAGCGGCTCGCCGGCGAGGTCGCCGCTGGCCTGCGGCGGATCGAGCGCCAGTTCGGTGAGAAACCGCTCGCGCGTACCGAAGCCGGCGGCGATCGACTGCAGCACGTCGAGATCGGCCGCGCGCACCGCTGCATCGTCGTGGCGGCGTTCGAGCACGGGCCGGTACCAGTGGCGCACCGGCTCGAGCTGCGCCGGCCAGCGCGCCGCCGGGTCGACGAGCATCGTCATGACTTCGGCCAGGCGGCGCCACTCCTCGCGCGCCGCGGCCGGCGCCGGGAAGTCGCGCAGCACCCGGGGCAGGCGCGACGCCGAGCCGCCGATCGCGTCGAGGCAGCGCTGCGCGGTGGCCGGGCCAACGCCGCTCATCAACTGCAGCACGCGAAAACCGGCGATCGCGTTGCGCGGGTTCCCGGCCCAGCGCAGCACCGAGAGCAGGTCTTTCACGTGCGCGGCTTCCAGGAACTTCAGCCCCCCGTGCTTGACGAACGGAATGTTGCGCCGCGCCAGCTCGATCTCCAGCGCGGCGGCGTGATGCGAGCTGCGAAACAGCACCGCCTGGCGTTTCAGCGGCACTGCGGCCTCGCGGTGGCGCAGCACCGCGTCGATCACCCAGTCGGCCTGCGCGCGCTCGTCGATCACGGTGACCAGTTGCGGACGCGCGCCGGCGCCGCGCTGCGCGCGCAGCACTTTCGGGTGCTGCCGGGCCGCCTGCGCGATCAGCGTGTTGGCCGCGTCGAGCACCGGCTGCACCGAACGGTAATTCGTCTCCAGCGTGATGCGCCGCGCCGGCGGCTCGAACTTCGCCGCGAAGTCGAGGATGTTACCGACGTCGGCGGCGCGAAACGCGTAGATCGACTGCGCGTCGTCGCCGACCACCGCGAGCCCGCGGCCTTCGGGTTTCATCGCCAGCAGGATCTGCGCCTGCAGCGCGTTGGTGTCCTGGTATTCGTCGACCAGCACGTGGTCGAAGCGCGCACCGATCGCGGCGGCCAGCGACGCGTCCGACATCGCCGCCGCCCACCACAGCAGCAGGTCGTCGTAGTCGAGCACGCCGTTGGCCTGCTTGCGCTCGACGTAGGCGCGAAACAGCATCGTGAGCTCGTCGCGCCATTCGGCGCACCACGGGAACACTTCCTGCAGCACGCGCTCGAGCGGCCAGCCGCTGTTGACCCGGTGCGAATAGATCGCCAGGCAGGTGTCCTTGCGCGGGAAGCGCCGACGCGCGGCCGACAGGCCGAGTTCGTGGCGCACCAGGTCGACGAGGTCGGCCGCATCGCCGCGATCGAGAATGCCGAAGGCCGCATCGAGACCGACGCGGTCGGCGTATTCGCGCAGCAACCGCGCGCCGATCGAGTGGAAGGTGCCGGCCCACGGCAGCCGGACCGGGCCATGGCGCGCTGCCCCCACCAGTCGCTCGGCGCGCCCGGTCATCTCCCGGGCTGCACGCCGGCTGAAAGTGAGCAGCAGGATGCGCATCGGATCGACGCCCTGCATGACCAGGTGCGCGACGCGATGCGCGAGCGTGGCCGTCTTGCCGGTGCCGGCGCCCGCGACGACCAGCAGCGGCCCCGAAACGAAGCGGCCATTGGCGTCGCGCCCGCCGAAGCCGGCCGCGGCGCGCTGCTCGGGGTTCAGTTCGTGGTTCAGTAGACCACCACGCTGCGGATCGACTCGCCGCGGTGCATCAGGTCGAACGCGTCGTTGATCCGCCCGAGCGGCATCGTGTGCGTGATCAGGCTGTCGATGTCGATCCTGCCTTCCATGTACCAGTCGACGATCTTCGGCACATCGGTGCGGCCGCGCGCGCCGCCGAACGCGGTGCCCTTCCAGACCCGGCCCGTCACCAGCTGGAACGGGCGCGTGGCGATCTCCTGCCCGGCGCCGGCCACGCCGACGATCACCGACACGCCCCAGCCGCGGTGGCAGCACTCGAGCGCCTGGCGCATCAGCTGCACGTTGCCCACGCACTCGAAGCTGTAGTCGGCACCGCCGTCGGTGAGCTCGACCAGGTGCGCGACCAGGTCGCCCTGCACCTCGTTCGGGTTCACGAAGTGCGTGAGCCCGAAGCGGCGCGCCAGCGCCTCGCGCTGCGGGTTGCGGTCGACGCCGATGATCCTGCCCGCGCCCACCATCCGCGCGCCCTGCACCACGTTCAGCCCGATGCCGCCCAGGCCGAACACGACGACGTTGGCCCCCGGCTCGACCTTCGCGGTGTTGATCACCGCGCCCAGCCCGGTGGTGACGCCGCAGCCGATGTAGCAGACCTTGTCGAACGGCGCGTCCTCGCGGATCTTCGCGACCGCGATCTCGGGCAGCACCGTGTAGTTCGCGAACGTGGAGCAACCCATGTAGTGGTGGATCTTCCGACCCCCGATCGAGAAGCGGCTGGTGCCGTCGGGCATCACTCCCTTGCCCTGCGTGGCGCGGATCGCGGTGCACAGGTTGGTCTTGCGCGACAGGCACGACTTGCACTGCCGGCACTCGGGAGTGTAGAGCGGAATCACGTGGTCGCCCTTCTTCACCGAAGTGACGCCGGGGCCGACGTCGACGACGACGCCCGCGCCCTCGTGCCCGAAGATCGCCGGAAAGAGCCCTTCCGGATCGGCACCCGAGCGCGTGAAATCGTCGGTGTGGCACACCCCGGTGGCCCTGATCTCGACCAACACCTCGAAGGCGCGCGGCCCGTCGAGTTGCACGGTCTCGATCGCCAGCGGCTGGCCGGGTTCGTAGCAGACTGCGGCACGCACGTCCATCCGTGATCTCCTCTCGGGCTCGGCGCTGCCGATTATCGGGCATCCGGCGGGCCTGCTGCACGGGCCCCGCTGCCGGCGCGCCCCGGCGTGCGCACCACAGCGCGTCGCCGCGCATCCCGGGGGATCGTCCGGTCGTCTGCCCGGCGCGGCTCCGTGGCACGGCGCGTCCAAGATGGGGGCTGGATTCCGTGAAGACCGAGGCCCGACGGCGTGCTGCCGGAACTCGGCGCTACCCCCCATTGCGAACGGTGGAACCGCCAACCCGCTGGACAGGATCGGATTCGCGACTGCACCGGTCGCAGGCCATCGGCGTTGCCGCAACGCTGGCGGTGCTGTGGCTCGCCGTCCTCTGGTCCGCGCTGGGCGGACATGACCGCCGGATCGGAGCGACGATCGCAGCGCTGGGGCTGCTGGTCGCCGCGGCCGCGCTGCACGCCTGGATCAGGCGCAGCCGGCTCACTGCCGCCCTCGCGCTCTGGACGGCTTCGCTGTCGTTGTGCGCGGCTGCCTCGGTGCCTGATCTCGCGGGGCTCGGCGACTCGATGCGCATCGCCGGGGCTCACTCGCTGCGCCTTGCCGCGTACACCGCCCATCTGGCGAGCACCGTCTGGCTGCTCGTCGCGCTGTTCCGCAGGGATCTCGCGTCACCGCGGCTGCGTCGCGCACTGGCGCTCGTGCCCGCGGCCGGCGTTGCGGTCGCGCTCGTGATGCTGGTCCTGCCGCAGCGTTTCCTGGTGCCGGCGCTGCCCTATGCGGCGGGCCTGGCGGCGGTGATCGTGCTGCTCGGATCGATGCACACACTGGCGGCAACCCATGCGGCGCGACTGGCGCTGTTCCTCGCCGGTTGGGGCGCGCACGCCGCCGCGGCCGTCTACGGGTCGCTCGCCTCCTCGGCCGCGCCGCACGACTGGCTCGCGCGGCTCGCCGCCGGGTCCGGAATCGCCGCGTTCGCGGCGTCGGCCGGCCTGATCGTCGTCGGCGCCCTGCGTGCCGAAGCGCGCCAGCGCGACCGCGCCGAGCGCAACGCACTCGATGCGGCGCGCAAGTACCGGCACGTCTACTACACGGCGCCGGTGGCGCTGATCTCGATCGACCTGCTCGGCCAGGTGCTGCGGTGGAACGATCAGGCGGCGCAACTGTTCCGTGGCCAGCTGAAGCAGGGCAGGCTGAACACGCTCGGGGCAGTGCTCGGCCGCGAGCGTGCCGAGACGCTCGTCGCCGAGGCGCGCTCGAGCGGGCGGCACCGCTCCGAGATCCAGGTGCGGCTCGAAGAGGCCGACGGAGGGCTGCGCACCTGCGCGATCGATGCGCTGCTGGCCGCCGACGCGATCGAGATCACGCTGGTCGACGTGACCGAGCGCAGCCTGCTCGCGCACACGCTCGAGCACATGGCCCACCACGATTCGCTCACCGACCGCCTCAATCGTCGCGGGCTCGAGCGCGAGATCGAACGGCTTGCCGCGTCGGTGGCAGCCGGAGGCGCGGCCTCGCTGATCTTCGTCGATCTCGACCGCTTCAAGGCGATCAACGACGTGTTCGGGCATGCCGCCGGCGACTCGCTCGTGATCGAGGTCGCGAACCGCCTGGCCGGCGTCCTGCCCGCCTCGGCCCGGATCGGCCGCGTCGGCGGCGACGAGTTCCTGGCGGCGGTGCCCGACTGCACGCTCGACGAGGCCCGCTCGATGGCGCAACGACTGGTGCACGACGTCGTCGACGAGCCCTACGACATCGACGGCAAGCGCATCCGCGTCGAGGCCGGCGTGGGAATCGTCGAAGTCGCCACCGACATGCGCGCGCCCGAACTCATCGCCTACGCCAGCGCCGCGTGCGCGGAAGCGAAGAAAGGCTCCGGCGGACGCATCGTCACCGCCGAATCCTCGCGCGAACACCTGGCGCGCTACCGCGCCGGAATCGCGCTCGGCATGCGGCTGCGCACCAGCCTGCCCACCGAGCGGATGAGCGTTCACGCGCAGCCGATCGTCGCGCTCAAGGGCGACCCGCGCGTGCTGTCGTACGAAGTGCTGTTGCGCGAGCAGGACGAGCGTGGCCAGCCCCTGCCTCCGGCGCGGCTGATCGCCGCCGCCGAGCGGCACGGCGCGATGAGCGCGATCGACCGCTTCATGCTCGAACGCACCCTGGAGCATCTCGATCGCCATCGGCAGCACGCCGCATCGCTCGGATTCGTGACCGTGAACCTGAGCGGGATCTCGCTGAACGACGACCGCTTCCTCGCCGACGTGCACGCGATGCTCGCGCGGCATTGCGCGGTCGCGCCGAAGATCTGCCTGGAGATCACCGAATCCGTCGCGCTGTACGACATGCGCAATACGCGCCGCTTCGTCGACCGGATGCACTCGCTCGGCGTGCGCATCGCGCTCGACGACTTCGGTGCCGGGTACTCGTCGTTCGCCTACCTGCGCGAACTGCCGGCCGCACTGATCAAGATCGACGGGCAGTTCATCGTCGGCATCGACCGGGATCCGAAGAACCAGGTCATCGTCCGGGGCATCCGCCGGCTCGCGGAGGAACTGGGCGCGGCCTGCCTGGCCGAGCGGGTCGAGGACGTCGCCGCGCTCGCAACCCTGCTCGCGCTGGACCTCGACTACGCGCAGGGCTTCGTGTTCTCGAAGGCGCAACCGATCGAGCAATGGCTGACGCAGCCCGTCGACCTGCGGCCGCTCGAGCGCGCGGGCCGCCGGCCCCTCGCCGGACGCAGCGAAGCGCCGGCCGCGCAGCATGGCCGACGCGTACCGGCGGTGCCGGCATGAACGCACCCGCGGACCAGGTCGCCGAACGGCGCGATGCGCCCGCGCCACTCGCGCCGGGCCGCCGCCTCGGCGACTTCCTGCTCACCCGCGTGGTCGGCCAGGGCGGCTTCGGAATCGTCTACGAAGCCGAAGACCTCTGCCTGCAGCGGCGGGTCGCGATCAAGGAGTACATGCCCTCGCATCTGGCGACGCGGCCCGACGGCGAGCGGGTGCACCCGATCTCGGGCCGCTACGCGAAGACTTTCGAACTGGGGCGTCGCAGTTTCGTCAGCGAGGCGCGGCTGCTGGCGCAGTTCCGCCATCCTGGCCTGCTCGAGGTCTTCCACTTCTGGGAGCAGAACGGGACCGCCTACATGGCGATGCCGTTCTACGAGGGCACGACGCTCGATCGCGTGCTCGCCAACCGGCCCGGCATCGTGAGCGAAGCGTGGCTGAAGGACACGCTCGCCCCGGTGCTCGATGCGCTCGAGCACATGCACGCCGCCGACTGCTATCACCGCGACGTCTCCGCCGACAACATCCTCGTGCTCGACAGCGGCAAGGCGTTGCTGCTCGACCTCGGCGCCGCGCGCCGCGTGATCGGCGACACCGAGCGCGCACTCACCGTGATGCTCAAGCCGGGCTACGCGCCGATCGAGCAGTACGCCGACGACCCGGCCTGCCGCCAGGGTCCGTGGACCGACATCTACGCACTGGCCGCGGTGCTGTACTTCGCGGTGACCGGACGCATGCCTCCGGCCTCCGCGTCGAGGGTGATGCACGATTCGCTTCCGCCGCTGGGCTCGCTGCAGCCTCCGGGCTACGGGCTCGGATTCCTCGAGGCGATCGACCGCGGCCTGTCGATCCGTCCCGAGCGGCGGCCGCGCTCGATCGCCGAATTCCGCTCGTTGCTCCACAGTGCGCCCCCGACCATCGGTGCTGCGCCCAGGCCGGAGCCGGAGGCCGCCGAGGTGCCGGCGCCGGGCCGCGAAGAGCGCTCGTCGCCGCCGTCGCCGGGCCGGCGCACCGCAGGAGTTGCCGCGGTCGCGCTGCTCGCCGTGGCGGCGCTCGCCGCAGTCGCCACGCTGCGCCGCTCGCCGCCGCAGCCCGGCGCTCGAAGCACACCGGCCATCGCGCAAGCGAAGCCGACCGCCACGCCGGGAAGACCCGGGCCAGCGGCCGCCGCTCCCGCGAATGCCGCACCGGGCGCGAGCGTGGCCGGAAACACGAGCGTGGGCGAGAGCGCGAGCGTGGTCGAGAACGCGCCGGCCCGCGCTCGCTCGCCGGCGGGCGCGCCGCGCCAGTCGGCGCCTTCCGTGCGCACGGGCACGGTGCGACTCGCGGTGGCGCCGTGGGGCGAAGTCTTCGTCGACGGCGTGAGCCGCGGCGTCACGCCACCGCTGAAGGAGCTGGCACTGGGCGCCGGATCCCACCGGATCGAGATCCGCAACCCCGCGGCGCCCAGCCTGACCCGCGAGATCGTGGTCCGCGAAGGCAAGGCGTCCGTGATCGCCCATCGCTTCAAGTGACCGGACAGGAGCGCCGGCTGGCCGCTGCGGCCATTCGCATGGAGAGACGACGATGAAGTGGCACTCGAGAACCGGGCTTCTGATCGCCGCGCTGGTGCTGGCCGGGTGCGGCACGGTCGGCGAAATCAGCCAGAAACTCGGCATCGCGTCGCCTTCGCCAGCCGTGCAGAGAGTCGACGCAGGCGTCGCGCTCTACGAGCAGGGCGACTTCGCCGCAGCGATCCGCACGCTGCATTCGCCGGAGGTCGCCGACGGCGACGTCGCCACGCGCGTGCGCGCGCACAAGTACCTGGCGTTCAGCTATTGCGTCACCCAGCGTCGCGTGCTCTGCCGCCGCTCGTTCGACGCGGCGCTGCGGCTCGACGAATCGTTCGATCTGGCCCCCGCCGAAGCGGGTCATCCGATCTGGGGCCCGGTGTTCGCGCAGGCACGCAAGGCGGCCACGCAGCGGCGCGAAGTCGCCCGCGGCGCACGTTAGGGCGCCCGGGGCGGCGCTGCGCAGCCCCGACTCCTAGACACCATGGTCGCCCGCGTCATTGCGGGGCGGCCGGTCTCCTGAGTCGTAGGTTGCGCGGCGAGCCGCGCCGAGCTACATGCCGAGAACGAGTCATCGGCAAACGTAACGGAGACCGGCCAT
>Ga0226835_1000365_pt1 | contig 59639 bp, 47 predicted proteins | sample LAC_MetaG_1_FD_163627 | JGI IMG/M metagenome (GOLD analysis project Ga0226835, IMG submission 163627) | Anaerobic ammonium oxidizing microbial communities from anammox membrane bioreactor (MBR) in UC Berkley, California, United States -... | ecosystem: Engineered > Bioreactor > Anaerobic >...
CATGGCGATGGCGCAGATAGTGGGCACAGCAGTATGGGCGACCACCAGGACCTCGTCTCCGGGACCGACTCCGCAAGCCGCCAGGGCCAGATAGATGGCATCGGTGCCGGAAGCGCAACCTGCGGTATAGCCTCCCCCGAGATAACGACTGAAAGCCTCCTCGAAAGCCTGTCCTTCCGGACCGAGGACGAAATAACCGCTCTCGAGCACCCGGCTGACCGCCGCATCGATCTCGGTCTTATATTGCCGGTAATGGCTCTTCAAATTTCCAAAGGGTACTTCCAAGAGACTTCCTTTCTAAATACTGGATTCTGGTCAGGACAGAACAATATAGAAGAAAAGAGCTTCCGTCGAATTAATGACTACTTAATTGAGCCGGGCGGACTGCTGAAATCGCCCTCAGACGAAGGAATCCGGACCTTTCCGAACTTTACTGACAAGTAATATCCCGGTATCTCGACCTGGCGGGACACTGAGACAGATTTAAGAAATGTTCGGCAACGCCCGGCTCATGCGGTCTCGCACCGTATCTAATATTACGCGTGGTAAGATCATCGTTTATGACAAAAACAACCAATATTGATGCTGAGTTCAAAGGTAAATCGGTCCTGATCACCGGGGGGATGGGCTTTATCGGCTCCAACCTGGCAATCAGACTGGTCCAGGCCGGCGCCAATGTCACCGTTATGGACGCCATGATTCCGGATTACGGCGGCAATGAGTTCAACGTCTCCCCGGTAGCCGGGGACATCCGGATCAATTACTCGGACATCCGGGACGAGAACGCCATTATCTACCTGGTCCGCAATCAGGACTACGTATTCCACCTGGCGGGCCAGGTCTGCCACCTGATGAGCCTCTCCAATCCGTTTCCGGATATCGAGATCAATATCACCGGCACTGCCATCCTCATGGAAGCTCTGCGCAAGCACAATCCCGGCGCCATCGTCATCTATACCGGCACCCGGGGACAGTACGGTCCTTCGGTTTCCCTTCCGGTCAACGAAGAAGCCCCCACCAACCCCAAGGGCATCTATGAGATCTCCAATCTCACCGCCGAGAAAATCATCAAGGTCTACAACGACGCCCACAATATCCGCTCGGTGCTCCTGCGCCTGAGCAATATCTACGGTCCGCGCTCCCAGATGCTCCACTCCCGATTCGGCGTCTGCAACTGGTTCGTGCGGCTGGCCATGGACAACGACACCATCCAGGTCTTCGGAGACGGCAGTATTCTCAGAGACTTCTGCTATGTCGACGACTGTGTCGAGGCTATCATCAAATCAGCCCTGGTCGAGGAAGCCTTCGGTCAGATCTTCAATGTCGGCTCGGACATCCCGGTAAGCTTCCTGGAGCTGGTGGAGACAATCATCGATTGCGCCGGGCGCGGAGCCTGGAAATTCGCCGAGTTCTCCCCGGAGCGCAAGGCCCAGGAGCCCGGCGATTTCTACTCGGATATCAGCAAGATCAAACGTGTCGTCGGATGGGAGCCCAGCACCAGCCTGGTGGAGGGGATCAACAAGACCATCGAGTATTACGACAAATACCGCGATAACTACTGGAACAAAGATCCCAGAGCTACTCCGGTAGCGTCAAGCAAGATGTGACAGCCCGGCGATCTGGAATCAGTGTTTCGGATCAATGTTTCGGATCAATATTACACTCAACCGGCCACCAGAACTCTCTTTTCTAGCATAATCGCTTTCGGGAACAGAATACTGCTCTCCTTATGAACATGCGTTCTGAGATCGGTGTCGAGCTGCTCGAGCCCGCCAACCAGAGCCCTCCAGCTGCCGCACGCATCAGGCGGAGTCGTATAGCCGTCGGTGAGAGCCCTCATGGAATGAAGCGCCCTGGCCGCCTCTTCATGCTCGGACTCCATGCATGTGATCGGATTGGCTACTGTTCCGAATGGCGGCGCTTCATGAGCAACGCCAGCGTCATCGAGCCGCCTGATATAAGGGAACAGTACCATCTCTTCTTTCATGGTGTGCGAGTCAAGCTCCGCTTTGAACTGCCGAAAAACTCCCAGCAACTCGACCATCTGCGGAGCGCGCTGGCCGTGCACCCTGGCCACTTTCTCGGCAAGAGCCTCCAGCCTGGGCAGCTCGGTTTTCAAATAAGCATGGTGGGTCCCCTCGATATGATCAGCCAGAGCGGAGACCGTAGCATTGTCCCAGTCGGCACCGCTTTCGGCATGAGCCTCATCGCTCTCCCGAATTCGCATGACCACCTTGTCCGGGTCCAGTCCTTTATTCTTGCAGGCTTGCTCGAGGGTCTGCTTACCGCCACAACAGAAATCGATGCCGAACTCGTCGAATACTCGTGCCCTGATCGGCACTTCAGCAACCAGGCGGCCCACCGTCGTCCCCAATAGCGATGATCCATCCAGCCCGGCGCAGGAGCAGGCCTCGAACATTTCTATTGTTGCCTCGCAATCAGGATGCTTGAAATCCCGAGGCAGATCCTTGAACGGTGTTCCGGCAGAGATTCCCAGTGAGGGCACTCCGGATTCCTCATCATAAATATAGTCGCAAAGCGGACAAACGTGCTTTCTATCACTCATCTTCCAAACTCCTCGAATTGCTGGCTGTATTCTGGACATCGTTGTCCAATTTATCCGGAATTGTGCGGAGGTCTCAAGACGCCCGAGGATGGTTTAGATTTTGTACCTATCCATAAGGATGAGCGAAACTCGCCTTTCGAAATCAATCTCCGGGACCATGAGTTAAACGGCTAATTGGATCGATAATGCCCGATCATGAATTACCGGGAGGCTCACAGCATGACTTTAAACACCGACCTTTTGAAATCTACCTGGCAGAGGGCTCTGGAAGAGAACGGAGGAGCCAGGAGCCTGGGTCTGGCGTTCTACAAGAGATTGTTCGAGAAATATCCCGGTGTCAAGCCACTCTTCTCGACCCCGCCGGAAGAGCAGCATAAGAAGCTCATGGCCTCGGTGGGCTCGATAGTCGCAGCGGTCAACAATCCGGACAAGCTGGTCCCGTTCCTTCAGGCAATGGCTATCCGCCACCTCAAGTACAGAACCAAGAATGAGCACTATGCCGCAGTCTCAGAAAATCTCGTCCATGTGCTCGGCGAGCATCTCAGCGCCGAGGGCGAATGGACAGACGAGATGAGGCAGGTCTGGGAATCAGCGCTCGATACAGTGAGCCAAGTAATGATCGAGGCAGCCAGCGATCCGGATAAATGCGCCGAAGCTCTGGAGAAATCCGGATATGGTCCGGACGGATTCCGCAGTGGCGATCCAAAGCCCTGGGTGATTGACGAGGCGTTGAAGGGCTGAGCTTATCCAGGAAAGTAACCGATGGACAAGCACAAGAACGCAAGAATTTTCAAGCTCCCGGCCGAGCATGGAGCAGTAGCCACTCTCGCTTTCTCCAGCTTGCTCAGCTGCACCATAGAGACACCGCAGCCTTGCCTGATAGCATCCCTCTGCGCACTCTGGCTGATCGCCACAACCTGGCATAGGGCAAGACTCTCGATCATTTTATCGATAATCTCCGGTACCGCTCTGTCCATTTTCTTGTCAGACAGTCTCTATCTGCTTGCCTTCGGTCTGTGCGCCTTCGGCCACTTCACTCTCAGGTCGCGAGCCTGGGGAAGCTACTCGAGACTTGTGCGCGAGTCTGGAGGCATGGCCGGAGTCACAGTTTTTCCTCTTGCCCTTCAGGCTATATCAAGCGGCTCAGCCACACCGGCTCTCAACATTGCTGCCTTTCTTCTCGGGGCAACCTTCGCGGCCTGCTTCATAGTTCATTACGCCAGCGGCAAGCTGGATCTCGCCTCCAGAACCACCGGGCTCATATCCCTGCTGGCTTTCTCCTGGGCGGGAGTGGAGAACCTCAATCTAATGCTGCTTCTCGGTCTGCCCTTCCTCCTGGAGCTGTCCATCGGGAAAAGGCGTCTTTCTCTCCTTTCCTTCAAGAGACTCGGACTGATTCAAGCTTTTGCTCTTTGCTGGGTGACGGCTCTGCTTCTGGTCAACTATTAGTTACGCAGAGGAGCCTGTGTTGCAAACTCCCAAGATAGCAGTGATTGGTGGAGGCATGACTCCTTCCTTTTCTCGCCGCTTTTCTCGATCGGTGCCAAAATCCGCATGGGTATGGAATTCTTTATCGCCCCGGACACGAGCAAGGACGATGAGACTCTGGCGGCGGACTTCGTTCGAAGACGGCTCCGAGAGAATCACACCGCAGGTCTCGGGCTACCGACTTGTCGACACCGCGGGCTCTGTATGCGAAGCCGCCGCAGTAATCATCGCAACACCCGCCCACAAAGCCGGCAGCATTCTTGTCGAGACGGGCCTCAATTCGACCTGGGCCATCTGGAGCTCGCCGAGCGCATTCACTCCAGAGCGAGCCGCTTTCCCGGGCTGGCCCTTGCCGGCAACTCCTACAGGGGAATCGGCGTTCCCGACTGCATCAAGAGCGGAGAGTCCGCCGCAGAGAGAAGTTTCAGCCAACTAGAGAAATCGATGACCTGCCGGAGACAATCAGCATGAACCCCAAACTAGACCTGAACCTGAACCAGGCGCCCTTTCTTGTTCTCTGGGAGCTAACCCGAGCCTGCCAGCTTGCCTGCAGGCACTGCCGGGCCGAAGCGAACTGCGAGCGAAGCCGGTCCGAGCTCACCCTGGAGGAATGCGCCGGGGTCCTGGATGACCTGACAGGATTCGGCGAGCATCGGCCGCTGATCGTGCTTACCGGAGGAGATCCTGCAGAGAGGCCGGATCTTCTCGAGATCATCCAGGAATGCAGGCACCGGGGCTTCTCCGTGGCCATGACTCCCAGTGGCACTCCCAGGGTGACCAGAGAGCTTGTCAGAGAGCTCAAAGCAAACGGGCTGGAAAGACTTGCTATCAGCCTCGATGCTCCGACCAGGCAGCGCCATGACAGCTTCCGAAACGTTGATGGCTCCTTCGATTGGAGCCGTCGCATTCTGGATTGGGCCAAAGATGAGGGACTTCCTGTACAGATCAATACCACTGTCTGTCGCGCCAACTACAGCCACTTCAATGAAATGGCGGAGATGGTGGAAAAGATCGGGGCTGTTCTCTGGAGCGTATTCTTCCTCGTGCCAGTCGGCCGGGCTGAAAACAGCCTGCAGATAACAAGCCTCGAGGCGGAACGAATAATGATCAGAATGGCGGAACTTTCCGGCAAAGCTTCTTTCGATATCAAATCGACTGCTTGCCCCCAGTTTAGAAGAGTTCTCATGAGAAGGCAGAAAGCAGTGAATCCGCAAGACGGTCAGGGTCTCGCGGTCATCGACAAGTCTCTGAGGCTCGGCAGGCTCAGATCCTACGGAGCAATCAATGACGGGCTGGGATTGCTATTCATTTCGCACAACGGCGGGCTCATGCCATCAGGCTTCCTCCCGCTCGAGGCAGGCAATGCCAGGCGCGATTCGATAGTCGAGGTCTACAGAAAAAGCCAACTGTTCAGGACATTGAGAGACCGTTCTCTTCTCAAAGGGAAGTGTGGGTCCTGCGATTTCAAGGATATCTGCGGAGGCTCAAGAGCAAGAGCCTATGCAAGCACCGGCGATTACCTGGACGAAGACCCGCTTTGCCTGTACAAAAGCAAGGAATTCGCAAGGATAGAGGCTAGCTGAGAGCATCAAGATCCGGATCGAGTTGTGCTCCGGCGGTCTGCCTGAAGATATCTGCCATGTTCTTGACCTGGAAGAGTAGCGGGTCTATTCCGACCCCCTCCATGGTGCAGACCCGATCCGGATCGGTCACCTGGCCATGACCGAGATGGCTGAGCACCTGCTGGATGCACCAGGTGCCATATTCTTCCACCGACTCGGCGAACTGGCACTCGGCCTCTGTAATGCCGACGATGGCGAAGATGCCGAAACCGCCTGAAGGGAGCTGGTACCAGGCATCCGGAGCCTCATCGGCGTACCAGATGAAGGCATTGCGGATCAGGGAGCTCGAATTGGGGTCCACCGGACCGTTAAGGCCGACACGCACCCCGGGGCTCATGAGCCCGGCATGATTGAAGACATAGAAAGCGAGCGTGCGCAGAAGCTGCGGAGCCCAGGGGTTGTCCACCCGGGACTTGACCAGGAGCTCGCAGCCGAAGCCGGATACCTGCTGCCACTCGGTCTGCAGCCAGGGGCTGGCGAGACCGGCTGTAACATAAGTCCAGTAGGGTCTCTGGGGATCGGGCTCATAGGCGAGCACGGCCAGATGCTGCTCCTCCAGGTTCGGATCCCCGGGATTGGCGGTATCGGCGGAATGCTGCCAGGCGGCTGCTGTTAGCTCGAAATCAGCCGGCACCTCGAGAGAGGGCGGTCCGTAATTGGCCGGGCTCACATGAGCCGGCTTGCCGAAGATACGGCGGTAGAGCAGATCCCTCTCGGTCCAGGCCTCGCGCAATAGCTTCCGGCGGGCCTCTTCCATCTCACGGTCGCTGGCCTGTCCATTGAGGACCTCTTGCAAGCGCTTGCGTTTGGGCTTTCCAGCTTGGCTTCCCGGCTCCGTCGAGTCTGGTTGCGCGCCTTGGGCGCCGAACTTGATCGGCAGCTCCACAGCATCACTCTTCTTTTTCTCGGGCTTCGCTTCTTTCTTTTTCTTCTTCTTGCCCATGGGCTCGACTCTCGGGGTTTGTTGCCCTTCTATTATGCCCTACTTGTTCGGTCAATTCGTGTCCAAACTCTCTCCGGACCGCATAGAGACATGAGGATGGCGGCCAGGCTAACGGGGCAAGAATTACTAAATGAACTCCAGTATGAGAGATCTCGCGGCCCACAGCGTGTATCTTAGGGCGGAGCCCAGTCTTCCTTCGCGGTATGTAGACAGGCAGACTATAGGCGAAGGCGGCAGCTGTGTGGTGGTCAAAGCCAGAGACAGCTTTCTCGACCGCCCGGTAGCCATCAAGTATATGAAGACAGAGCTCTCCAATCTGAGCTCGGTGAGACGGTTTCAGCACGAAGCCCGGATCATGTCGGCTTTCAATCACAAGCATCTGCCCCTGGTCCTGGACTTCGGTCTCAGCCAGTGCGGCCGGCCATACATGGTAATGGAGCTCATGGAAGGCCGGACTCTGAAAGAGCTCATTGCCGCCCGGGGAGCCCTGGAGGCGGAGCTGGCGGTGGATGTCATCCTGCAGGTACTCGAAGCCCTCGAGCACTGCCACGAGAAAGGCATCGTGCACCGGGATCTGAAGACCGACAATATAATGATCTGCGACCAGCCCGAAAGACCTCTGGTGAAAGTAGTGGATTTCGGACTGGCCAGAGGCGATGCTCTGGACCTCACAAAAAAAGGCTCGATCATCGGCACGCCGCTCTATATGAGCCCCGAGCAAGCCCGGGGCGAAACCGCCGATCACCGGAGCGACATCTATTCTCTTGGCTGCGTGTTTCACGAGATGCTCACCGGAAGCCCACCGTTCGGAGAATCAAGCGCCGTCGCCACCCTCAGCGCCCACGTCAATGCCTCTCCCCCTTCGGTAAAACCCTCTCTGAAGGTCGGACCGGTGCTGGCGGACAAACTCGATGCCGTCATCGCCAGAATGCTCGACAAAGACCCTTCACAGCGCCAGCAATCCGCCGGCGAGGTGATCGCCGAGCTCGCTTCTTTGAGCGCCGCCTCGAGAGACGACGAGCAGGCCATGCTCAAGCATCTCCTGAGAGAGGTCGAGCTTGCCGAGACCAGGCAGACCAGCAGGGGCTTGAGCTCGCGGACTATTTTGAAAGCCCTCATCGATCTGGAGGCATGTCAATCGCCTCCGGCGGAGGAAGAGACCGGGGAACGCCCGGGCACTTCTCTTTTTTGCATGACCAGGCTCCTTCAGAGTCTCTGTCGGTTTTTTATGATACTGATAGTAGTATCAATTCTTCTCTGGCCCGGACAGCGCCCTGAAAGCCGGCACGCCTCCGCTACCGGCAGAGCTGGAGAGAGCGCAGCCCCGACACACGCAGCGCAAACACGCGCAGCGCAAACAAGAGATCAGGGCAACCCCTCCCGGGACCTCTGGGAAATTGCCTACCGGGCATCTTTCCAGGTCAACGGCACGAAAGCGTATGCTTCCCCCCAATTCACCGACGCCGACTTCGAGAAGCTCAAGGAATTTCCCGGCGTCGAATATCTCAATCTGGTAGTCTGCACCATCGATGGAAGCGGGCTTGCCAGCCTGGTTGACAGCAATATAGACACCCTCGACCTGAGGGGACAGAATCTCACCATGGCAGGATTCACCAATCTCGCCCGGATCAAGAGCCTCGAGAGCCTCCGTCTGGACCGCTGTCCTTATCTGGCCCCGTCCAAACTGGCGAAGCTCAAGAGAGCACCCGGTCTCAAGCGTCTCAATCTATCCGCCACGAGTCTCAGCCGCCGGGCCCAGCGGGAAATCGCCGGGATAAAGGGTCTCACCATGCTGATCCTAGACGGCGCGGACGGCATAGACGACGACTCTCTGTCCATTTTCGCCGGCATGCCCAACCTCGAGAAGCTCCAGGTCGGCGAGTCGAGCAAGGTCACAGCCCGGGCCATCGCCCGCTTCCGGAGCGAGCATCCGGACATCACGATCAATTAACTACTCTTCATCGTCCAGCTTGAGAAGAGCCATGAATGCTTCCTGGGGAATCTCGACCTTGCCCACGGACTTCATGCGCTTCTTGCCTTCTTTCTGCTTTTCCAGAAGCTTTCTCTTGCGCGAGACGTCCCCGCCATAGCATTTGGCCAGGACGTTTTTTCGCTGGGCGGAGACATTGGTCCGGGCCACGATTTTGCCGCCGATGGCAGCCTGGATTGGCACTTCGAATAGCTGCCTGGGAATGAGCTTTTTGAGCTTCGACGCCAGTTGCCGGCCATAAGAAGCGGCCCGGTCCTGGTGGACGATGGCGGAAAGCGCGTCCACGGGATCGCCGCCGATCAGGATATCGAGCTTGACCAGCTTGCTCGCCCGGTAGTCGAGGAAATGATAGTCCAGGCTGGCATAGCCACGGGAGCGGCTCTTCAACTGATCGTAGAAATCGGTGATGATCTCTGAGAGGGGCAGATTATATTGCAGGAGATTGCGTCTCTCATCCAGATACTTCATGTCGATGAACACACCCCGGCGTCCCTGGCAGAGCTCCATGAGCGCCCCGACATATTCGGTGGGAACGATGACGCTGGCCTCCACGAAAGGCTCTTCGATCATCTCGCGATGGTTTGCATCGGGAAGAAAAGCCGGGTTGTCGATCATCACCACCGTGCCATCGGTCTTGGTCACACGATAGATGACCGACGGAGCCGTGGTGATCAGATTGAGATCATATTCGCGCTCGAGACGCTCCTGGATGATCTCCATGTGGAGCAATCCAAGGAACCCGCAGCGGAAACCGAATCCCAGAGCCTCGGAGCTCTCGGGCTCGAAGAAAAGACTCGAGTCGTTCAGGCGTAGCTTCTCGAGAGCCTCGCGCAATTCTGGGTATTGCTCGTTGTCCACCGGATAGATACCGGCGAAAACCATGGGCTTGGCGGGCCGGTAGCCGGGCAGCGGCTCCGGCGCCGGATGCTCGGCACTGGTGATGGTATCACCGACCAGGGTAGCCACGTCCTTGATCGAAGCAGCAAGATAGCCGACTTCTCCCGGACCGAGGCTGTCGACCTTGACTTGATTGGGCTTCAGAACGCCGAGCTCGGTGATCTCGAAAGCCTTTTTGTTGGCCATGAAACGGATCCTCTCGAAGCTCTTCATAGAACCGTCGATGATCCTGAAATAAACGATTATTCCCCGGTAGCTGTCATAAAAGCTATCGAAGACCAGGGCCCGCAGCGGCTTGTCGGCGGTGTTCCGGGGAGGCGGCACATCCCGGACGATGGCCTCGAGCACGTCCTCGATCCCGATATTGTTCTTGGCGCTGGTCTCCACGGCATTGTCCGCCGGCAAACCGATAACATCCTCGATCTCATGGCGTATGCGCTCGCAGTCGGCGCTGGGCAGATCGATTTTATTGATCACCGGCACGATCTCGAGATTGCCGTCCACCGCCAGGTGGACGTTGGCAAGGGTCTGGGCTTCCACCCCCTGGGTGGCGTCCACTACAAGAAGCGCGCCCTCGCAGGCAGCCAGAGATCGAGACACTTCGTAACCGAAATCCACGTGACCGGGAGTATCGATGAGATTGAGCACATAGGTCTTGCCGTCCCGGGCGGTATATTCCATCCGGGCAGGCTGCGCCTTGATGGTGATACCGCGCTCGCGCTCGATATCCATGGTATCGAGCACCTGGTCCTGCATGATCCGTTTGTTGATGGTGCCGGTGTTTTCCAGAAGCCTGTCGGCAAGAGTGGACTTGCCGTGGTCGATGTGGGCTATTATGGAAAAATTCCTGATCAGTGAGGGATCCGTAGACACCTTGAACGCTTCCCGAGAAACAACCGGCTATATTATCAGGGTTGTCCTGCATTTATTTCATTACAGGACCCGATAGTTGTAAGTAAGCGTAAAGACGAGAGCGCCGGGGCTGCGTGCTAAAATTGCCTGCCTGTGCGAATCTCAAGAGCAGTGCGGAGCCCTTAAAGCGGAGCCCTGATAAACATGACCAGCCCCTTTGTCGAGGCAGTAAAAGAACGTCCCCTCCTCGCCGACGGCGGGATAGGAACCCTCCTATACTCACGCGGCGCCTCGCCCGAAGCAGCTTTCGAGCATCTCAATCTGGTCGACCGGGATATGGTCCAGCAGGTTCATGTGGACTATATCAATGCCGGCGCCGAGGTGATCACCACCAACTCTTTCTCGGGCAACCGTTTCAAGCTCGCCGCCTATGGTCTTGAAAAACAGGTCTGGGACGTCAATGTCTGGGCCGCCAAGATCGCTCGCAACGCCAGAGAAATCGCCGGTCAACCGGCTTTCATCGCCGGCTCCGTAGGCCCCACCGGCAGGCTCCTTCCCCCGGTGGGAGAGACTCGCAAAGAAGATCTCTACGACGCCTTCCGGGAGCAGATGGACGGGCTTCTGGCAGGCGGCGTGGATCTCTTTACCATCGAGACGATGTCCTCCCTGGAAGAGCTAGCCATAGCCGTGAAAGCGGCCCGGTCGGTATCCGAGCTGCCGGTGATCGCCCAGGTGAGCTTTTCTCCTGACGGTCATACCTTTTTCGGGGTCACCCCGGAGGACACCGAGCGCCTGGTGGAGCTGCTGGACGGCAATATGCCCGAGATGCTGGGGATAAATTGCGGGGCCGGCCCGGGTCCGGTCTTCGACTCGCTTCTCCGCATGATCGGCACCCTGGCGCGCCGGGGCGGCACCGGTCTGATCGGTTATACATGCTTGCCCAACGCCGGTCAGCCAAGCGTCTCGGATGGTTATTACAAATTCATCAGCGCTCCTGATTACTGCGCTTCTTATGTCGACCCCTTCGTCCGGGCCGGCGCCCGTCTGGTGGGGGGCTGCTGCGGTACGACCCCGAACCACATCAAAGAGATGCGCCGCAGTCTCGATCATTACTTGAAAGAATTCAGCCACCCTTCGACAGCTTCCACTCTCACCAATCTGCCGGCTCAGAAAGCCCAGATCGACATCTCGACCAGAGAGACCAGGGATGCTCCGCCTGAAAGCGAGCAAGAAGACTCGACGGTGGAGAGCGCCGAGGAGCGCGAGCCCCTCAAAGACCGTCTGGCCGCCATCAAATCCGGTGCGCGCCCGGACGACTTTTTCGTCAGTGTCGAGCTCGACCCTCCCAAAGGAGCCATCGCTCGCAAAATCATCAAGTCGGCGGCCCTGCTCAGGGACAGCGGCGCCGACGCCATCAATGTCGGAGACAGCCCCATGGCCCGGGTTAGGATGTCGTCCCTTGCCACCTGCCAGCTCATCGGCCAGCAGGTCGGCATCGAGACAATCATCCACTTCACCACCAGGGATCGGAACCTCATGGGCATCCAGGCGGACCTGCTCGGCTGCCAGGCCCTGGGCATTCGCAATATCCTGGCCCTCACCGGAGACCCACCGGCCCTGGGCAACTACGCCCATGCTACGGCTGTTTATGACGTCGACTCGATTGGACTGATCCGAATCATCAAACAGCTCAACGAAGGCAAAGACATCTCGAACAATACCATCGGCACTCCCACTTCGCTTTCCATAGGCTGCGCTCTCAATCTCACCGTGGAGAACCGCAGCAAGGAGCGCGATCGCTTCGCCAGAAAGCTCGATGCCGGCGCCAATTTCGTAATGACCCAGCCGATCTATCAGGTAAGCGACCTCACCGACTTCCTCGATGAGTTCGGAACCTGCCCGGTACCGATCCTGGTGGGCATCATGCCGCTTCACAGCTCCAAGCATGCCGAGTATCTGCACAACGAGGTTCCGGGGATCAATATACCCGACGAGATCAGACAGAGCATGGCCAAAGCCGGAGACCAGGGGGCCAGAGTCGGTCTCGAGCTGGCCGAAAAGCTCCTGGAGGAGGTCAGGCCCATCTGCGAGGGCACTTATCTGGTGCCCTCATTCGGGCGCTATGAGGACATGTGCACCCTGGTAGACAGAGTGAAAAGCTCCCTGGCAGCCACCGGCAAATAGACCGGCAGCGATCTCAGACCCGTCTCCACCCCTGGTGCCTGGTCTTGATCGAAGTGGCCTCGCGTTATCACTTCCACCGCGGAACTGGACTTAGAAGAGATAGAGGCGTATATTGCAGACTCACCAACAGGATCTCGTGCCAGCCATCGACTCAATGCTGCGGAATACGGTCTGAATGTTGCCAGATTTAGACTTGACCTTTGATGTCGAAAGTACCCTGCGAACTGATATGTGGCTGTGACATCTGATCTTCTCCGGACATCAAGCTTGCCAGGCTCTGACGCCAATTTCAACATGGGGTTCGTGGAACGCTTGCTGCAGGTAGACCGGCTGATGATTGTCGAACTTGGATACGCCGATGTACGATCAATCCGGCAGTGGCAGACACCACTCTTTTCAGGGTCTTTTCAGGGCCGCTTTTCCAATTTTTGTCTGCAAAAGGCCGGATATCACAACCTTCGCCGCAGACGGAAAGAACCTTTCACATTGAATCGCAAAGGTCGCGGCATTATTTGCGACCTTCCTGTCTTTGGGGAATTCCTGTAGTTGTGCTCTCCAAAGCTCTGCCAAGAAATCATATACGCATTCAAAGAATTTACAATGCCCAAGTTCGAAAAAATCATATGCCTTTGGAGATTCAAATGGACCCATGAATATTGGGCTATTAGCCAGTTTTGAAGATGGCAAGTGCCGTATAATCCAACAAGCAAGCCTGAATCGAACAGAAGTAACCTCTGGATTAATCCGTAAAATGGAGCTTGATTCAAATCTGAATACTGAACAAGCCGCTATTCGTGAGGCTGTTCGCAAGCTCATGGTTGAACCAAAGTCGGATTTCCAAAATTCAGAGACATCGCTGCGTCTATCGTCGTTGTTACACAGTGCGAAAGAATTCCAATCTCTCTCTTCCTTAAATTCGGTCAACAGCCGTGCACGGCAATCAGCGCTCGACACTTTGGGTTTACTGCGTTCCAAGGCAACAGTCGAGGTGAAGCAGACTCCCGAGTCGTAAAGCAAATCGCGCAGAGCAAGAACCCAAATGTTGTTTGAATCAGGAGGGAAAAGCTTGTCGAGCAAGTGCTGCCCTTCAGAAGGATCTGCGTTCAAGAGATACATACACGCGTTGACTTGAGCCATATTTGCGTCCAAGTCAGCAAGTGCCTCCTGCCACAGTATCTTAACGGCTCCAAAACGTGGATCGGATGCGCGAACATAAAATGGCGCGGTACCACAAAATTCCAGGTCTGGTTGATTTCTGATAAACCACTCGATATGACGCAGTCGACCTTCACTAACCTCTTTTTGCGCATGCTTTGTTTCGCGATTGTAGTAGTAATGAATCAAATGTGCTCTAGTAGCTAAATCGTTCGGCTGCTCTTGCACTCGAGCCTCGGCGATGTCTGCAAGCTCGCTTGTATTGATTGTGTCATCGTACAGTGAGTAAAGTATGTCATTTTGAATCATTCTCAGTCACCACCGCTCCAGATGCATTCCTTAGCGCAATCGAAGTTCTTCTTAGGATATGCCTTCTTCTTAGCTACTGCACTGAAACAGTTCATCCGTCTTCCTGTGCAGCAACGACGACAGGCGTCAAGGGATTCCAAATCCGTTCCTTCCCCACTCTCAACAAACCTCTGAGCAAGGTTTCTCGCTGTCCAATGAATTAGGCACCTATCCACACATATGTCACGTTGCTCGATGCAGCATTTGTACGAGCGGCAATAGAGTGATGGTTTAGGTCTTCCTTTTCCTCCGCGCCCTTTTGATCTACGACGACCCAAACCATATTTATCAAAGTAGCTTATTGGCTCGTTATTCACATAGCTGTAAAGGTTGACACCAGCTGCTTCATGCAATGGATCTCGACTAAGCCATCGTCCCAAATCGCTCGAATATTGTCGATAAAACGTGAGGTTCTGCCTACTCCGAACGTGAGCATACATCCCTGCAAAGCCGAAGTCAGATTTCGCGCTCTCAACTATGACTGTGGGTCGGCCGAATGGGTCGAACAAAACCTGCGCTACCGCTACTCCAAAGCTATCAGTCATCTCTCTGATAGATCCCAGGTGATCGGTTACATAAAGGAAGATTGTTGCGCCATTTTTTTGCCCATCGTCGTAGAATTGCTTTGAAACGGCGCCACTAACATCGCGTTCCTCGCAAGTGTCATCGTCACTGAACTCAGCCTGCGGAACGCTGGAGTTGCCGGATTGCGTAGCGGTGACAGAGCCGGAGAATAAGTCGAGCTTGTCGAGACCGCCGGTGGGACTCATCAAAACGATTCATCTTGCGGAGCTTGGCTGCTCTGGAACGCTCACGCGGCCATCGGAACACAGCCGGATCCGAACCCGAACTTTCGTTTTCGGATTGGTGAAGTCGACTGGAGGAGCAGGTAATGGCGAACTCATCACCAGGGCGGTCAAGGAAGAGCTGTCAAAGGCGGCTGAGCCTGATGGCTTCTCGACGCTGAAATCCGAAATCGAACCGTTCTTGTCGACGAGAAACCTCAGGGTGCAATCCAGTCCGCGCTCTGCCCCGGCTCTGAAATCCTGTTTTCCAAGATGCGCCCTGAGCGCATCATAGTAAGACGAGAGTCCGGTACCGTCCACGGCTCGCTCGATATCGAAAGGCTCCGGGGGCGGGCAGATATGATCGCACGGCTCTCCCAGCTTCTCCAGAAGCGCTGGCGTTGGCTCGAAATCGTAAATCTTCGCCAGGGTTCTCAGATCCCGGACGCTTATATGCTTCGGCACGACTCCTGCTGTATCGTACATAATGTCGTGGGGGTCCGTGCTATGGCTGCCGAGTCCGAGAGAATGGCCGATCTCGTGCCGGCAGGCATTACCAACGAAGTCTGGATCCTTGAAACTCCCATGATTTGTATAGATCGAAATTTCTGCCCTGGAAATTCGACCGTCCGGACATGTCACCAGCGTTCGACCGCCCTTGAGCAGACCCTCGACGTCTGATCGATTACCTCTTACAAATCGAAGGACTATAGAGGCCTTGCCAGGCTCGACAAAGGCAAATCGAATTGCCTGTCCTGACTTTTCCTGCCACTCGAGAAACGCCGATCTGGCTATCGCAACCTGACTGACCGGGGCTCCCGAATCCTTTGACGGCTGCAGAATCGAGACTCCCAGAGGCATGCTTCTCTTGCTCCAGCGTCCCGATCTGGTCCCCACAACCGAGTCGAAATAATCCAACTTCGGCTCGGAGATCTGACCGGCAAATGCAGGGAGCTCGCCAGTCAGCAAAAGCCAAACAACAGTAATTATGAGAATGGAAGGACCCATGCCCACATTTTACTATGCGGCGAAAAGAACACCAATTCAAACTCGTCTCCACCCCTGGTGCTTGGTCTTGATCGAAGTGGCCTCGCGATCCATGATCGCAGCCTCGTCATAACGATTCATCTTGCGCAGGAGCTTGGCGTACTGAGTTAGCACGTCGGCGACCTTTATGCTATTGGTGCCGAATACCTTGCGTCGGATCAGTAACGCCCTTTCGAAAAGCGGTTTTGCCTTGGCGAACTTTCCCTGGAAATAATAGAGACGAGCGAGATTCTTGACGCTGTTCGAGACCAGATGATGGTCAGAGCCAAGGCGACGCTCCCTGATCGAAAGGGCCTCGATGAGAGGCGGCTCCATCTCGGCATAGCGTTTGCACCGGCAGAGCAGATCAGCCAGTTTGGTGAGACACTCGGCAAGCAGAGTGGAATCGTCACCGGAGACCTGCCTGATCAGGTCGGCTTCCAGCTGCAGCTCTTTGATCTCTTCGAGATTGCGCTCCTGTTCCCGGATCTGGCCCTGGGGCAAAAGCATGGTCTCCGGAATCGTGTCCAGACAGGTGGAAGAATCGACAGGCTGAAATGCCAGGGCATCATATTCACCCGACACCAGTGGAACAGGTTCGGCGGCCTCGCTATTGATCGAGATCACACCGCTGAACCAGGCTCCTCTGAAAGCAGGCTGATCAGGTTCCAGCTCAGGCTCGGGACCAGCTCGCAGAGCCTTGATCCTGGCCAGGCTGGCCCGGGACTCTTCCGATTCTTTGCGGTGCGGTCCGATGGCCTTCTCTCTTATCTCCAGCGCTCGTCTGTATAATTTCTCGGCATCATCGAGATTGCCGCCTTCCATATGCATGTCGGCAATTCGAGAAACAGTCACCGCAACCTCGGGACTGTCATCCCCCAGGGCCTGCTCCTGGATGGATAGAAAACGCATCAACTCCGAAATCGTTTTACATTGCATAAGTACAAACTCGCTTGATTGTGGTCCTGGTCACAATCTGCTTTGAGCAACTCTATCGAGTCGAGCGAGCGGCCGTTGACATTACAGTGCGAATAACAGCGGGGCAGGGGAGGCTCGATCTTCGCAAGTTACCTCATGGGTGTCCACTTTCAATCTTGCCCCGCTTGAAGGCTCGAATATGTACCGCATTCTTATATCTTTGTACGGGATTCACATAATCGAGCCCTCCGGGCGCGAGATACTCGGGATTTCCTGTACAAAAATACCGTCTGGCTGATACAGCCGGGACGGAGCTTTCCACTAGGATTGAAAATGAGGGAGTAGAAGCTTGTTGTAGAAGAGCGAAAATGCAAGATGATCCACGGCAGAAGAAGCCGGAATCCAAGCACGTCGACGAAACGGACTTCGTGACGCAACTGGCCGATGAATGGAACATCGGCTGTGACTCAATGCTCACCGGAGAGCGTCTGAATGCCGAGCAGTTGATGAACTCGCTGGCAGAAGCCACGCATAAAAAGGCGCCACCGCTTCCGCCGGCACCGCCATCCGCCCCTGCGCCTCCTCCACCCCCCAGACAGGCAAAACCACCTGTACCGCTGCCCGCTCCCTTCCCGGAAATCAAACCCGAACCGGAGCCGACAGCTTCCCCGCCGCCTGCGCCCTCCCCGCGACCGGCCACCGGTCCTCAGACCATACCGTTACCGCCTCCAGCCAGTCCTCCGTCCCCGGGCGCCACCACGCACCGGGTCAGTCAGGAATTCGAAATCGAGGTAGTGAGCGAGATAGACAGACCGAGCAAGAGAGTGATGATCTCGGACATCACTGCCGACTTTCCCAGCAGCACCAATCCGTTCAAGAACACCTCCGGGAGCGCTCTGAAAGAAGTAGCCCTGGCGGAGAGCACCGCCGAGTCGACTCTGAAGTGGCTCTCTGAAAACCCCGACCCGGAGATCAGGCAGGCCGTGGCAGTCAATCAGAAAAGCCCGGAGGCGATTCTCAAGAAACTCAGCAAGGATCCTATCGGCAGCGTCAGGCTGGGGCTCCTGGATAATCCTGCTGTTCCTCCCAGCCTGGTGGTGGACCTTATAAATGATAGCAATCCGCTGGTATCGCTCAGAGCTTACGAAGCCCTCGACCTCCTCCGCAAAGAATCCGGACTCGAGCCCCTTAAGCGCCCGGGCGCAGCCGGTCCTTCCCGAACGGTCCAGGATATGCCGGGCATGAAGAACTCGCTCACCGCCGAGGAAGCAGCAGAGGTGATCGAGTTTCTCAAGATGATTGCCAGACGGCACTCCACCCCCACCGGGAGACTATCAGAGCTGGCCGGCCATCCCAGCGCCGAGATCCGGGCGGAGGTGGCGCGCAATGCCAAGGCTTCCATCGACACGCTAATGAGCCTCGCCCACGATCAGGACGTCAGGGTGCGCACGGAGCTGATCCGCAATACGAGCTGTCCCATCGAGGTGCTGGAATTCCTCCAGAACGACCGGAATCTGGATGTGGCAAAATTCGCCCGCTCGGAGCTGAGCCGGATCGATCCGGCCTAGACGAGAGGGTACTATTACTTTTTTCGATTCTAGCCAGGTCAACAAACCTGGAAAGTTTGACGTCGACACTACCATTCTCTACTCGCCCGACTGAACTCCGGGGTATTCCCAACTTCTTAGCCAGATCAGTCTGAGTTGGTTTCTTCGCCTTCCGTATTCTTATGAGCTCTCCGACCACCTTCAGCATTTTTACTTCCTCAGCCAGCTATAGAGCCAATGCTATGCACTCCACCGTTCATAGCATGCGTGCTTCAATTCGGTCGTCATCATAGCATTTATGCTGTCATATGCCAGGCGTTATAGCGAATATGCTATTGACATACAGGGCTATAGCATCAATGCTATAACAGAAGACTGGAAGTTCTCCGAGATCTGTCACGCGTCCCGTGACAAGCAAAGGACATCCTTGCCCTTCGCCTAACTCTTCGACTCGGCAGTATCGGCTGCGCTGTTGCCCCTGATATTGAAGTATTTGGCTTCCGGGTGATGGACGATGATCGCCGAGGTGCTCTGCTCGGGGACTAGCTGGAACTCTTCTGTGAGAGTGACTCCGATTCTCTCCGGGGAAAGCAGCTCGAAGAGATTCTTCTGGTCTTCCAGATTCGGGCAGGCTGGATAGCCGAAACTGTATCTGGTGCCACGGTAGCCTTGCTGAAAGAGCTTGTTGATATCACCGGCGTCTTCGCCGTCAACGCCAAGCTCTTTTCTTATCCGCTTGTGAAGCAGCTCGGCGGTCGCCTCGGCCGACTCCACCGCGAGCCCGTGGAAAAACAGATAGTCGCTGTATTTATCCGCGTCGAAAAGACCGGTGGAATGCTTGGTGGCTTGCTCGCCGACAGTGACGATTTGAAGAGCCAGCATATCGGGCTCGCCCTTGCCTTCGCCTTCGCCTTCATCATGGGCAGCGAAGAAATCCGAGATGCAGAGCCTCCGTCCGTGGTCCTGGCGCGGGAAAGCGAAGCGGACTTTCTCCACCCTCGAATCGGGATCAAGGACAATCAAATCGTTGCCGGATGAATAACAGGGGAAATATCCGTAGACCGCCCGGGGAATAAGCAGGCGATTTTCGATACAGTCACGCTTGAGCTTCTCGAAGACAGGATAGATTTTGTCCTCCAGGAGGCGGCGGTATTCGGCCTGGTCCATATCGCCCTGCCGGACTCGCCACTGGCCTCTGATCAGCACATTCATATTGAGATACTCGAGGGCATCGGCCAGGTCGATATCCTCCACTACTTTCGAGCCCCAGAAAGGCGGAGTGGGAATGTCCACGCCTCTTCGAACATCGGATCTCGCAAAAACGCTGCCATTGCTCTCGTCGCCATTTCTGCCGGTATCATCCACCGGCACCGGCGAAGAAGCGGAGCCAGAAACAGAAACAGAAACAGAAACAGAAGCAGGCTCGGTCACATTGGCTTCTTCGATGCCGAGGACCTCCGCCTCGCTCAAGTCGGTCAGGCTCCTGCCACCGTCGCGGAGCCTGGCGAGAGACTCCATGATCCGCAGGTCATCGAAAGCATCCTGACCGTAGAAAAGAAGCCCTTCATAGATCTTGCGACAATCGTTCTCGACATAGCGCCTGGTCAGAGCGGCGCCGCCGAGAATGACCGGGAGATGGATACCGCGCTGGTTGAGGACATCGAGATTGTCTTTCATGATCACTGTGGACTTGACCAGCAGACCGCTCATGCCTATACAGGTGGCATTGTTCTCCAGCGAGGCGGCGATGATATTCTCGATGGGTTGCTTAATCCCCAGGTTGATCACTTTGTAGCCGTTATTAGTGAGAATGATATCGACAAGATTCTTGCCGATATCATGCACATCGCCTTTCACCGTGGCCAGTACCATGGTGCCCCGGCTGGCGCCTTCTACCTTTTCCATCAGGGGCTCCAGATAGGCGACCGCAGCTTTCATGGTCTCGGCGGACTGGAGCACGAAGGGGAGCTGCATCTTGCCGGCGCCGAAGAGCTCTCCGACTACTTTCATTCCGGAAAGGAGAATTTCGTTGATGATCGCCAGGGGCTCGTACTTTTTCAAAGCGATTTCCAGATCTCCGTCGAGACCCACACGATCGCCGTCGATGATTCGCTGCTTGAGCGCTTCCTCGATCTCTCTGGGTTTCTTCTTTTTCTCATGAGCCCCCTTGCTCTTGCTCTTCGCTTTATAAAAATCGAGAAGGGCGAACAAAGGGTCGTAGTCGGCGGATGACTCATCGAAAATCAGCTTGCGGTGGAATTCGCGCTCTTCCTCTTCGATCTTGTACAGAGGCATGATCTTCTGGGCATTGACGATGGCGAGATCGAGACCGGCTTCCACGGCATAGTGGAGGAAAACCGAATTGAGGGTCTGCCTGATATGAGGATCGAATCCGAAAGAGATATTGCTCACGCCCAGAACCGTCCGCACACCCGGCAGCTCTTTTTTGATCCGCTCGATGGCGATGAGGGTCTCGAGCCCAAGGCGGCGATCTTCCGAATTGCCGGTGGAAAGAGTGAAGGTCAGCGCATCGAAGATCAGATCGTGAGGAGCGAGCCCGCCGCTCAGGGCAAGGTCGAAAATTCGCCGGGCCACCTCGAACTTATGATCGGCGCCTTTGGCCATGCCATTCTCGTCGATGGTGAGAGCTATGGTAGCGGCGCCATAACGCTTGATCAGGTCGACCTTCTCCATCATCTTGTCGATTCCGTCCTCGAGATTGATGGAGTTGACGATGGGTTTTCCTGCAATCCGCTGCAGGGCGGCCTCGAGCACAGGGAACTCGGTGGAATCTATGACAATGGGAATCGTGAGCTCGGTGTTCAAACGCTCAATGATACGCGTCATGTCATGGACTTCGTCGCGGCCTACATAAGCCGTGCAGACATCGAGGACATGGGCGCCTTCCCGCTCCTGCTCGCGGGCCATGGCCACCATACCGTCGAAATCCTCTTCCTGAAGGAGCTTCTTGAACTTGCGGCTGCCATTGGTATTGGTGCGCTCGCCGACAATCAGGGGCGGGTTGTCGATGGAGAGAGGTACGCTCGTGTAGATGCTCGACACCGACGGTGTCAGCCCCGGCTCGCGGCGGCGCGGCGCGGTTTTGCCCACCACCTCCACCACCCGGGCGAGATGCTCGGGAGTAGTTCCGCAGCAACCGCCTATTATATTGACACCCTCGCTCTCGACAAAATGTTTGAGAGCGGTAGCGAGATCATCCGGGGTGAGTTTATAAACGGTCTCACCATCGATATTTTCCGGGAGCCCGGCATTGGGCAGCACCGACACGGGCACCGGGCTGTTCTCGCAGAGATAGCGAATCGGATCGATCATCTCGGAGGGTCCGGTGGCGCAATTGATACCAATCACATCGATGGGAAAAGATACGAGAGTCGTGAGAGCGCAGGAGATATCCGATCCGACGAGCATGGTGCCCAGAGGCGGAGCCTCGATGGTGACCTGGGCGATGATCGGCACCGAACGTCCGGCTGCCGCCATGCAGTCGAGCATGGCTATGATGGCGGCTTTTGCCTGGAGAAGGTCCTGACCGGTCTCGAACTGCAGGACATCGACGCCACCATCGATGAGACCGCGAACCTGCTCGCGGTAAGCGTCTTTCATTATAGCGAAGCTGACATGACCGAGAGACGGCAACTTCGTGGTCGGGCCCACCGACCCGGAGACCATGGCACCGTCGTAGCCGGACGCTACTTCCCGGGCCAGCTCGGCAGCTTTCTTATTGAGCTCGTAAGCCCTCTCCGCCAGCCCGAACTCAGCCAGGACAAGGGGCGATCCCCCGAAAGTATCGGTTTCGACGACATCGCAACCGACCTTGAAAAATGACTCGTGGATTTCGCTTATTACATCCGGACGGCTCTCGACCAGGATCTCCGGGCAGTTCTCATAACCGCGATAATCGTCGAGGGTCAGATCATAGCGGTGGATGGACGTGCCCATCGCCCCATCGAAGATGAGGACTCTCTCTGGCAGGGCTTTCCGGAATCGAGACATGACCTGTAGTATATTACGAAAAAGCTCGCCCTTACTTCAAAGTGATAAATCCAGTATCTCGGGCGATAGCCTGACCTTTCTCGGATGTGCAGAACTCGACGAAACGCTCCACCGAAGGCTTGGGCTTGAGATCGCAGAAGAGATAGAGGGGTCGGCTGAGAGGATAATCGTCACCGGCACCCTTCAGGCTGGGCATGACAGCCTGGGAAGTCTCGAGGAGCTTTACTCTCAGGAGCTTGACCTGCTGTTTGCCGGCGGACAGGGCGAAATTCAACCCGACAAAGCCGATAGCGCCTTCATCCTGCGCTACAGCCAGGATCATGGCGTCGTTGGAGGTCATGACCCTGGCCGATTCCAGATAGCTGGCAGCGGTCTGACCATCCTCGGCACCGAGCTTCCTCTTGAGGACATGCTCGGTGAAATATCTGCCGGTTCCCGAGTTGGGCTCTCGAATGAGAACGTCTATGGGTCTGTTATTGCCAGGCAGAACCGAGCTCCAGTGCGTTGACTTGCCGGAGAACACTGCCTGCAACTGGCTCAGGGATATCTCCTCGAGCTTGTTGCGGGGGCTGACTATGACGGCGATGGAATCGATGGCCACCAGGTGCCTTTTGAGATGCAAGCCCTTCTCGTGCATGGCCTGACGCTCTCTGTCGGTGAGATCCCTGGAGGTGGCTGCCACATCGGTGGTTTTTCCCAGCAGAGCCTGCACGCCGCTTCCCGAGTCGCCTTCGGTAAACGAGACCGGGATATCCGGGTTCTCTTTCATGAAAGCTGCGGACCACGCGTTGAGAAGCTCGGAAAGAGTGTCGGATCCTTCCACCGATACGAGCGGGGTGAGATCCCGTGCATCGCCGCTTTTCTCCTCCTGACTGCAGGAGACAAGGAATGAAGCACCGGCGAGCAGGCAACAGGCATATGCCGTCACCAGCCAGACCCTGCGCGGAAAACAAAAATGTGAGACTCCGGTTTTCATCTCGCTCTCTCCGTAAGTTGCCGGAGACGGGTCAATTTTGCACTCTGCCCGGGAGAAAGTCACAACAAACCCGGATAAATTAACCTGGAAGAGCAAAGATTCGTAATGATAGAATCAGGAAGCCTGCACCACTTACGATACCACAGTCCGGTTGCTATAAGCACTGATCATCGCCTGGGTTCCGAGCTCTCGATCGGCTCCGGAACTGCTCTCCGAAACGCGCTGGAATAGATTCCTGGCCATCTCGGTACCGGGCAGCTCGACAGCGGCATTCTCCTCGATCAGCCTGAGATCCTTGATCATGTGCCTGAGCATGAATCCGGGACCGAGATCGCCATCCACGATACGGCGCCCGAGATTGCTCAGGGCCCAGGATCCTCCCGCTCCGCCGCCCAGGGTATCTACCACCAGGCGTTCGTCCAGGCCAATATTGCCGGCAAGGGTGAGAGCCTCACAGACTCCGATCATATTGACGGCACAGAGCACCTGATTGCAGAGCTTGAGAGCCTGACCGCTGCCTGACGGACCGCAATACTCCACGGTCTTGCCCATGACCCGCAGGAGGGGCAGGGCGGTGTCGAAATCTTCCTGTCGTCCTCCCACCATGATCGTCAGGGTGCCCTCCCGGGCCCCAATGTCTCCTCCGGTCACCGGCGCGTCGAGAAATCTGAGCCCGGCGCTCTCGAGCTCGCCGGCCAGCTCTCGGGCCGCCCCCGGACCGATAGTGGTCATATCCACCACCAGAGAATCGATTGACGCCAGCAAAACCAGCTCGCCAAGCACCGAAGCCACGTCCTTCTCATCTCCGAGACAGGAGAAGATCATCTCCCGGTCCCTGACAGCCCCGGCGAGATCAGGCGCCACCTCGGCACCGGCAGCCGCGGCCAGGGCGACTCCCGGGCTCCCGGCGCTCCTGTTCCAGACCACGACGGGATAGCCGTCCCGGGCCAGATTGGCTGCCATGGCCGCTCCCATAATGCCCATTCCCAGAAATGCGACCCGGGGAAGTTCGGCCCGGTTGTCCGAATTCGTCTCTTTCTGCATAGACCCGAATAGCTCAGCTCGCCCTGTGGTGATTCCACCATAGACTAACAGATGACCCTGTCATATACATAACTCATGCTCCTCCCCAGATTCATCATGCTCGTATATGCGGCCCTTCTCCTGGTTGCCCTCTCGAGTTTCGCCGCCAGCGCCGAAGCCCGGGCGAAAACATCCCGGAAAAGACCGGCCCGGGTGACTGTGGGCAGCGTCGAGATAAGAGACTGGCAGAGCAGCATCGTTGACAACTATCCGAATCTCAAGCATTATCACTGGAATCCTATCTACTCCAACGTCCAGGGGATAAGAATGGTTTCCCCGCCCGGACCGCCGCGTCAGAAAGCCAGAGATTCGAGAAATCACGTAGTAAAGAATCAGGGGAGAAAGCCGCTAACGGCCCCTTCCCGAACCGCGCAAAACAAGCACATCGTATACAAGCCGGCGGCAGCACAGAGACACATCTACAAGAAGCCCGTTCATCTCGATCTGAACCCGGCTCTCAGGCTCCCATCTTCCGGAAGAGGCGAAGTCTCGGGCGATTTGACCAATCGGGACACCAGGGCAGCCCTCAGGCTTCCCGACAAGAAGACGACGAGCGCAGACACCAGCGCCCGGCTCCGGGGTCAGGAAGCGATCGTGGCAGCCCGCCTCGACAGCCCTCCGGGGAACAGGTTCGAGAACAAGAACGTCCAGGCTGAGCTTATGATCTATGAGCACGAGTACCAGTCGTCACTGAAAAAGACCATAGCGGAAAGCACCACCCTGGTTAAATCCCGTGTCAAGGCCAGAGTCAATCCCTGAGTCCTTTTTTAAGTTTCGAGCAGCTATAATTTTCTAAGTCGTCCTTAGAAGAGAAATGCGATGAACACCATCAAGAGGGTCTCGTGCCTCCTAATACTCGCGGCCGCTTTTTCCGGCCCTTCGGCAGAGGCAAAATACACTGGTTTTCAAACTCTGCCCACGTCCAGGGGGGCGAAAGTCGAAAGCAAGCCCTCGGTAAAGAGTGGTATCGATCTCTATAAGGCCGGCCAGTACGCCAAAGCAGCCAGCACCCTGAAAGAAGCCACGAAGCAAGCGCCGAAAGCCTGGCAGGCAGCCGGCTATTACTATCTGGCTTGCTCGTATTATCAGCTCGGTCAGAACAATTATGCCGTGGCTTATTTCAAGAAAGTGACCGGTTCCTTTCCGAACGCCCCGGAAGCGCAGAACGCCTCGACAATGCTTGAAAGGCTCGGACAGCCACAATCTTCGGCAATCATCGGGAATATCAAACAGCGTAACGCCGAGGCCCAGGCACGCGCCAGAGCTGTCCCGACAACCGGTACGAGACGCTCCCCCGACGGTGCGAAAGCCAAAGCTTCCAGGCTCGACCAGGAGCTGGCGGGACTTCCTGTCGAGAACAGGGTCTATTTCACCCCCGGTCCCAACGGTCACATGCTGGTTAAAGCTTATCTGGACAACCGCCCCATCGATTGCTGGTTCGACACCGGCGCCAGCGCCCATTTCGGCAAGAACAACCTGTCCGCAGCCGGGATTCCTCTTCCCAGAGGAGAAGCAAACGGGTCGGTCCAGGGCTGGGCCGGCAAACCGGTTCCGACCTGGAATCAGCCCATGAAGCTTCGCTTGGGCAATATGGAACGGGTAGTCAATGTGACCATCGAAGAAGAGGCAAGCCTGATGCCTCTGGTGGGACAGCAGTTTCTGCGCGGCTACGACTACGAGATCGACCACAAAGGCGGTTTCATCACCATGCGCAAGAAGAAGCAAGACAATTCGACTTCAGCCTTCACCGGCAATGTCAGCAATCTCTATGACATTCCCTGCGTCACGAGAGGATCGAGAGAGTATGTCACCGTCGAGATCAACAATCGCAAGATCGAGCTCCTGCTGGATACCGGGGCATACGGAACAATATTGAGCAACAAGGAAGCCAGGCAACTGGGAATCACTGTGCCAGACGATGCTCCCGTCACATCGGGGACCGGCATTGGTGGCTCGGTAGAGTACAAGGTGATCAGTGTCAACATGCGTATGGGACCGATTTGGAAGAAGGATTTCTCGGTGAGAGTCGGCGAGGTCGACGGTGGAGCCATCGGACAGGACTTCCTCCAGGGGCATCGTTTCACGATCGACAAAGAAAAGGGACTGCTTCGCTTTTTCCACTGACTACGCTTTGAGCTGGTAGAAAGCGAAATACTCGTCGTCCAGAGGGAGTTTCTCGAAACTCCGGAAACCTGCTTCATACGCCAGCTCTCTGGCCGTGTCCTCGCCCATGAGAGCACCGATTCCGGCACCGCCGTCGGCAAGGGAAGTGGTCATGCAGAACATCGTGCTCAGGGAATAGAGCATCTTGCCCCAGTCCGAGATATTGTCCTCCACCCGGCTCGAGGCGTTGAGCTCGACCATCAAATAGATACCGCCCTCGGCAAGACCTTCGCGAATCGAGCGAAGAAGCGCATCGGGATCGGGAGAATCATGGACGACATCGAATGTGGTGACCAGATCGAACTTGCCCAGTTCGTCCGGAACTCCGTCGGCGACGGCAAACTCGAGATGCTCTGCGAGCCCTGCCTCCGCTGCGTTGCTCCTGGCTTTCTCGATGGATAGATCGTGGAGATCGGAGCCGGTGAATTGCGAGGATGGGTAAGTCGATGCCATCGAGATAAGCGCATAGCCGCCACCGCATCCGATATCGATGACCCGGCAACCTCTCTGCAAACGCTCATGAATCGCCGGCATCTGCGGGAGCCACTTGCGGACCAGATGATACATGTAGCGGGGACGGCTCTCCATATCTCTTGCTTCGAAGAACTCGGGCGGGTAATCGGCGGTGGCGATACCTCCACCGCTGCGGAAAACCTCCTCGAGCTGAGGCACCATTTTCATAAGAGGGACGGTCATGCGCAAGAGCCCGGCCATATAGAGCGGCGAGTCGCGATCGGCGAGGACCATGGCATGCTCGCCGGGCAGATGGTATTCGCCGGTGCTCTCGTCCAGCTCAACATAGCCGGCGGCCACCATGGCACCCAGCCATTCGCGCAAATAACGCTCGTTGACACCGGAACGCTCGGCAAGTTGCGCAGCCGTCATCGGGCCCTGTCCGGCCATGCTCTCGAAAATCTCGAGCCGCGAGCCCAGATAGGTCATGGCACCGAAAAAAACAGCGGCGTTATCGCGCATCACGGTGCGGGTAAACCGGTCTACCCTGGCTCGATCGAGCTTGTCCGAAGTAGCTTTGGAAGCCATGATGTCTCTCCTCAGTGCACAATTATTGCATCTTTTTCAAAGCTGCGGCCCGGGATCTGAGGAGGGCCTGCTTGTCCTCGCTGCCGAGTTCGATCGCCTTATCGAAGTCGGCTACCGCTTTCTTGTACTGACCGAGCTTGAAATGGAGGTCGCCACGAGCCTTATAGCCATCGTCATCGCCGGGTGCCCGGCGGATCATCTCGGTATAGTCGGCAAGAGCGCGGTCATAGCTAGTCAACCTCTCGAAGAGGTGAGCACGCAAGAGATAGGTCCCGGCATCAGCGGGATTGGCCTTGATGATCGAAGTGAGATCAGCCACGGCCAGGTCATTCTGCTTGAGCTTCTCATAAGCCCTCGAACGTTTCACCAGGCAATCCCAGAAATCGCTCCTGATCTTCAAGCAGGCCGTGTAATCCGCTACAGCAGCCTTCAATTTCCCCTGGCTCAGACGCACGTTGCCCCGCTCATAATAAGACTCCCACTCCCCGGCATCGAGCATGATGGCGGAGGAGAAATCTTTCTCGGCGAGAGCGAACTGCGCTTTCCGGCTGAAGCAGGAGCCCCGCAGAAAATAGATATCGGCGAGATTGACGAAGTTCTCGTCGCGATATTCGAAGTGCTGGCGGAATCTGCCCGTGTTGGCGGTGAAATCGAAGAGTACGATCTTGGGACGCTTCTCGATGATCTTTGTATAGTCGGCGATGGCTTTCGAAAAGTCGCCCAGCTCGATGCAGGCATCGGCCCTGAGATAAGCAAAGGTACAGAGGTCCGGCGCCATGGTCAGGACCCGATCGAAGTCGCTGAGCGCTTCTTTGTTTTTGCCAGCATTGAGACGGATCAAGCCCCTGACCATGTAAGCCTGGATCAGGTTGGGATTGGTCTTCACGATGCGACTGGCGATCTCATCGGCCTTCTTGAGATTACTTGCTTCTCGGAGATCGAGAGCTTGCTTGAGAGCATCGCAGGCCCGGGCCAGGGGCTCGTCGGCAGCGGCTTTCCGCCGGGCGCCGAGAAGCTCATGAGCACGGGCTCTGTTCTTATAGTCGGTAAGCGGAACGACATTGACGGGATCGGAGCCGACTTTGCGGATGGCCAGATCCAGATCGCTTATCCCCTCTCTGTATCTTCGCTGGATCAAATAGAGATAAGACCGGCGGCGGTAGGCGATGGCATTTTCAGGCACCAGCTTGATGGCGGCATTCAGGTCGTCCATGGCCGCCTTGTAGTGCTTGAGCTCGGTATAGACCCGCGCCCTTTCGCAAAGATAATCGGCATCGGGTCTGCCTGTTCTCACGAGCTTGTCGATAACCTTGAGAGCAAGCTCCCATTGCCCCACGTCGGCAGCAAGTATGAACTTCTCATAAGAGGTCTTGCTGGCGCTGGCAGGGGACTCGGGAATCCCTGCCTGCCACAGCGCAAGTAGAAGGAGGACAGTGAATATGCCTCTGGTAATCAGCCGGCCGTTCCGGAGAGTACCGAGACTTTGCTGAAAGCATGATCCAGGTCGGCAATCAGGTCCTCGATATCCTCGATACCCACCGACAGCCTCACCAGCCCATCCACCACGCCACGCTTGTCGCGGTCTTCCTTGGGGATGGCTCCGTGGGTCATGCTCACCGGGTGGCAGGCCAGGGACTCGACACCGCCGAGGCTCTCGGCAAGAGCAAAAAGCTTCACCGCTCCCATGAACTTCCTGGTGTTCTCGATTCCACCTTTGACCACGAATGAGACCATACCGCCGAAACCACGCATCTGCTTGCAGGCGAGCTCGTGGTGGGGATGGTGGGCGAGACCCGGATAGATTACTTTCTCTACCGCAGCCTGACCTTCGAGATAGCGGGCGATCTCGACCGCATTGCGCTCATGAGCCTGCATGCGCACGGCGAGGGTCTTCACTCCTCTGAGAACAAGCCAGCAATCCATGGGACCCGGTACGCCGCCGACAGCGTTTTGATGGTACTTGAGAGTCTCGTGCAGCTCCTCGTTGCTGGTAATCACGGCACCACCCACGACATCGCTGTGACCACCCAGATATTTGGTGCTGCTGTGCACGACTATATCGGCACCGAGCTTCAGTGGATTCTGGAGATAAGGGCTGGCGAAAGTGTTGTCCACCACTGTGATGAGATTCTTCGACCGGGCCAGATCCGCAATCACTTTGATATCCACGAGATTCAAGAGCGGGTTGGTGGGAGTCTCCAGCCAGACCATCTTCGTGTTCTTCTTGATGGCTGCCTCCACGTTCTTGAGACTGGTGGCATCCACGAAAGAGAAGGTCAGCCCGTAGCGAGTGAGAACCCGCTCGAAAAGCCGGTAGGTTCCGCCATAGACGTCCTCGCCCACGACCACGTGATCGCCGGACTCCAGGAGATTCATGACGTTCTGCTCGGCGGCCAGACCGGAAGCGAAGCAGAGACCGAATCGTCCATCCTCCAGGGAAGCCAGGCATTGCTCGAGAGCAGTGCGAGTCGGGTTGCCGGTGCGCGAATACTCGTAGCCTTTATGCTTGCCCAGCTCTTCCTGTACATAGGTAGAGGTCTGGTAGATCGGCGTGATTATTGCACCGGTAGTGGGATCCGGGTCCTGGCCCACATGGATGGCTCTGGTCGAGAACTTCATCTTTATACTCCTGCTTTCGATTTGCCGGTTGCCTTCGAGTCTTCGCGACTTTCCTTGAGAGTCTCCCGGAGATGCCACATGATATCGAAACGTGTGAGCACGCCGGTGGCCTTGCCCTCTTCGGTGGTCACCACCATGGCATTGCCGAGACGGAAGAGCTTGTAGAGGTTGTCGATCTCCTCATTGATGTCGATATGGGGGAAAGGTCTGCCCATCACCTGGCTCACTCTCACCAGGGTGGGATCCTTGCGCTCATAGACCACCTGCATGGCTACGACATCGTTGACATGACCGACGCTCTGACCTTCATTGTTGACCACCGGGAGTTGATCGATCTGGTGGCGCTCCATGAGCTCGATGGCTCGCCTGACCGGATCGTCCGGGGAGACGGTAATCATGGAGGGGAATTGACCACGGGCGCTCTTGCGCTCGATCAGATCGCGCACATAATAGCTGTGATCCGGAGCAGGCAGGAAGCCGTGCTCTCGCATCCAGGAGTCGGAGTAGAGCTTGCTCAGATAACCGCGTCCACCGTCGGGCATGAGGATGACCACCACGTCTTCCTCGGTGAGATCTCTGGCGACGCGCAGGGCGGCTGCCGTGGCGGTGCCGCAGGAGCCTCCCACCAGGAGCCCTTCTTCCCGGGCGAGCCGGCGAGCTGTCTGGAAGGACTCCTTGTCGCTCACTCGTACCATTTCGTCGACGATCTTCATGTCCACATTGGGAGGAATGAAGTCCTCGCCGATTCCCTCGACTTGATAGGTCCTGGCCATATCGCCGGAATAGATGCTGCCTTCGGGATCAGCGCCGATGATCTTGATCTTCGGATTCTTCTCTTTGAGGAACTTGGCGGTGCCGGATATGGTGCCGCCGGTACCGAGACCGGCCACGAAGCAGGTGACCCTGCCCTCGGTCTGCTCCCAGATCTCGGGTCCGGTGGAAAGACTGTGGGAGAGGGGATTGTTCGGATTGGCGAATTGATTGGGCTGGAAAGATCCGGGAGTCTCCATGGTGAGCTTGTTGGCCACTGAATAATAGCTCTCGTGCGAGCTCGCCGAGACAGCGGTGGGAACCACCACTACTTCGGCTCCGTATGCCTTGAGAAGGTTTATCTTCTCCTGGGCGACTTTGTCCGGAACGATGAGAATGCATTTATAGCCTTTCACCGCCGCGATCTGAGCAAGACCGGTGCCTGTATTGCCGGATGTCGGCTCGATGATCGTGCCCCCGGGCTTGAGCAGCCCCGCTTTCTCGGCCTCCTCGATCATCTTGAGGGCAGGCCGGTCCTTAACAGAACCGCCTGGATTGAAGACCTCCATCTTTGCAAGAATAAGAGGCTTGAGTCCGGCACTGAGCTTGTTCAGTTTGACAAGCGGGGTCGATCCGACTGTTTCAAGAATATTCTCGTAGTACTTCACGAGGAAGCTACCTCCCGTACAATACTTAACTCACGGCGGGATCCATTATACGGTGACGGCGATGACAGCAGACAAATACTTATATAAACCGGAGGATTTGTCCTCATGGGAACCGAAGAAGACCCTGGGAGAGCCGGGCAGCTATCCCTTCACCAGGGGCGTATACCCAGGCATGTACAGGTCCCGGGTATGGACCATGCGCCAGTACGCAGGCTTCGGCAATGCCGTGGAGACGAACAAGAGATTTAGATATCTCTTAGATAACGGTCAGACCGGGCTGTCAACAGCCTTCGATCTGCCTACCCAGATGGGTCTCGATAGCGATGATCCCATGGCGGCAGGCGAGGTGGGACGCACCGGAGTGGCTATAGACACCCTGGCAGACATGGAGACTCTTTTCGACCAGATCGATCTGAGCAAGGTCTCCACTTCCATGACCATCAACGCCACCAGCGCCATTCTTCTTGCCATGTACCGGGCAGTGGGAAAAAAACAGGGTGTCTCCGCAGACGCGCTTTCAGGCACCATCCAGAACGACATCCTCAAAGAGTACGAAGCTCGCAACACTTATATCTTTCCGCCCAAGGGCTCGATGCGGCTGATCACGGATATCTTCGAGTTCTGCTCGAAAGACATGAGCAAGTTCAATACGATCTCGATCAGCGGCTATCACATAAGGGAGGCGGGAGCCACCGCTACCCAGGAGCTGGCATTCACTTTCGCCAACGGCATCGAGTATGTGAAAGCGGCGCTCTCGCGCGGGCTTTCCGTGGACGAATTCGCCCCCAGGCTGAGCTTCTTCTTCGTAGCCCAGATGAATTTCTTCGAGGAGATCGCCAAATTCAGGGCGGCCAGGCGAATCTGGGCAAAGATCATGAAAGAGCGATTCGACGCCCGGGATGAGCGCTCCCTGATGTTGCGCTTTCACACTCAGACCGCCGGAAGCAGCCTCACTCTGCAACAGCCCGACAACAATGTCGTGCGCACCGCCATCGAAGCCATGGCTGCGGTCCTGGGAGGCACCCAGTCCCTGCACACCAACTCCAAGGACGAGGCCCTCTCTCTACCCAGCGAAGCAGCCGCCCTCACCGCTCTGCGCACTCAGCAGATCATCGCCTATGAAACCGGCGTCACCAATGTAGTCGATCCAATGGGCGGCTCCTACTATGTGGAGAGCCTCACCGACACGATTGAAAAAGACGTCTATGACTATCTCGAGAGAATCGAGGCCATGGGCGGTGCTATCCATGCCGTAGAAAGCGGTTTCATCCAGAAAGAGATCCAGAACTCCGCTTACGAGTATCACCAGGACGTCGAGAGCAAAGCCAGGATTGTAGTTGGAATCAATGAGTTCATCGACGAAGCCGAGGAGCAGATCAACCTCCTGAGAGTGGACCCCTCCCTGGAGGAAGATCAGAAAGCCAGTCTCAAAGCCGTGAAAGAGAAGCGCGATCAGAGCAAGGTCGATGAATCGTTGAAGCGGCTTCTCGAGGCCGCATCGGCAGACGAGAATCTCATGCCTCTCATCTGCGAAGCTGTGGAGTCCTATGCCACCGTGGGCGAGATAAGCAAGACCCTCAAGCAAGCCTTCGGAAAATTCAGACCCATCGTGACGGTTTAGAAGATATGAGCGACCGCGAAATTACAGTATCCATAGTGATCGTCAACTGGAAGACTCCGGACCTGCTGGCTGCCTGTCTCGAGTCCATCGCCAGGGAAGACCAGAACCATGAGAGCTTCGAGCTTCTCGTGGTCGACAACGACTCCCGGGACGGCTCGGTGGAGATGCTCAGGGAGCGGTTCCCCCATGTGGACGTCACTGCCAATACCGAGAACACGGGGTTCTCCCGGGGATGCAATCAAGCGATCCCGAAAGCCAGAGGCAGATATGTCCTCCTGCTCAACCCCGACACCGTGATCACCACTAATGCCATTACCAACCTGGCGAGCTTCCTGGATCAGAATCCGGACTGCGCCGCCGTCGGTCCCAAAGTCCTCAATACGGACGGGACCCTGCAGCTCGCCTGCCGGCGCTCATTCCCCTCCCTGGAAGCGAGCCTTTTCCGCCTCACCTATCTGAGCCGGCTCTTTCCCAATCACCCATATATCGCCCGCTACAACCTCACCCACGCCGACCCGGACAAGGTCCTGGCCGTGGATGCCCTCTCGGGCTCGTGCATGATGGTGAGGGCCTCGGTCATCGAAACAATCGGTCTTCTCGATGAAGACATATTCATGTTCGGAGAAGACATCGACTGGTGCTGGCGCATGAAAGAGGCCGGGCACACGGTCTATTACACTCCTGACAGCGTCGTCTATCACGTCCATGGCGCTGCCAGCCGCAAACGCCCTGTGGGCACTACAATCAACCTCCATAAGGGGATGGAGGTTTTCTATAAGAAACACTTGGCAAAAAAATACTGGGCCCCATTCAACCACCTGGTGTATGCTGCAATCTGGAGCCGCGCAGGCGTTTTTATTCTTGTGAACCTCGCCCGCGGTATTTTCGGTCCGCGCAAATCAGGGCTGGAGGCTCGCAACGTTGAATCGAACCCGGCCAGAGGCTGAAACGCTCACAAAACCCATGGCATCCACCCAAAACAATCGAGTTCTTGTCACCGGAGCTTCCGGGATGATTGGTCGACAGATTTGCGCGGCGGTGCAGGCCACGGGCCATGGCGTGGTCAGAGCCCAGGTCCGGGACCGCACAGAGGCCCGGGAGAAAGTAGCCGGCGTATTCGACTTCGCCCTGGCCGAGCTCACCCAGTCCGATTTCACCATGATGCTCGAGCAGGACCACCGGGAGCTCACCAAGGGCTGCCACACCGTCATCCACACCGCCGGTCTGGTGCACAACCCCAACGCGCCCTACCAAGAATACGAAGTTGTCAACGTCAGAGCCACCCAGCAGCTTGCCGAAGCCTGCGTGGCCAATCAGGTCAAGACTCTGATCTTTTTCAGCTCCTCGGCAGTCTATGGCGAGGGGCCGTTCTCGAATATCGACGAAAGCGCCCCGCTCAGGGCAAAGAGCCCTTACGCTGTCTCCAAGGCAACCTCCGAGACCTTTCTGCAGGGTCTCCAGGGCAGTATTCCCCGTATAATAATCCTCCGTCCCAGCCTGGTCTTCGGTGAAGGAGACCGGGGCAATCTCCTGAAGATGATCCGCGAGATCAAGAGCCAGCGCTACAAGCATATAGGCAAGGGAGAGACAGGCAAGTCCGTGATCTATGTGAAAGACCTTGCCCGGGCCCTCCTTCTCTGTCTGGACAAAGTGCCCGAGGGCTATCATGTCTTCAATGTCGCCAACCCCACTCCGGTAACTGTCCACGATCTCGCCGAAGAGATAGCCAAAGCCCTGGAGCTCGATAAGAAGATCCAGACAGTCCCCGCCGGTCTGCTCAAGTTCGGCGTGAAAGCAGCCGAGCTTTTCGGCAAGTCCCCGGTCTCGAGCGAGCAGGTCGAGAAGCTCACCACCGAGACCACCTGCTCGGTCGAAAAGCTCACCCAGGCCACCGGTTTCCGCCCGCGCACAGCCCTCAACCGGGCAATCAAATCCGAGATCACCTGGGCACAGAAAAACGAATTGCTCTGAGCGCCCGTCCTAATTTGATCCGGCGAGCCGTCGAAGGGTCAAATCGTTAGTCGAAGCAAATTTAATCTGCATCCTGACATAATATACTTGGGAATCGGACCGGAGCCGAAAACGATGCTGAAGAAAAAACTCTTTCTATCCTGCTCTCTGATGCTGCTTGCTGCCTGTCTCTCAGGCGGCACACCCTGCCTGGCGCAGGAAGGCGACGCCAAACGCGAGAAGCAGATGCAGGATGCCCAGGACCAGGTGATGAAAGCCGTGAAACGTCCGATCAAGGACAAATGGGCTGTGGTTATCGGTGTCGATCGTTTTGTCGACCCGCGTATCCCTCATCTTCGCTATGCGTCCAAAGACGCCCAGGACTTCGCGAAGTTCCTGGTGGAAAAGGCGAATTTCGCCCCGGATCATGTCCTGCTTCTTCTCAATGAAGACGCCACCCAGCGCAATATTCGCTCTGCCATTGGCGATCTATGGCTGCCTCGCCGGGTCCTCGACGACGACCTGGTGGTGCTTTACGCCTCCACCCATGGCAGCCCCAAAGAGCTGGATGTGGGCGGCGACAACTTCCTGATTGCGCATGACACCAAGCAGGACGAGCTCTGGACCACCGGTATTCAGCTCAAGGATCTGGCACCGGTAGTGGAGCAGCGTACCCACTGCGATCGAGTAGTGCTGATTCTGGACGCCTGCAACAGCGGCGCTGCCGAAGCCGGCGGCAAGGGTCTCTATCGTGCCACCAATTTCGATCTCGAGGCAGTCGCCGGAAAAGGTAAAATCGTAATCAGCTCATCCGATTCGAATCAGCGCTCCTGGGAATCCAAGCGCTATGAGAACGGTGTCTTCACCCATTCTCTCATCGAAGTCCTGGAGAAATCGAAAGACGGCCAGAGCAGCGGCATCGAGGCAGCCTTCGATACACTGAAAGACAAAGTCCAGTCGGAGGTCCGCTTCGACCGAAAAGCTTTCCAGACTCCGGTGATGCACAGCAAATGGCAGGGCGACCCCCTGGTACTCACCGCCAAGCCGGTCGCCCCGAGAGACGTTGACGCCGATGACGACAATCCTTACACATTCAGCAATGTCATCAAACGTGGTGGCAAGCCCCTGGCCCTGGCCGAGACAAAGGCAACCCCGGTAACACCGCCGGTCGCCACACCCACGCCTCCCGTCGTGCAGACCACACCGCAGGTAGTGTCTACTCCGCCGGTTCAACCTGCACCTGTCCAGACGGTCCCGGTCCAGACTCAAACGCCCCCAGTGCAAACTGGTGCCGGTCAGCAGGCGCAGATCCTGGGGACCTCGACCACCTCCACCGTCACCGCCCCGGTTCATATCCCTACCAAGCCCGCCGGCAAAGAAGTGGATTACTGGGAAAAGTTCAAGATGAAGATGCACTAGGCTCGGATGCCACAATCGCTGCCACACCGAGACCGCCGGCAGCACAGATGGAGATCAGGGTCCGGCCCCGCTTGCCGGTTTCGGCGAGCTGCCTGGCCGCCCCGGCGAGAATGCGGGCTCCGGTAGCGGCAAAAGGATGCCCCAGACCTACCGAGCCGCCGTTGACATTGAGCCTGGTCCGATCGATGGACCCCAGGGGAGCCGCCAGACCGAGACGGTCGCGGCAGTAGCTCTCGTCTTCCCAGGCTTCGAGAGTGCAGAGGACCTGGGCGGCAAAAGCCTCGTGAATCTCGTAGAAATCGAAATCCTGCAAAGTCAGACTGTTGCGGGCGAGCAAACGAGCCACGGCGTGAGCTGGCGCCAGGAGAAGACCTTCGGCGTCCTCGAGATAAAAATTGACCGCTGCCGATTCAGCGTCTATGAGCCAGGCCAGGGGTTCGAGCCCATTTTCTAGAGCCCAGCCGGCACTGCCGAGCAGAGCCGCGGCAGCGCCGTCGGTCAGGGGAGTGGAATTGCCCGCAGTGAGAGTGCCTTCCTGCCGGTCGAATGCCGGAGCCAGACCGGCGAGCCGCTCCAGGGAAGTGTCTTCTCTCAGGATCGAATCTCGCTCGAGACCCAGGTAGGGAGTGACCAGGTCCTGATAAAAGCCTCTCCGGTATGCGGCAAGACCGTTGCGATGGCTGAGCAGAGCCAGCTCGTCCTGCTCCTGACGGCCCACCCCCCATTGCTTCGCCATCATCTCGCAATGTCTGCCCATCGATAGACCGGTACGCGGCTCGTCGACGCTTCCGGCTTCCGGTCTGAGCATCGCCGGTCGAAGCGAGGTCCAGACCGAGAAGCGGTCAGCCGGAGTGCGGGCCATGGCCGAGCGCACAAGCACATCGCGCAGGCCGGATGAGACCTCCACTGGCACCAGGGAGGCCGAATCGACACCGCAGGCTATACCGGAATCGATCTGCCCGAGGGCGATCTTGTTGGCCACCAGCACCGCCGCCGTCATCGACGTGGCGCATGCCTGCTGCAGATCGAACGCCGGGGTGGCAGGGTCGAGACCGCTATCAAGAAGGCTCTCCCTGGTCAGATTGTAACTGCGAGCGGACTTGAGCACGGCGCCGCCGGCCACTTCGCCGAGACGCTGGCCCGCAAGCCCGAAACGAGAGGCGATCCGTTTCAAGACGAAGGTGAGCATCTCCTGGCAGGAAGCCTGCCGGTAAGACGAGAAAGAGCGGGCGAAAGGTATCCGCTCGCCGCCGAGAATTGCTACAGGCTCGACTTTTCGACTGGCTTTCCGGGGCAATGGTGAATTTACCATTTACTGAAGAACGGTTTGAAGTCTAACATACCAATAGTCTCGTATATAAACGTCCATGGCATTCGATCAATCCTGCAGAGCTCCGGCTTCCGAATTCGAAATCCCTACCGTCAAACGCGGTCAGGCTGTGGCTGCCTGCGACCGAACCGACTATTCCGGGGTCAAGGACCTGGCGCCTGGTGTCAGCACTTCCGGGGCCATGTGGCTGGAAGCCCAGAATCTGCTCGCCAGTCGACAGGCTGGAGCGACGCAACCCCTGTCGCCGGTCCAGGTCGAGAGGATCACAGCCGAGACCAGACACCAGGCGATGCAAGCCTATGATCTCAGGCAATACCAGATCGCCTCGCCCGGAGTCTTCCGGATCGACCAGAAAAAAGACAGCTCCACCAATGTGGAGCTGGGCAGTGGTTTTACGGTTGGTCCGGAGGGATCCTCCTGCCGGATTGTCACGGACCATCATGTGGTGGCCAGCGATCAGGGAAGCATCGTCCCCGACCTGGTCATCCAGGGAAAGGACGGCAGCCGGTTCGACGCTACCGTGACCCGCCTTTCGGCAAGCAGAGACCTGGCTCTTCTGAAAGTCCCCCTTTCAGCCATGCCCTCCTGCCCCGCTCTTCCGCTGGCCAGAAACACCTCCGCCCTCAGGATCGGGGCAGATAGAGCCACGGCGGTCGGTCATCCGAGAGGCTCGGTGCATCAATTCATCAGCGGCGGTCAGGTGGAAAAGAAAGGCAGGGTCTGGAAAAACCTGGACGGCAATCCGGAGCGAAAACCCTGGGACAACAACCCCACCGTGGAAGTGAGCTCCCAGGCCATTGGCGGATTTTCCGGAGCACCAGCAATGGTTAACGGTGAAGTCGGCGGAGTGGTCCAGGCTCAGATCGGCATGAACTCTCTGGTCTTCACCCCGGTGGAGAACGTGCGGAGCTTCCTCTCGATGCCGGACAACGTCACTCCGGCAGCTGCCCGACCTCCGTCCAGCAATCGCATAGTGGCTGGTCCCCTCGATTGCCAGTACGACAGCGCTCGCAAAGAGATCGATGCACGCATCGCTCGCCGCGAGCTCAAGAGCGCCGAATTCTCCGGCACCACCAGCGATATCAAGCGCCACTATTCATTCACCGACGGCACGAGCTTCACTCTCTATGACGGCAGCAAACGCTGCCAGGAGTTCCGCGGCTTCAGAGCCCCCGGCGCCTGACTGGCGCCTGAAGATGTCAACGAGTAATCAAGCGGCAATCCGGTCTCGCCCTCATGAAAGCCGCGGTGCCTCTCACCGAGGCCGGTGGGCTGATTATCTCGAGAACCTTCAGATCCCGCATAGCCGACAGGATCTCATAGCCTTCTTCGGTTAATTCAGGACGATACAGGACTAGCCGGCGCAAAGGCATGACGGAGAGCCTTTTCAGTCCTGCATCTCCAATGGGAAACTCCAGATGCAGGTTGGTGACCTTCATACCGGATATGATACCAATAGAAGAATCGGTCAATCCCACGCGCTGGAGCATGAGGGTATGCAAACTTCTCAATCCGGAGATATCTCTCAGGTCCTCATTGCTCAACGAGATGTCGCTTATACTCAGCAGTCTCAAGGCGCGATTTCTTTCGAGAGCCCCGAATGACGGTTCGTCCTTGATGACGCAGTTACGGAGAATAAGAGAACCCATCGACCTCGCTCCTGCGACTACCGGCAGAGCTCCTTCAGGAAGACTGCAATTCGATAGCTCCAACCCCTCGAGGGAAGGATTCTCGACAAGAACTTCCAGAGAGCCTGTCTCGAATGGTTGGAAGGAAAGACGAAGAAATTTGACCTTTATGCGAGAAAGATAGCCGATCCCCTCCTCCGAAAGCATCGAGTCCCGGATCGTCAGAACATCAACGGGAACATTCTGGAGATATCGCAGCCCTCCACCCAGAATGCCACGGAAGGAGAGAATCTCCAGACGTCCGATCTTCTTGTGCCTGGCGGCGATGGCTTTCAAATCCGAATCGCTGCCCTCCAGAATGGTGATCACATCTACGCCGAGAGCGTTCTCATGCTCCACTATCCTGGTCTTGGCGATAGCGACGAGGGCGCTTCGTGCAGCAAACTCCGGAACTCCGGAATGAGAAGCCGATCGTGGCGGAGCGGAGCTGCTCTCCGTAAGTACTCGGCTCACCACGATGAAAGCCGCTCCGGCGACCACCAGGGCAGTGAGCATGAAAATTAAGACTTCTTTGCGCAGCTTCCCGGGCGACAAGCCCCGGAGCGCCTCAGCCGGCGAAGAGCGCTCGGAGGAGACATCTTCCAGGCTCTCCTCCAGATTCTCCTCCAGCCGGCAGGCGAGAACCGCGGCGCTCTGCGGTCTCTGCTCCGGATCCTTGGCCAGACAGGAACGCACTATATCAGCCAGGGATATCGGAATCGCCGGCTCGGTCCAAGAGGCAGGAACGAGCTCAGGCAGAGGCTCAGTCTTGCCAGCCCGAAATCGATCAGGCGCACCTCCAGAATGAAAATGAGCAAATTGGATGGCTTCAGATCCCGGTGAAAGATTCCGCTCTCATGAGCGCCGGCGAGAGCTCTAGAGACCTGAGCGAAGAACAAGACGATACTCTCGATGGTCAGGGGCTCGCCATCGTCGATGATGGTCCGCAGAGTAGATCCTGGAAAGAATTCGAGGGCCATATAAGGCACACCGCCCTCAGTGGCACCGAAATCGAGAATCTTGATGATCCCGGGATGATTGAGGGAGCTCGTCACCCGGGCCTCTTCCCGGAGGAGACCAGCTGCTCGGCGGTGAGCACCGCGAGCACCTTGACGGCTACCTTCTTGCCGAGCCGCCTGTCCCGGCAGAGATAGACAGTGCCGCTGCTGCCCCTGCCGATCTCGCCCAGGACACGATAGCGTTCAGCAGGAAAGAACTCCGGGTCGATGTCGAGCTCCGGCTCTTCCCAGAGCTCGCCTCCGATAACCGAAGGGGTCTCCGGCCCCTCAACCTGCCGCTCATCGAGAATCGGCTCAGGCCGGCGGCAGCCGCAGAGATCCGAGCGAAAAACATACTGGGTGATGGAGCCCGGACGTCGACCCGCTTGCGGCATCCGGCGCAAATGCGCAGGGACTCGCATTGCAAACCCAGCTGGTCGCAAGCGCACACCGAAACCCACTGCGTGATAGAGCCGCTCGCCGAGCCAGACCTCGCACGGTGACAGCGATTGCAATATCTCTCTGGCATGGTGGGCATCTCTGCTACCTCACCCAGGTGGGTGATCTATTCTGGACTTCCCTGAATCAGTGACAATGCCGGACCAGGTATATTCATCAAATCGGGATGATTCCCGGAAAGTTCTACCTGCACTATGATCGGGCGATAGCCACCAGACCAAGTTCTGAACTAGAATAGTCCTACGCTAGAACTTATACCAACTTACGATGAGAGAAAGAGAAAAGTCGAAAGAGGACAGGCAGGACCTAGACTATCAGATTACCATGCTACTCAACCGGGAGGATATCAGCGAAGGCGATCTCCCCATTCTCGGGCGGGTGCGGCGCAAGATCTTGCTGGTCGGGGCTAGAGGAGGCAGCTTCGCCAGGCTGGCGGAGATGCTCGCCGACTCCTTCGAAGTCGATTTCAGCATCCAGCGTGCCCATTCTATCCAGGAGGCTCTCAACGCTCTTTCCAGACAGAAATTCTGCCTGGTGGCAATGGATTCGTCTCTTCCGGACGCCTCGGTACTTGAAGCTGTGCGAGCTCTCCGGGACTATCTCGACGTCCCCCTGGTGATCATTGCCGAAAGGGAAGAGCGGGATCTGGCTCTGAAAGCCTTGAATCTCGGAGTGGAAGATTACATTGTCGCCGGCGCGCTCACCAGCAACGATGTAGAGATGATCGGAAGAGCTCTGCTTTTCTCCATCGAGCGCCGGCGCGCCGATCGCCTGGAAAGAGCCTCCCTAAAACTGGAGAAGCTGGCGATCAGGGACCTGCTCGAGCATGCCCCGATAATGACCGCCCGGGTAGACGATCGCTTCCGCATCAGGGATTGCAACGCGAGTTTCGCAGAATCGGCCGGCATGAGCCTGACGGATATCAAAGGGCTTTCGGTCCTGGATGTCATACCGGACTTGCAGGAGATCGAGAAGTTCAGCGCGGTTCTATCCCGGGGATCCACCTTTGCCGAGCGCCTGCCCGTCCGCAGCCTGAACCAGAGGCAGAATCTGGATCTGACCTGGGACATCTACTGCTGGCCGGTCAAACGCTCCATGAGCGAGAAGAAAGAGGCTCTGATCATCGCCGTGGATGTCTCGAAAGAAACACGTCTCGAATCCGAGCGGGATGAATTCGTCGCCTCACTGGCCCACGAGGTCCGCAATCCTCTCTACGGCCAGCTCCAGGTGCTGGAGGCTCTGATCAATAAAGGTCCCGGCGATCAGGAGCGAAGCCCCTTGGAGCACCTGCGTGATAGCGCCAGGGATCTGCTCGGTCTTCTGGACGATCTGCTCGAAACTTACGCCCTGGGCTCCCATCAAGAGAATCGCGAGCTGGTCGATATCGAGATGCTTCTCGAGGAGCAGCTCGAGGCAATCAAATTCCTGGGCTCCCTATTGGGCAAGGATGTGGAAATCAGGAAGGAGTGCGAGCTTCAACCGATTGCTGTCAATCGGATCAAGCTCCAGAGAGTTCTGGCTAACCTGCTTCATAATGCCCTGAAATTCTCAGACCCTGAGACCCGGATCGTCATAACCCTTGGCGTGGAGGACATCCATCTACTTTGCTCCATCAGCAATCAAGCCAAGAGCATCCATTCCTCCAGCCTGGAGTCCATGTTCATTCGCTTTTCGGGCAGCTCCGGTCAACCGCACTCCTCCGGTTTCGGGCTCTACCTGACCCGCAAGATCCTCAGCTCCATGGGTGGAAGTGTCGAAGCCAGGTGCCAGCGACAGGGCGAGATAACCTTCTCGGTTCGATTGCCTCTGGGAACAAACCAAGCTGGCTGACGTCTGAAATCTGGGCATATCAATAGCAAATGAATTACTGGCTCATTCTCTTACCAGTCTGGTTGATATTTTGCACGGCTTATTCAGGGGCGAGTGCGGCACAATGGTGCGAGTCCCCGCCTGGAGCCCCGGCAAAGATCGAGAGCGAGTCCGTTGGGTCCGGCGAATCCATAGCTGTAAAGCGCAGACACCGCAATCACCTGAACCTGGCCAGGATTCCGAGAAAGCAGGTACCGAGAAAGCAGACACCACCGAGCTACGGACGGAGCCAGGCCGCGGCTGCAGTTCCGCCGCTCGGCTCTCTGCCTGCCGGAGCTCTTGATAAACGAGCCTGGAGACAGCGGTGCTCCCCCGGTCCGGCTGCACCTCTCTGGCTACTTTTCGGTATTCTTTTACTCTGACATCCGATATTGTCGATCACCGGTCGATCACTCCTAGATTCGGATAAATACAATGAACGAAGAAACGAAACAGGCAAGCGAGGCCGGGTCCTCGATACTTTCGGACTTGCTTGCATCCATAGTAGTCTTCCTTGTGGCTCTGCCTCTCTGCATGGGTATCGCCATCGCCTGCGGCATGCCTGCCGGTTCCGGGATACTCACCGGAGTGATCGGCGGTCTGGTGGTCGGCTTTCTTGCCGGAGCCCCGTTACAAGTGAGCGGACCGGCAGCCGGTCTGGTGGTGGTCGTGGTCGAGATCGTGCAGCAGCACGGGATCGAGAGCCTGGGGATAATCATCCTCCTGGCCGGCGCCATGCAACTAGCCGCAGGTCAGTTCGGTCTCGGGCAATGGTTCCGGGCGGTGCCCCCTGCCGTGGTGCACGGAATGCTTTCAGGGATAGGTCTTCTCCTGCTTTCCAGCCAGTTTCACGTGATGCTGGACGACACCCCCCGTCGGACCGCCCTGGAGAACATCATCTCCATACCGGTGGCAATCTGGGAAGGGCTCGCCTCCACCCAGATCGAGCCACACCACCTGGCGGCGCTTATCGGAGCCAGCACCATCGCCATCATCATCGCCTGGGAAAGGCTCCCCTTCGGCAAATATATCCCCGGCGCCCTGGTGGCAATCGTTACGGTGACCCTGGTGGAAAGCATCCTCAAGCTCCCTGTCAAACATGTGGACATGCAGGGAAGCCTCCTGGATGTTATCCGTCTTCCCGGTCTCCAGTCCTTCTCTCATTTGACCTCATCGGATCTGCTTCTCGATGCGGTGGTGGTGGCATTCATCGCCAGTTGCGAGACCATGCTCACCTGCACCGCAATTGATCGCCTGGCTGTCGGTCACCGCACTCGCTATGACCAGGAGCTCAAAGCCCAGGGAACCGGCAACATGATCTGCGGGCTTCTGGGCATCCTGCCCATGACCGGCGTGATCGTCCGCTCCGGAGTGAATGTCCGGGCCGGCGCCAAGACACGGCTGTCAGCAATCCTCCATGGTTGCTGGCTGGTCCTCTTCGTCGTCTTTCTGCCTTCGATAGTCGAGCTGATTCCGGTCTCCAGCCTGGCGGCTCTCCTGGTGCTCACAGGCTACAAGCTCCTGCATTCCACCGAGGCCAAGGAGCTGAAGAATTACGGGCGATCTCAGGTAGTGATCTGGGGAATCACGGTTGCCTCCATAGTGCTCATCGATTTGCTGACCGGGGTGCTTATCGGCGTTATTCTATCCATCGCCAAACTGCTCTACGACTTTTCCCACCTGGATATCAGGGTGGAGCGCGAACCTGCCGGTGAAAGGACGAGCATGTACCTGAGCGGCGCCGCCACTTTCCTGAGCCTCCCGCGCCTGGCCCAGACCATCGAGGATGTCGGGCACGCCACCGAGCTGCACGTCCATCTGGAGGAGCTGGACTATATCGACCATGCCTGCCTGGAGCTGATCATGAGCTGGGACAAGCAGCACCGGGCTCAAGGGGGCTCCCTGGTCATCGACTGGGGTACCCTGGGAGCGATGTTCCGGGAGCGAAGACGATATGTCCGGGAGAAGTCGAAAAAAGCTTGATTCAGTCCCGGGACCTCGCCACCAGCTCGGAAACGGCCTTGTTTTCGGGCTCGAGTGCCAGAGAAGCGCGTAGCGCTGCCAGGCCATTCACCTTATCGTCGAGGTCGAGATAGAGCCTGCCTGTTTCCCAGAGAGAGAGACTGTCGCTGGGCCGGCACTGCCTGGCTGACTCGAGATTGCTCAAAGCGGTCATCCGGTCGCCGGAGGCCAGGTTGACCCGGGCCGCCTCGATATAGACCCAGGGATTCCAGGGCATCACCCGGGAGACCCGCTGGATCAGCCGGCGAGCAACATCGTACTCACCCAGGGCGGTTCGAACCCTGGCCATGAGAAGCAGGGTATCGACATTCTGGCTGCGCCGGAAAGCCATTCGTGAAAGCATGTCGGCCTTGCTCAATTGTCCGAGGGCAAGACATGTCCGGGCGCCTACTATAAGCCTGTAGGTGAGGTTTTCGCCCTCGGTGAGCCTGTCCCGGGAAAGGGTCAGGGGAGCCAGAAGCCGGGCGGCCTCCTGAGGACGGTCTTGAAGAAGGCGAGCGTCGGCAAGCAGACAGCTTGCCATATAGCCGTCCCTGGACTTCGGACCCGGAGAGCGGGAGAGCACCAGTCTGGCGTCCCGCACGGCCTGGCGGATATGCCCGCTTCTCAGATCGAGGTCGGCCTGATTGAGAAGAGCCGCATTGTTGAAAGGATCCAGATGAAGGGCCTTTTCCAGAAGCTCCCGGGCCCGATCGAATTGTCTCTGCTGAACACAGAGATAAGCCAGGGAGACTTTAGCTTCCACATAGTCGGGCTTCCAACGCAGGGCCGTTTCCCAGTGCTCCCGGGCCTGGGCGAAATCGCCGACGGAGAATTCTGCCCCGGCAAGACCGTGCCAGGCCGGCGCGAAATTCGGATCCACAGCCAGGGCATGCTGGAATGAGGCGCCGGCACCCACGAAGTCGTGACTCCTGAACTGCCGCAAGCCCTGGTTGTAAGAATAAAGGACCACAGTCTTGCGAACGAGGAAAGAGGTCACCCCGAGACCGATGAGCACCGAGACCAGGAGTCTCTGCCAGTAGATTGTCTTGAGCGTCACCTCGAGACTGCGGGGGTCCCGGGGCTCCGCCAGGGCGCAAGATCTGCCCACCAGATCCGTGAGAGCCTCGAAGTCCTCCTGGGAGAAAAGATAGGACGGAACATAATGGGGCCGCAGAATCGAGCGCAAAGCCCTGGGACCGTGCTTCAAGGCTGTGAAGATAGTGAAGCGCCGCACCGTCTTGTTGTACGAGAAGATCCGGGTGAAGGCCAGCTCCGGCTCCACCGAGAGCGCTACTATCGACTCGAAGGGGATGAGCCTGCCCAGACGCCAGAGCCGTACACCCCGGTCGCTCACCCTCACCCCGCCGGCAAGAAACCGGACGACATGGAGAAAGATACTGAAGAAAACGAACCAGAGCACCAGGGCGGCAATCCAGCAAGAGACGATTCTCAGCACCCAGGCCGTGATTGTCGTGGCGCCCGGGATGAGCGCCACCGCATCCGGTATCGCCAGCACGGTGGCGATTACCACCGCGCTTCTCAGGGCAAAAAAGACCAGAGCCTGGTGGTCGTATCTGAACTCTTTCTCAGAATTTTCCAAGGGGGGACTGAAATCTCGACTGCTGACAACAAACCTCTTCCCCTTACATTAAACACCTGGTAGATTTAATGTTCCAGCTGCAATGTAATCGCCGGTGCATGACCGATAAGCCTCTTTAGTCCGGGAATTTTTTGGGAAAAACTAGACAGAAGGGTTTCAAACAACGGATCATGACTGTTGAAAATGCACTGGATGTTGCAAATGCCTTCACCATTTCACCGAGCTCTTCGGTGGTGAAACCGTTTTCAGATACCATATATGAATCGCGAATAATTGAAAGCTAAGTCAAGAGACCGAATGGGGGTAAAAGCAAATCGTGGCAAGTGGAAATGAGGCTAATACGCTGAAAATTCTGATCATCGAGGACGATGTCAATATCGCCCGCCTGATCGAACTGGAGCTTGGCTACGAAGGTTACCAGGTATCCGTTGCCCACGAGGGCAATCAGGGGCTCGATCTCTTCAAGAAAGACCAGCCCGACCTCGTCCTTCTCGACGTCATGCTTCCCGGACTCGATGGAGTCGAGGTTTGCAAACGGCTCAGAGCCATGTCGAAAGTGCCCGTGATCATGCTGACCGCCAAGGACGGCGTCCAGGACCGAGTGGTCGGTCTCGACAGCGGCGCCGACGACTATCTCACCAAGCCCTTCGCCACCGAAGAGCTCCTGGCAAGAATCCGTGCCGTCATGCGGCGCAAGCCCCAGGAAGGCATCCTCACCTATGCCGACCTCTGGATGGACCAGCTCAACCGGGTGGTCAAACGCGGCGAAAGACAGCTCGATCTCAGAGCCAAAGAATTCGATCTCTTGCGTCTTTTCATGCAATACCCCGAGCAAGTGCTCTCCCGGGAGTTCATCTTCGACAAGGTCTGGGGTTACGACTTCATAGGCGAGTCGAACGTCATCGAGGTCTATATCCGTTACCTGCGCTCCAAGCTCGAAGACGGCAACCAGAAGCGTCTAATCCAGACCGTCAGGGGCGAAGGCTATGTCCTGCGCGAGGAAGATTCTTCCCGCTAACTTCCATCAATAGCTGCCGTCAGGTTTGATCCTGGCTGTCTGCTCGGCAATGAAAGGATCGCTGAGGTCCATTTCATAGCCATAGTTGTACAGGCGCTGGACCACATCGATGAACTCGTTGCCGGTAAGAGGCTCGGGCTTGAACGGATAGAGAATCAGGTCCATGGGCAGGGGCGCTTCACCTTCCTCCCAGCTCGGACTGAGATACTCATAATCGCGGATTTCGCGGAAGCCCAGATTATCGTAGAAGCTGCGGCGGCGCTGGCGGGTCCTGGCGGTCTCGGTGTCGAGACCCTGCTCCCGGGGCGACTCGATTTCAGCCAGCACCCCTAGATGATCCGGGTTCTCGGCTTTGAGCTGCTCCAGGACCCGGCCCAGATGAACGGTGCCGATGCCCCGACCGCGCATGTCGGCACGGGTGGCGGTATAGCTGTTCAAAAGAAAATCGCGGCTGTTGGGATTCTCTCTTGCTGGATAGGTCTCCAGGAGCGTGAAATGAACAAGCTCGTTGTCCTTGTTGCGGGTCTCGAAAAGCTTCACCTCGCCCCGATCGATAAGGGTCTGGAACTGCTCGGTGCCATAGGCCTCGCTATCTGGGAATGAATCGTTATAGAGCTTGATCCATTCGGCGTCCTTGCCGTCGGCAAGCTCCGCCACGCGCAGCTCCCGGATCTCGGCTTCGGTGAGTTTGGCGGGCTTCTCCGTTTGTTCTGTTCGCTCGGTTCTTTCTACTATTTGTCTGGCTTTCAAGCTATCGGCAAGCATATCCTTGCCGCCGAAAACACCGCCCACCATTGAGAAAGTGTACATTCTCCGGAGCCGTTCTCCGGAGTCGGCCAGACCGTGACCGGATAGAAGGGACTCCGAATCGGCGCTCACCAGGCCAGCAGGAAGACCGGCCAGAGCACCGGCAGCCACTTCGTTTTTGAGAATTCCGGAAGCCACCGCCGAAGTGCCTGTGAGCTCGGCGCCCAGGGTCTTGAGCCCGATGCTGGAAGCGCTCAGGGTGGCGAAAGTAGCACCGCTCACAGCAGCATTGCGAAGACGACCTGTCAGCGGGTCCTCACCGGCGAGGGTGGGGGTGAGAACACCTCCGTATATGGTGCCGGTCAGGGCGGTTGCCCGGACCGAAGCGAGGGAGGATGCCAGAGGGGCTCCGCCGTGGAGAGTTTTATGAAGAATGAGAAATGGGGCCACCATACCGGCGGCATAGCCGATCTGTTGAGCATGCCACCGCGCCGAGCCGAACTCCGCCGGCTCGGGCGGGGTCACAAATTGAACCGCAGGAAGAAAATCGGTGCCCGCCACATTGTCCACCATCTGAACGGCGCCATTGACCGGCGACTGGGCACCGGCATAGGCCATGGAGCGGAAAAGATCTCCTGTTACCGTGCTTTCGGCGTGGGCTGGTCTGGCCTGGTGGATATGGGCAGTGGCTGAATCACCGGCCGGGGACGGCGCCACCGGAGCCATATCGAGAAGCGGGTTGCTATTGGAATTGGACATGAGTCCATGTTAAGGAAGCAGGCTCGAATAGATAAGTGGGGATCTTCCCATCGCTATAGGGAAATTTCGTACAGAGAGCTCTCCAGCCGCCGGAGGGTCTTTCGGGCTCGGCTGCTTACATAAGGATTCTCGTCCTTCACCAGACCGATGAGAATCTCCCTGGGCAGGTGAGGATTCTCGGCAAGACCATAACGCACATCCGGGCTCTGATCGCTGGCCAGGTCGCTGAGCAGGCTGGAGGTGGCACGGGGATGATCCGCCACTGCAAGCCTTACATCGCTGTTCGAGTCGGCGGCAAGCCTGGCCAGGAGATCCGAGGGAGTGCGGGGATTCTGGGCCACCAGCCGGCGCACCAGGGGCAGCTCGTCCCCGGCCAGCCTGTCGAGAATCGAGACCGGCGTATAAGGATTTCCGGCCACCACTCGTCTCAACCTGGAATCATCTCTGCTCAATGCTTCTCCTTGTGCTAAACCCCGGCTATCCGGCAGCGCATGGGAATCGTCCCAATGACATCGCCAAAAAATTGGCTGGGGGCCCTTGTTCAAAACCACTATGTAACGTTATTATAACCGCCATAATAAGTCTCTTATATTCTGGAAGCCGCAGGAATCAATAATCATGTTAGCTATAGCCCGACACCAACACAAAACGAACCCGGTCCACCGCATCCAACCACTGGAGCGAGAGGTCGATATCGTCTCGCGCTCCCATGCCGGTGACTGGGCAATGGCGCTTCCGGAAATCCTCCAGCCTTTCGAGGACGAACTACTGGCGATCCTGGGCAAGGTATTTGCTTCCTGCCCCGAGAACTCCGAAGACATGGACCTTGCCAAACAGCTTTCGCTCAACTGGTGCATAGCCAAGTGCAAAAAGCTCGAGCTCGCGCCGGAAGACTATTTCGATATCTAGAGACCTGAGCTTATTCGCTCTTGTCGCCTTCGGACTCGCCGTTTTCGTCGCCTTCTTCGCCGGCATCGGGCACGACAATCGGACTCACCGAGACCACCGAATCGTCTTCGGCGATCTGCTGGATGCGCACACCGGTAGCCATGCGTCCCTGGCTGCTGATCTCGGAGACCTGCTGTCTGACAACGATGCCGTTGGCGGTAGCGATGACGATCTGCGAATCGGGCTCGACCACGCTCAGACAGGCAAGTCTCGACTTGGCGGTCTTGAACTTGGTGCCGATAATGCCGACCCCGCCGCGACCCTGCTGGCGGAATTCCTCGAGCTTGACTCGTTTGCCGTAGCCATCGTTTGTGACCACCAGGACGCAGGAGGTGTCCTTGGGCTCGATGGCGTCGCAACCGACGATCTCGTCCTGCTCGCGCAGGGTAATTGCTCTGACACCACGAGCGGTGCGGCCCATGGGACGCAGCTCTTCCTCGCTGTAGCGGATGCACATGCCGTTGCTGGTGCCGATGATCACATCGGACTTGCCGAACGAGCTCCTCACGAAGCCGAGCTCGTCGCCTTCGCTGAGAGTGATGGCGATGATACCGCTCTTGCGAACATTGGCGAATTCGGACATGGGTACTTTCTTCACGTAAGCGCCCTGGGTGAGCATGATCAGGTAGGCGTCGTCCCTGAATTCCGCCACCGGTATGACCGCGGTGACCTTCTCCTCCTGGGTGATCGGTGCCAGGTTGACGATGTTCTGCCCCCGGGCCGACCGTCCCCCTTCGGGAATAGCCATTACTTCCACGGGATAGACCTGGCCTCGGTTGGTGAAGACCAGGAGCCGGTCGTGCATATTGCCCACGAAGAAATGCTGGATCTCATCCTCTTCCCTGGTCTTCATACCGCTCACGCCGCGGGTGTTCCGGCGCTGACGCTTGAAGGTGTCCAGAGGAATACGCTTGATGTAATTCTGGTTGGTGATGAAGATCGCCATGGGCTCGTTGGGGGTGAGGTCCTTGGCTGAGATCTCGGTATCGGAGTCGTCCTCGATCCGGGTCTTGCGCTCGTCGCCGAATTTCTCCCTCACTTCAATGAGCTCTTGCTCGATGATGGCGTCCACGAGCTTGCGATCTTCGAGGATCTTCTTGTACTCGGCGATCTTCTTGACCAGCTCGTCATAGTCGGACTGGATCTTCTCACGCTCCAATCCTGTCAGGCGGCGGAGCTGCATCTCGAGAATCGCGTTGGCCTGGAGCTCGTCGAGCTCGAATTTCTTCATCAGTCCGTCCCGGGCCTTCTCGGTGGACTCGGATTTCCGGATGATCCTGATGACTTCGTCGATATTCTCGAGAGCCCTGAGCAAGCCGACCAGTATGTGGGCTTTCTCCTCGGCTTTGCGCAGGTGGTAGCGGGTCCTTCTGGTGACTACATCGACACGGTGATCGATGAACTCGGAGAGGAGGTCCCAGAGCTTCAGGGTCATCGGTCTGCCCCGCACGAGAGCCAGGGTGTTCACTGCGAAAGATTGCTGGAGCTGGGAGTGCTTGTAGAGGTTGTTGAGAACCACCTCGGGATGAGCGTCCCGTTTGAGCTCGATGACCACCCGCACACCGCTGCGATCGGTCTCGTCATTGACATCGCTGATGCCGGTGAGCCGCTCGGAGCGGACCAGATCGGCTACCCTGCGGGCGAAGGCTTCGGGACCGACCAGGAAGGGAAGCGAAGTGATGATGATGCCCATGCGGCTCTGGCGCCCGCCGGAGCCGGGCAGGGTCTCGATGGTGGCGTCGCCGCGCTGCTTGATGGAACCACGACCGGTGGCATAAGCCTCGATGATTCCTTCCCGGCCCATGATCACGCCGCCCAGCGGGAAATCGGGACCTTTGACCTGTTTCATGAGCTCGATGGCTACCTGGAGATCGCGCTGCTGCTCGGCCTGGGCGCGCTCTTCCGCAGGCAGCCCGCTGAAGTCTTCTTCCGCCCTGGCCCTGAGCTTCTCATCGGTCAGCACTCTTATGGCGCCGTCCACCACCTCGCCGAGGTTGTGGGGCGGGATATTGGTTGCCATACCCACGGCAATGCCGGAGCTGCCGTTCAGCAATAGCATGGGCACCCGGGTGGGAAGCACGGTGGGCTCCTGCCGGGTCTCGTCGAAATTAGAGCGCATATCGACGGTTTCGGCATCGATATCGGCAAGCATCTCCATGGAGATGCGAGCCAGTCTGGCTTCGGTGTAGCGCATGGCAGCCGGGGGATTGTCGAGGTCGCCGAAATTGCCGTGACCGTCCACCAGGGGATAACGGCTCGATTCTCTCTGGGCGAGCCTGACAAGGGATTCGTAGATAGCCGAGTCGCCGTGGGGGTGGTAGTTACCCATGACTTCACCGACAGTCTTGGCGGCTTTTCTATAGCGCTCGGTGGGTCTCAAGCCCTGCTCGTCCATACCGAAGATGATGCGGCGGTGCACCGGCTTCAAGCCGTCCCGGACATCGGGTATGGCGCGGCTGACGATGACAGACATGGCGTAATCGATGAAAGATTTGCGCATCTCGTCGCGCAATTCGATGGTTATGATTCGCTCGCCACCCGGGTTCCCTGTAGGCTCTGCCACGTTCGTCTAACTCCCTGTTCGAAAGATCAGATATAAGCCCTATATTCTAGCCGATCCGGCGCTCCAAACCCTGAAGAATTTCAGCTTGTGAAGCGGGTTTTAGCCGGTTTCTCCGGCTTTCGAGCAGTCTTGAATATAATAGTGGGTCCGGCTCGCTGAATTAGAGGAAACACAGGTGAAAACCATGGAAATGGAAGGCTCCAGGCTGCGCGACGAGCGCCTGCGCAAACTAGGCGATCTCGAGGGTATGGGCGTCAAGCCGTATCCCTACAAGTTCGAGCGCACTCACAAGGCCTGCGAGCTCCAGGACATATACAAGGATCTCGAGAACGAAGCCGAAACCGAGGACATAGTCAGGGTCTGCGGTAAGGTCCTCAATGAGCGCAATACCTGGATGTTTGTGGATCTCTACGACGATTCGGGCAAGATCCAGCTCTTCTGCCACAAACAGAGCCTCGATCCCGAAAGGATCAAAAACCTCAAGCTCCTTGACAAAGGCGACTATATCGGCGTGGAAGGCACCGTAAGACGGACCAAAGCCGGCGAGCTCTCCATCCGGGTGACCGACTACCAGGTCCTGGCCAAGTCTCTGCAACCGCTTCCCGATAGCTGGGATGGTTTCACCGACAAAGAAGCCCGCTACCGGCACCGCTATGTGGACATGATCATGAATCCCCAGGTGCGGGACACCCTGCGCAAGCGCAGCCTGGCGATAAGAGCCATCAGGCAATTCCTGGACGAGCGGGATTTTCTCGAGATCGAGACCCCGACCCTGCAGGTGGAAGCAGGGGGAGCCGATGCGCGCCCTTTCATCACCCATCACAATACCCTGCACATCGATCTCTATCTGCGCATCGCCACCGAGCTCCATCTCAAGCGTCTTATCGTGGGCGGCTTCGAGCGTGTTTACGAGATCGGCCGGATCTTCCGCAACGAGGGTATAAGCCCCAAGCACAATCCCGAGTTCACCATGCTCGAGATGTATTGCGCTTACGGGGACTATAACGACCTGATGGACTTCGCCGAGGAGATGATCCTGGACTGCGCCACGAAGGTCACCGGCTCGGGCACCGTCTCTTATCAGGGCGAGACGATCGGCTTCGACCGGCCTTTCCGGAGAGTCCGCATGGTGGATGCCATCAAAGAGGTGACCGGCAAGACCATCACCCCGGACGCGACTTTCGAGCAGTGCAAAGCAATAGCTCTCGAGCTCGGCGTCGAGCTGGAGAACGAGAAGACCCGCGGCGAAGTGGTCAATGCCATCTTCGAGTCGAAAGTGGAAGGCACGCTTATCCAGCCGACTTTCATTATCGATTATCCGGTGGAGATCTCGCCCCTGACCAAGGCGCACCGAGAAAACCCCGGAGAGGTGGAGCGTTTCGAGCTTTTCGTATTCGGAAGAGAGCTGGCCAACGGTTACAGCGAGCTTACCGATCCCCGGGATCAGAGAGCCCGCCTGGAAGAGCAGGCCCGCAAAAAAGCCGAGGGCGACGAGGAAGCCATGCCTCTCGATCTCGATTTCATCCTCGCCATGGAATACGGAATGCCGCCCACCATGGGAATCGGCATCGGGATCGACCGGCTGGTGATGTTCCTCACCGACTCGGACTCGATCAAGGATGTCATCGCATTTCCGACCATGAAGCCCATCAAGCCCGAAGAGAAAGACGAAGACGTGATAGAGTAGGCTCATGACTATGCTCCGGGTTTATGTCTATGCGGTCGGCCGGAAGGTCGTCATTCCTCGCATGGCCGCCAACGAAGAAGGCATCTTCATGGAAGTCGCTCCGGTCTCGGTCTTCGACGTGATCGAGGTCGAGACCTGGAAATCGCACATATACGACTGCCTGTCCCGGGACGTGGATGCTCTCGACAGCACCGACAGCTCCGACGGGCCCGGCTCGGCGGTGCTGGACAAATTGCAGCTCGAGCGCTGGGCCGATTTCGAGAAAAATGCGGTGATGTATATAGTGCACCGGGGAAGCCGCTACATAACCGTCTATGCCACCGGCAAGAGCGACGACGGGATGTGGACCGCAGGCAGCAAAGAGCGCCGCTTCGACTCCCGGGCACCACTGGAGATCGTGGTGGAGGAAATCGCCTTCGAGCTCATGCGCGAGCCCGAAGCCATGGAGCCTCAACCGAAACTCCTGATGAGCTATTGATTACTTCTTGCTTTTCTTGCGCTCTTCTTCTATCGCTCGCAGGTCCGACTTGTATGTCGCTATCCGCCAGTTGATCCAGGCATCGTCCCGCACGCAGTCCATGGCGGTGTTCAGCTCGGACCGAGCTTGATCGTACTTGCCCTGGTCGGCGTGAACCCTGGCCAGGTGCGCCAGACAGTCGGCATAGCTGCGGTGCTTCTTGCCTGCCACGGACTCGTAGCCGGATAGAGCCTTCTTCAACTCTTCCTCCGCCAGGTCGAAACGCCCCTCACCCCGGTAAGACTGCCCCATCATCTCTTCCAGGCGAGCGCTCCAGAAAGTCTCATCCGGCTGCCCTTTGCATAGATCGAGACCATCGGCCAGGACCTTTTCGGACTGGCTGAAGAGACTGCGCTCGATGAGGGACAACGATGTGAAATAAGAAAGCCGGGGAGCTGCCCCGGAAAAAACGCCTGCCGGAGTGGATGCTTTCTTCATCGCTACTTGCAGACGGTCGAGGCCGGGCTGCATTCGCCGGTAGAGAGCATCGATATCGTCGTTGCGGTGCTCCTCATAGTAATACTCGGCAAGCCGAGCCCCGATCGCAAGTCGATCGATTTCGGGGAGGTTCTCCTTCTCGGCGGCGTCGAGAGCGGCAAGCAGGCTCGCATCATAATCGGGCAGCCGCTCCTGCTTGATGTAACAACCCCGGTCGGCGAGCACCAGGGGCGATGCATCCTTCAAAGAGGGCACCGCTTTGAGCGCTTTCACAGACTTGAGCTGCCCGTCATATAGAGCAGCAGCCTCCTGTCTCGCTTCTTCATGCTTGCCCGTGGAGACAAGCAGAGCAATGGCTTTCTGCCGGGCTTTCATGGCATCGCTTGCCTTCCCGGCATCTCTATACTGTCCAGCCGCCTTGCGATAGTCGGCGAGAGCGCCGGCACTGTCGCCCCGGGACTGCTTGATCTCGCCCAGGTCAACCAGGGCGTCGCCGGCATATCCGAGAAGCTTCTTTCTCCTCTCGGGAGGCTCTTTCTCGATCAGATCGACAATTTGCTCCAGCCTCCTCTGAGCGGTCCGGGAGCCGGGCTCCCTGCTTTTCAGCGCCGAGGCATAGCGCCGGTAGATACGTGCTTTGACCCAGGTGGAAGCGGAGAGCTCGTCAGCGAATTCTACTCCGGACTGACAGAGGGAAAGGGCGGCATCGGGCTCCTTCTCACCATCGTGACACAGGGCGGCGTAATAATACACCAGAGTGCCGGCATCCACAGCCGGACCGCCGGCAGCGATATCACTGCGGCTCTTCCGGTAAGACTCGAGAGCCGGTCTGACCCGATCGTAGACACCCAGACCGAGGCGATAACTGCGGGCATCACGCTCTTTCATGATCGCCGGCAGAGCCAGGGCGAGCTGACCGGCAGCCGGAGCCCCTTCTTTGACGGCCCTCTCCAGAGAATCGAGAAAAGTATCAGTGGCGAAAGCGCTCATGCCTTTCTTGTCCGCGTACCATGTCAGAGAGTTCGCCGCCATCATCGTCGTGGTCGAATCGGGTGGACCGGCATTGATCCCGGAGGTTCCGGAGAGGCCGGCGATCAGATCCCGGGGCATGAGGAAGAGAAAACCCACCAGGCATGCCACTACTGCCAGTGCGGTCACGGAAGAAAGCACCACCTCTCCGGAAACATTGAGATTGCCGATCTTGAGGCGATAGGAGCCGAGCATATCGTCCCTGACCCGCTCGAGATGCGCGATCAGCTCTTCGCAAGTTTGAAATCGCTCGTCGGGCTCTTTGGCGAGACATTTCATCACGGCGTCGCAGAGTGGTCCGGGAAGCCCTTCGCTATCGGGCAGCGTGCCGAAATCGGGGGGGCTCGAGTTGAGCTGCATATCGAGGACGGTCATGATATTGTGCCCGGCGAAAGCCTGCCTGCCGGTAAGGGTTTCGTACATGACACAGCCCAGAGCATAGATGTCCGAGCGCGCATCGACGACAAGACCCTTGCACTGCTCCGGGCTCATATAGGAAGGGCTGCCGAACACTTCGCCGGTCTGGGTAAGCATCTGCATGGCCGGGCCGAACTCCTCGAGCTTGGCGACGCCGAAATCGACGATCTTGGGGAGCTCGCGCCCAGCCGGTCCGGGCTCGATGATGATATTGGCAGGCTTGAGATCGCGATGAATCACCCCATGGTTGTGGGCATAGGAAAGCCCTGCCAAAACCTGGAGCATGATCTCGAAGAATCGAGAAGGGGAAAGCGCGCCCTGGCTCCTGATCACCTCGCCGAGATTGAGTCCCGACAAAAACTCCATGACCAGGTAGGGCTCACCGCTATTGGTACTGCCGCAGTCATAGACCGACACCAGATTGGGATGGGTGAGCCCGGCGCATGCCCTGGCCTCTTGCTCGAAGCGGGCGGTGACAGCGCGGTCGGAGACGAACTCCGCACGCATGATCTTGATCGCCACACGATTGAGCAGGACCAGATGCTCGGCTTCATATACGGTGCCCATCCCGCCGGTGCCGATCATCGAGATTATTCGATAGCGATTGTCGAGCACTTCGCCGTCCGGATGAAGCGGGCGAGCCGCCGGCAGGACCTCTGTGACACCCTGCTCGCGGACGAAAACAGTGGCGCATTTGCAGTCGCGCAAAGAGCTGCCGCAGAGCCTGCAGATCTCGCCGTCTGGGATTCGCTCGTCCGCGCTCATAAAGACTCAGAGATAATGGATTCCGCTTCGGATAAGGTTACCCAGCTCGACATCGAGCTCTTCGAAACTCTCGAAACCTTCGACCACATCGAGGATGTTATCATCCCTGAATTTCAAGCGCACCGCTTTGAGCAGGAAATCCTCCACCCGGGCAGGTATGCCAGGACGGAATTCGGAAGGCGGCGCCGCGTCGAGGATCTGGGAGAAATTAAAGTTACCCAGGGATTCCTCCTGATGGACCGACTCGACCAGCTCTTCAGCGACATCGTCCAGATCGAAATCTCTCGAATATGCCACCGAGCTCAAAAGCGGCTTTCGCAGCGCAGTCTCCCAGAGTATAAGACCGAACGCCAGCAGATCGTCAGGCTTGAGATGAGGATAATAGCGCGGCGTGGTAACGATCAGAGCCTTCTGCTCGTAAATCTCGTCCTCGTCCATCTCGATGGAACCAAAATAGCCGCAGTCCACCAGGATGACACCGTCTGTAGTGACGATCATATTCTCGGGCTTGACGTCTCCATGGTAGCCGAACTCCTCGTTGTTGCTCAGCCTCTCGAGAGTGCCGGCGATATTGCGCAGGAGCTTGATGGGCACCGGCCCCGCCCGCATATACTGGCGATAGGTCTTGCCCGATAGCAGCGGCATGCGGGTGAAAGCTTTGTCTCTCTCGAAGGAATAGCGGTCCACCGAGACCAGACCACGGTCGTTCACAGCCTTGGTCCTGGCCACCTGGATCTTCTGGATATGAACCGGCGAGGCTTCCTGGAGAGAATAACGATCGGCTCGCTGGATGAAAACCTGGGTGGGGATGAACTCGTCTGGCTTCTCCCGGGCGCTTATATAAGGCCTGGGAATCTTCAGGGCCCTTTCCTGGCCTCCGAATCGATCGACCGCACGAAAGACCATGGAGAAAGTGCCTTCGCCCACCAGCTCCTGGATAGTGTAGTCACCGTACTGAGCCCCGATCCAGTCCTCAACGCTCCTCTCGGACATAGCTCGTGTGCCTCGCGGACGACTGCCTTCCTTACCCTATTCTTTCATACATTCCTTTCAAACATTCCGGCCCGTTTTCGCTCAATCTTCCCCGGCCACGGCAGCTCGGGCGATCTCTTCGACATAAGCCACCACCCGGGCGAATTCCTCGTCGCTTTCGATGGTGCGGAATATATGCTGGTCGTCCTTCTCGATGAGACGCATGATAACCAGGGACTCCTCTTCGATCTCGCCGTCGGGAGCGGCGCTCTGGTCCGGCTTTTTGATCAGTATCCCGTACTGGTTGCCCTCGAAGTCGACAATGTCAAGAATCTGACAAGTATGAGAGGTCCCGTCTTCTCCCTCCAGGGTGATGATAGCGTCGTCCTGTGCGGGCTGCTCGTTCGTCATATCTTCTCCTCAGCTTTCCTTTCTTCCCACGAGCTCGGCTAATTTCTCCAGCTCTTGCTGCGCCCCCAGGGCTATCAGCTCGTCTCCGGCGCCGAATACGAGATCCGGTACCGGATTGGTAATCAGCTTACCATTTTGTTTAACCGCCAGGATCATAACTCCTGATCTCTGTTTTATGTTGGCGCTTCTCAGTGTCATGCCGACCAACTTGGACGGCGGATGGAGTGGAAATTGCTCCATGCGCAGGTCCTTTCCGGGAGTATGCATGACCACGTCGAGAAATTCGGTCACCAGAGGGTGGGTCACGGCTGCCGCCAGACGCTGACCGCAGATCACATAAGGGGAGATGACCATGCGGGCGCCGGCGCGCCTGAGCTTGGCTTCGGAGCCCGGGTTCGCAGCCCGGGAGACAATATCTATATTTTCGTTGAGGCCCTTTGCGGTGAGGGCGATAAAAGTATTGTGAGTATCATCGGGGAGGGCACAGACTATGCCCCTGGCTTTGGAAATCTGAGCATCCAGAAGAACCTCGTCGGTGGAGGCATCCCCTTCCAGGACCAGCATGCCCATATCCTCGGCTTCCCGGACGACCTGGGGATCCTGCTCGACAACCACGAAAGGGATGCGATTCTCCCTGAAATGCTCGGCCACTTCCTGGCCGGTCCGCCCGAAACCGCAGACGATCTGGTGATCGCGTAGCTTGATGATCCTGTATTTCATGCGCCTTCCGAGGTTGATGTCAATCAAGCATGCCTAACGGAATAACGCATACAGGATTAAAGCCCTCGTCTGTGTTATTTCGTCCTTGATTTTGGGTAACTATATTTTATAGTGATCCCC
>Ga0226835_1000367_pt1 | contig 59040 bp, 46 predicted proteins | sample LAC_MetaG_1_FD_163627 | JGI IMG/M metagenome (GOLD analysis project Ga0226835, IMG submission 163627) | Anaerobic ammonium oxidizing microbial communities from anammox membrane bioreactor (MBR) in UC Berkley, California, United States -... | ecosystem: Engineered > Bioreactor > Anaerobic >...
GGCGTCAATGCCTGTGATCAGCACATCGTCGCGCCCTTCCGCTTCCAGCGCGGCCAGAACGCCCATGGCCATCTCGTCGTTGTAGCAGAACACCGCGTCAATGTCCGGCGTCGCCTGCAGGATGTTCTCCATCACGCTCAGCGCCGTCGCCCGGTCGTACTCGGCAGTCTGCTGGGCCACGATCTCGATGCCCGGCGCCGCAGCAAAGACCGGCGTGGAGCCAGCCTTGCGGTCCTCAGAGCTGGCCGCGCCCGGAATGCCTTCCAGCACCACCACCTTGCCCTGCCCGCCCAGCTTGTCCACCAGCCACTCCGCCGCCAGCTTCCCGATCAGCACGTTGTCCGTGCCCAGGTGACTCGTCACCTGCGAGCTGGCCACAGCGCGCTGCAACGTGATCACCGGGATGCCCATGCTGATCGCGTCTTCGATCACGCCGACGGCCTCGCCCTGGACGGCATTGATCAGCAGCACGTCAATGTCAGCCGCGATCAGGTCTTCCACGTCGGAGATCTGTTTCTCAAGCTGGTCGTCGGCGCTCAGCACAGTGACTTCGGCTCCCAGCGCCTTGCCTTCATCAGCGACGCCTTGCGCCAGCGACCGGTAGAACGAGTTGCTCTGGGTCGAGACGGATAGACCCAGGCGGAGTGTCTGAGCCTGGGCCGGAACGCCCGGCAGCCAGGCCCCAACGACACTGAACAGCGCGATGATTACCAGGAGATGGAGCGAACGTTTCTTGTTCATGGGTTTCCCTTTCACAATTCTCTTTGCGCGGACTTTGGACGATACTTGCACGCTTCTAAAGCTCACGCTTTGCCGGCCGATGCTGCCCGCTGCGGGGCACGATCAGGCCGCGCTGGTTGCGCGGACGCGGCGATCAACCAGGATGGCGATCAGAATGACAGCCCCTTTGACGATCGGCTGATAGTAAGCGTTGACGTTCATCAGGTTGAGTCCGTTGGACAGCACGCCGATGATCAGCGCGCCCACCAGCGTCCCGATGATCCCGCCGCGCCCGCCGGCCAGGCTCGTGCCGCCGATCACCACGGCGGCGATGGCGTCCAGCTCATCGCCAACGCCCAGATTCGGCTGCGCCGATCCTAACCGCGCGGTCAGGATGACGCCCGTCAGGCCGGCCAGCAGGCCGCTGATGGCGTAGGCGATCGTCTTGCACACTTTGACAGGCACGCCCGACAGTCGCGCTGCTTCCTGGTTGCCGCCGATGGCGTAGAGGTACCCGCCCAGCGTCGTCCGGTTGAGCAGCAGGTACACGAGCACGTAGACGATGAGTAGGATAAGAATCGGCATCGGCAGCGGGCCAAAACTGCCGCGCCCGATATAGCGAAAGTCGGCATTAGCCGTCACGATGGGCGCGCCATTGGTGTAAATGAGCGCGACGCCGCGCGCGATGGTCATCGTGCCGAGCGTGACGATGAAGGGGGCAACGTCGCCGATGGTGATGATCAGACCGTTGGCCAGGCCGAACCCCAGGCCAATGGCCACGCCAACCAGTATCGCCTGGGTCGGGCTGGCGCCGTCCACCAGAGTCCCCGCGGCGAAGACGCTGGTCACGGCCAGCAGCGAGCCAACTGACAGGTCAATCCCGCCCGTCAGGATGACCAGGGTCATGCCGCCGGCCATGATGCCATTGAGCGAAGACTGCCGCACGACGTTGATCAGGTTCTTTTCGGTCAGGAAGCGCGGGGTGAGCAGCGACACCGCCGCACAGATCAGGATGAGCACGACCAGCGGGGCCAGGGCCTGCGCCAGCGACCGCCAGCGTCGCGAGCTAGTCTTCGAACGCGCCGGAGGCGAACCGGATGATAGTTTCTGCGACAGCGTCGCGTCGGGTGAATTCGGCGACAAGGCGCCCTCCGTAAACCACTATGATCCGATCGCTCAGACCGAGAACTTCTGGCAGATCGGAGGAGATAAGCAGGATTCCTTTGCCCTCCTGTACCAGCTTGCCAATCACCTGGTAGATCTCGGCCCTGGCCCCCACGTCAACGCCCCGCGTCGGCTCATCCAGGATCAGCACGTCGCACTGGCCGGCGAGCCACTTCGCCAGGGTGACTTTCTGCTGGTTCCCGCCGCTGAGCGTGCGCACCGCCTGCCTGGCGCTGAAAACACGGATGTCAATCTCGCGGATGATGTTGCTCACCAGGTCGCGGATCAGGCCGCGCCGGATGAAGGACCCCCGCGACAGCCGCCCCAGGATCGGCAGCGTGATATTGTCGCTCACCGACCGATCCAAGATCAGCCCCTGCGTCTTGCGATCCTCCGGCACCATGCCGATTCCCGCGCGGATGGCCTGGCGCGTCGAGCGGATGGCGATCGTTTGCCCCTTTAGCTCCATTGCGCCCGTCTTCAGCGTTTCCGCGCCAAACAGCCGCCGGGCCAACTCAGTGCGCCCCGACCCGACCAACCCCGCCAGAGCGACGATCTCTCCGGCGCGGATGGTCAGTTCGGCTGTCTCGCCATCCCGCCCAGGCAGGCCACGAACCCGCAGCAGCACCTCGCCAGGCTCCACTTCTGCTTTGGGATGGTGTTCCTTGATGTCGCGCCCAACCATCATGCGCACCAGGTCGTCCTTTTCAACCTCGTGGACCATCCTGGTGCCCACAACCCGCCCGTCACGCAGCACAGTTACGCGGTCGGCCAGCCGGAAGATCTCCTCCAGCCGGTGCGAGATGTAGATGACCGTGACGCCTCGATCGCGCAGCCGGCGCACTACGTCAAACAGCGTCTCGGCCTCATGCTCGCTCAGCGGCGCGGTCGGCTCATCCATGACCAGGAGCCTGACCTGATACGACAGCGCCTTCGCCACCTCGACAAGCTGCTGCTCCGCGATCCCCAGCTCAGTGACCAGAGCATGGGTCGAGATGGGGACACCAAGCTGGCTCACCAGTTCCGCAGCACGGCGGTGCATCGTCTGGAAGTCAATCACGCCGGGGACGACCACAGGCTCATGGCCCAGGAAGATGTTGCGCGCCACACTCAGGTGCGGCACCAGGTTCAGCTCCTGGTAGATCACGCTGATTCCCAGGCGCTGCATCAGGGCCGGGGAGCGGTGCAGCACCGGTTTGCCATCGAGCGAAAACCCGCCGCTGTCGGGCTGATACGCGCCGGAGAGAATCTTGATGAGGGTAGACTTCCCCGCGCCGTTCTCGCCGATGAGCGCGTGGACTTCGCCCTGGCGCACGCTGAAATCCACCTGATCGAGCGCGACAGCGGTGGAGAAACACTTGCTCACTCCGCGCATTTCGAGTATGTCGGAGGAAGTGGTCACAATGCCCATACCCCAGAAGCCATCAGTTGTGCCCGGCCAGGACTCTTCGGCGATACGGCCCTCGGTCACCGGTCGGCATACGTGTGCCTGGGCACGGCGTATGCGGACTCTGTTGGTTATCGTACAACAGGGTTTATTCATTGTCAACAACTGGCGCTGACCGATTGACATCCCCGGCGCTGCGTTGTATAATGCACAACAATCCGCACCTGCCTGGAGATTGCGCTCGCAAAGGAACGCCAACTTGTCGGAAATCCAATCGCTTGCGCGCGGCCTGAAGATCATGGAGCTTCTGGCCGCCAGCAGTGACCCGGTCAGCATCACCGAGCTTGCCGCAGAGCTTGGCATTGATAAGAGCAGCGCCTCCCGCCTCGTTCAAACCCTGGCCATCTACGGTTACGCTGAGCAGGACGCCGCCAGCCGGCGCTACCGGCTCGGCCCGCAGGTCGTGCGCCTCAGCCGCAGCTTGCTGACGCGCATGCCCCTGCGCGACGCAGCCAAGCCCTTCCTGCGCCAGTTGGTCGAGCGCACCGGTGAGTGCGCGCACCTGGCCATCCTGGCCCAGGATCAGGCGCTCTACGTGGACCAGGTCGAGTCTGCGGCCTCGCTGCGCGTCACGACGGGCGTGGGCACGCTCGCCCCGCTGCACTGCACGGCGCTGGGCAAGTGCCTGCTCGCCTTCGACAACGGCATCGCATCGCCCCAGGCGCTGCCTTCCTTCACACCGCGCACGATCACCGATCCCCAGGCGCTGCGCCTGCACCTGGAGCAGACGCGCCGCCAGGGGTACGCGGTGGACGACGAGGAATACGACTTCGGCGTGCGCTGCGTGGCCGCCCCGGTCTTCGACTACCGGGGCAAAGTCATCGGCGCGATCGGCATTTCCGGCCCGGCGGGACGTATGGGCCTGGATCGTCTCCCGCACTTCGCGCAGGTGGTGCTGGACGCCGCGCGCGAACTTTCCAACCGTATGAGCTTTCAACGCGCTTGATCGGAGGTTGCAGGGCTTTTCGCAACCCCGCTCATGAAAGGCTCTTTTGATGCAACAGTGTTGCGCATAGCACAACAAGGAGCGGTGTCTATGGACTTGCTAAGAGTCGGTTTCATCGGCGCAGGGCGCATCTCCGACCTGCACGCCCTGGAATACCTGGCCAACGAACGGGCGCGTATCGTCGCCGTGTGCGACATTGACCCCCAGCTCGCCGAGTCGCGCGGCGCGCAATGGGGCGTCGCGTCCGATCGCATCTTCACCGATTACCATGATCTGCTCGCCCTCCCCGACGTGGACCTGGTCGAAATCCTCCTGCCCCATCACCTCCATCGCCAGGCGACTCTGGACGCTGCCGCCGCCGGCAAGCACATCTCGCTGCAAAAGCCGATGGCCCTGAGCGTCGCCGAAGCCGACGAGATGATCGCCGCCGCCAGGCAGGCCGGCGTCCTCTTCAAGGTGTTCGAGAACTTCATCTTCTACCCGCCGGTACAGCGCGCCAAAGCCCTGATCGAGGCCGGCGAGATCGGCGACCCGCTGACCATCCGCATCAAGAGCAATTCCGGCACCAGCCCCACCATGTGGGACGTGCCGCACGCGGCCTGGGCCTGGCGCTACAAGCCCGAAGAATGCGGCGGCGGCCCGCTCGTCTTCGACGATGGGCACCACAAGTTCTCGCTGGCCTGGTTCTTCATGGGCCTGGCCGAAGAAGTCCACGCCTGGATCGGCGCGACCGAGATCGCCCCTGGCTTCCTGCTGGACTCGCCGGGCATCGTCTCCTGGAAGTTCAGCAACAACCGCTATGGGTCGCTGGAAGTGGTCAACTCGCCGGAGCTGGTGCTGGACACTCAGCACTACGCTCAGGACGACCGCATCGAGATCACCGGCAGCAAGGGTGTGCTGTGGATCACGCGCGGGCACGGCAAGATGATGGACGTGCCGCCCGTCGTGCTCTACCGCGACCGCAAAGTGTACGCCCACTCCGACATGCCCGTCGGCTGGGAGCACAGCTTCATCAACTCAACGCGGCACTTTATTGACGCCTACTTCGCCGGTGAGCCGCCGAGCCTCACCGCCTGGGAAGGCCGCGAAATCCTGCGTTTCGCGCTGGCCGCCCAGGAATCTGCGCGGGCCGGGCGCGCTGTCCGGCTCTAGCCGGGCACGGTCAGGCCATCCCTGGGGAGGGAATGAGCATGAGACTGACAGGTTCGGAGATCGTCACTGACATCCTGGTGCGCGAAGGCGTGCCGTATGTCATTGGCATTCCGGGGCACGGCAACCTGGCGCTGGTGGATGCCTTCCGCCGTCGCCAGGATGATCTGCGGGTGATCATGCCGCGCCACGAACAGGCCGCCGTGCACATGGCCGACGGCTACTTCCGCGTCAAAGGCGAGCCGCTGGCCGTCTTCACGTCCATCGGCGCTGGCGCGGCCAACACCGCCATCGGCCTGGCGACCGCCTACGTGGACTCGATTCCGCTGCTGCTGCTCATCGGCGAGACGCACACCTACATGCGCGGCGTCGGCGTGCTGCAGGAGATCGAGCGTCAGCACTGGTCGGACATGCCGCGCATGTTGTACCCGACCGTCAAGCGCGCCTGGCACATTGACAGCCCCGTCCAGCTTCAGCGGGCCATGAGCCAGGCCTTCAACGCCATGCGCACCGGTCGCCCCGGTCCTGCGCTGGTCACGCTGCCGATGGACGTGCAGGCTGACCTGGTGGAGCTGCCCGACGCGCCGCAGCCGCGCGCGCGCCGCCCGCACGATCGTCCCGCCGGCGATCCTACCGCCCTGCAGCAGGCTGCCAGGCTGCTAACTGGCGCCAGCCGTCCGGTGATCGTCGCGGGCGGCGGCGTCATCCTGTCCGAAGGATGGGACGAGCTGCGCCAGCTTGCCGAGCACCTGGGCGCGTGCGTGGTGACGACCATGCAGGGCAAGGGCGCTTTCCCCGAAGATCACCCGCTCTACGCCTGGCACATGGGCAGCAACGCCACGACTTGCGGTAACTACATGACGACTCACGCCGACGTGCTGCTGGCGGTGGGCGTGCGCTTCGCCGACAAAGCTGCCTCATCCTACAAGCCGGGCGCGTCCTTCAGCATCCCGCCCACCAGGCTGATCCACGCCGACATTGACCCGTTCGAGATCGGCAAGAACTACCCGGTTGAGGTGGGCATTGTCGGCGATGCGCAGGCGATCCTGGCCGGGCTGCTGGAGGCGGTGCGCGCCCTCACCCCGCCGCGCAACTGGCGCGACGCGCCCTACACGCGCGAGATCGCCGAACACGTCGCCGGCTGGTGGGCGCAGAGCCGCGCCCTGCGCGAGTCCAACAGCGCCCCGGTGACGATGGGCCGGGCCATCGGCGAGGTGCGCAAGGTGCTGCCGCCGGAGGGGATCGTCTTCACCTCGTCGGGCAACGTGCAGGCCCAGGTCTTCCAGGAGATGCCCTTCACCCGCCCGCGCACCTATCTCGCGGCGGGCGGCTTCAGTACGATGGGCTGGTCGTTCCCGGCGGCGATGGGCGCCAAGCTGGCCGCGCCGGATACCCCGGTGGTGGCCCTGGTCGGCGACGGCGACTTCCTGATGACCTTCCAGGAATTGGCGACCGCCGTGCAGTACCACATTCCGGTGGTCAGCGTCGTCCTCAACAACCAGGGCTGGCAGGCCATCCGCGACCTGCAGATCATCGCCTACGGCGAAGAGGCCGTCTACGCGACCATGTTCGAGGACGGGCGCGAGCCGCTGACTCCGCACATCGCCGACGCCGCGCGCGCCTTCGGGGCGCACGCCGTGCGCATCAGCCGGCCCGACGAGATCGCGCCCGCGCTGGAGCACGCGCTGGCTCTCGGCGGCCCGGCGGTGATCGAGGTCATGGTGGACAGCAGCCTCGGCACTTCGGGCGGGCTGGCCCCCGGCTGGTGGGACGTGCCCGTGCCCGGCTACTTCGAGAAGCGCCGCGAAGTCTACGAGCGCGAGCGGCGCGACGAGCGTATCTAGCCATCGCCAGGAGTTGGATAATGCACCATCACTCTGAGTCTCTGATCCGCGACCTGCAGGAGCGCGCGCGCCAGATTCGCCTCGACGTGCTGGACATGGTCTACCGTCGCGCGGCGGGGCATCCTGGCGGGTCATTCTCGTGCGCCGAGATGCTGGCCGCCCTGTATTTCCACCACCTCAAGATTGACCCGGCGCGCCCCGATTGGCCGGAGCGCGACCGCTTTCTGCTGAGCAAGGGGCACGCGGCGGCGGCGCTCTATTCGGCGCTGGCCCAGCGCGGCTTCTTCCCGACGGAAGACCTGGAACGCTGGGGGCATGTGGGCGCGCACCTGCAAGGCCACCCCGACCGTCTGAAGACGCCCGGCGTCGAGATGTCGTCGGGTTTTCTGGGGCACGGGCTGTCGGTGGGGGTGGGCCTGGCCCTCGCCCAACGGCTGCGCGGCCCGCACTATCACACCTACGTCATGATGAGCGATGGCGACATGCAGTCGGGCGTCGCCTGGGAGGGCGCGCTGGCCGCCTCTAAGTTCAGGGCCAGCGAAGTGACCGTGCTGATGGACTACAACGGCGTGCAGCTTGACGGCGCAGCGCACGACATCATGCCGCTGGAGCCGCTGGTGGACAAATGGCGGGCCTTCGGCTTCGCCGTCCTCGAGATTAACGGGCATAATCTGTATCAGGTCCTGGATGCGCTGGACACCGCCCTGGAGATTCACAGTATGCCCACCGTCATCGTCGCCCACACCACCAAGGGCAAGGGCGTTTCTTTCATGGAGAACACCGCCAAGTGGCACGGCGCAGTGCCCAGCGAGAAAGAGTACGCGCAGGCCAGGGCCGAACTGAAAGGATACGAAGCGTGAGCGAGATTCCACAGCGCCAGGCCTATGGCATGGCTCTGGCCGACTACGGTGCCATCAATCCCGATGTGGTCGTGCTCGATGCCGACGTATCGTCCTCGACCCTGACCAAGTACTTCGCCGACCGCTTCCCGGCGCGCTTCTTCAACCTGGGCGTGACCGAAGCCTCGATGGTCAACGTGGGCGCGGGCCTGGCCCTGGGTGGGGCCATCCCCTTCGTCAACACCTTCGCCGCGCTGCTCACCCTGCGTGCCTGCGAGCAGATTCGCACCTGTGTGGCCTACGCCCGCACCAATGTCAAGCTCATCGGCGGCTACTCCGGCCTGTCGGACTACAAGGACGGCCCCACCCACTTCGCCACCAACGACGTGGCCCTGATGCGGGCCATGCCCAACATCGTCGTGCTGGCCCCCGCCGACAACACCGAGGCCGCCCTGCTGGTGCCGATCATCGCCGAGCACGACGGGCCGGTCTACATGCGCATCAGCCGCGCCGCCGTGCCGGACGTGTTCGGCAGCGACCACACGGTGCGCCTCGGCCAGGGCACGACCGTCCGCCCTGGCCATGACGTGACGATCATCGGGTCGGGCAGCATGGTCGGGCGCTGCATCCAGGCCGCCGACCTGCTGGCAGGCGAGGGCATCAGCGCCCGCGTCCTGTCCATGACCTCGATCAAGCCCTTCGATGCCGACCTGGTGCGCCAGGCCGCCGAGGAAACCGGCGCGCTGGTCACTGCCGAAGATCACACTATCCTGGGCGGGCTGGGCAGCGCGGTCGCCGAGTCCCTGGCCGGTGGGTACCCGGCGCCGGTCGAGTTTGTCGGCCTCAAGGACACCTTCGCCGAGACCGGCCCCGACCCCGACACGCTGATGGATGCCTGGGGGCTGGGCGTGAGCGATGTCGCCGCCGCCGCCCGGCGCGCTCTGGAGCGCCGGCGCTGAGCGCCGCCCGTTCGGGTGAGGAGAACCTGATGCGAATCGCAGTCATCAACGAGACAAGCGCGGCAGACCGCAACGCCGACATCCTGGCGGCGCTCGATGGGCGCGGCCACACCGTGATCAACGCCGGCATGGTCAAAAACGGGGCCAGGCCGGAGCTGACCTACATCCACACCGGGCTGCTGGCGGCGCTGCTGCTCAACGCCGGGCGCGCCGACTTCGTCGTGGGCGGCTGCGGCACCGGGCAGGGCTTCCTCAACGCGGCCATGCAGTACCCCGGCGTGTTCTGCGGGCACGTCCTCAGCTCGCTCGACGCCTGGCTCTTCGCCCAGATCAACGGGGGCAACTGCCTCTCGCTGGCGCTCAACCAGGGCTATGGCTGGGCAGCGGATGTCAACCTGCGCTTCATCTTCGACCGCCTCTTCAGCGTTGAGTCCGGGGCGGGCTATCCCGCGCACCGCCAGGAATCACAGCGCCAGTCGCGCGAGATGCTGGCCGGCGTGTCGGCGCTGGCGCATCGCACGATGGCCGAGATCGTCGCTGGGCTGCCGGACGAAGTGCTCCTGCCGGTGTTAGAATTCCCCGGTGTCGCAGCACTGCTGGACGTGGGCACGCTTCGGGACGCGCCGCTCAAGGCGGCGCTAGTGCAACGAATGGGTTAAACAGAGGGAAGGTTATGGCATCACAGACACTGCAAAACTACATCAGCGGCGCGTGGCACCCTTCGGGGGCGGCGCAGCATGTGGCCGTGCACAACCCGGCGACCGGTGAAGTGCTGGCCCAGGTGCCGCTCTCGCCAGCGAGCGAGGTGGACGCCGCCGCCCAGGCCGCCGCTGCCGCGTTCGAAAGCTGGCAGCGCGTCCCGGCCACCGAGCGCATCCAGTACCTGTTCAAGCTCAAGGACCTGCTCGAAGCGCACATTGACGAGCTGTCGCGCATAATCACCAACGAGAACGGCAAGACCTTCGGCGAAGCCAAAGGCGAGATGCGCCGGGCCATCGAAAATGTGGAAGTCGCCTGCGGCATCCCCATCCTGATGCAGGGCGAGTTCTCCGAGGATATCGCCCGGGGCATTGACGAGTTCGTGATCCGCCAGCCGGTCGGCGTGGCGGCGATCATCGCGCCGTTCAACTTCCCCGGCATGATCCCCTTCTGGTTCCTGCCCTACGCCGTCGCCACCGGCAACACGGTGATCATCAAGCCGTCCGAACGCTGCCCGCTGACCATGCACCGGGCTGTCGAGCTGATGGAGCAGGCGGGCTTCCCGCCGGGCGTGGTCAACCTGGTCAACGGCGGAGCGGATACCACCAACGCCATTCTCGACCATCCCCAGGTGGCTGCGATCAGCTTTGTCGGCTCGACGCCGGTCGCGCGCCACATCTACGCGCGCGCCTCGGCCAACGGCAAGCGCGTCCAGGCGCAGGGCGGGGCCAAGAACCCGATCATCATCCTGCCCGACGCCGACATGGACACCACCACGCGCATCGCCGCCGACAGCGCCTTCGGCAACGCCGGGCAGCGCTGCCTGGCCGCCGCCCTGGCCGTCACCGTCGGCGAAGCGCGCGAGGCGTTCACCGAGGCCATCGTCGAGGCGGCGCATCAGCGCGTGGTCGGCTACGGCCTCGACCCCGACGTGACGATGGGGCCGGTCATCTCGCCGCAAAGCCGCAGCCGCATCGAGAGCCTGATCCAACAGGGCGTGGACGAGGGCGCGCGCCTGGTGACAGATGGGCGCGACACGGTGATCAGGGGCTACGAGGGCGGCAACTTTCTGCGCCCGACCATCCTGCGCGATGTCGTGCCCGGCGGCATCATCGCCCGCACCGAGATCTTCGGCCCCGTCCTGGGCCTGATGCACGTCGAGACGGTGGACGAGGCCATCGCCCTGGTCAACAGCGGCGAGTTTGGCAACATGGCCTGCCTGTTCACCAGCAGCGGCGCGTCGGCGCGCAAGTTCCGCAGCGAGGCGCTGGCCGGCAACATTGGCATCAACATCGGTGTTGCCGCGCCGATGGCCTTCTTCCCCTTCAGCGGGTGGCGGGCCAGCTTCTTCGGGACGCTGCACGGCCAGGGCCGCCACGCCGTTGAGTTCTACACGCAGACCAAGGTCGTCATCGAGCGCTGGCCGAAGGAGTGGACGCGCAAGTTCTAGGGCGTGTTATGCTCTAACCCCTTTCCCCGCTGACAAGCAGCGGGGAGAAATCCGGCTGTCCCCGCCGGCGATACCGCTGGCAAAAGGTCTCCGTGGGGGCGTAGTGCACTACGGCCCCACGGAGGCACAGCGTACCTGCTCACCTTGCTGCTCAAACTGAAGGGGTGGGGGCGGAACAACCTCTCAAATAATCTCTTGTCCACGAGACCGGGATCAGAAAATAGCACACCTGCCATACGCGGTAGCTGTGGGATCGTTTGAGCATCCGGGCGGCAGGGCGCGTGACGGCTCGCTACTTTTTCTTCTTCTTGTCCTTCTTCTTGCCCTTGTCGCCGTCCTGTTTCTTGGGCTTGTCCGATTTCTTCGCCATGACGTTCTCCCCATTGTGTGCTGCTTGCAGAACAGTAATGCGAGTATAGCCAACCTGGCCCGCCCAAGACAAGCAATTGCGGCGAAGGGGCGCGTGCAAAGGTTGACAGCGACTCGCCGGGCGCAGAGCAGTGACCTCACCCCCAGCCGCGCTGCGCTCGGCTTGCCCCCTCTCCACGCAGATGGAGAGGGGGCGGCACGGCGCGTCAGCGCCGAGCGGGGGTGAGGTCAACCCGGGCGCAGCAGAGCAGTGACCTCACCCCCAGCCTCGCTGCGCTCGGCTTGCCCCCTCTCCATCTGCGTGGAGAGGGGGCGGCGAGGCGCGTCAGCGCCGGGCGGGGGTGTGGTCAACCAGGGCGCAGCAGAGCAGTGACCTCACCCCCAGCCACGCTGCGCTCGGCTTGCCCCCTCTCCGCGTGTGGAGAGGGGGCGGCGAGGCGCGTCAGCGCCGAGCGGGGGTGAGGTCAACCCGGGCGCAGCAGAGCAGCGCCCCTGCCGCCTGACAGGTTTTGCGCGCACCCGGCGTGCGGGATGCGCGCAAAGGCTGGCGCCGAGCATTTACCTCACCCCCGGCCTCGCTGCGCTTGGCTTGCCCCCTCTCCGCGTGTGGAGAGGGGGCGGCACGGCGCGTCAGCGCCGAGCGGGGGTGAGGTCAAGAGGGGCGCAGCAGAGCATTTACCTCACCCCCCGCCTCGCGGCGCTCGGCTTGCCCCCTCTCCGCGTGTGGAGAGGGGGCGGCGAGGCGCGTCAGCGCCGAGCGGGGGTGAGGTCAACCCGGGCGCGGCAGGTTTTGCTCTGAGCGAAGGGCAGTATCTCCTTGCCGGTTGAAACTCGCCACGCGGGAACGGCCCCCCATCCCCGATCCTTCCCCCCTTGTGGGGGAAGGGAGAAAAGCGCACCCGCTGAGCTTCCCCCTCCTTGCGGGGGAGGGGTTTGGGGTGGGGGAAACAACTTCTCACTCAGGGAGGGAGCAGAACAGGCATCAGTCAAAATCTCACCACGATCCTGTTTTTGTTGACAGTATCATGCTGTTAGCATACTATAAATATGAACTTATAGAAGAGTTACCGATACCAGGGCAGATCGCTGCTTACCGGCACCACGGATCTCCTGAAGCGTCTTCCAGGCTTCCCCACAGATAGGGGATCTTGATGGCAAACGTTGGTATTGGCGTAGTTGGCTTGGGACGTATGGGGCAGGTCTACGCCACCCATACGGCACGGCAGATCGAAGGGGCGACCCTGGTCGCAGTGGCCGATCCGGATCGCGAGGCCCTCGCTCGTTTCGCCGCTCAGGTTCCTGGCGTGGAAGTGCTCAGCCACTACCAGGACTTGTGCGCCCATCCCCAGATACAGGGCGTCATCGTTGCCAGCCCCACCAGCACTCACCGTGACGTGGTGATCGAGGCTGCCCAGGCCGGCAAGGCGATCTTCTGCGAAAAGCCGCTGGCCCTCACCCTGCGTGCCACCGATGAGATCATCGAAGCCGTGCAGCGAGCCGGTGTCCCCTTGCAGGTGGGCTTCATGCGCCGCTTTGACCGGGGGTATGCGGCGGCCAGGCGCAAGATTGACGCGGGCGCGATCGGCCAGCCGGTGATGATCCGCTCGATTGGGCGCGACCCGTATCGCACCAGCCTGGAGTTCGCCAATCCAGCCGTCAGCGGCGGCCTGATTGTGGACATGGCCATCCACGACTTCGATTGCCTGCGCTGGCTGATGGGTGACGACATCGAGCGAGTCTATACCGAAGTGGCCGCCCTGGTCTACCCAGAGCTGCTGGGCGTGGGCGACGTGGACAACGCCATGATCAATGTCCGCTTTCAGGGGGGCGGGCTGGGCAATGTTGAAGTCAGCCGCACGGCCCTCTACGGCTACGACATCCGCTGTGAAGTGGTGGGGTCTAAGGGGACGATCGAGATCGGCTACCTGCGCGAGACGCCCATCCTGGTGCTGACCCAAGAGGGCGTGACGCACGACGTGGTGCCCCATTTTCCACAGCGTTTCGGCCCGGCCTACACCGCTCAGATCGAGCATTTTGTCGAATGCCTGCGCCATGCTCGCCAGCCTGCTGTTTCCGCCGCCGACGCGCGGGCCGCGCTGCTGGCCTGCCTGGCGGCGACCCTCTCTCAGCGCGAGGAGCGGGTGGTAACCGTTGACGAGGTGAGCGAGCGCAGCCAGTAGTTCGCCGGCGTTGCTTGCGCCGAAAGGAGGTGCTCAGGGCCGGACCATAACCGCTGAACTCCCCACTTTCTTCTCGTCAGCCACGAGTTTTTAGGAGGCTTCTGCCATGAAACGCCTGATTAGTGTCCTGATCGTCCTGCTGGTCGTGGCCGCTCTCGCCGGCCCTGTTGCCGCCCAGGGGGAAATGCGCCCTTACCGTATCGTGGTCGTCACACATGGACAGGCCGCCGATCCATTCTGGTCGGTGGTCAAGAACGGCGTGGATCAGGCCGGTAAGGATATGCGGGTGACGGTTGAGTACCAGGCTCCCGCCTCGTTCGATATGGTCGCCATGTCGCAGTTGATTGACGCAGTGGTGGCGTCCGACCCCGATGGCCTGGTGGTCTCGATCCCCGACCCCGACGCACTTGGCCCCTCGGTCAAGGCTGCGGTGGCCGCCGGCATTCCGGTGATCTCGATCAACTCCGGCAGTGACGTGGCCGAGGAGTTCGGCGTGCTGGCGCACGTCGGGCAAACCGAGTACGAGGCAGGCTATGGCGGCGGTCAGCGGATGGCGGCAGCCGGCGCCACCAAGGCGCTGTGCGTCAACCACGAAGTGGGCAACGTGGCGCTCGATCTGCGCTGCCAGGGCTTTGCCGATGCGCTGACCGAAGCGGGAGCCACGGCTGAAGTGCTCGCCGTTGACCTGGCCGACTTCACCGGCAGCGCCAACCGCATCGCGGCGGCGCTGACCGCCGACGAGTCGATCAATGCCATGCTGACCCTCGGCCCCGGCGGCGCGCTTCCCGCGCTTCAGGCGCTCACGGGTGAGCAGTTGCTGGGCACGGTGCTGCTGGCGACCTTTGACCTGTCGCCTGAAGTGCTGGAAGCGATCCGCGATGGGAACATGCTGTTCGCCATTGACCAGCAGCAGTACATGCAGGGCTATCTGCCCATCGTGTACCTGACGCTCTACCTGGAGAACCTGAACACTCCGGGGGCGATTCTCGTCCCGACCGGCCCTGGCTTTGTGGTTCAGGACACCGCCGCTCAGGTCATTGAGTACGCGGCGCGCGGCACGCGCTAGAGCCTGTTATGCACTGTCAACCCCCATCCCCCGGCCCTTTCCCCGCTGGCGGGGAGGGGCCAGGGGGTGGAGTTCCGGTGATCGCAGGGCAGCGCGAGTTGCCCGCCGCGCCGAACGCACAGAGTTCATAACACGCGCCAGGCCCGATCCGGCAGGCGTGATGGTTTGCTGCTGGCAATAGATGCTAAGTACAGGCTGGCAGAAGTCCGCCTGGTAGCTGCTCGCTACACCCCCCCTCCCCCACAAGGAGCGGGAAGCGCAGCGGATGCGCTTTTCTCCCTTCCCCCACGAGGGGAAAGGATCGGGGGTGGGGGGGCTGGACCAGGCCAGACTGTATGCTCATTTCCGTTCTGGTGCACTAGCGATCGTAGGGGTGCGGCGGTGGTATGCCCCTGCGGAACCCTTTTCTTCTGCTTCTGTTGGCCATGAAATCTGCCAGGAACACAACAACGGAAGGTCGCCATGTCTATTGAGGTGACAGCCGGCCCATCCTCTTCTGACGAGCGGTTGTTGCGCGAAAGTTTTTTAAGAAAACTGCTCCGCCGGCCCGAGCTGGGGGCTGTGAGCGGGGCCGTGTTGGTCTGGGTGCTCTTCGCCGTTCTGGCTGGAGATCGCGGGTTTGTCAGCCTGCGCGCGACCGCCAACTTCCTGGAGGTGGCTTCCGAGCTGGGCATCCTGGCGGTCGCGGTGGCGCTGCTGATGATCGGCGGCGAATTCGATCTGTCCATCGGCTCGATCATCGGTGGGGCGGGCATGGCCGTGACCATCCTCAGCGTCGAATACCAGTGGAATCTCTGGGCCGCCATCGGCATGGCGCTGCTCTTTTCGCTGGCAGTGGGCGCCATCAACGGCCTCCTGGTCGTCCGCACCAAACTCCCGTCTTTCATCATCACCCTGGGCAGCCTGTTCATCATTCGCGGGGTCACCATCGGGCTGACGCGCCTGATCACCGGGCGCACGCAGGTGGGCGGTGTGAAGGCGGCGGCGGGCTATGACTCGGCGGCGTCGGTCTTCACCAGCGCGATCAAGATCACCGACCCGGCTTCCAAGCGCGGGCTGCCGGCGGAATTCTCGATTTCGATCCTGTGGTGGCTGATAATCGCCGCGCTCGCCACCTACGTGCTGCTGCGCACGCGCCCCGGCAACTGGATTTTCGGCATCGGTGGTGACGCCAACGCAGCGCGCAACGTCGGCGTGCCAGTCAGCCGCATGAAGGTGATCCTGTTCATGGTCACTGCCACCTCGGCCTGGCTGGTGGGGACGATCCAGGTGCTCTCTGCGGGAAGCGCGGACACCTTGCGCGGCGAGCAGCGCGAATTCTACGCGATCATCGCTGTGGTGATTGGCGGCACGCTGCTGACCGGCGGCTACGGCTCGGCGCTGGGCGCGGTTTTTGGCGCGCTGACGGTGGGGATGGTGCAGCAGGGGATCGTCTATACAGGGATTGACTCCGACTGGTTCATGGTCTTCCTGGGAGCGATGCTGATCGTTGCCGTTCTGGTGAACAACTATATTCGCAAACGGGCAGCGGAGGTCAAGTGACGTGAGCGCTGACCAGACTCCCATCGTAGAGGCACGTAATATCTCCAAATATTTCGGCGGGGTTATTGCCCTCAAAGATGTCTCGATGGAACTGAGACACGGCGAAGTGATGTGCCTGCTGGGTGATAACGGCGCGGGCAAGTCCACGCTGATCAAAATTCTGTCGGGCGTCCACCCACCCGACGAAGGCGAGTACCTGGTGGAAGGCAGAACCGTGCATTTCACCTCGCCGCGCGACGCCCTGGAGCACGGCATCGCCACCGTGTACCAGGACCTGGCCATGATCCCCCTGATGAGCATCACGCGCAACTTCTTCCTCGGCTCGGAGCTGACGCAGGGTTGGAGTTTTCTCAAGCGTTTCGACATCCGCCGGGCCAATTGCATCGTCCACGAAGAGTTGCGCAAGATGGGCATAGACATCCGCGACCCTGCCCAACCGGTTGGCACGCTTTCGGGCGGCGAGCGGCAGTCGGTGGCCATTGCGCGGGCGGTGTACTTCGGGGCCAAAGTGCTGATCCTCGACGAACCCACGTCGGCGCTGGGCGTCAAGCAGGCAGGGGTCGTGCTGCGCTACATTGCCCAGGCGCGCATGAGGGGGATCGCGGTCATCCTCATCACCCACAACCCCCATCACGCCTATCCCATCGGGGATCGCTTCACCATTCTCAAGCGTGGGCGCACGCTGGGCACCTTCACGAAGGCCGAGCTTTCGCGCAGCGACATGATCCAGATGATGTCGGGCGGTGAGGAACTGGAAGACCTCGAACGGGAACTGCGCGAGTTCCGCGAACAGGCCAGTTCCAGGTCAGCGGAGACGCCATCCCAGGAAGAACCGGGCGGGTTCGGCGAGGAGTCGGGCTGAGCCGCGTCCCTCGAAATCTGATGCGCTGCCCCTGGCCGCCAGCGGGCGGTCGCCGACCCTACCCCGCCGGCCACGCACTGAGCAGCGTCGCTGCCCGGTCGAGCGGGTCGGTCGCGGCCAGCGCCGCCATTCGCCCGGCGCGGGCCATGTCCAGCGATACCAATGGCCGGGGGTCGGCGCACTCGATGGCCCACAGGTCGGCGCTGTCGCGGATGGCGCGGGTTGCTTCGCTCAGCGCTGCGCTGATGGTCTCGGCGTTGGGGTGAGCCGTGCGCTGCTGAGGGCTGAGCACCAGCTCGGCGGGGACGGAGATCGTCTCTGCGCAGGAGACCGTCTCGCCGAAGATGACGCGATCCCACAGAGCCAGCGCCGCGGCCTGCGCCGCGCGGACTTCGCCCAGGTGAGCCGCGAGATCGGCGCGCACCTGGCCTGCCGTCACGCCCGCATCGCCCCACAGCGTACAGCCCGCCAATCCCAGCCCGACGGCCAGCCAGACAACCAACCGCGCCATGCGCTCTCCCCACGCGCGCCACACGCCCGGCGGCGCGTGTAGCCATTCTACGCCGGAGCACGGTACAATGCGAACCGCGTTGCTCGCGTCCCACGCATGAGAGAGACGTTCGCGTATGACCGTTCGCCGCTGGCTGGCCGCTATCCTGCTCGTGACCGTTCTGGGGCGGGTCGCCTTCATCCTGCTCTTCGACCACACCCTTTCGCTGCAAACCTCCGGCTACGACATCTACGCCGTGAACGTGATCGAAGGGCGCGGCTACACGCGCTTCGACGACCGGGCCGGCGACTCCGACCTGCCGCCGCTCTACCCCTTCTTCCTGATCGGCGTCTACAAAACGCTGGGGCGCGACCCGATCAGCGTGGCCGTCGTGCAGATCGGGCTGGACGTGCTGACCGCGCTGCTGCTGTTCTGGATCGGGCGGCGGGTGGCCGGGGAAGCGGTCGGGCTGCTGGCGACGGCCTTCTACGGGGCGTATCCTTACCTGCTCTACCAGAACCTGACGCTTAACGACACGGGCCTGTTCATCTTCCTGCTGGCGGCGAGCATTGCAGCGGCGTACCGGGCGCGTGACACGCGCAACTGGCGTTGGGCGGCGGCGCTGGGCGTTGCCTGCGGGCTGGGCGCGCTGACCAAAACGCTGATCGTGCTCATTCTCCCGCTGCTGGCCCTGTGGTGGTGGCGCGCGCTGGGCCTGCGCCGCGCGGTGATGCTGGGCGCGGCGAGCGGGATCGCCCTGCTGCTGGTGATCGCGCCCTGGGTGGTGCGCAACACGCGCCTGCACGGCGAGCTGGTGCTGATCAGCACCAACAGCGGCAGCAACCTGCACCAGGGCAACAACGCCTGTGTGGCCGACTACCTGGCGCGCGGCTGGGATGCGCAGTGGGTCAATTGCATCGAGCTGGCCCCGCCGGAGTTGAGCGAAACGGAGGCCGATCGCTGGCACCGCGAGCAGGCGCTGACCTACCTGCGCGAGCACCCCGGCGAGTGGCCGCGTTTGTTCTGGACGAAGTTCTGGGTGCTGTGGAGTCCGGTGATCATGCCCTACGACCTGCCGCCCGACCCGTACCTGGTGGACGACGCGGTGCTGCAATTCCACACGCCCGCTTTCGAGGCGGCGCGCGTCGTGCACGCGCTCTACTTCACGCCGCTGCTGATCCTGGGCATCGCCGGGCTGTTCCTCGGCTGGCGCGACCGGCGCGCGATCGCTCCGCTGGCCGCCGTATTCGTGGCGATCACCGTCGCCTATCTCATCTTCCACCCTTCGACGCGCTACCGCTCGCCCGCCGATCCCTTCCTGTTCATCCTGGCCGCCTATAGCGTGACGCGGCTGTGGGCGCGGATCATGGCGGGCCGGACGCGGCGCTGGACGCTGCTGCGAGAGACCTGACATGGATGACGCGAGCTACCAGGAGAAACTGGCCGGCGAGGCCGCCTTGTGGGGGCGCGTGGCCGAGGAGCAGGCGGAGCGTGTGCCCCCTGACTGGCGCTATCACCGCCATCTGCGCCATAACGCCGTCGTTCACGCGCGCGACATTGAGGCGCTGCTGGCTCACATCACTCCCGGCATGAAAGCGCTGGAGCTTGGCTGCGCGTCCGGCTGGCTGACCCTGGCGATGGCTCAGCGCGGGGCTGCGGCGCAGGGGATGGACATCAGCGAGGGGGCGATTGCCGTCGCCCGCGCTTATTACGAGTCGATCAAGGACACAGTGTCCGGCGCAGTCACCTATGCAGTGACAGACCTCAACGCGCTCGATCTGCCGCCTGCCGCCTACGACGTGATCGCCGCCAAAGGCGTGCTGCATCACCTGGTACGCCTGGAACACGTCATTGACCAGGTGTACGCGGCGCTCAAGCCGGGCGGGTTGTTCTGGGTCTCGGATACGCACGGCGACGAGTCCCTGCCGGTGACGCTGCTGGCTGGCGCGCTGACGCTGGCTCTGCCCACGCAGGTCTCCTACCGCGAGAAGGTGCGCGGCCTGCTGCGTTTCGGCCTGCGCGCGCCGCAGCGGGTCAAGGCCAGCATCCAGGCGGACGGCCTCTCGCCGTTCGAGGGCGCGGGGCGCGACCAGGACTGGGTCGCGCTGGTCCGGCAACGCTTCGCCGTCGAGCGGACGGCGCGCAAGCCCGCCATGACCGGCTACGTCACCGCGCAGTTCGCGCTGCCCGATCGGGTCGCCGTTCCCTTGCTGCGCGCGCTGGCCGTCCCCGACCGCTGGGCAGTCCGGCTGGGCCTGCTGCGCAGCACCGGCGTCGTGCTCTTCGCGCGTAAGGACGAGGGAACGCCGTGAACCTGCTGCACGTCATCCCTTACTACGCGCCCGCCTGGGCCTACGGCGGGTCGGTGCGCGCGGCGACCGAGCTAACTCGCGCGCTCGTGCGGGCCGGGCACCGCGTCACCGTGCTGACCACCGATACGCTCAGCCCGCACGAGCGCGCGCCCGTCCCCCGCGAGACGCTGGACGGCGTGGAGGTGGTGCGCGCCCGCAACCTGAGCAACGCGCTGCGCGGGCGGCTCAACCTCTCCACGCCGCGCGGTATGGCGGCCCTTGCCCGCTCGCTGATCGTCGAGCGCCGGATTGACCTGGTGCACTGCCACGAATTGCGCACGGTGGAGAATCTGCGGGTCGCGCCGGTGGCAGAGGCGCTGGATGTGCCGGTCGTCGTGTCGCCGCACGGCACGCTGCCCACTTCCACCGGACGCCCGGCGTTCAAGCGGGCCTGGGACCGGTTGTTGGGCGGGCGACTGCTGCCGCGCTGTGACGCCGCCATCGCCCTCACCCGCGACGAGGCAGCGGATGCGCGGGCGCTGTGGGCCGCGCGCGGGATAGACATCCCCATCCACATCGTGCCCAACGGCGTGCACCTGGACGAGTTCGCCGTGCCCCCCGCCAGGGATACCGCCCGCGCCCGCTGGAACCTGGGCGAGGGGCCGGTGGTGCTGTTCCTGGGGCGGCTGCACGCGCGCAAGGGCGTGCAGCTGCTGCTGCCCGCCTTCGCCGGGGCGCTGAGACAGGTGCCGGACGCGCGCCTGCTGATCGTCGGGCCGGACGAGGGGATGCTGGCCGCGCTGACGGCGCAGGCCCACGCGCTCGGACTGGGCGAGCAGGCGATCTTCACCGGCCTGCTGACCGGCCCCGACCGCCTGGCGGCGCTGGCCGCCGCCGATCTCTTCGCCCTGCCCGCCGTCGGCGAGGGCTTCTCGATGGCCGCCCTGGAGGCGCTGGCCTGTGGCCTGCCCGTCCTGCTGACGCCCGGCTGCCACTTCCCCGAAGCGGCGGAGGCGGGGGCGGGCGTCGTCGTCCCGCGCGAAGTCGAGCCGCTGCGGGCGGCGCTAGCCGATTTGTTGGGCGACGCCGCGCGCCGCGCGGCGATGGGACGGGCGGCGCGCAAGCTGGTGGAGGCGCGCTACACCTGGCCGCAGATCGTCGCGCAGATGGAAGCGGCCTACGCCGCAGTGCTGGCCAGGCAGCGCCCGTGATGGACGCCGAGACACCCCTCCCCGCGCCGGACGCGGCAGCCGGCGGCTTCACCGCGACCGTGGCGCAGCGCGCGGCGCGCAATGTCAGCGCCCTGGCCCTGTCCAACATCGCCTCGAAGGGCGTGCTCTTCGCCTGGCAGCTGATCCTGGCGCGCTGGCTGGGCGCGGAAGGTTACGGCATCTACGGGACGATCGGCGCGCTGCTGGCCGTCGGCGCGGCCATCCCCGACTTCGGCATGGGGCTGATCGTCATCCGCGACGTGGCCAACCGCCCCCAGGACGCCAACCGCTACCTGACGGCGACCCTCGCGCTCCAGCCGATCCTGGCTGTGCTCGGCTACGCCGTGCTGGCCATCGCCGCCTTCCTCTTCGGCTACGAGGGGGAATTGCGCGCGCTGCTGGCCTTCGCCGCGCTCAGCCTGCTGGTGGATGCGCTGGGCAATATGTGCCACAACCAACTGCTGGCGATCGAGCGCATGGTCATCCCTGCGGCCATCGCCACCGGGCATGTGCTCGTCCTGGTCGTCCTGGCGGGGATCGCGCTGGCGGCGGGCGCCGGGCTGTGGGGGCTGTACGCGGCCACGCTGGTCGCCGGGCTGCTGCGCGCGGCGGTCTATTGGGCGGCGCTGTTGCGCGCCGGGGCGCGCCCGCAGCTCCCCGTTGACCGGGCGGTGGCGCGCGGACTGCTGATCGCCGGCTGGCCCATCGCCGTGACCTCGTTCCTGGCCCTGGCCTACCAGCACGCCGACAAGCTGATCACCACCGCCCTGATCGGAGCAGAGGGCACCGGGCAGCTCACGGCGGGCTTCGTCATCGTCTTCGGCGTGATCGAGCTGCTGAGCACGACGGTGCTCGTCGCCGTTTTTCCGCTGATGTCGCGCACCTACGCGAGTGGGCAGCGCCGCCTGTTCGAGGTCATGCTAGAGAAGCTGGCCTTCTTCAACCTGACGCTGAGCCTGCCCATCGCCATCTTCACCTCGCTGCTGGCCGTGCCGCTCTCCGCCTGGGTCTTCGGGGCGGAGTTCACGCGCACCGCCGACGTGCTGCGCATCCTGATCTGGTACACAGTCGTCACGATGATCGTCAACGTCTTCGCCAAGGCGCTGCTGGTGCAGAATCGCCAGCGGCGGCTGCTGATCATCCGGGCGAGCGGGCTGGCGCTCAACGTGCTGCTGCTGCTGATCCTGCTGCCTGCGCTGGACGTGCCCGGCGCGGCGGTCGCCACACTCATCGCCGAGTCGGTCATCCTGCTGGCCGTGCTGCGCTCGTTCACTTTTCCGGCGGACTGGTGGGCGCGCACGCTCAGCCACCTGTGGCGCATGGCGCTGGTGGGCGCGCTGCTGGCCGGGATTGTCCTCGCCCTGCGCACGGCGCACCCCTTGCTGGCGGCGCTGGTCGGCGCGCCGGCGTATGTCGCGCTGCTGCTGCTCAGCGGGGCGTTCGCCCGCGACGACTGGGACCTGATCTACCGCCTGGCGACGGCCATGCCCGGTGGGGCGATCGTCGGGCGCTGGTGGCGACGGGAGTTGCCGCCGCCGGGACGCTAGCGCACGTTAGCGAAAGTCTGCCGGTAGTTGCTCGCTGTTACCCCCCACCCCAAATCCCTCTCCCACAAGGAGGGAGGGGCTTAGCGAGCGCGCCTTTCTCCCTTCTCCCCTCGTGGGGGAAGGGCCGAGGATGGGAGGCACAGGCAGGCGCGCGCCTTTTCAGACAGCCTTTAACCGGCCACCACTACTGCGTACTCTGGGCGTTATTCTGCCGGGTGTTCAGCCGTCTGGACCGGGCGGACTGTCGCGTGCAGAAAAGCGAAATCCTCGCGCGGGGGCAGTGCCTCGTGAATCTCGACGATCTCGTACAGCGCCCTGCCGATGCGCACGCGCCCCCCTACGCGGGGCCGCTCAAGCTCGTTGGCGATGGCGCCGGGGTGCTCGCCGCCGACGACCACGTAGCTGACCTTGTAGGTGATCACAGGCCGCCTTCCTCCGGCGCGTCTGCCCCCTGGCTGCTGGCGTCCAGGTTGAGGTTGCGGTGGCGCAGCTTGAAGGACAGATCGCAGGCAATGTTGCGCATGATCACGTAGCCGATGGCCGTATCAGTTTCGCACAGGGCGGTGAAGGCGTCGCCCTGGATGGCGCGCAGAACTGTATCGTCCTGGCAGCAGCGCACCGTCGCCGAGCGCGTGCCGCGATCCACCAGGGCCATCTCGCCGAAAATCTGCCCGCGCCCCAGGAAGACCTCGGTGCGTTCCGGGGAGTTCGGCGTTGAGCGGATGCAGATCTCGACTTGGCCCTCGCTGATGAAGTAGAGCGCATCGCCCGCTGCGCCCTGCTCGAAGATCACATCTCCGTCCTGATACACCGCTTCCTGGCTGATGTCGAGCAGCCGTTGGAGCTGGGCGTCGGTCAGCCCGTGGAATAGCTCGACAGCTTTCATCAAAGGGAGCAATGTCATCGGAGGCGGACTCCTTCTGCCGGCGGCAGGGGAAGCGGCGCTGCCAGCCAGGGTGAGCGCAGCAGCGCGTTGCCGGGTGAGCATACCCCAACACCTCCGGCACAGCAACCGCCCGCATGGGGCCGAACGCGGTCATACTGTGCAAGAAGACGGCAAATGCCTACAATAACTTTGGCGCGTAAGCCAACCCGCGCAGATGAGCCGAGATCAGCGGGCCGTTCCGCTGGCACTCGTCGCAGGCGCGGCACGAAGCCTGGCTCGATACGCTGCGCACCAGCGGGCTGACGCCCGGCATGAGTCTGGAAGGCGACTGGACGCCCGCCAGCGGTTATCAGGCCATCCAGCAGTTGCTCGACAGCGGCGCGCCATTCAGCGCGGTCTTCTGCGGCAACGACCAGATGGCGCTGGGAGCCATGGCCGCCCTGCAAGAGCGCGGCCTGCGCGTCCCCGACGACATCTCCATCGTGGGCTTTGATGATATGCCCGAAGGGGCCTACTTCTGCCCTCCCCTGACCACGATCAGGGAGGATTACGACGAGCTGGGGAAGCAGAGTGTCGAGTACTTGCTGGAGATCATTCAGAACCCGGAAGCCCCCCGCCATCAGCGGGTGCTCTATCCGACCCTGGTCGAACGGAAAAGCGTCCGGGCGCTGCGCTGAAGACTCTCCCGTCATCCTGAATGAGCGCGCTCGCCAGTTACGGGGCTTCCGCCCCGGCTGGCTTCATTGAGAGAGGATCGTCTGATGAGCACCGTTGAACTCGCCTCCCTTGTGCTGCCGGACTTCGGGCTGCCCACGACCGAGCCGTCCGTGCCCGCCTCCACCTACCAGACACGCCTCACAGCGGCCTGGAATCGCGCCCAGGCCGCCGGCCTGGAGGCCCTGGTCGTCTATGGCGACCGCGAGCACTTCGCCAATATCGCCTATCTCACCGGCTATGACCCCCGCTTCGAAGAGGCCCTGCTGATCGTCACCAGCGATCAGCCGCCCGCGCTGCTGATCGGCAACGAGGGCTGGGGCTACGCGGAGTTGTGCCCGCCGCCGGTCAGGCGCGTGCTGTATCAGAGCTTCAGCCTGCTGGCCCAGCCGCGCGACCGCAGCCCACGCCTGGAGCAAATTCTGCGCGACGAAGGCATCCAGCACGGGAGTCGTGTTGGCACGGTGGGCTGGAAATACTTCGACGGGCGCGAGGCGGACTCGCCCCAGACGTGCCTGGAGATTCCCTCCTACATCGCCGATGCGCTGCGCGCGATCGTGGGCGATCCGGCGCTGGTCATCAACGCCACGCCCCTGTTTATGAATCCGGCGGACGGGCTGCGCGCGATCAACGACGTGGATCAGCTCGCGGTGTTCGAGTTCCGCGCCACATTCGCTTCGCAAGCGCTGCGCAATGTGCTCTTCGGCCTCAAGCCGGGCATGACCGAGTTCGAGGCGGTGCAGTTGATGGGCCTGAACGGGATTCCCCTGTCGGCCCACGTCATGCTGTCCAGCGGCCCGCGCGCCAAATATGGCCTGCCCAGCCCCTCCATGCGCGTCATCGGGCACGGCGATCCGCTCACGATGGCGCTCGGCCTGTGGGGTGCGCTCAGCTCCCGCGCCGGGTTCGTCGTGCGCGAGGCGAGCGAGCTGCCCGCTGGCATCCAGGACTATGTGGAGAAACTGGTCGCTCCCTACTTCGGCGCGGTAGCCGCCTGGTACGAGCACGTAGGAATTGGCGTGAAGGGCGGCGAGCTGTACGACATCATCCACCAGCGAGTGGGCGACCCCTTCTTCGGCATCTCGCTCAACCCCGGCCACCTGATCCACCTGGACGAATGGGTGCATTCGCCCGTTGACGCCGGCTCCGACATCGCGCTGCGCTCCGGCATGGCCATCCAGGTGGACGTGATTCCGGCGACGGGCACGCCCTACTTCACCACGAACATCGAGGACGGGATCGCGCTGGCCGACGAAGCCCTGCGCGCGGAGTTCGCGCAGAAATACCCGGAGGCGTGGGGGCGCATTCAGAAGCGGCGCGCGTTCATGAGCAGCGCCCTGGGCATCCACCTGAAGCCGGAAGTGCTGCCTTTCAGCAACATCCCGGCCTACCTGCCGCCGTACCTGCTCAGCCCGCAGATGGCCCTGCGCGTGGTATAGAGCAGCCTTCTGGCGCAAGGGGCGCGCACCAACTCTGTCAGACGGGGCACTGCCCTGCTCGCGCCGTGTGTAGGGGAGAGTTTGCAAGCTCTCCCCTCTCAGTTTCACTCCCTGGCCGGAGAAGGGCCTGGCGCTGCCTCAGACTTCCGCAGTCCGCCCACCGAGCGCCCCTGCAGGCCCCATCCCCCCGCTCGACCCCCTGATGTGGGCCTCACCGCCCCCTCGCGCGACGCACGGGGGTGCGGTATGAGGTCACGCCGAGATTTGATGCCAGCCCCCCCACTGTCTCCAGGCGAGCATAGCAATTTGCGGCCAGGCTGTTACCAGGTAAGCTCCTGGGGCGCAGTGAGCTGCCTACGTCTCCGGCACGGGCGTCTTCCGCAGAACCGCCCAGGGCTGCCGAACGCTCGCGTCTGGCCACCAGCCACAGACGAGCCTTGATGCCGCAGACCTTGTCCGGGCCTGGTAATGCCGATCGCCGAAAGAACCTTTTCCCGGATCAAACGTACTAAACAATGACCGCCGTGCAGAAGTGTTTGGCCGCGCTTATTGAAACGAGCCTGACAAATGCGTGATGTTCCCCGCAGTTTGCTATGGGTGACGCTCGGCATGATCGTTGCCAACCTCGCCGGCGAGATGTACTACCCCATCCTCCCGCTCTACCTGGAATCGCTCGGCGCAACTGTGCAGGAAGTCGGCGTATTCTTCACGCTGCAAGTTGTCCTGGCGATCTGCTTCCGCATTCTGGGCGGCTGGATCTCCGATCATATGGGCCGCCTGCCGACCATTGCCATGGGCAGCCTCTTTGGGATGGGAGCCATCACCGGCTACACGCTCGCGCCCACCTGGGAATGGGCGGCGACCGGCGCATTGATGGGCGCAGTGGGCAGTTCCCTGGTGGGGCCGAGCTTTCAGGCGTTCATCGCCGAACAGGCTCCCGAAGGCCGGATGAGCAGCACCTTCGGCCTGATCAATGGCCTGTTCCTGATCTGCGCGATCATCGGGCCACCGGTCGGTGGATACATGGCCGACCACGTTGGCTTCAAGGCGATGATGTGGGTTGCCACAGCTATTTTTTACCTGGCAACCGCCATGCGCGTCTGGATGGCCCGGGGATCGCGCTTCGAAGTCAAGGACTTGCAGCCGGGCCAGTTGGCGCGCGATATGCGGATCACGCTGGGGCTGCTGTTTGGCGGGGGCGTGCTGACGTGGTTGTTCCTGATTGATGGCCTGTCCGATGCGGGGTATCAGGTGGCGTTCCCGTTCCTGCCCAAATACATTACCGAGCTGCGCGACATGCCTAAGACGACCTACGGCATTCTGATGGCGTTGTCATCGCTGGTCAGCGCGCTGGCCATGTGGCCGTGTGGCCGCCTGGCAGACCGCATTGGCGAACGGCTCAGCATCGCGCTGGGCATGTTGCTCTCCAGCGTGATCATGCTGTTGCTGGTCGCAATTCGGGTTCCCGCCGCGGTCTTCATCGGTTTCGGCGCATTTGGTCTGGCCCAGGCGTTCGTCGGCCCGGCGTTCTCCGGGCTGCTCAGCAAGGCGGTGCCTAAGGGATCGCTCGGGATAACCTGGGGCGTGTTCTGGACGGCGCTCGGCGCGCTCGCGATCCCGGCCCCAATCCTCGGCGGTTTCCTGTACGACCATGTCGCGCCGGAGTCCGTCTTTGTGGTGTCGGCGGCGTGCACGCTGCTGGCAGTGCCGCTCGTGCTGCGCAAGCTACGCCTCTCGGCGGCCAGGCCCGCTGTCGTCCCAGTGGAACAAACCGGTCACGAAGCCGCGAACCTGCTGCGCTGAGCACGTTGGAGCAGAGGAAAAAAGCGCATCAGAGGCCGTTCGAGAAGCCGTGCGCCTGCCTTTGCCCCCCATCTCCGGCCCTTCCCCCCCGAGGGGGGAAGGGAGAAGAGCGCCGGCCCCGAACCCCTCCCTCCTTGTGGGGAAGGGGTTTGGGGTGGGAGAAACAGTTTCGCAAATGGTCTCTTAGGCCCCCCCTTCTTTGCGAGGGAGAGGTTGAGGATGGGGGACAACGAGCATCCGCCGGCCTGTGCTGAGCCTGGGCGGTGTTGTGCCGCGAGCGGCCATGCTTCCGCTCGGCCCCTGAAGGCGCGCACCAGGGAAGATCTTTCTGCGCGGATGATCCGTCCGGTCAGTACTCCTGGTGATCCGCGCGCTCCGCGCGAATGCGCTCGACCCATTCCGCCGCCGCCGTGCGTGCTGCTGCCGCGTAGTCGCCGTCCGCGCTCGCGTAGATGATCGCCCGCGCCACGCCGATCAGCGGCCCGGTGCCGCCGCGCGTCATGCCATGCTGCACGGCAGTGCCCAGGTCGCCTTCCTGCACGCCAATGCCTGGGATCAGGAACGGGATGGAAGGCGCCCAACTGCGCAGCAGCGCCAGGTCGCGGGGCTGCGTTGCGCTGACGATCATGCCGAGCTGATCCGCATAATCGCGCGCCAGCGTATTGATCTGCGCCGTGACGAAGCGATAGAGCGGCGCGCGCTCGCTGGGCCAGAGCTGGAAATCGTTGCCAGTGATGTTCGACGAGCGCACCAGCACGAAGATCATCTTGCCGGGGCGGCCCAGCAGTGGGGTGACCGCGTCCATGCCCACATAAGGGCTGATGGTGACCGCATCCACGCCGAGCACGTCGAAGGCCGCGCGCGCGTAATGTTCCGCTGTGTAGCGGATGTCGCCGAACTTGGCATCGAGGATGATCGGCGTGTTATCCGGGATGTGCGCGATCGTCTCTTCCAGCGCGCGCATGCCCTCCGAGCCGAAGGAGAGGTAGAACATCAGGTTGGGCTTGAAAGCGCAGGCGTAGTCCAGCGTGGCGTCTATGATCGCACACCCGAAATCGCGCAGACTGACGCCCGCTGGTATCAGCGATGGCGAGGGGTCCAGCCCCACGCACAACCATGTATCGCGCTCAGCCTGAATTCTGCGCAGCCGCTCCACCCAGCTTTGAGTCATCGGTTGCATAGCCCCGCTACATCGCGTCAAGGTGGAACAAGTATACCGCAACCGCGCGCATCGCGGGGTCGGCACGTTGATGCGCTGGCGCTTAGCCGCCCCGCCTGCGCCGCCCCCCACAAACAGACTTCCGAAGTCCGCACGGGCTTCGGAAGTCCCCCCTGTCCAGCGTATGCGGTTCTTGCGCCGAAATCACGCTAGGCTCCCAGCCTGGCGCGGACTTCGCCTTCGATCCACGCATACGTCTCGGCCAGCCCCGCTTCGAGCGAAATCTCCGGCGACCAGCCGAGCACCTCGCGCAGCCGCGTGTTGTCCGAATTGCGCCCGCGCACACCCTGCGGGCCGGGCACGTGCTTCTTGACGATGGACACGCCGGCGATCTCCGCGATGATGTCGGCCAGTTGGTTGATCGTCACCATGCGATCCTGGCCCAGGTTGAGCGGCTCGTGATAGTCCGAGCGCATCAGCTTGTAGATGCCGGTCAGGCAGTCATCAATGTAGCAGAAGGAGCGCGTCTGCTCGCCGTCGCCCCAGATCTCGACGGTGGGATCGCCGCTCAGCTTGGCTGTGGCGATCTTGCGACACATGGCGGCGGGAGCTTTTTCGCGCCCGCCTTCCCACGTCCCCAGCGGCCCGAAAATGTTGTGGAAGCGCACGACGCGCGTCTCCAGCCCGAAGTCTTCGCGGTAGTGGCGGCACAGGTGCTCGCCGATCAGCTTCTCCCAGCCATAAGCGTCCTGCGGCTGCGCGGGATAGACATCCTCTTCCTTGAGCGGCGTCACGTGGGCGTCCTGCTGCAAGTATTCGGGGTAGACACACGCCGATGACGTGTAGAAGTAGCGCACTACGTCGTTGATCCGCGCCGCCTCAATAGTGTGCAGATTGATCAGGGCGTTGTTGCGCAGAATCTGGGCGTGGTTGGACGAGATGAAGCCCATGCCGCCCATGTCCGCCGCCAGCGCGTAGACCTCTTTCACACCGCGCGTCGCCTGCAGGCAGGCGTCCCAGCGCCGCAGGTCGAGCACTTCGAACTCGTCGGCGTCGGTCGGCGCGAACTCTGGATGCTTGAGGTCTACGCCGCGCACCCAGTAGCCGCGCGCCTTGAGAAACGTGACCAGGTGATGGCCGATGAAGCCGCCCGCTCCGGTCACCAGGACTTTGATCGGTGATTCATGTGCTGCTGTCATGCTGTTCCTCATCGCTCTGTGCTCTTGTCTGCGATCCTGCCGGCACCGAAGCGCGGCAGGGCATGACCCCAGTGTACTCCTAGTTCGCGGTGGGGCAAAAAGCGGAGAAGGCGCGGGGAGCATGGCAGCCACTTCCCACCCCCGGCCCCCTCGCCCGTGTCGCGCGCGGCGCAGGCGGGCAAGCTCACCTCCTGGCCAGGCCGAACGACAGGCGTTTTAGTGTCCGTCGCCACTGGCGGGACGGGCAGCAGGCTTGTTACTGTTGGCGCAAGTGCGGAGTTCACGAACGTTCAGGAAGCGAGCTATGCGCGAGTTCATTGATGGGGCAGAGGCGATCGCGCGCGGAGCGCTCGACGCCGGCTGTACATTCTTCGCCGGGTACCCGATCACCCCGGCCACGCCCATCCTGCTGCACATGATCCGCGAGCTGCCCAAAGTGGGCGGCGTGGCCATCCAGGCCGAGGACGAGATCGCCGCGCTGGGCTTTTGCCTGGGCGCGACTATGACCGGCGCGCGCGCCATGACCGCGACCAGCGGGCCGGGCATCTCCCTCTACAGCGAGCACATCGGCCTGGCGATCATGGGCGAAGTGCCCCTGGTCATCGTCAACGTGCAGCGCATGGGGCCTTCGACCGGCGGGGCGACGACCACCGCCCAGGGCGACATCCAGTTCATGCGCTGGGGGACATCGGGCGGCTACCCGGTCATCGTCCTGGCCCCCACCGATGTGCGCGACTGCTACCGCCTGACCGGGCACGCCTTCGGCCTGGCCGAGCGTTTCCGCGTCCCCGTCTTCCTGGCGACGGACAAGGACACGGTGGCCACGCGGGCCACGGTAGACCTGGCGGCCTATGAGCGCTTCCCTGTGCGCGAGCGCCCGCTGGCTGACCCCGCCGCGCCGTTCGTGCCCTACCGCGTGGCGCACCTCGATGACGTGCCGCCGCTGGCCCATGTCGGCGGGCCGCACCTGGTGCGCTTCACCTCGTCGTCGCACGATGAGCGCGGCTACCTGACCAAGAATCCGCCCGACGTAGACCGGCTCAACCGCCACCTGGCGGCCAAGATCGAGGCGCATCTCGACGAGATCGCCCTGGTCGAGAGCGACTTGCAGGACGGCGCGGAGACGCTGCTGATCAGCTACGGCATCACTGCACGCCCTGCTCAGGAAGCGGTGCGGATGGCGCGGGCGGCGGGGCGGCGCGTCTCGTCGCTGGTCGTGCGCTCGCTGTGGCCCGTGCCAGAGACGGCCATTCGCGCGGCGCTGGCGGGCGTCCGGCGGGCGCTCGTGGTGGAGCTGAACCTGGGCCAGTACCGGCGCGAGATCGAGCGGCTGGCGCGCGGCGAGCAGGAGGTGAGCGGCGTGCACCGCGTGGACGGCACCCTGATCGGCGCGCGGGAGATTCTGAGCGAAGGAGGGCTGGCCTGATGGCTGAGGCGCTCACCACTTACCTGAACGAGGACCTGCTGCCGCTGCCCTTCTGCCCCGGCTGTGGGCACAGCGCCATCGTCAAGCACCTGGACGCAGCCCTGGTCAAGCTTCAGCTTGACCCGCGCCAGGTGGTGCTGGTCACCGATATCGGCTGCCAGGGGCTGACCGACCGCTACTTCGACACCAATGCCTTTCACGGGCTGCACGGGCGCTCGGTGACCTACGCTACCGGCATCAAGCTGGTCAACCCTGACTTGAAGGTGATCGTGCTCATCGGCGACGGCGGGACGGGCATCGGCGGGCATCACCTGCTCAACGCGGCGCGGCGCAACCTGGGCATCACTGTGCTCGTCTTCAACAACCTCAACTTCGGCATGACCGGCGGCGAGCACTCGGTCACCACGCCGCCCGGCGCGCGCACGGCGACCACCCGCTACGGCCACCTGGAGCGCCCGCTCGACCTGTGCGCGACGGTCGGCGTCAATGGGGCGGGCTTCGCCGCGCGGGCGACTTCCTTCGACAAGAATCTGCCCGACCTGATCGCCGCCGCCATCCAGCACGAGGGCTTCGCGCTGATTGACATCTGGGAGCTGTGCACGGCCTACTTCGTGGAGGAGAATCGCTTCAACCGCACGCTGCTGGAGCGCGCGATGGACGAGCTGGGCTTCTCCACCGGCATCCTGTATCAGCACGACGGGCCTGAATACAGCCAGGCGACTCGCGCCGCGCTGAGCGATCAGCGTGGCAAGCCCACCCTGCCGCCCCAGCCGTTGGAGCCACACTACACGAGCGCAGTCGAGACGGCGATGCACTGCGCCATCGCCGGCGCGGCGGGTGCGAAGGTCGGCAGCGCGGCGGGCATCTTCTGCCAGGGGGCGATCCTGGCGGGGCTGTGGGCCACCCAGCGCAGCGATTATCCGGTCACGGTCAAGACGGGGCACTCCGTCGCCGATGTGGTGCTCAGCCGCGACGACGCCTTCCACGTCGGCACGACGCCGCCCGACCTGATGATCGTCCTGTTCGCGGAGGGGCTGCACAAAGAGCGCGGGCGCATCGCCCGGCTGAAGCCGGAGGCGACGCTGTTCATAGACGCGGCGCTGCTCCCGGTGCAGACGGCGGCGCGCGTCGTCCCGCTCGACTTTTCTGGCACGCGCCAGAAGAAAGAAGCGTGGGCGATGATGGCCGTTGCCGCCATGCTGCAACACACCGGCCTGTATCCGCTCGACGCGCTGCGCGAGGCGGCGGCGCTGCGCCCGGCCTTCGCCGCGCAGAACCTGGCGGCGATTGCCGAGGGCGTGGCGCTGCTGGCGCGAGAATAGCGCGGGTGGGGCTGGCCCTAGCAGGACTTCGGAAGGCCGCGCGCGCCCATCTCCCGCGTCCTCGCGTGCCGGGGCGAGCCTGCCCCGTCTACCCCTCGTCCAGCGCGTCCCGGCCAGCCTTTGCGCGCACGCGCGCACTCTGCCCGCCGACAAACACGCTATTTCGCGGTATGATTGGGGCGGGCGGGAACATCATCCCACCACGGTGACGCGGCGAGAGTCAGCGCGCCGGCGAGCGGCGCCGGACGCTGTGCAGGCGGAGAGCAACGCATGAAGCTGATAGTCGTGCTGCCCACATATAACGAGGCAGAGAACCTGGAGACGATGGTCGAGCGGCTGCTGGCGCTGGAACTGCCGGCGGAGCTGGCCGTGCTGGTCGTGGACGACAATTCGCCGGACGGCACCGGCCCGATCGCCGACAAACTGGCCGCGCAGCATCCGGGCCGGGTGGACGTGCTTCACCGGCGCAACAAGCGCGGCCTGGGCACGGCCTATATTGACGGTTTCCGCGTCGCTTTCGAGAAAGGCGCGGACTACATCCTGCAGATGGACTGCGACTTCTCGCACGACCCCCAATACATCCCGGCCATGGTCGCCGAAGCGCTGGCCAGCGATTGCGATGTCGTCGTCGGCTCGCGCTACATGAAGGGCGGCAGCGTGGACGAGACGTGGAGCATCGGGCGCAAGTTGCTCAGTTGGTGGGCCAACAGCGTCTATGTGAACCTGATCCTGCGCACCGGCACCAAAGACGCGACCGGCGGTTTTCGCCTGTGGCGCGCCGATACGCTCAAAGGCATAGACCTGGAGCGCATCCGCTCCAGCGGCTATGTCTTCCAGGTAGAGACGATCTATGTGACCGAGAAGTTGGGCTATCGCACCAGCGAGGTGCCGATCTACTTCGCCGACCGCAAGCGCGGCCAGTCCAAGATGAGCTTCAAGATACAGAGCGAAGCGGCGCTGCGCGTGTGGCAGGTCTGGTGGCGGCACCGTCATCTGCGCCCGGCGGATCGGCTGCCTGTGCCGGGCCAGTAGAGTGCCCGACCAGGCAAGCGAGCGCGTGACAGATGCCTGAGATTAACGCTGTGATCGAGCGCGACCTGCCCGATCTCAAGGCGAAGACCAGCGTAATTCTTCAGATGCTTCAAGAGCAGTCTGAGAGCTGAAGTGTGGCGATCTTGAAGAAAGTATTCCCCGACGCGCTGATCGTGGCAGGGCTGTTGCTTCTGCCACTCTTGTTTTTCGCGCCGGTCACGGTCGGCGGGCGCACGCTGCTGCCCGCCGATAACCTGTACCAGTTCGAGCCGTGGCGCAGCGCCCGCGACGCGCTCGGCGTGCCAGAAATTCCGCACAACGCCCTGCTCTCCGACCTGGTGCTGCAGAATTATCAGTGGAAGACGTTCCTGCGGCGCAGCCTGGACGCAGGCACGATCCCCCTCTGGCAGCCCAACCAGTTCGCCGGGACGCCCTTCCTGGCGGCGGGGCAGCATGGCGCGCTCTACCCGTTCAGCGCCCTGTACTACATCCTGCCGCTGCCGCGCGCCTATGGCTGGTTCACCGTCAGCCAGCTCTGGCTGGCCGGCGCGCTGATGTACCTCTTCGCGCGCGGGCTGGGCCAGGGCCGGGCGGCGGGGGCAGTGGCGGGCGTCGCGTACCAGTTCAGCGCCTTCTTCATCGTCAGCGCCGTCTTCCCGATGATGATCGCTGGCGCGGCCTGGCTGCCGTTGCTGCTGCTCATGATCGAGTTCATCATCGAGCGGCGGCCCCTGCGCGGCGACCGCCCGGCAACCGTCCCCTGGCTCGCGCTCGGCGCGCTGGCGCTGATGATGAACATTTTCGCCGGGCACGTGGAGATCACCTACTACACACTGATCGTCATGGCCTACTGGGCAGCGGCGCGCCTGCTGTGGGCGTGGTGGCGCGATCGCGCGGCCTGGCGACGGCTGGCTCGCCCAGCGGGATCGCTGCTGCTGATGGTCGCGCTGGGCGTGGGGCTGGGCGCGGCGCAATTCCTGCCGCTCTACGAGCTGGGGACACACAACTTCCGCGAGGCGGCGGCCAGCTTCAACGAGGTGCGCGGCTACGCCTTTCCCGCGCGGCACGTCGCTAAGTTCCTGCTGCCGGACGCCTTCGGCAATCCCGCCCAGCACAGCTATCGCGATGTGTTCAGCGGGGATGTGATCCAGCAGGATTGGCAGCGCCCGTGCGCGGAGTGTCCCGGCGGGTTCGCCCGCGTGACCGATACCGATTTCGGCGTGAAGAATTACGTCGAGGGCGGGGCCTATGTGGGCGTCCTGACGCTCGTCCTGGCGACGGTGGGGCTGCTGGCGCGGCGCGGTGCGGCGAGTCTGTCCGCCCACGCCTCACCCCCTAAATCCCCCTCTCCAGCCGAGCTAGAGAGGGGGGCTTCGCCGCCCACCGCCGAAGCCTTCCCCTCCCTGGCTGTGCCGGGGGGATCGGGGGGAGGAGTTACGCCCCAACCGAGACCGGCGGCCCCGCACCGCGCCATCCTGGGCCTGCTGGCCCTGGTCTCGCTGACCTTCGCCTTCGGGCTGCCCACCTACGCCGCGCTGTACTATGCGTTTCCCAACCTCAACCAACTGCACACGCCCTTCCGCTGGGTGTGGCCGTTCACTTTCTGCGCGGCGGCGCTGGCCGGGTTCGGCCTGGACGCGCTGCGCCGGGCGGCGGCAGAGCGCGCCCGCTGGGTGACCTGGCTCGGCGGCGGGCTGATCGCTCTGGGCGCGGCGCTTCTGGGCGGGCTGCTGCTCTCGCGCGCCGCTTACGACAGCTTCGCGCCGCTGGTAGAGCGCGTCTTCACCGGGCTGAGCGGGGCGGATCAGGTCTTCCCGGACGCGCGCGCCTTCTACAGTTACCAGTTCTGGAATGGGCTGGCGCTGGGGCTGCTCGTCCTGGCGGCGGGGATCGTTGTGACGCTCAGCCGGAGCGGGATGCGCCTGCCCCGACGACTGGGCGGCGCCCCCCTGTGGACGGCGCTGGCAACGGGCGTCGTCGCCCTCGACCTGGCGATCGCCGGCTGGGGCTTCACCCCGTCCGCCGACCCCGCCTGGCTGGACTACACGCCGGACGCGGTGCGCTGGCTGCAAGAGCGCCAGGCGGAAGGCGTGCCCTTCCGCTACACGACGATCAACTTCGGCGCGCAACCGCTGCACGCCAACAGCACGTGGCGCTACGACCTGCACGACGTGCGTGGCTACGACAGCATGATCCCCCGCCAGTACGCGGAATACATGGGGCTGATCGCGGCGCAGGGCGGGCTGCTGCACAACCGCATTGACCCGATCGCCGGGGACAACCAGCAGGCGCTCGCCTCGCCGCTGCTGGACCTGCTCAACGTGCGCTACATCGTCACCGATCAGATCGTGGCGGACGCCGAGGCGCTCGGCCTGCGCGAGGTATATGCCGACGAGGCAGTGCGCATCTACGAGAACGTGGACGCCCTGCCGCGCGCCTACACGCTGCCTTATTACGATCTGACTCAGCCGCTTTGTGGGGCGCAGCCGGACGACTTCGCGACTATTGTGAGCAGCCCCGACTTCAGCGCCAACCCGCGCCGCGTGGTCATCGAGGGCTTCCCCGACGCAGCAAGCTGTGAGCTGGTCTACGAATGGCCGGGGCCGCAGCACGAGGCCGACCCGGTCTACGCGCAGATCACGCACTACGGCGCGATTGAGGTCATCGTCCAGCCGGAAGTCACCGAGGAGTCCTGGCTGGTGCTGGCTGACAGTTTCTACCCCGGCTGGAAGGCGTTCGTGCGCCCGGCGGGCAGCGGCGAAGACCCGGAGCAGGAGACGCCGCTTCACCTGGTCAACGGCAACTTTCGCGGCGTGCGCCTGGGGCCGGGCGCGTGGACGGTGCGCTTCCGCTACAGCCCGGCGACGTTCCAGGTGGGCGCGTTCCTGTCGTTCCTCAGCGGGATGCTGCTCATTTTCATGCTGATGCTGTGGCTGTGGCGGCGGCTCTATCGCCCCGACGCCGAGGCCGACAGCGCGCGGCGCATCGCCAAGAACAGCCTGGCCCCGATCGTGCTCAACCTCTTCAACCGGGGCATTGACTTCGCCTTCGCCTTCATCATGCTGCGCATCCTCGGCCCGGCGGACGCGGGCGTCTACTACTACGCCGTCGTCATCTTCGGCTGGTTCGACATCCTGGCCAACTTCGGGCTGAACACGCTGCTGACGCGCGAAGTGGCCCGCGACCGGGGCGCAGCGGGCCGCTACCTGCTCAACAGCACGGCGCTGCGCCTGGCGCTGTCGGCGCTGGGCGTGCCGCTGCTGATCGGCTTTCTGGCGCTGCGCCAGGCGACGGTCAGCCCGGCGCTGGAAGGGCAGGCGATCGTCGCCATCCTGCTGCTCTACGTCGGGCTGTTGCCGGGCAGCATCAGCACGGGGCTGACCGCGCTCTTCTACGCCTTTGAGAAGGCCGAGCACCCGGCGGCGATCACCACTGTCAGCACGCTCGTCAAGGTGACGCTCGGCCTGGGCACGCTGCTGCTCGGCTGGGGCGTGGTTGGGCTGGCCGGCGGCGCGGTGCTGACCAACGTGGTGACGCTGGCCGCGCTGGGCTGGCTGGCCCGCCCGCTGGCGCGCGGCGTCTTCGCCGAGCGGCTCGACGGGGCGCTGATGCGCGGCATGATCGGCGCGAGCTGGCCGCTGATGATCAACCACCTGCTAGCGACGGTCTTCTTCAAGATTGACATCGTGCTGATGGAGGCGATCAACGGCAACACCATCGTCGGCCAGTACTCGACCGCCTACAAATGGCTCGACGCGCTGAACATCATCCCGGCTTTCCTGACGATGGCCCTGCTGCCGGTGATGGCCCGCCAGGCCCACGAGGATCGCGCCGCGCTGCGCCGCAATTACACGCTGGCCGTCAAGCTGCTGGTGATCGTCGCCCTGCCGGTGGCGGTGATGACCACCTTCATCGCCGCGCCGCTGATCCGCGTGCTGGGCGGGGCGGAGTACCTGCCCGCCGGCGGCATTGCTTTGCAGATCATGATCTGGAGCATCCCCATCGGCTGGATCAACAGCGTGACCAACTACGTCATCGTCGCCCTGGACCGCCAGCGCACGCTGACCCTCGCCTTCGCCGCTGGGGTGATCTTCAATGTGGCGGCCAACCTGGTCTTCCTGCCCGCCTACAGCTACCGCGCGGCGGCGGTGATCCACATCCTGTCCGAGGCGACGCTGTTCGCCGCCTTCTACTGGATCATCCGCCAGGAGATCGGGGGGATGGGCTGGCGGCGCGCGCTGATCCGTCCGGCGCTGGCTGCGCTGGGCCTGCTGGGGATAACGCTCGCCCTGTGGCAGGTCGTGCCGCTGGCCGGGCTGCTGCTCTCGCCGCTGGTTTATGGGGCGATGCTGCTGGCGCTGCGCCCCTTTGGGCCGGAGGAGCTGGCGCGCGTCGCACCGCTGCTGCCGGGGCGGCTGCGCCGTTGGGCGCTGCGCTTTGACGCAAAGGGCGTTTGAGGAGTCGTGCGCCTGCTCTTGCCCCCATCCCCGGCCCTTCCCCCACGAGGGGGGAAGGGAGAACAGCAGCGGGCCTGCTCCTTTTCTCCCCCTGGAGGGAGAAGGGGCCGGGGGATGAGGGGGGACTGCTACAAACGGCCTGTGAGCGTTCGCGTCGCGCACAAAAAAGCCCGGCTCCGCGCCGGGCAGTCTTCATGCTCCCCCAATACCCTTCAACACGACCAGAGCGCAGACGCGATCTGACCACCCCCAAAGCAGTCTCTGCTACGCGCTGTCGTCAGGTGATCGGCGCGTGCTCGCCGGTCGCGCTGATCGACTCGCGCTTGAGCAACACCACGCGCAACTCGCGGTCGGCCATCAGGCGGCGCACGATCGGGTTGCTCTGCACCGGAAGCACCTGCTCCTGGCCGTCCTTCGTCAGCTCAAAATGGAAGACATCAACCCGTCGCGCCCCGGCGTGCCAGTGCTCTTCCAGGCCCACGACGAGGCTAAGCTGCCAGCCATCGGCCAGGTAGCCCAGCAGCACATCGGCGGGCGCATAGGTCTGCGACGATGACGACCAATGACGGCGCGTATCGAAAGACCGCAATTCCATCTCTACAAAGAATGGCGCGGCTCCCGGCATCTAAGTAACCTCCTTTGGGGATGTGTTCCCCGGCTCAAATGAATCGTGAGCGCCTACGCAATGCTGTGCAGGGAGTAGCGTGCTGGTGCGGCGATGTGTGGAAGCGCTCTCGTCCCCCAATACCCTATCCATATTTTAACGAAAAGCCATGCAAAAATAAAGGTATTTAATGCACAAATGCATTTGCGGCGGGCGGCACAGCCTTTCGCCCGCCGCGCGCCGTTTGACCCCGCCCCGCCCCGGCGCTAGAATACGGTCGGTCAGCGGGGCGCGGTTCGGTCTGCTGCGCTCTTTAATGGGATTATAGCATACAAACGAGGACGGGATTCGTGGCAACGCTCATCCAGGTTGGCGACATTGCCCAGTACGACGGCCAGGAAGTGACTCTGCGCGGCTGGCTGTACAACCGCACCGATAAGGGCCGCCTGCAATTCCTGCTCGTGCGCGATGGCACGGGTATTGTCCAGTGCGTGGCTTTCAAGAAAGACCTGGACGCCGAGATGTTCGCCCTCGCGGCTGAGCTGACCCAGGAGTCGTCCCTCGAGATTACCGGCGTCGTCCGCGCCGACGAGCGCGCGCCGGGCTACCCCGGCAAGTTTGAGGTGGGCATCACCCGCCTGGCGCTGCTCCAGATGGCCGACGAATACCCGATCCAGCCCAAAGAGCACGGCGTCGAGTTCCTGATGGACAACCGCCATCTGTGGGTGCGCTCGCTGCGCCAGTGGGCGATCCTGCGCGTGCGGGCGACGATCATCGGCGCAATCCGCACCTGGCTGGACGATCATGGCTATATCCTGGTGGATACGCCCATCCTGACGCCCGCCGCCGGCGAAAACACCACGACCCTCTTCGCCATTGACTACTACGGCACGCCCGCCTACCTGGCCCAGACCGGCCAGCTTTACAACGAGGCCAACATCGCCTCCTTCGGCAAGGTCTACTGCTTCGGCCCCACCTTTCGCGCCGAAAAGTCCAAGACGCGCCGCCATCTGATGGAGTTCTGGATGGTCGAGCCAGAGATGGCCTTCTTCTCGCTGGAAGACCTGATGGCCATGGAAGAGGAGTTCGTCAGCGCCATCGTGGGCGCGGTGCTCAGCAAGCACCGCATGGAACTGGACATCCTGGAGCGCGACATCAGCCGCCTGGAGGCGATCACTCCGCCCTTCCCGCGCATCAGCTACGACGAAGCGGTGGAGCGGCTGCAGGCCCTGGCCGCAACCATTGACGACCCGGAGCGCAAGGCGGAGCTGGCCATCACCTGGGGCGACGACTTCGGCGCGCCGCACGAAACAGCCATCGCCGAGATGTTCGACCGGCCCGTGTTCGTCTACCACTACCCGACGGCGGCCAAAGCCTTCTACATGCAGCCGGTGGAGGGGCGGCCCGAAGTCTGCCGCAGCGTAGACCTGCTGGCCCCCGAAGGCTACGGCGAGATCACCGGCGGCAGCGAGCGCATCTATGACGCAGAGCTGCTCAAGGCGCGCATTGACGAGATCGGCATCTCGCCCGAGAACTATGCCTGGTACCTCGATCTGCGCCGCTATGGCAGCGTGCCACACGCCGGCTTCGGCCTGGGTGTCGAGCGCACGGTCGCCTGGATATGCGGGCTGCCCCACATCCGCGAGACGATCCCCTATGCGCGGATGCTCAACCGGCTGTACCCGTGAGCGCGCCAGCGGAGCGGGCTGTGTCTATTCATGCGCAGCGCACGCAGGTGCGCCGTCTGCTCGATGATTCCAGCCCGGCAGACGCCCCCACCGCTTACTACGCGCTGTTCCACGACCCGGCGCGCTGCGCCCTGTTCACCCAGGCGGATGATAAAGGGCGGGCGACCGGCTTTGTGGCCGTGTGCCAGACCGGAATAGACTTGTTCCGCCCGCTGATCACGTTGCAGTGCCCGAACGCCGAGTGCGCGGCGGCGCTGCTGGGCCAGGCGCTGAAGGCGGGCCGCCCGTACATCCTGTTCGCGCGGGTCAACCAGCTTCCGCTGGTCAGCGACGTACTGCGCCTGGACAATCACCGCATCCTGCACATCCTGCGCCTGGACCCGCGCCGCTTCCAGCCGGTGATCAACGTGCTGGCCCGCACCGAAATGGCCCACGATGGCACGCCGCGCTGCGTGATCGAGTCCGGCGGGGCGCAGGCCGTGGCCGGGGTCAACTGGCAGAGTCCTGCCTTCGCCGAGGTGTTCGTGCATACCGATCCGGCGCTGCGCGAGCGGGGGCTGGGCACCAGCGTGGCGGCGGGCGTGACACAGGCGGTCTTGCAAAGCGGGCGTATCCCGCTCTACCTGGTCGAGGATGGCAACAGCCCGTCGCGGCGCATCGCCGACTCGCTGGGCTACGTGGACACCGGCGTGCGCCAGGTCTACGCGGACGTGGTGTATGGGGCCACCTGACCGAGGGAACGCGGGGGATTCGCACAGGCGGACGAATCCTCCTGAAGGAGCCTGCAGAGCATGACCACAGCGAACGAAACAGGCCGCGGACAGCGCGCAACTCAGCGCGTTCTGCGCGTTGCCGCAGTACAAATGGAAAGCAAAGCGGGCGACAAGGCGGCCAACTTCGCCACGATGGAAGCGTTCGTGGAGGAGGCAGCACAACAGGGAGTCAGGCTGATCGTGTTCCCAGAGTGCTGCATCACGGGCTACTGGTTCATCCGTCATCTCTCACAACAGGAGTTGGCGGGGCTTGCCGAGCCGATCTTCAGCGGGGCAAGTTCGCAACGCCTCAGCGGGCTTGCCCAGAAATACGGCGTGAGCATCGGCGCCGGCCTGATCGAGGCCGGAGAGGACGGGGCCTTCTACAACAGTTACGTCGTGGCGATGCCGGATGGTGAAGCGCGCCGCCATCGCAAGCTGCAAGCGTTCGAGCATCCGCTGATCCAGAGCGGCTCGGAATACACTGTTTTCGATCTGCCGGATGGGTTCCGCGCGGGCGTGCTGATCTGCTATGACAACAACATCAATGAGAACGGGCGAATGACCGCCCTGATGGGGGCAGAGCTTCTGCTCGCACCTCACCAGACGGGGGGATGCCGCACGAAGGATCCCCATCTGATGGGCGTGATTGATCGCCGTCTGTGGGACAACCGGCACATTGATCCGCAGGCCATCGAAAAAGAGTTCGCCGGCGACAAAGGGCGCGGCTGGCTGATGCGCTGGCTGCCGAGCCGGGCGCATGATAACGGCGTATTCCTCATCTTCGCCAACGGGGTCGGCGTGGATGACGATGAGATACGGACGGGGAACGCCATGATTCTGGACCCCTACGGGCGCATCCTCGCCGAGAGCACCAGGGCTGACGATGCGCTGGTGGTGGCGGACCTCGATGGGACGTTGCTGGAACACGCTACGGGCCGCTTGTGGATGGCAGCGCGCCGACCTGAGCTTTATGACCTGTTGACCCAGCGCACGGGCCTCGAGCGCGATACACACGAGTTGAAGTTCGAAGAATGAGGCACGAATTCGCGGTGGCTGACTGCATCATGCCCACCAGAGAGATACTGCGCACCTCGAGGCTATTCGCCAGCAAGCCTGGCCGCAGCTATCGCTGCTGACTCCTCATGATTGACTTCACCCTCACTTTCCCGGCTGGCTTCCTGTGGGGCGCGACGACTGCGGCTCACCAGGTCGAGGGCGGCAGCGCCCCCAATACCTGGACCGCCTGGGAACAGAGGCCGGGCCGCATTCACCAGGATGGGCGGGCGAGCCTGGCCTGCGACTGGTGGGGCGGGCGCTACGCGGAAGACTTCGACCGCGCCGCCGCCCTGCAGCACAACGCGCACCGCTTCTCGGTCGAGTGGAGCCGCATCGAGCCGGAGCGCGGCAGGTTCGACGGGGCGGCCATCGCCCACTACGCGGACATGATCGCCGCGCTGCGCGCCCGGCACATGGAGCCGCTGCTCACGCTGCACCACTTCACCGACCCGCTGTGGGTCGCGGAACAGGGCGGCTGGCTCAACCCGGACACAGCGCACCGCTTCGCCCGCTTCGCGCAGATTCTCGCCGAAGACCTGGGCGGCGGCGTGACCATGTGGTGCACGATTAACGCGCCGCTGGAGTATGCCATGCAGGGCTACTGGCTGGGGCGTTTTCCGCCGGGCGAGCGGAGCCTGAGCCGCGCGCTGGACGTCGCCGAAGGACTTCTGCGCGGGCACGCCGCTGCCTACGCCGCCATAAAAGCAGTCCGGCCCGGCGCGCAGATCGGGCTGGCCGCGCGCCAGGTCAGCCTGCTGGCCCGCCGCCCATCCTGGCTGCACGGCCCGGCCCGCAACCGGCTCCGCCACCTGTTCAACCGCGCCCTTGTCGAGGCCCTGCTGACCGGCGAACTGCGCTTTCTGCGCCGGACGGTCGCCGTCCCCGAAGCGCGCGACACGCTCGACTGGATCGGCCTGAATGCCGGCTCTCGCTTCGTGGCCGGCTTCGATCTCCTCAGGCCGCGCCAGGCGTTCACCGGGCACCGCTCGCCCCGGCATGGACTGCTGGAGCCGGAGGGAGGCGGCGAAATCTGGCCGGAAGGGTTGTTCGAGCAGATTCGCTGGCTGGCCGAGCGCGCGGGCAAGCCGCTCTACATCACCGAGCACGGCGCCCCCGACGCCGACGACGCGCTGCGCTCGCTCGTCCTCGTGCGCGGATTGCGCAGCGTGTGGCGGGCGCTCAACCACAACTATCCGGTCAAAGGCTACTTCTATCGCACGCTGGTGGACGGCTTCGAGTGGGCGAGCGGGTACGATCCGCGCTCGCGCTGGGGGCTGTTCGCCTGCGACCCACAGACGCAAGTCCGCACGCCGCGCCGCAGTGCCGCGCTGTACGGCGAGATCTGCGCAGCCAACGCCCTGACAATGGACATGGTGCGCCGCTATCTGCCGGGCGAGGCCGACGCGCTGTTCCCCGGCGTGCCCGTGCAGCGCACGGTGACGCTGCGTCCGCGGTTGTGAGGGCGCGTCTGGGCGCGCCTGCCTGTCTGGTTATGCGAGTTTGTGGAGGCAACCCACCATGCGCTTCAAGAGCTTTTCCGCCTTCTTCGCCCTGACGCTTGCTCTGGCGATCCTGCTGCCAGCCCATGCCCAGGGAAGCACCCGGCCGCTGATCATCGCCCATCGCGGCGCGTCCGGCTACCTGCCGGAGCACACGCTCGAAGCGAAGGCCATGGCCTACGCGCTGGGCGCGGACTATGTGGAGCAGGATGTGGTGCTGACCCAGGATGATGTGCCCATCGTCGTCCACGACATCATCCTCGACACGGTGACCAACATCGCCGAAATATTCCCCGGCAGGGCGCGGGGGGATGGTCATTTCTACGCCATAGACTTCACGCTGGCCGAGATCAAGCAGCTCACGGTTCACGAGCGGATTGATTTGCAGACGGGCAAGACCGCCTTCCCCAACCGCTTCCCCCTGGAGACCGTCGTCGGCTTCGAGATACCCACCCTGGAGGAAGAGATCGCCCTGATCCAGGGCCTCAACCGCAGCACGGGGCACGATGTGGGCCTCTACCCGGAGCTGAAAGAGCCGGCGTTCCACCAGGCAGAGGGCAAGGACATCGGGACGATCGTGCTGGCGCTGCTCGAAGAGTACGGCTACACCCGGCGCGCCGACAGGGTGTTTGTGCAGTGCTTCGACCCCGCCTACACGCGCTACCTGCGCGAAGAACTGGGCACCGATCTCAAGCTCGTCCAGTTGATCAGCGGCAGCCAGGCGAACCTGGCCAGTCCTCAAGGGCTGGACGCCATCGCCGAGTATGCGGACGGCATCGGGCCGAGCATGAGCCTCGTGCTCAGCTTCGACGCCCAGGGCCAGGCGCAGATCACCTCGCTGGTGGCCGAGGCCCACGCGCGCGGCCTGGTCGTCCACCCCTACACCGGGCGCGCCGACTCCCTGCCCAAGAATGCTCAGAGCTTCGACCAGTTGTTGGAAGCGACCTTCATCGTCGCGGGCGCGGATGGGATTTTCACCGATCACACCGATCGGGCCATCGCCTTCGTCAATGCCCTGCAGTGAGCCTGCCTTCAGAGCGCTGACGCACAGATCGCGCAGGCGTGGCGACGGGCATGGCCGCTGTCGTGGGGGGTCGTTCTCGCCTGGGTTAAGCGGATTCTGCCCCCGCCGTTGCCGCCAACCGCCGGTCTTGTACTATAATAGTCTCCATGCGACGCCCATTACTGATCTACGTCCTGCTGGTCGCCTGCGCCCTGAGCGCCACGCTGCCCGCCGCCGCCCAAAGCCGCACCGCCCTGCCGCCGCCGCACCTGGGCTATGGCGTCCACATCGGCCCGCATACCAGCGCCAACCCCGCCCTGGTGGATCAACTGCGCATGGAGTGGGTGAAAGTCTACGAGGTGGGGCAGGTCGCCGCCTTCAGCAACAAGCGCGTCCTGTTCCGCATGGACCTGCCCTGGCCGTCCAACTGGGAAGCGTTCCGCCTCAGCGTGCGCCAGCGCGCGGCAGAGCTGGCCGCGCTGGGCGTGGACGCCATCGAAGTGCACAACGAGCCGAACCTGGCCCTGGAATGGCCGCATGGCCCCAACGCCTGGGAATACACGCAGATGCTGCGCGTGGCCTACACGCAGATCAAGGCCGTCGCGCCGCAGATCATCGTCGTGTCGGGCGGGCTGGCCCCCACCCTCACCACCGGCGACCGGGGCGCGATCAGCGACATTGACTACGCCGCCGAAATGCTCGACAACGGCGCGGCGCAGTGGTTCGACGCCTTCGGCTATCACCCCTACGGCTACAACCAGCCGCCGGAAGCTGAGCCAGCCTACAACACGCTCACCTTCCGCCGCGTCGAGCTGATCCGCGCGCTGTTCGAGGAGCGCGGCATCTACGACAAGCAGATCTGGATGACCGAGTTCGGCTGGCTGCGCGACCCGGCTGAGGACGGCGTGACCTGCTCCGACAGCGATCCGCACTTCGCCGGATTCGCCTGGCTGCGCGTCTCCGGCCAGACGCAGGCCGACTACACCGTGCGTGCCTTCGACTGGGCCGACCGTTACTGGCCCTGGGCCGGGCCGATGTTCCTGTGGAACCTCAACTGGGCGCTCTATCCACCGGACGTCACCCCGCTGTGCAGCCACATGCGCTGGTTCGGCCTGCTGCGCGCCGATGGATCGCCGCTGCCCGTCTTTCAGCGCGTGGCGTCCATGCCTCGCCGCTCCAGCGACTACCTGCCCCGCCTGACCATCTACGCGCGCGACATGACCGTCGAGACGAGCCTGTACTGTCCCGGCTCCGTGCTGGTGGGCGAGTTCGAGGTGATCAACAGCGGCTATCCCGGCTCGTTCAGCGCACAGGTGGAAGGGGCCAGCTCGTTGGATGGCCCGGTGCTGGAAATCTACCCGCCGCGCGTGACCAATGGCGACCAGGTGCAGGTGTATGCCGATACAACCGGCCTGTCCCCCGGCCTGCACACAATTTACGTCAACGTCACGGCGGTCATCGGCGAGCAGATGGTCGCCGAGAGCATCCAGGGCTACATCGTCGTCACCGAGGCAGCGGGCGGCTGCTGAGGCCGCCTCTTCCCCTCAATCCCCCTCTTTTTACGGGGGAAGGGTTGGGGATGGGGGGGGACAGCGATCACCTGCCGGCGGGCTTCCGCCAGCCTGTGCTAGAAGCTCTGGTAATTCCAGGGGCTGACCGGCGCGCCGCCGGAGCCGCGAATCTCGAAGTGCAGGTGTGGCCCGCTCGACCGCCCGCTGCTGCCGGTGACGGCGATGTTCTGCCCCGCCGTGACGATCTGCCCGCAGCCCACGAACGCCCCGTTGAGATGGCCGTAGACGCTCAGCGTGCCGCCGTGCGCGATCACGACCGTGTAGCCATAGCCCCACGTGCTCCACCCGCTGAAGATGACCGTGCCCCCGCCAGCCGCGTAGACGGGCGTGCCGGGCGGCACGGCCAGGTCAATCCCGCCGTGATTCCACGAGAAGTCCTGCGTGATCTTGTAGCGCGCCCAGATCGGCGCGCCGACCGGCGAAGAGCCGCCCGACACAACCTGCCTGCCGCACGAGCCAGGATCGCCCACCGCGAAGGAAGCTATGTCGGTGCCGGCGTTCACGCCCGTGCCCACCGGGTTGCTGCCATCGGTCGTCGTGGTGGTCATGACGATGCCGGGGTCCCAGTAGATCGGCTCAGTGGAGCCGGTGCCACCGGGCACCACCACCCACAGGCTCTCTGGCAGGATCGTCTGCGGCACGGCGCCGAACAGCGTGTTGTATTCGGAGTCAATGATGTCGTAGGGATCCACCGCGTATTCGGCGGCGATGTCGGCGATGGACTGCGGCTGCTGCACGCGATGATACACGCCATCCACCGGCAGGATGTTCAGCTCCAGCCCGATGCGCATGGCGTTGACGTAGAAGCGGTCGTTCGACCAGATGATCGTGTTCTCAGTCAGCCCGAAACGCCCGGCGATATTGCGCAGGTTGTCGTTCCTCTGCACCGTGTAGGTGATCACGGCGCTGCGCGACCGCTGAGGGATGATCGTCAGCGGGTTGGTCTCGCGGGCGATGGTGCTCCCGGCCAGCACGCCCCCCGCTGGCACATCGAGCGCGGCGACCACATCCTGCGGATCGGCAGTGGGGCGCGCCCAGTCCACAGGCGGCAGCGTTGGCGTCGGCGGCAGGGTGGGGATCGGTGTGGGATAGTCTACTGCGGCGATACCCAGCAGAGGCGGCTCCGCCTGATCAGGCGGCGCGGGCGCGGCATCGCGCGAGTCGTGCGGCCAGAAGATCACCGCTCCGGCCAGCGCTATCAGGATGAGCGCCCCGCTCAGCATCGCGCCGCTCAGGATACGGCCTCCGCGAGCGGAGATGGGGTTACGCGGCGTGCTCGCCATCTGCCGACACTCCTCGTCCCCCCAGCAGTCGTTCCACAGCTACCAGTACACCCATGACGGGCGGGATCGTACCGTATCGGGCAGTGTTTGGCAATCCGGGCGGCCCTTCGGGTGCGTGCAAAGGTTGACAGCGACTCGCCGGGGAGGGGGCAGTGACCTCACCCCCTAAATCCCCCTCTCCAGCCGAGCTAGAGAGGGGGACTTTGACCGGCGGACGCGGCACTTCCCCCTCCCTGGCTCCGCCGGGTGGGGGTCAGGAGGAGCCTACCGCCCAACCGTGCGCCCAGAAGCCCTAAGTTGGGACGCATGGGGCATCTGTGCACCCCCATGAAGAGGGAGGGGTTTAGGGTCTGCACTCTTCTCACCTCCCCCGGTGGGGGAAGGGCCGGGGATGGGGGGCGTCGGGACAGGTCTTGCAGTCTGAGCAGCAAAGTGAACAGATACTCTGCGAGGCCGACCCTGCTCCAGGGATCAGATACGCTATTACCCGGAAGGGCCGCTCACCAGCGCCCGGAGCCTGTCCAGGTCAGCAGGCTCGGCCAGCACAAGCAGGTTGTCTCTTTCTTCGAGCATGGTGGCCCCGCGCGGCACAACGAACTCGGCGTTGCGCCGGATCAGCACGATCAGAGCGGTCTCCGGCAGGTCTTCCAGGTCAACAATGCGCTTGTGCGCGGCCTTCGCCCCTGGCTGGATCGTCAATTCCAGCAGGTCGCTTTGAATCGGCTCGGTGGGCACGAAGGCGATCGGGTACTTCGGCCTGGTGTCAATCGGCGCGTCCACACGCAGGAGCCGGGCCACGTAGGGCAGCGTCGTCCCCTGGACCAGGGCCGAGGTGAGCACGATAAAGAACACCAGGTTGAAGATGGTGTTCGACCGTTCGACGCCCGCCAGCAGCGGGAAGGTCGCCAGCATAATCGGGGCCGCGCCGCGCAGCCCCACCCACGAGACGAATAGCTTCTCGCGCAGGTTCAGGTGCCTTTCCCAGACCAGCGTCGCGAAGACAGCCAGCGGTCGCGCGATCAGGATCAGCGCGGCGGAGATCAGCAGCGCCTGGGGAGCGATAGGCATCACCTGCGAAGGGAAGACGAGCAGGCCGAGGGTGAGAAACATGACGATCTGCATCAGCCAGGCCAGCCCGCTGTGGAACTCAGTGAGGCTGCGCCTGTGAATGAAGCTGCGGTTGCCCGCCACCAACCCGGCCAGATACGCGGCCAGAAAGCCGTTGCCCCCCAGGGTGGTGGTCGCGCCATAGGTCAGCAGCACCAGACCCATGCTGGCCACCGAATACAACCCGTCGTATTCCAGCCGAATCCGGTTGAGCACAAAGGTGATGGCGCGCCCCATGCCGATCCCGAAAACCAGGCCCAGCGCCATCTGTTGAAAGAACATCAGCACCAGGTCCGGCACCGAAGAAGCAGGGTCCTGCACCAGGCGGATCATGCCCAGGGTGAGGAAGACGGCCATCGGATCATTGCTGCCCGACTCAAATTCCAGCAGCGGGCGCAGAGAGCCGCGCAGGCCGAGGCTCTTGCTGCGCAGCACGGCGAATACCGCTGCTGCATCGGTGGAGGACACAATAGCCCCCAGCAGCAGGGCTTCTTTCAGCGAAAAATCGAGCACCAACAGGGTGAACCCGGCCACCAGCAGGGCGCTGACGAGCACGCCCGCCGTCGCCAGCACCATCCCCATGATCATGACCGGGCGAATCTCGTCCAGGTCGGTCTCCAGGCCGCCGGAAAAGAGGATGAACGCCAGCGATGTCACGCCCAGGAACTGGGCCAGCCAGGGATCGTCGAAGTAGATACCGCCGGGGCCTTCAGAGCCAATGAGCATTCCAATGGCCAGGAACAGCAGCAGTGCCGGGACACCCAGTCGAGCAGAAATCTTACTGGCAAGGATACTCACCAACAACACAAACGCTATAGATACCAGGATATACTCGGCTGCAAGCTCCATGCGCGCCCCTCTGGTTCGCCGTGTGCGGTCCGAAACAGGTATAGAATAACCAAAGATGGCTCACATAGAAAAAATCAGTTGCGGCTTCGCCTGAGTTGTGGCACAACCATCGCAGTCAGCGGCCAGCGGCCAGCTATCAGCAAAAGTCAACGCTGCCAGAGTCCGCTGATCCTGAGAGACCATTTGAGAAGCTGTTCCCCCCCACCACCCCAAACCCCTCCCCCACAAGGAGGGAGGGGCTTAGCGAGCGCGCTTTTCTCCCTTCCCCTCTCGTGGGGGAAGGGCCGGGGATGGGGGGACAAAGGCAGATGCGCGACTTCTCGAACGGCCCCTGATGGCTGTCCCCACCCACCGGCGGTCACCTGGAGATGCGCACGCCATGCCCGACGATCTCATCCTCGCCATTGACAACGGGACGCAGAGCGTGCGCGCGCTGCTCTTCGACTTACGCGGGCGCCTGGTCGCCAAGGCGCGTGTGCCCATCGAGCCGTACTTCTCGACGCACCCCGGCTGGGCCGAGCAGTACGCTGAATACTTCTGGGACAAGCTCGCCGAAGCCTGCCGCCAGCTCTGGACGCTGGTGGACGCGCCCAAAGAGGCGGTGCGCGGCGTGGCCCTGACAACTCAGCGCGGCACCGTGATCAACCTGGATCGCGCCGGCAAGCCGCTGCGCCCGGCCATCGTCTGGCCAGACCAGCGCCGCGCCGAGGGGATCCCCCCGGTCGGCGGGCTGTGGGGGCTGATCTTCCGCGCGGCGCGGCTGCGCCAGACGGTCGCTTACCTGCAAGCCGAAGCCGAAGCCAACTGGATCGCCACCCAGCAGCGCGCCATCTGGGCGCAGACGCACAAATACGCCCTGCTCTCCGGCTATCTCACCTACCGCCTGACCGGTCGCCTGGCCGATTCGGTCGGCTGCCAGGTGGGGTACCTGCCCTTCGATTACAAGCGCCAGACGTGGGCGCGCGCCTGGGACTGGAAATGGCGCGCGCTGGACGTCCGGCCAGAGCACCTGCCGGAACTGGTGCCGCCAGCCGCGCAGATCGGCGTGATCACGCCCGAAGCCGCCGCAGCGACCGGCATCCCCGCCGGGCTGCCCCTCATCGCTGCTGCCGCCGACAAAGCCTGCGAGGTCATCGGCTCCGGCTGCCTGGAGCCGCACATCGGCTGCCTGAGCTATGGCACGACGGCGACGATCAACACGACGCACCGCCGCTACATTGAGATCATCCCGCTCATCCCGCCCTATCCGTCCGCCGTGCCCGGCGCATACAGCGTGGAGCTGCAAATCTATCGCGGCTTCTGGATGGTGAGCTGGTTCAAGCAGGAGTTCGGTCACCGCGAGATGATCCTGGCCGAACAGAACGGCGTCGAGCCGGAGTCGCTGCTCGATGAGCTGCTGGCCCAGGTGCCGCCGGGGGCGCAGGGGCTGGTCTTGCAGCCGTACTGGTCGCCGGGCGTGCGCGTGCCAGGGCCGGAAGCGCGCGGCGCGGTGATCGGCTTCAGCGATGTTCATACGCGCGCCCACCTCTACCGGGCCATCCTCGAAGGGCTGGCCTACGCCCTGCGCGAGGGCAAGGAGCGCACCGAAAAGCGCAGCGGCGTGCCGATCACCGAGCTGCGCGTCTCCGGCGGCGGCTCGCAGAGCGACGCGGCCATGCAGCTCACCGCCGATGTCTTCGGGCTGCCCGCCGCTCGCCCGCACACCTACGAGACTTCCGGGCTGGGCGCGGCGATTGTGGCGGCGGTGGGGCTGGGGCTGCACCCCGATTTCAGCACCGCGATCGCGGCCATGACGCGCGTCGAGCGCATCTTCACGCCAGACCCGGCCACGCACACCACCTACAACGCGCTCTACGCCGAGGTCTACAAGCGGCTGTATGGGCGGCTGCGCCCGCTCTACGAAACGCTGCGCCGCCTGTCGCCGTGAGCGCAGGATCGCCCTGTCAAGATTGGGGTTTACAAAATAAGGCAGGCATCGCACAATATAAATATCACACGATGATCGCATTACAAGAAGGCACCCCATGATTCCCATTGGCGAACGACTGAAGCTGGCGCGCCTCAAGGCCCACCTGAGCCAGCGCGAGTTGGCCGAGCGCGTCGGTCTGTCGGCCATGTCCATCTCGAAATACGAGAACAATGTCATAGTGCCCGGCGCGGAGACTCTCTTCAAGCTGGCGCAGGCGCTGGACGTGCGCGTGGAGTTTCTGCTGCGCCAGGTCCCTCACCTGCACATCGAGCCGGTCTATCGCCGGCACAAGCGGATGGGGCCTAGGGCACAGGAGGCGGTCAGAGCGCAAATTCAGGACTGGTTGGAGCGCTACCTGCTGGTTGAATCGCTCTGGCCAGAGGAAGTGCATGTTCAGATGCCGCAGGGTTTTCCGCACCCAGTCAGGATGCTCGACGATGCTGAGCGGGCTGCGGCAGCCCTGCGCGAAGCCTGGCAGATGGGCAGCGATCCGATCGTCAACCTGACCGAGCTGCTGGAAGAAAGAGGGGTTAATGTCGGCCTGGTCGAAGGCGCTGACGATTTTGACGCCTGCACGTTCCTGTACGATGACTATACTCCGGTCATTGCGGTCAACCAGAACCGGTCAGCCGACCGGCAGCGCTTCGATCTGGCCCACGAGCTGGGGCACCTCATGATGCGAGTGGCCGAGGATCTCGACGAAGAGAAGGCTGCCCACCGCTTCGCAGCGGCGTTTCTGGTGCCCGCCGAAGCAGCCATTATGGAATTGGGCCACCGCCGCAGCCACCTCGACTTGTACGAGCTGCTGGAGCTTAAAGGGAAATACGGCATGAGCGTGGCCGCCTGGGTGTACCGGGCGCAGGACCTGGGCATCCTGTCCGACAGTGCCGCCCGCCAGTTGTGGCGGCAGCTCAGCGCGCGCGGCTGGCGGAAACAAGAGCCGCGCGCGCTCCCTGCGGAGACCCCTGGCCGCATGTACCGCCTGGTACGACGTCTGGTCGCCGAGGGCATCATTTCCGAGGCGCGCGCGGCAGAGCTGATGGGGCAGCGCATCGCTCTGTTCCCCACTCCGCCCGAGGAAGCCCGTGCGCTGCATCATTGATGCCAACATCCTCATTGATCTCAGCCGGGGCGACTTGCTGGCCCGGCTCTTCGCTCTGCCGTGTCAGTTCGCCGCGCCCGATGGCGTGCTGGACGAACTGGTAGAGCCTGATCGGGAACGATTGCGGCAGATGGGGCTGCAGCGTGCCGGCCTGACAACCGAGCAGCTTCTGGAGGCGGCACTTCTCAGCGCGGAGCACCGGCGGTTGTCGCTGGGCGACTGCACGGCGCTGATCGCCGCACGCGATGCCCAGACCATGCTCTTGACCGGGGATGCCGGGTTGCGCACCCTGGCCCAGGAACACGGCGTAGTGGTACATGGTGTGCTGTGGGTGCTGGACGAGCTGGAAGCCACCGGTCTCTTGGATGATTTCACCCTGGCTGCCAGCCTACGCCGGATGCTGGCCGGGGGCGCGCGCCTGCCCTCTGACGAGTGCGACCTGCGGCTGCAACGATGGGAACATCCCTGACTCAGGGCACCGGTTGGCGCGCACGCTCCCACCCGCTTATACGCGCTTCTAACGGTTGCTTTGCCCCGGCTGTGGTACAACTGTGCCGAGCACGCGCCTGGTCTGGCTCGTACACGAAAAGAGGCACAGCATATGAATTACCGCCGTTTAGGGAAGTCTGGTCTTAAAGTCAGCGCGCTGAGTCTGGGCGGCTGGACGACTTTTGGCGACAGCGTGGCCGATCATCGCCTCGCCCGCGACATCCTCGTGAAGGCCTACGACAACGGCATCAACTTCTTCGACATCGCCAATGTCTACGCCAGGGGTGAGGCCGAGAAGCTGATGGGGTCGGTCCTCAGGCTGTTCCCGCGTCATACACTGGTCATCAGTAGCAAGGCCTTCTGGCCGATGAGCGACGACGTGAACGACCGCGGCCTGTCGCGCAAGCACCTGTTCGAGAGCGTCCACGCCTCGCTGCGGCGCATCGGCACTGATTACCTCGACCTGTTCTTCTGCCATCGCTGGGACGCCGAGACTCCGCTGGAGGAAACCGTCCGGGCGCTGGACGCCCTGGTGCACCAGGGCAAGATTCTCTACTGGGGCACCAGCGAATGGACCGGCGCACAGATTCAGGCGGCGCTGGACCTCTGCGAGCGCTACAACCTGGTCAAGCCGCAGGTCGAGCAGCCGCTCTACAACCTGATCGCGCGGCGCAAGGTGGAAGAAGACGTGCTGCCCGTCACCGAGAAGAACGGGCTGGGGCTGGTGGTGTGGAGTCCGCTGGCCAGCGGGCTGCTGACCGGCAAGTACGACGACGCCCTGCCCGGTGACAGCCGCCTGGCGCGCCTGGAGGTGCTGCGCGACCAGTGGTACAAGGCCGAGTCCGTCGCCGCGATCCGCGAGCTGAAAGCGGTCGCCGATGATCTGGGCGTGACGCGCGCCCAGCTTGCCCTGGCCTGGACGCTGCGCCAGCCGGGAGTCAGCAGCGCGATCACCGGGGCGACCAGGCCCGCCCAGCTTGACGAGACGCTGAAGGCGATTGACATCACACTGGACAGCGACACCCTGGCGCGCATGGACGCGATCATGGCCCCGGTCGCTCAGTAGGACCGGTCGGCAGAGAAGACCGTAGGGGCGTATGGCGATACGCCCCTACACGGGCAGGCGCTCGAAGATCAGACTTCCGAAGTCTCCGAAGACTTCGGAAGTCTAGTGCGGCACAATGCCCCTCCCCCTGGCCCCGCTCGGCGAGCCAAGTCCCCCTCTCTAGCTCGGCTGGAGAGTCCCCCTCTCTAGCTCGGCTGAAGAGGGGGATTTAGGGGGTGAGGTGCGTAGGGGCGCACAGCATAGCAGCACCGTTCCATCACGCGCCGGGCCGGGCCAGCCAGGCGTCCAGTTCGGCGCGGGTGGGCGCAGCGGTCGCGCCGCCGACCTGCGTCACCGACAGCCCCCCGCAGATGTTGGCGTAGCGCGCGCACCGTTCCAGCGGCGCGCCCTCGACCACGTAGCCCAGCAGGAACCCGGCGTTGAAGCAATCGCCAGCCCCGGTCGTGTCCACCGCCGGCCCGGCGTTGACCGCCGGCACGTGCGTGATCGCACCCTTCGTGCCGATCCACGCGCCATTGGCCCCATCCTTGACCACCACGACCTCCGTCCACTCCATCAGCCGCTGCAATGCGCTCTCGACGGCGCTCGTCTCGCTGACCAGCAGGGCTTCGCGCGCGTTGGGGATGAAGACGTCCACCAGGCCGAGCAGCCGCTGCCAGGTGCACGCCTGAGCCAGGTTGGGCACGTCCTGGCAGTCCATCGAGACGGTCGCGCCGTGCGCCCGCGCCTCGGCGACCAGCGGCGCGACGCGCTCCAGCCGGAACATCGCCCCCAGGTGCAGGTGGCGGAAGTCGCAGCGGCGCATGGCGGCCAGCCAGTGCGCGTCGAGGTCAACCGGCGGGGGGTCGGCATAGCTGACGAAGGCCCGCTCGCCCTGGAAGGGGATGGACGTCGTGATCCGCCGGTAGGGGCGGTCCATATCCTGGGCCAGGGCCAGGTCAATGTCTTCGCCGACGGCCAGACGGCGCACGTGCTGGCTGTAGTCGTCATTGCCCCAGCAGGCCGCCCAGCCCACGCGCACCCCCAGGCGGCGCAGCGAGGTCGCCGTGATGAACATCGCCCCGCCGGTGGCGATGATCCCTGTGCCGTAAATCTCGCGCCCCAGCATGGGGAACTCCGGCAGGCCGGTATAGATCAGGTCGTAGAAATAGTCGCCGGGCAGGAAGACATCGTACTCCACGTAGAACTCTCCAACGAGTGAGGCGCTCACGGACAGCGCCGCGAAGCAAGATCACCGCAGAGGCGCGGCGAGCGCAGAGAAGACCTGAGAACCTCGCTTCCCTTCTTCTCTGCTCAGTCTTTCCTCTGCGCTCTCTGCGTCTTTGCGGTTCGCCTGTTCCCGCACTTCCTTAACGCTTGACGCCGCCCATGGCGATTCCGGCGATGAAGTAGCGCTGCAACGCCGTGAACAGGACCAGCATGGGCACCGTTGCCAGGAAAGACCCCATCATCAGCAGATTATACGGCGTGCGCCGCTCGCCTTGCAGCAGGGCGATGCCGATGGTTACCACGCGCGTATCCGGCGAATTGGAGACGACCAGCGGGTACAGGAAGTCGTTCCACGCCGCCTGCACGGTGATCACGGCGAAGGCGGCCAGCGCCGGCGCCGACAGCGGCAGTGTGACATACCACAGCACGCGCAGCGGATTCGCCCCGTCAATGATGGCCGCTTCCTCGATCTCCACCGGAATCTGCAAGAACGCCTGGCGCAGCAGGAACAGGGCGAAGGCGCTGAACGTCCCCGGCACGATGAGCGCCCTGAAGGTGTTCAGCCAGCCCAGCTTGCGGATGAGCATGAACTCCGGGATCAGGATCGCCTGGAAGGGCACCATCAGCAGGGCCAGGCACAGGGCGAAGATCAGCCCGCGCCCCGGGAACTTGAAGCGGGCGAAGCCATACGCCGCCAGCGAGCAGGTGACGAGCTGGCCCAGCGTGCGCCCGATGGTCACGATGGCCGAGTTCAGCAGGTAGCGGTTGAAGTGTGGCGACGTGTCATAGAGCAGACCCAGGTTCTCGCCGCAGACGGGATTCTCCGGCAGGAAGGTCACCGGCACCTTGTTCAGCTCGACCGGCGGCTTGCAGGCGGTGGAAGCCATCCACAGGAAGGGCAGTATCATGATCAGCGCCCCGGCCAGCAGGATCGCGTAGACGAGGAGCACGATCGGGACGGGCAGATCGTGCGCGGTTGCCGCGCGCCGCCGCAGAGTCAGCCTCATCAGCCCTCCTCCGATTCGTAGTACACCCAGTAGCGCTGGACGGTCAGCTGGAACGCGGTCACGGCCAGGATGAGCGCGAACAGCACCAGGGCGATGGCCGAGGCGTAGCCGAACTCGGAATGGGTGAAGGCTCGCCGGTAGAGGTAGTAGGTGAGGGTGGTGGCGCTGCCGCCCACCCCGCCGGGCACGGTGCGCAGCGTCATGATGTACACCTGGTCGAAAATCTGGAAGGCGTTGATGATCGCCAGCACCATCACCAGGAACGTCGTCGGCGAGAGCATGGGCAGCGTCACATGACGAAAGCGCTCCCAGCGCCCGGCCCCGTCAATCACCGCCGCCTCGTAGAGCACGCCGGGGATGGATTGCAGGCCCGCCAGGAAGATGATCATGTCGAAGCCCAGCCGCTGCCAGATGGCGACGGCGGCGATGGGGATCAGCACCAGCCCCGGCTCGACCAGCCACTTGGTCTCGCCCAGGCCCACCGGTTCCAGCAGGCGGCTGACGATGCCGTAGCGCGGCTGAAGGATGCTCGTCCACACCACCGACGCCGCCACCGTCGAGGTGACGACGGGCAGGAAGTAAGCCGTGCGCAGCAGGTTGCGCCCGCGCAGGGGCAGGTTGAGCAGCACGGCCACGCCCAGCGCCAGCAGCACTTCCAGCGGCACGGTCAGGCCGATCAGCTTGAGCGTGTTGGTCAGCGCCTGGGCGAACTTATCATCGCTGATCAGGCGCTCGAAGTTGTCCAGCCCGACGAAGTGCGGCGGCTTGATTGCGTTCCATTCCTGCACGGAAGTCGAGAAGGCCATCAGCACGGGGATGCCGAAGAAGAAGAACAGGCCGAGCGTGTTGGGAGCGATCAGGGCCAGCCCCCACAGCGCTTTGCGCCGGCTGAGGGGGGTCGGGCCTAGCCAGGAGAGCGCCCGCGCAGCCAGCGCGGGCAGACGGGACTCAGGGTTCATGTCAGCAAAGCTGCCGGGGAGCAGGTTGCTCCCGCTCCCCGGCAGTCACGGTACGGCGGGCGCTGCTAGGGCAGCTCGGCATTGATCACGACGCACGTCTCGGCGACGGCATCCTCCACGCTCATGCCCAGGTCGAAGATCTTCACGACCAGCTCGGTGTTCATCACGTCCCAGATCTCGTCGAAGACGGTGACGCCCTGCGAATCAACGGTCGCGTCCACGAACGCCTGGATGTTAACATCGGTCTGGCCGAAGGAGTCGATCCACATCTGCTGGATGGCCGGCGACGGGTTGGCCGGGGCCACCGCGCCGCCCTCGGCGAAGAACACCTGGCCCTCGTCACTGGCCAGGTAGAGGATCAGGTTGGCGGCCAGGTCGGGGTTGGCCGTGCGCGCCGAGGCGACATAGCCCACCGCGTGCACGATCGAGCGGCTGCGCCCCGTCTCCGGGTTCTTCGGCAGTTGCACGATGTCCCAGTTGAAGGTCAGCTCTGCCAGCGCCGTCGGCAGCTTCCACGAGCCGCCGGCGACCATGGCCAGCTTGCCCGACGCGAAGAGGTTGAAGGCGTCGTCAGGCGAAGCGCCGCCCGCCTCGGAGACGGTGGGCATGTAGCCAGCGTCGAGCAGGCCCTTGAGGAAATTGAGCGCTTCCAGGCTGCCGGGGTTGTCCAGCGTGCAGTCGGTGCGCGCCGCATCCACGACGGGGGTCTCGCCCGTCGCGGCGATCCAGTTCGGGTAGCCAGCCTGGTACTCGGCGTAGACCGCCGCACCCCAGACACCGGCCTCCGGGTCGGTCAGCGCAGCGGCGTACTCGGCGAAGTCGTCCCACGTCCAGTCGGCGGCCGGGTAGGCCAGACTGGCGGCGTCGAACAGGTCCTTGTTGTAGAAGATGGCGATGGTATCCCAGTTGACCGGCGCGGCGTACAGGTCACCGGCCTCGCCCCAGCGATAGGGGCCAACCAGGCCGCTGCCCCAGATAGACGTGTCCACGCCGAACTCGTCCCAATAGGGCTGCAGGTCGAGCACCACGTCGTTGTCGGCGTAGAAGAAGAAGAACGGCTGCGACATATTGAACACGTCGGGCAGCTCACCACCGGCGGCGTTGGTCTTCAGCAGGTCCCAATACTGGCCCCAGGGCTGCACCTGCAAATCCACCTCAGCGCCAGGACAATACTCCGCCTTCCACGCCTCAATCGAATCGCCGATGATGGCCGCCCAGGCCTCGTCCCAAACCCACATGGTCAGCTTGCCCGGCTCCTCGCAGGGCAGCGGCTTGATGACCGGTTCGTCCTGGGCCTGCGCGGGCAGAGCCAACACCAACGACAGCAGCACTACAAGCAAGAGCGCAACTTTCCGTGTGTTCATCGCACTTCTCCTTGACCTCTAAAACATGACGAGATTAGCCTGTTCTGTGCGCGACGGAAGCGCGCACATTCATCATGACTCCATTATAGGCCATCTTAGCGGTTTGCACAGGGGGCGCGCAATGTAGTGGACCCATAAAGCTGGACACAATTATCGCATGGTTAAGGGGGATGTGTTGGCCGGATCAAAGAGCCACGCGGCTTCGAATTCGGACGGTGTGAGATAACCGAGTGCCGAGTGAATGCGTT
>Ga0226835_1000369_pt1 | contig 58870 bp, 53 predicted proteins | sample LAC_MetaG_1_FD_163627 | JGI IMG/M metagenome (GOLD analysis project Ga0226835, IMG submission 163627) | Anaerobic ammonium oxidizing microbial communities from anammox membrane bioreactor (MBR) in UC Berkley, California, United States -... | ecosystem: Engineered > Bioreactor > Anaerobic >...
AAAGCGAACCATTGAGGACACATGGCGTCACATTGGCACCCTCGTCGAAAACATCGACGCCCTCGAATGCCAGAACTATATCGCCAACGCCGGATACGCTTCCGTCAAAACGTGAAGGACTCTAGAGCGGCGGACGCCCGGACAAGCCCAGGCTGCCGCTCTATCTCTTTGTTTCAGCTGCATTCATGCAACGTCAAGTGATTCCACTTGACTGCAAAACGCCCTAGTTCAGCCTCGCCTTGACCTCGGCCAGCGCCGACTTGAACAGGCTGGCGTCCTTGCCGGTGTCGACCTTGTCGGCGAGCAGCTTGCCCGCGGCCTCGACGGCGATGTCGACGGCGCGGCCGCGCACCTCGGCGACGGCGTCACGCTCGGCCTGCGCGATCTTCTGCTCGGCGAGCGCGGTGCGACGCGCGACATAGTCGTCGGTCTTCTGCTTGGCCTCGGCCACCAGTATCTCGGCCTCGCGCCTGGCGGCGGCGACGATGTCGCCGGCCTCCTGCTCGGCTTCCTTGCGCTTGCGCTGGTACTCGGCCAGGAGCTGCTGGGCCTCGTCGCGCAGGCGCCGCGCCTCGTCGAGGTCGTGGCGGATGCGCTCGGCGCGGGCGTCGAGCGCCTTGCCGATCAGGCCCGGCACCCCGTAGTATGCGAGGATGGCGAGGAAGAGGACGAGGCCGATCATGGCCCAGAATGTAGCGTCCATGGCCTACCCCCTCGCCGCCTTGACGGCGGCCGAAACCGCGGCCTTGTCCGCGTCCGTGCCGACGAGCTGGCGCACGATGGCGCCCGCCGTCTCCTCGGCGATCTGGCCGACGTCGCGCATGGCTGCGTCCTTGATGAGCGCGATGCGCGCCTCGGCCTCGGAAAGCCTGCCCTCGAGTGAGGCCTCGACCTTCTTGCGCTCGGCCTCGGCCCTGGCCTTGGCGTCGTCCCGCGCCTCCTGGCCGATGGCGTTGGCGCGGGCCCTGGCGTCGGCCAGCTCCTGCTCGTAGGCGGCGACCGCGGCGTCGGCCTCCTCCTTCATGCGGGCGGCCTCGCCCAGATCCTGGGCGATGCGGTCCTGCCGCACCTCGAGGATGCCGCCGATGCGCGGCAGCACCACCTTCTTCAGGAACAGGTAGAACAGGCCGAAGGTGATCGCCAGCCACAGGAGCTGCGAGGGAAAGGTCGAGGAATCGAAGGGCGGGAAACTGCCGCCGGCGTCGTGCTCGACGCCGACCTCGGAATGCGTCTCGGGCGCTTGCGGCGCCTCGGCTTCCGGTCCCGCTTCCGTCTCCTGCGCGAATGCAGGCGCCGTGAACATGGACTACCCCTGTCTAGAGAACAGCCGGCCGCTTGCCGCGGCCGGCCTGTGCGGCTTTCCGGCTCAGACCGCGAACAGCAGCAGCAGCGCGACGAGCAGCGAGAAGATGCCCAGAGCTTCCGTCACGGCGAAGCCGAAGATCAGGCGGCCGAACTGGCCGTCAGCGGCGGACGGGTTGCGCAACGCGCCCGCGAGATAGTTGCCGAAGATGTGGCCGAGGCCGATGCCCGCACCGCCCATGCCGATGGTGGCAATGCCGGCGCCGATGAACTTCGCTGCTTCAGCTTCCATTGTAGAACTCCTTCGATGGAACTTGGATGATCGGGTTTTCTGTCGAGGCGGGGCGACCCGCCGGTGAACGGTATGCGAAAGGGTCAGTGCGACGGGTGCAGCGCGTCGTTGAGATACATGCAGGTCAGCACCGCGAAGACGTAGGCCTGCAGGAACGCCACGAGGAACTCGAGGCCCGTCAGCGCGACCGTCATGATCAGCGGCAGCACCGCCCCGCCGACGCCGAGCGCCCCGAACGAGGCCAGCGACACGACGAAGCCGGCGAACACCTTGAGCGTGATGTGGCCGGCCAGCATGTTGGCGAACAGACGGACGGAAAGGCTGATCGGGCGGGACAGGAACGAGACCACCTCGATGGCCACGACCAGCGGCACCAGCACGCCCGGCACGCCCTGCGGCACGAACAGGCCGAGGAACTTGAGCCCGTGCTTCCAGAAGCCGTAGACCACGACCGTGCCGATGACCAGCATCGACAGCGCGAAGGTGACGATGATGTGGCTTGTGACGGTGAAGAAATAGGGGAACATGCCGAGCAGGTTCGCCATCAGCACGAACATGAACAGCGAGAACACCAGCGGGAAGAACCGCATCCCCTGGGTTCCGGCCGCGTCGCGCAGCATGTTGGCGACGAATTCGTAGGACATCTCCGAGATCGACTGCAACCGGCTCGGCACCAGGCCGCGGCTGGCGGTCGTCAGGTAGAGGAACGCGCCGGCGGTCGCGACCGTCGCGACCATGAACAGCGACGAATTGGTGAAGGAGAGATCGAGCCCGCCGATCTCGATCGGAATCAATTTCGTGATGTGAAACTGGTGGATCGGATCGTTGGCCAACCTGGACCCCCTCGATGCGTCGCGCGCCCTGCGGCGCAAGTTCAGTTTCCATGCCGCCGGCCGGCGGCAGATCAGTTCTCGTCCCGCCGGTCCGCCCGCGGGCGCTGCGCCCGGTTGTCCGGCTCGGCAACCAGCCCCGCGGAGCGCAGCACGTTGAGCACGCCGGCCGCGAAGCCGAGAAGCAGAAAGACGATCAGCCCCCACGGCGAGGTGCCCGCCATGGTGTCGATCAGCCACCCGAGGCCCGCCCCCACCGCGATGCCGGCGATGAATTCGCTCGACAGCCTGAGCGCCTGCCCGAAACCGGCAAGCCCGCCCGTGGCAGGTCCGCCGCGTTCGGCGCCGTCGCGTGCGGCCGGCCGTCTGGCGGCCAGCGCCTCGTCGAGCGCGCGACTGCGGCGGTCGAGATCGTCCCGGCCGCTTGCGTCCGGTCGGCGCGATGCGCCGGGCACGGTCCCTCCGGGTTCGCCCGGCTTTTTGGAGCCGGCCATCGCAACCTCCTGCCCGGACAGCCGCCTTCGGCTTTCCGCTTCCAAAGTCGGGCGCAACATAGTGAGACCCCCCTGCCCAGTCAAGCCGGGTCGGGATCATGTCACGGAACTTAATCCTGCTTTTATTTCAACGGCTTGAAGGCATGGCGCGGGACGCGCCGCCAAACGCCGCGGCGGATTCGGCCGAATCCGGGCGCGGGCGCGGCCCGGCCGGGCGGTTTGCGGCCGGTTCAGCTCCAGCCGCCGCCATGGGTGCGATAGAAGATGTGCAGGCCGATCTTCTTCATCTTCTCCATGGTGCGCGCCCAGCGCGGATGCACGTAGGTGGCGTGATAATGGGTGGCCGACCCGACCTCGGGGATGAAGATCTTGCCGGCGGTGACGGCCATGGCCACCTCCTGCGCCACGCGGTAGTGGTGCTGGCTGCGCACGCGCGGCCTCGTGCCGTCGCAGGCGAAGGAGAACTGGCAGCGGTTGCGCCAGTTGCGGTTCTGGTAGACCACGCCGCAGATGGTCGAGGGATAGGCGGGGTTGCGCACGCGGTTGAGGATGACCTGCGCCACGGCGGCCTGGCCCTTCACGTCCTCGCCGCGCGCCTCGAAATAGATGCCCTCGGCGAGGCATTTCTGCTCGGCGGCGGAAAAGACGTGCTCCGGCAGCGGCTTGCTCATCCAGGCGTGGTCGCCCTCGCCGACAGGGGGAATGAAGCGGCCGCCGGCCTCCTCCTCCTGCCCGAGCAGGCTGGCGAAGGGCGAGGCCCGGGCATAGTCGGGCTCGGCGGGGGCGTAGGCGGTGGCGAGGACATCGGCCTTGTCGTTGTTGACCAGCGAGGCCAGGAAGGACGGCACGCCGGGGTCTGCCTTGTGGCTCTCGCGCACGTGGAAGGCGGCGGCGATCTCGATCTCCTTGCCCCTGATCTGCGGCTCGACGAACGCCATCGCCGTCTCGGGCTCGCCGCGCGGGGCGCTCAGCATGCTGGTGCGCTGGAACACCGAGCCGGCATTGAACGATTTCGGTGGCGCGGCGGGCACGACGTTGACGAGGCGGCCGCGCTTGTCGGCGCGGTTGACGCGCGCCTCGTCGGGCGTGTCGGCGGCCGCGTTGCCGCCCTTCAGGGCGACCGCGCCGAGGCCGGGCGCCACCAGCCCGCCGCCGGAGACCGAGCCGGTCGCGGTGGCGTCGACAAACGGCATCTCGGCGCTGTGGACCGAGCCGGCCACGGATTTCTCGACGAAGGAGCCCCAGCGCGCCGAAGCCCGCTCGGTGCCGGAGACGAAGCTCGCCATGTCCTGGAACGCGGCCGGGGTGGGCGAGCCGAGGAGGATGCCGAGACCGATGACGAGGGGAGCGGCGGAAGAACGCGCAGGCCGGGCGAAGCCTCGCCGGCGCAGGACAAGTCGACGCAGCACGGACACTCTCCAGGTAACGCAACGCTTTTGTTCGAGCGGCGACAATGCGGCATTAACCTTGAGGGAGAGTTAATTTCGGGCGCGCCCGGCCGCCGTTTTCGCCGGCGATCCGCTGGCCGGCACCCCTGCGACCGGGCGGATGCGGCCGCCATCTTCATTGAACGACGCCGCGCAGCGCCTATATTGTCATGGTGCCCGATCAGGAGAAGCCGCCGATCAGGGCCGGCGGAAACCGCGGGGCGCTTCCCGTGCCGGCAGGTCAACTGGGGTCTTGATCGACGGGACGAATGTGCTACAAGGCCGCACCAGACGGGGACGGGACCTCCCCGCCGGAACGCATACGCCGCCCGGCACGGCCCCGCACCCGGCCGGCGATCCAGATCGCCGCGGTTCTGGGGAATAGGTTAACGGTAGACCAGCGGACTCTGACTCCGTTAGTCCTGGTTCGAATCCAGGTTCCCCAGCCATCCCTTCCAAAGCCTTGCTGCATAAGGCTTTCAGCTTCCTAGACCCCCTACCCGAGAACTCCCTCCGCAAGGATTCGTTTGCGACCATGTCGCATCTATGTCGCACGCAGCCCGGGCAGGAGAATGTTGGACGCCGCCGCCAAGGATTCGGTCTCATCCTTGTCCGGGAACAGATGCCCGTAGGTGTTCATCGTCTGCTCGATGCCGCTGTGGCCCATCCGCTCCTGCACATCCTTCGCTGGTAGCTCGAGGCCGCCGGCGCTCTTCCGGTTGATGCACCACGAGGCAAAGAAGTGCCGCAGGGCGTGATCCGGGATGACGCTCTCGTGCCATGCTCCGATTGGGATCTGTCGACGCGCAACGGCGTTCCTCGTGCCTATCGTGTCAGTATCTCCGAAGCTGGCGGCGGCACGACGCAGACGGCGCTGGCAGCCGAGGTGCTTCATCTACGCATCGGCTCCGATCCGGCTGCGCCGTGGCTAGGAAGCGCCCCGCTGAAACGGGCGAGCCTGACGGCGAGCATGTTGAACGCGGTGGAAAGCGCGCTCGCCGAGGTATTCGAGAACGCGCCGATCGGCTCGGCGATCGTACCGTTTCCGGAGAGCCCCGAAACCGACATGGAAACCCTTGGCCGAGGCTTCCGGGGCAAGCGTGGCAGGATCATGTTGCGGGAAAGCGTTGCCGTCACGGCAGCCGGCGGGCCGGCGCCGGCAGCGGACTGGCGGCCGCAATCCGTTTCTCCGGACCTCGAGCGCGCCATGACGACGGAAAGCCTCGCCGCGGCCCGGGAGGCCATCGCCTGCGCCTTCGGCGTCCTGCCTGCGCTGTTCGCCTCCAGCGCCCAGGGGCCGCTTGTCAGGGAAGCCCAGCGCCACCTTGCGAGTTGGACCCTGCAGCCGATCGCCATGCTGCTCGCCGAGGAAGCGTCTGAAAAGCTTAGCGCGACCGTCGAAATAGACGTGCTGCGGCCCGTTCAGGCCTTCGATGTTGGCGGCCGGGCGCGCGCACTCGCGACGATCGTCCAGGCGCTCTCTCAGGCGAAGGAGGCAGGGCTCGCGCCGGGCGATCTCAATGCGGCTTTGACGCTTGTGAACTGGGGCGACGGCGACAAAGCAGCTTGAAAATACGGGGACGCCGACACGTGCTCGCTTTCACAGGAAAGACCGCCAGTGCCCTTCGGAACTGGATCGAACGATCGGACCAGCGCCTTCGCAAGAAGCTCGCCGGGCAGAAGATGCCGTCCCGTCACAAGCTCGCGCGCGAGCGGCATCGCCAGCTCGTCAACGATGCTGTGACGATCATGCGCCGATGGGAGATGTCGCCGTTCGAATATGAAGCGTCATGCAGAAACGGGCTTCGTGCAGGACTATGCCTGAGAGGCTGGCGATGGGCCGATGCCGATCATGCCGCCGCCGAAATCGTCGATGCGGCTCTCCGTCGAATCGGCGCCGTGCGGCCGACCTGGCAGCAAGGACAACCGGAGTGGACGCAAGACGGCTTCAGTCCGGTCGACCGGACGTTCTGCGCCTTCTCGGAGTGTGATCGCCGGATCCCGCAGGAACGCTTGGAAACCCGAGGTGGCTACGACGTCAAATACTGCAGCAGGGAATGTGCCGGCGCTGCAAAGCGCGAGCGCGATCGCTGGTCCGGCGAGAAAGGCACCTGGTCGGAATTCCTCGCGGCATCAGCGGCGAAGTCGGCACGCTGGCGGGAAGATCACGAACGGGCCTGCGAGGCCGAAGGCTGCGACAACAAGTTCCTGCCCTCGCGGGCGGCGATCAGCCGCGGCAAGGGTGGGAAGTTCTGCTCGCCCGCCTGCTACAGGAAATCACGCCAGAACATGAAGCTCGTAGAGCGGCCATGTGCGTCCTGCATGCAGCCCTTCATGCCGAGCCGAGGACGTCCCGATGCCCGGTTTTGTTCGCGGAAGTGTATCGCTGAAGGACAGCGCAAGGGATCGACGTCGACAGGCTTCCGGTGTGACGAGGCATGAGTTGTCAGCAATGGGTGAGGAGAAAGGCACGGCCGCTGCTGAACTGGCCCTTCAAGGATTCGTCTATGTCGCGATCATGTCGCACGCATGTCGCACGGACCAGCCAAGGCTCCGAGAAAATGCAAGGGATTCAATGGTGGCACTTGAAATTGCTGTAAGCGATTGAATCCTTGAAGGATTGAGAACCGAATCCTTGACGACCATTGATTTTCCAGCGCTTTTTTGGAGCGTGAAAATGCCGGAATTTGGAGACGACTAAAAACCTCTGACTCCGTTAGTCCTGGTTCGAATCCAGATTCCCCAGCCACTTTCCCCCCAAAAACCCCGCAGACTGCTGAAACGCCGGCTCGCCGGCGATATTCTCCAGCCCCGCCTCTGCGCGACCGGCATCGGTCCGGCGGTGAGCGCACCGCCGGCGCCCAAAGGCCTGGCCGCCAGGATCCGGCCGCACGTCGACGAAGGAAGCCCGCCCGGAGAGCACGGCGCGCGGCATTTTCGGCAGCGCCTTCAGGAGCTTCTGTCCGGTGTATTCGGCGTCCTTCCGGGTCCCGTGGAAGGGGGCCGGCCGGCGTTCGTTCCCCGCCGCGGGACATGAGCGGCGGCGCCGGTTGGCGGCCCGATCACTTCCGTCGTGAACGGGGAACCGCGCCGCGTCGAAAAAGTTTAGACAAGACGAACACCGCTGCGACCGCCGGGAGGCGAGTATGCAAAACGACGTCTTCGAACTGTTCTCTGAAATCTACAAGGCGGCGACCGAGGAGGAAATGAGCCTCCAGCAATATCTCCTGTCCTGCAGGGAGGACAGGTCGATGTATGCGTCCGCGCCGGAGCGCATGATGGCGGCGATCGGCGAGCCGGACCTGGTCGACACCAGCAAGGACGAGAGGCTGGGCCGCATCTTCGCCAACAAGACCATCAAGCTCTATTCCTCCTTCTCCGATTTCTACGGCATGGAAGACACGATCGAGCGGGTGGTCGGCTACTTCCGGTACGCCTCCCAGGGGCTGGAGGAGCAGAAGCAGATCCTCTACCTGCTCGGCCCCGTCGGCGGCGGCAAATCCTCGCTCGCCGAGCGGCTGAAGCGTCTGATGGAGGAACGACCCATCTACACGCTCAAGGTCGGCGACCGCATCAGCCCGGTTTTCGAGTCGCCGCTGGGGCTCTTCAACCCCGACCGCATGGCCGATCTGCTGGAGGACAAGTACGGGATCGCGCGCCGGCGCCTGAACGGCCTGATCTCGCCCTGGGCGGCGAAACGCCTCGACGAGCTGGACGGCGACATTTCCAAGTTCTCCGTCGTGAGGCTCATGCCCTCGCGGCTGCGCCAGATCGGCATCGCCAAGACCGAGCCCGGCGACGAGAACAACCAGGACGTCTCCGCCCTGGTCGGCAAGGTCGACATCCGGCAGCTGGAGAATTTCAGCCAGTCCGATCCCGATGCCTATTCCTACAGCGGCGGCCTGAACCGGACCACCCAGGGCCTGCTCGAATTCGTCGAGATGTTCAAGGCGCCGATCAAGGTCCTGCATCCGTTGCTGACCGCCACGCAGGAGGGCAGCTACAACGGCACGGAGAATTTCGGATCGTTTCCCTACCAGGGCATCGTCGTGGCCCATTCCAACGAGTCGGAATGGCTGCAGTTCAAGAGCAACAGGAACAACGAGGCGTTCCTCGACCGCATCCTGGTCGTCAAGATGCCCTACTGCCTTCGCGTCACCGAGGAGCGGCAGATCTACGAAAAGCTCCTGCGCGAGAGCGATCTCGTCGACAGCGCCTGCGCCCCGGAGGTGCTGGACATCCTCAGCCGGTTCACCGTCTCGACCCGCCTGGCCGAGCACGACAATTCGCCCCTCTACACCAAGATGCGGGTCTATGACGGCGAGAACCTCAAGGACGTCGATCCCAAGGCGCGGTCGGTCCAGGAATATCGGGACGCGGCCGGCGTGGACGAGGGAATGACCGGGGTCAGCACGCGCTTCGCTTTCAAGATCCTGTCCCAGACCTTCAATTACGACACCAAGGAGATAGCGGCCGACCCCGTTCACCTGATGTATATCCTGGAGGAAGCCATCAAGCGCGAGCAGTTCCCGAAGGAGACCGAAGCCGCCTATCTCGATTTCATCAAGTCGGAGCTCGCCACGCGCTACGCCGAGTTCATCGGCCACGAGATCCAGAAGGCGTATCTGGAATCCTACAGCGAATACGGCCAGAACCTGTTCGACCGCTACATCGCCTACGCGGACGCCTGGATCGAGGATCAGGACTACAAGGATCCCGATACCGGCCAGATCCTCAACCGCGAGGTGCTCGACAACGAGCTGTCGCAGATCGAGAAGCCGGCCGGCATCGCCAACCCGAAGGACTTCCGCAACGAGGTGGTGAAGTTCACGCTTCGCGCGCGCGCCCGCAACCATGGACGCAACCCCTCCTGGACGAGCTACGAAAAGCTGCGCGAGGTCATCGAGAAGCGCATGTTCGGGCAGGTCGAGGACCTGCTTCCCGTCATCAGCTTCGGCTCGAAGCAGGACAGCGTCACGGAAAAGCGCCACCACGAGTTCGTGCAGCGGATGATCGGGCGCGGCTATACCGAGCGCCAGGTGCGGCGGCTGGTGGACTGGTACATGCGGGTCAACAAGGCCGGCTGACACAGCGGGGGGCTGCCCATGCCGATCTTCATCGACCGCCGGCTGAACCCGAAGGACAAGAGCCTCGGCAACCGGCAGCGTTTCCTGCGGCGGGTGCGCGAGCAACTGAAGTCCAGCATCCGCGACCGCATCCGCAACGGCAGGATCGCCGACGCCGACGGCGAGCAGGTGGTCTCCATATCCGCCCGCGGAACGGCCGAGCCGCGCTTCGAGGAGGCCAGGGACAGCGGCCGGCGCGAGCAGGTGCTGGCCGGCAACAGGCATTTCGTGCCCGGCGACCGGCTGCCCAAGTCGGGCCAGGGCGGCATCGGCATGTCCGGCTCGTCGATGGCGGACTCGCAGGACGACTTCCACTTCGTGCTGACGCGCGAGGAGGTGCTGGACCTCTTCTTCGAGGACCTCGAGCTGCCGGACATGGTCAAGCTCAATCTCAAGGAAATCCTCGCCTTCAGGCCGCGGCGGGCCGGCTTTGCCGTGACCGGCCCGCCGACCAACATCAATGTCGGCCGCACCATGCGCAACAGCCACGGCCGCCGCATCGCGCTGAAACGCCCCAGGCGGGAGGAGCTGGAATCGATCCGGCGGGAGATCGCCGCGCTTGAACCCGGCCTGCCCGGCCCGGCCGTTGCCCGGCGCATCGCCGCGCTGCGCGCCGAGCTGGAGCGGCTCGAGCGGCGGCGGCGCCTCATCGCCTATGTCGATCCCGTCGACATCCGCTTCAACCGTTTCGACGCGCAACCCGTGCCCAACGCCAGCGCGGTGATGTTCTGCCTGATGGACGTGTCCGGCTCGATGGGCGAACGCGAGAAGGATCTCGCCAAGCGCTTCTTCGTGCTTCTGCACCTTTTCCTGAAGCGGCGCTACGACCGCACCGAGATCGTCTTCATCCGCCACACGCACGAGGCGCAGGAGGTGGACGAGGAAACCTTCTTCTACAGCACGCACAGCGGCGGCACGGTGGTCTCCTCGGCACTGGAGGAGATGCGCCGCATCGTAGCGAAGCGGTATCCGGCCAGCGAGTGGAACATCTACGCCGCGCAGGCCTCCGACGGCGACAACGCCGGAGCCGATTCGCAGCGCTGCATCACGCTCCTCGAGCAGGAGATCATGCCGCTTTGCCAGTACTACGCCTATGTCGAGATCATCGACGAGCGGGAACGGCATATCTTCGGCACCACCGAGAACGGCACCTCGCTGTGGCAGGCCTACAGCTCCGTCAACGGGAGCTGGCCGAACTTCCAGATGGCCCGCATCGCCGAGGCCGCCGACATCTATCCCGTGTTCCGGCAGCTGTTCACCAGGCAGCCGACGGCGAGCACGGCTTGAGGACAGCGCCGATGTCCGCCGCCTCGCGCAAGCCCCGCCCGTTCTTCTCCGGTCCCGACTGGGATTTCGGCACCCTGTCGCGCGCCTACGACGTGATCGAAAGGGTGGCGATCGAGGAGCTCGGCCTCGACGTCTATCCGGTGCAGATGGAGATCATCTCATCCGAGCAGATGCTGGACGCCTATTCGTCCATCGGCATGCCGCTGATGTACCGGCACTGGTCGTTCGGCAAGCATTTCCTCCTCCAGCAGATGCTCTACCGCAAGGGCGGCCGGGGGCTCGCCTACGAGATCGTCATCAACTCCAATCCCTGCATCGTCTACCTGATGGAGGAGAACACGATGGCGTTGCAGGCGCTGGTGATCGCCCATGCCGCGCTCGGCCACAATCATTTCTTCAAGAACAACTATCTGTTCCGGGAGTGGACGGATGCGGGCGCGATCCTCGGCTATCTCGACTTCGCCAAGAACTACATCGCCCGCTGCGAGGAGCGGCACGGGCTTGCCGCCGTGGAGGAAATCCTCGACGCGGCGCACGCGCTGATGGAGCAGGGCGTGTTCCGCTACCGGCGGCCGCCGAAGCTGTCGTCGGAAAAGCTGCGGGAAAGCCTGCGCGAGCGCCTCGACTACGAGGAGCGCTCCTACAACGACCTGTGGCGCACCCTGCCGCCCGCGAAAGGCGGAGGCCGGGTCACCGAGAGCGAGGCCGCCGAACGCCGCAAGTCGCTCAACCTGCCGGAAGAGAACCTGCTCTATTTCCTGGAGAAGAACAGCCTGGTCCTGGAGCCGTGGCAGCGCGAAATCCTCAGGATCGTGCGCGTCATCGCGCAATACTTCTACCCGCAGCGGCAGACGCAGGTGATGAACGAGGGCTGCGCCACCTTCGTCCACTACACGGTCATGAACGCGCTGTTCGATCGCGGGCTGATCGACGAAGGCGCGATGCTGGAGATCCTGCGCAGCCATTCCAACGTGATCTTCCAGCCGCCCTTCGACGATCCGCGCTATGGCGGCATCAACCCCTATGCGCTCGGGCTGGACCTGATCCAGGACATCCGGCGCATCTCGACCGAGCCCACCGACGAGGACCGCGACTGGTTCCCCGACATAGCCGGCAACGGCGACTGGCGCGCTACGCTGCTCGACGCCTGGGCCAGCCACCGCGACGAGTCCTTCATCCGGCAGTACCTGAGTCCGGCGCTGATCCGCAAATGGCGGTTCTTCCTGCTTTCCGACACCGCGAACGAGCCGCATTACGAGGTCGCCTCGATCCACAACGAGCGCGGCTACCAGAAGATACGCTCGGCGCTTGCCCAAAGCTACGACATCGGCGCCAGCCGCTCCGACATCCAGGTCGTCGACGTCGACCTGCTCGGCGACCGGCACCTGCGCCTCGAGCACAAGGTCACCGACGGCATCGTGCTGGAAGGCCGCAGCTGCGAGGAGACGCTACGACACATTCGCACCCTGTGGGGCTACAAGGTCAGCCTGGCGGGCGTGGATGCGAAGACGGGGGCGACGGTCTATGAACGCGCCAGCTCCGCGTGACCCGGACCCGCTGCGCGTGAAGGGCGTCCGGCGGAACGGAGAGGCAGGATCGCGCCCGAAGGCTATTGTTCCCGCAGAGATGTCAGATGCCGCAAGCCGCAAGGCACCCGCAACCCGATCGGGCTGGTGACGGTTACCGCCGGGAAACCTATATACCCCCGACCAGCCCGCAGGATCGGACCATGCAGCCAATCATATCCGTCAGGAACCTGACGAAGACCTACCGGAACGGCTTCGACGCGCTGAAGGGCGTCGACCTCGACATCATGGAGGGCGAGATCCTCGCCCTTCTGGGGCCGAACGGCGCCGGCAAGACCACGCTGATCTCCATCGTGTGCGGCATCGTCAACGCCAGCAGCGGCAGCGTCGCGGTCGGCGGGCACGACATCGCGCGCGACTGGCGCGCCGCGCGCAGCCTGATCGGGCTGGTGCCGCAGGAGATGCATGTCGACGCCTTCGAGACCGTGTGGGCCTCGGTGTCGTTCTCGCGCGGCCTGTTCGGCAAGAAGCGCGACGACGCGAAGGTCGAGCAGGTGCTCTCCGACCTCTCCCTGCTCGACAAGAGGAACGAGAAGATCATCAACCTGTCGGGCGGCATGAAGCGGCGCGTCATGATCGCCAAGGCGCTGGTGCATGAGCCGCGCATCCTGTTCCTCGACGAGCCGACCGCAGGCGTCGACGTGGAATTGCGCAAGTCGATGTGGGAGCTGATCCGGCGGCTCAACCGCTCCGGCGTCACCATCATCCTCACCACCCACTACATCGAGGAGGCGGAGGAGATCGCCGAGCGCGTCGGCGTCATCAACCACGGCGAGCTGGTGCTGGTCGAGGCCAAGGAGGCGCTGATGCGCAAGATGGGCGAGAAGGTGCTCACCGTCGAGCTGCGCGAGCCGCTGGCGGCCGTGCCGGCCGCGCTGTCGCGCTACAAGCTCTCGCTCGGCGGGGACGGGACCACGCTCGCCTACAGCTACGACGTCAACGCCGGGCGCACCGGGATTTCGGCGCTGCTTTCCGACCTGCGCAGCGAGGGTATCGCCATGCGCGACATCTCCACCCGGCAGAACTCGCTCGAGCAGATCTTCGTCAACCTCGTGCGGCGGGACGCGCAGAAGGAGGCGGCGCAATGAACCTCACCGCGATCCGCGCCATCTACAGGTTCGAGATGGCGCGCTGGTGGCGCACCTTCTGGCAGAGCATCGTGTCGCCGGTCCTGTCCACCTCGCTCTATTTCGTCGTCTTCGGCGCCGCCATCGGCAGCCGCATGGAGGATATCGGCGGCGTCTCCTACGGCGCCTTCATCGTGCCGGGCCTGATCATGATGACCATGATCACCCAGGCGATCGCCGTCGGCTCCTTCGGCATCTACTTCCCGAAATTCGTCGGCACGATCTACGAGCTTCTGTCGGCGCCGGTCTCGCCCATGGAGCTGGTGGTCGGCTATGTCGGCGCGGCCGCCACCAAGGCGGTGGCGCTCGGCCTGCTCATCCTGGCCACGGCGGCGCTGTTCGTGCCGATCCAGATCGCGCATCCGGTGTTCATGCTCGCCTTCCTGGCGCTGACGGCGGTGACCTTCGCTCTGTTCGGCTTCATCATCGGCATCTGGGCCGACAATTTCGAGCGCCTCCAGCTCATCCCCATGCTGGTGGTCATGCCGCTGGTCTTCCTCGGCGGCGCCTTCTACTCGACCGACATGCTGCCGCCCTTCTGGCGGGCGGTCAGCCACTTCAACCCGGTGCTCTACCTCGTCAGCGGCTTCCGCTGGTCGTTCTACGAGCACGCCGACGTCGCCGTCGGCTTCAGCCTGGCCGCGATCGGCGCCTTCCTGGCGGCGTGCCTCGTCGCGATATGGGTCATCTTCCGCACGGGCTGGCGGATCAAGAAATGAGCGGCCTCAACACCTGAAAGGCGGCCCGGGCGGCCAGCCCGGCCGCCCGCGCCTGCTTTCGTGACGCCGCCTTCAATACCCGATGGCCGCTCCCGCCGTCGCCCGGCTGTCGATGGCGCCGTAGTAGCGGGCGCCGTCGCCCGCCGCGATCTGTCTCAGGTTCCTGCCGCCGACGAGGATCCCCGCCGCCTCGCCCCAGATCGTCCAGTCGGGGTCCGTGCCGACCCGATAGCCCATGCCGGCCAGCAGCCTGAGCGTATCGGGCGACAGCGCGTAGGGCTCCATCAACACCCTGTCCGGCAGCCACTGGTGGTGGATGCGCGGCGCGTCGATCGCCTCCTGAAGGTCCATGCCGTGGTCCACCACGTTCATGATCGCCGACAGCGTGATGGTGATGATGCGCGACCCGCCCGGGCTGCCGATCACCATGAACGGCTCGCCGTCCTTCGACACGATGGTCGGGCTCATCGACGACAGCGGCGACTTGCCCGGCTCGATGGCGTTGGCCTCGCCCTGCACCAGCCCGTAGAGGTTCGGCACGCCGGGCTTGATGGTGAAGTCGTCCATCTCGTTGTTGAGCAGGATGCCGGTGCCCTCGGCCACCTTGCCGATGCCGAACGAGCCGTTCAGCGTATAGGTCACGGCCACGGCGTTGCCGTCCCTGTCGATGATCGAATAGTGCGTCGTCTCCTTCGACTCGCCGAACCCGGCCGGCTTCAGCGCCTCGCTCACGCCTGCCCGGTAGGGGTCGATGCGGGCGCGGATTTCCTCGGCATAGGCCTTGCTGGTCAGCTTCCCGACCGGATTGTCCACGAAATCCGGATCGCCCAGCGCCGTGTTCCTGTCGACGAAGGCGTGCCGCATCGCCTCCACCATCAGCCGCACCGTCTCGGCCGAGCCATAGCCGAGATAGGAGATCGGATAGCCTTCCAGCACGTTGAGGATCTCGCAGATCACCAGCCCGCCCGAGGAGGGCGGCGGCGAGGACACGATGTCGTAGCCGCGATAGCTGCACTTCACCGGCTCCAGCTCGCGCACCTCGTAGCGCTCGAAATCCTCCCTGGTCAGGATGCCGCCATTGGCCTCGCTCGCCCTGACGATCAGGTCGGCGATCCCGCCCTTGTAGAAGGCGTCCGCGCCGCCTTGCGCAATCGCCGTCAGCGACTTCGCCAGATCGGCCTGCACCAGCGTCGCGCCCAGCTCCAGCGGCCTGCCGTCCTTCAGGAAGATCTTCGCCGCCGCCTCGTCCTGCGCCAGCATGTCGTTGCCTTCGGCGAAGGAGGCGATGTCGCCCGGCTCCAGCACGAAGCCTTCGCTCGCCAGCCTGATCGCCGGCGCGATGAGCTCCTCGCGCGCCCTGGTGCCGTATCTCTCGCGCGCCGCCTCCATGCCCGCGACCGAGCCCGGCACGCCGACCGCCAGATAGCCGTCGGTGGAGGCCCCGGGCACCGGATTGCCGTCGGCGTCGAGATACATGGTCCCGGTCGAGGCCAGCGGCGCCCGCTCGCGGAAATCGAGGAACGTCGTCGTCCCGTCCTTCAGGCGGATGGTCATGAAGCCGCCGCCGCCGAGATTGCCGGCGGCCGGATGGACGACGGCCAGCGCATAGCCGACCGCGACGGCGGCATCGACGGCATTGCCGCCGCTTTTCAGGATATCGACGCCGACCTGCGAGGCCAGATGCTGGGCGCTCACGACCATGCCGTTCTGGCCTTGCGCCGGCGCGGGCGATGCCGCGAACGCGGCCGGCCCCGGCGCGCAGCCGAGTGTCAGGACGACGGCGAATGAAAGCTGTCTCAATCCGGAATGCCGCATGGCCTCCTCCTCATCTCCCCGCCTCCCGGGTTTCGTCCAGCTTCGACGCCGAAGCGGCCGAATGCAAGCGCGGAGGTCGGGACGGCCCGGGACCGGCTAGCGCACGCGATCGGTGACATCGTGGAACTCGTAGAGCCGGTCGTCGTCGGGAAACACGAAGACACGGTCGGGCAGAAGCTCGAAATCCGAGCCGAAGACGGCGTTGAACAGGGCGCGGTAGCTGTTGACGGGCGTGATGCCCTCGCCCAGCTCCTCATAGCGGCGGTTGGGGAAGTAGTAGGCGTTGAGGATGCCGGTCTTGACGCGCAATTGCCGTTCCGGCTGGTCCTGCCACGGCACGCCGGCCTCGAAGGCCGGGAACGGCCCCTCGTCGGACTGGATCAGGATCACCGGCGGGGCGCGATCCCGGGCCTGAAGCCGCGTCACCAGATCCTCGATGATGCGGCCGGCATAGGCCACCTGGTCGACATAGCCCTGCCGGGCGCCGCGGCGGCCCGATTCCTCCATCGTCAGGCAGCGTCCGTCGGCGGCGAAGCTGTAGGGGCCGTGCGGCACGAGGATGTGGGCGAAGACGTAGGCCGGCCGATCCCGCTCGCCGATCGCCTTGATCTCCTCGACCTGCGCTGCGACGCGCTGGCACTGGCCGTTGTCCCAGTCGAGCCGCATGGTCAGCGGCCGGTCGGGCAAGGCGTGGAAGATAGGGCGCAGCGCCGTGCGGCGAAGGTAGAGCATGGTGAACTCGCCGAAGCCGTGCGGGCGGTTCACGTCGGCGGCGCGATTGCGGAAGGTGCCGGTCCACCACGATCCGAACTGGAAGAACTCGTAGCCGCGCGCCTTGAGGAACCGCGCCACGCGATGGTCGCCCAGCATGGCGTGAACGGGTTGCCAGTTGTCACCCGCGGCTTCCGGCGCTTCCGCGAGGAGGTCGAGATAGTCCATGTAGAAGGTCGAGGCGAGCGAATGCGCGGTCCGGTGGTAGTTCGCGTGGCTGCCGCGCGCCACATGGAAGCCGCGCTCCTCGAGGAAGCGCACGATCGCACCGTCGTCGACGCCGTAATAGGCGGCGAGCACCTCCTGCGAGGCGTAGCGGTCGAACACGAAATGATAGATGTCGGGCGGGCGTCCCGCGCCATCCGTCCCGTCCGTCGCCGCGATCTGCGGCATCGCCGCCGCCGCGCGGTCGGCGTCGTAGATCGCGCGCGCGGCGCCGTTGCGCCACTCATAGGCGGCCGCCTGCCACAACGGCGTCGCGACGAGGACCACGGCGACGGCGTTGAGCACGAGGTTGACGACACGGACCGGCGTGGCCGGCAGGCGCAGCGCGATCACGGTCAGGACCGCCAGCGCCGCCAGCGCCGCAGGCAGCGAGCGCACCATCGCATAGCCGCCGCCCACCAGGTCGTTGAGAGCGCCGAACAGGCCGGCATAGAACAGGCTGCCGCCGATCCAGATGCTGGCGATCACCGCCGTGCGGGCATCGAGCCGCCGCCGCAAGCCCCCCACCGCCAGATAGACCGCGCAGGCGAACGCCAGCGTTCCCGCCAGCGCCGGGGCGGCATGGGCGAACGTCGCCTGGCTCAGGCCGTTCGCGAGCAGCGCCAGAACCGAGGCCGGGGCGAGCAGGAAGGGGTGCAGCGGCCAGCTTGCGTCCGAACTCAGCCAGCCGGGTTTTCCTTCGACATGCCTGCTCATCGACACGGCCCCCTCAGCGACGACAATCGCCGATCCGGGGAATCGTTCCGTCCCGGCGGCCGGCTTCCACTCACTCGGCCTTACCGGACATGACAGTTTTGTGATGGTTTCATGACGGATCGTTCCGGCGGCCGGATCGTTGACCCATCGTCGACCCCAGGCGCTTTCCCGCGCCAGCAGGCAAACGAAAGGTTTCCGCCATGCACGTCAACCTTCGATCCCTGCCGTTCCCCGTTTTCCTGTCGGGGCTGTTCCTCGGGATGTCCGCAACCGGCGCCCATGCCTATCTCGATGGCGGGACGGGCAGCATGATCCTGCAACTCCTGCTCGGGGGGATGGCGGGGCTGGCCATAGCCGGCAAGCTCTACTGGTACAGGCTCCTCGCCTTGCTCGGCGTGAAGTCCAAGACGGACGCGGCCGAAGCGCAGGCGCGCAACACCCCGCAAGGGCGGGCGCGGGTCGACAGGTGAACGAGACCGCATCGCCGCCGCCGGCGGAGCTGGGCCACCATCCCCCGATCGAGCCGGAGCCCGGCTCCTACCGCGACCGGAACGGGTCCGTCTTCTACAGGGACGGGCGCGTTTTCAGGCGACTGGGCGCGCGGGCGCGGGAAAACTGGAAGCTGCTGCGCGACGCTTCCTTCTTCGGGGCCTGCCGCGCCGATGGCCGCATCGTCGACACGTGGGAGGCCACGCCCTCCGAAGGCGGGCTGGGGCCGGGCATCCTGGAGCATGCGCGCGTCCCCTTCGTCTCCTATCCCTACGAATGGCCGTTCGGGATGCTGAAGGACGCGGCGCTGCTGCACCTCGACCTGATGGGGCAGGCGCTCGGCGCCGACATGATCCTGAAGGACTCGTCGGCCTACAACGTCCAGTGGTTCGGAGCGCGGCCGACCTTCATCGACGTTGCGTCCTTCGAGCCGCTGGAGCCGGGCGAGCCCTGGGTGGGCTACCGGCAGTTCTGCGAGCTGTTCCTCTATCCGCTGATGTTGCAGGCCTACAAGGGCATCGACTTCAGGCCGTGGCTGCGCGGCCGCCTCGATGGCGTGGAGGCCGACCAGATGCGCCGCCTGATGTCGGCGCGCGACCTGCTGCGCCCGGGCGTGCTGCTGCATGTCGCCGCGCAGAGCGCGTTGCAGCGGCGCTACTCGGCGGGTGCCGGCAACGTGCGCGCCAAGCTGGCCCGGGCCGGCTTCGACAAGTCGATGATCCTGCGCAACGTGGACAAGCTCGGCGGGCTGGTCGCAAGGCTCTCGCCGCCGCGCATGCGCACGCAATGGTCCGACTACGACCGCACCCATTCCTACGAGGAGGCGGAGTTCCGCCGCAAGGTCGAGTTCGTCGGCGAGGCCGCCCGCCACAGGCGCTGGAAGCTCGCCTGGGATCTGGGCTGCAACACCGGCACCTTCTCGCGCATCGTGGCCGACCACGCCGACTACGTCGTCGCCATGGACGGCGACTGGATGGCGGTCGAGCATCTCTATCAGCAACAGAAGGCCGCCGGCGACCCGGGATCGATCCTGCCGCTGGTCGTCGACCTCTGCGACCCCTCGCCCAACCAGGGCTGGCTGGGAACGGAAAGGAAGGGGCTGGCCGAGCGCGGACGGCCGGAACTGACGCTGTGCCTCGCCCTCATCCACCATATCGTGATCTCGGCGAACATTCCGCTCGCCGACTTCGTCCGCTGGCTGGCGGGGCTGGGAACCTCGCTGATCATCGAGTTCGTCGGGCGCGACGACGAGATGGTCCAGGCCCTGCTGGCCAACCGCGAGGACCAGTATGACGACTATCACCCCGAGATCTTCGAGGACCTGCTGGCGACGCATTTCGACATCAAGGACGAGCAGGACCTGAAGGGCGGCAGGCGGCGCATCTATTTCGCCACGGCGCGCTCCTGAAGCCGGCTGAAGCCGTCCCGATCCTTCCCGGCCCCGAACGACGGACGTCGTGCGACAGGACCGGCAGCGGCATCGCTTCATCGCGGGGAAGGAAGGGGTCGCCCTCACCCGATGTGACGGCGCTGAAATATAGTTCACTTTCGTGGCCGCCCGACGAAAGGGCTCACTTCCGCCCGGTGCGGATGCCATCATTCGCGCCTTCTTTCCCGATACCCGGAGGAGCCCGCCATGCGAAGCGACAAGCACGGCGCCAATGGCGTCTTCAGGCCCTGCGAGGTCGAACAGATGTACGAGGAACTGAAGCGCGGCGACAGGCCGGGGGAAAGCCCGTTCGAGCGGGAGCAGCGGGCGATCGCCATCATCCATCGCCACAGCGGCAGGCCGGCCAAGGCCGGCACTTCGGTTCGGCCCGTGGAACCGGCTCACTGAACCCTGCTCCTTGCCGCACGGGAGCGGAACCGGCGTCCGCCGCGGAAGGAAGGCCGGTCGTCCGTCGCCGTTCCCCCGTCAGGGCTCCCGCCCGGCGACCAGGATCGTCACGTCGTTCTTCTCGCCGAACTCGACGGCGATGATGTCGTCGAGCAGCACGGAGCGCGAATCGATGGCGTGATAGAAGATCGCGCTGCCCTGGATCGCCTCGCGCAGGGCGGCGATCCCGCTGCCGGCTTCCTCTATCTTTGCCTTGACCGCCGCGCCCTTCTCCTCGAGATCGGGCAGGAACACGATCCTGACATTGTCGACCGTGAAGCGCTTGCGAACCTCCGCGGCGTTGGCCGAGCTGTTTTCGATCGCGGCGATGATGCGTTTCTCGTCCGTCGCTATCGCCTCCTCCGCGGTCTCCACCTGCGAGCCGACGATGGTTTCGATGGCGCCCTCGGCGTCGAGCCCCTGCGCCAGCAGCGCGATGTCCGGCGCGCAAGCGAGGAGGAGCGCGACGGGCGCGACAAGATGGATACGGTCCAGCCTGGTCGAGATGAAGATGGTCATGAGTCCTTCGGTGAGATCGGGAGGTTGCACATGACTATCCAACACGCGAACGGCGCATTTGTTTCTCCCGACGCGACAGGCGCTCGGTGTCTGCGTGCGGTCGTTGCCTTCATCTGGGCCTGCTCTGGGCCTACATCTGGTCGTTGTAGGAGTGCTTCGTCTGGCCGACCATTCTCGCCAGTTCCGAGAAGGCGCAGATATCGGTCTCGTCGGCAGAACGGTTGGCGAGCCGCAGGAGCCGGATGGGGAAGCACACGGCGTCGCGGTTCGACGGCGGCAGATCCTCCTGAAGGCGCTCCTCGCCGGTCATCGCGGCTTCGGCCTTGGCGAGCGCGAGGTCGAGCTCGTCGGCCGAAAGGACGCCCTTGTTGACGAGCGCATTGTTCAGCGAGGCAAGGGCCATGACGAGGCCTTCGATCTGGAGATTGGCGACGTTCATCCTGTCCTCCACAGCATCGTGACGAAACAGAACGCAACGCATCCCGAAGCGATCCGTCTCGGCGCGGCGCCGGGGCAACTTTTTTCGAGGAAACGGGAGGGGCTCTTCCCGGAACGCCGGGTTCGGCCAAAGGAGAGGCCGACCCCTTCGGGGCCGGCCGAGGGAACGCGCCTGGGAGACCTTTTCCGCGTGAGGGACATCCCGGGAATGAAGGGCGGGGTGTCCAACACCCAACAAACCGCCGCCGGCGAGGATTGTTCCCGGGAAAATGCCCGATGCCTCGCCGGTTGCACGATCCCGCCGTTTCAAGGGATGCCGCAAAGTTCTGGCACTCGCACATCGCGGCTGCTAGTGCCATGAAATCGCGAGGAAATTCACGCTCCGGCCTGCCGCATGGGCTTGAAATCCGCAGCCGATCGACCACAATTCCAGGGTAGCGCATGCCGGCCGGGGCGGCCTTGCGTGCGCACCGGCCGGAAGGGTGCGAGCGTGGAGTGGGAAGGAGGATGTCGGTGACCGGCCGGGCCAGGCAACGTGAAGGAGGCATATCCATGGTCACAGAAGTCAGCCGCGATTTCCGCCTGCAGATGCAGGGTTACGGCTTGACCACCGCCGAAATCCACTATCGCATGCCGGACCATCCGGGCCTGCTCCAGCTCTATATCTGGCAGGAATACGACCTTGCCCCGGAGTTCCCGGAGCTGCGCGGGTTCCTCGACTACTGGATGCGCGAGCTCGACGGTCCGCTGCATCTGGTGCGCGTCGCCCACCACAACCTCATCAAGCCCTCGGAGTGGCGTGCCGTGGACGGCATCATCTCCATTCACTGAACGCGGCCGCGACGTTTGCCGCGAGCGGCGTCGCGGGAAATCCGCGGCGCCGGGTGCCGGCGCCTGCTTTCGAGCCGCTCGACGTCGAAAGGAGGCGCGCCGGAAACGGCTTGACCCTGAACTTCACTTCAAGGTTATGGCTCCATACCGGGAGGGCGGCTTCGCCCGACACTCCACCCTGGAGGTCGCCCGACCCCGGACGACACAAGAGGGCGGCACAAGAGAAGGTCCCGAAGAATGAGCAAGCGCGTTCTCCATGTCGTCACCAACGTCGCGCACTATGCCGATCCGTCCGAGCCGACCGGGCTGTGGCTGTCGGAACTGACGCATGCCTGGGACGTCTTCGCCGCGAAGGGGTATGAGCAGCGCATCGTCAGCCCGAAGGGCGGCGCCTCGCCGCTGGAGCCGCGCGCCCTCAAATGGCCGCTGCTGGACGCTTCCGCCAGGGCGTGGCTGGCCGACGAGGGGCGCATGGCGCTCCTCGCCTCCACCGCCCGGCCCGACGGGATCGACCCGGCGGACTACGATGCGATCTATTTCACCGGCGGCCATGCCGTCATGTGGGACTTTCCCGATAGCGAAGGATTGCAACGGATCACGCAGGCCATCTGGGAGCGCGGCGGCATCGTCTCATCGGTCTGCCACGGCTATTGCGGCCTGCTGAACACGACGTTGGCGGACGGGACGCCGCTGGTTGCCGGCAGGCGGGTCACGGGCTTTTCGTGGACCGAGGAAGTCCTGGCCGGGGTCGCGAAGAAGATGCCCTACAATGCCGAGGAAGAGATGAAGCGGCGCGGGTCGCGCTACGAGAAGGCCCTGCTGCCGTTTGCCTCCCATGTCGTCGCGGACGGGCGGCTGGTGACGGGCCAGAACCCGTTCTCGGCCAAGGCGACGGCGAGGAAGGTGGCGGCCCTCCTGTGACGGCGGGCGCCGGGCCGTCCAGAGCGGCGGACGCCCGGACAAGTCCGTGCTGCCGCTCTATCCGTTCGTTTCAGCCGCATTCATGCGACGTCAGGTGATTCCACTTGACTGCAAAATGCCCTAGCCGGCCCTGACCGCACGTCGCCGGCCCGTCTTGCCGAGCAGCCTGACGTCGCCGGTCGCCAGGGCCGGGCTTTCCACCCCATCGCCCAGCACCCGCGACAGCACCCTGCGTGCGTTGGCGGCGCAGTCGATGTCGTCGGGTCTCGCCTCGATCTCCGCGACGAGCGCGACGAGTTGCCTCTTGCTGTGCGCGAGCCGCGCCTCCAGCGCCTCGATGTCCGCCACCTTGCGGCGCAGCGCCTCGATCAGCGCGCCGTGCTCCCACCGCTCCAGATCGGGCGGCAGCAGGGCGCGGATCTCATCGAGGCTGAAGCCCGCCTTCTGCGCGGTCGCGATCAGGTCGAGCACCAGCGCCGCCTCGGGCGGATAGGTGCGGTAGCCGTTCGGCCGGCGCTCGACCGTGTTCAGCAGGCCGATGCTCTCGTAGAAGCGGATGCGCGACTGGCTGAGGCCGCTGCGCCTGGCCAGTTCCCCGATCTTCATGCCTGTCACTCCGTCGCGAAAAAGACGCTTGACCCTCAACTTAACTCAAAGGTTATGGTCTGAACAGATCTTTTGCTGGAGACCATCCATGTCGCTGTTTTCCCCGCTGGCGCTGCCCAACGGCGCCGTCATCCCGAACCGCATCGCCAAGGCCGCGATGGAAGAGAACATGGCCGACGACGACCATGCGCCGTCCGAGGCGCTGCTGCGCCTCTACCGGGCCTGGGCCGAGGGCGAGGCGGGGCTGATCGTCACCGGCAACGTCATGGTCGACGCCCGCGCCATGACCGGGCCCGGCGGCGTGGTGCTGGAGGACGACCGCCATATCGACCGCTTCCGGGCGTGGGCCGAGGCCGGTCGCTCGCGCGGCGCGCAGGTGTGGATGCAGATCAACCATCCCGGCCGCCAGATGCCGGCCTCGCTCGGCCAGGAGACGCTGGCGCCGTCGGCCATAGCGATAGACATCGGCTCCCTCTCGCGCCAGTTCCCGATGCCGCGGGAGATGACGGCCGCCGACATCGCCGAGGTCGAGCGCCGCTTCGTGACCACGGCGCAGCTCGCGCAGCGGGCGGGCTTCACCGGCGTCGAGATCCATGCCGCGCACGGCTATCTGCTGAGCCAGTTCCTGTCGCCGCTGTCGAACCGCCGGCAGGACCGCTGGGGCGGCAGCCTCGAGAACCGCGCACGCCTGCTCATCGACATCGTGCGCGGCATTCGCGCCGCCGTCGCGCCGGGCTTCGCGGTGGCCGTCAAGCTCAACTCGGCCGATTTCCAGCGCGGCGGCTTCTCGGCCGACGACGCGCAGGCCGTGGTGGCGATGCTCGGCTCCCTCGGCGTCGACCTGGTCGAGCTTTCGGGCGGCAGCTACGAGGCGCCGGCGATGATGGGCGCGGCGCGGGACGAACGCACGCTGGCGCGAGAGGCCTATTTCCTCGACTTCGCCCGCGACATCGCAAGGATAGCGACCATGCCGCTGATGGTCACCGGCGGCATCCGCCGGCGCGAGGTCGCGCAACAGGTCATCGACAGCGGCGTCGCCATGGCCGGCATCGCCACCGCGCTCGCCATCGAGCCGGGCCTGCCCCGCAACTGGCGGCTCGGCCGGCGGGACGTGCCGGCGCTCAAGCCCATCTCGTGGAAGAACAAGCAGCTCGCCTCGTCGGCGCACATGGCCGCCGTCAAGTACCAGTTGACCCGCGTGAGCCGCCGGCAGCGAACGGCACCCGGCGTGTCGCCGGCCTGGGCGCTGGTCGTCTCGCAGGCCGACGCCCGCTGCCGCGCCCGGCGCTATCGCCGCTGGATGGAGGAGCGAAAGCCGGCCGCGGCCTGACGGCCAAGGCCCGGCGTCACGGCGGGCCGCGCAGGGGGAACCGCGCCGCAAGCCCTTGCGGATGGCGCGCCGGCGGTGGCCGCTCCCCTCGCCTTCAGCGGATCAGCGACACGTTGCGATGGCCCATGGCGTTGAGCAGCAGACGCACCGCCAGCAGCACCGCCATGATCGTGGCGATGATGCAGACCGAGAAGGCGGCGGCCTGGTTGGTCGCGCCGCGGTCCTGCAGGTAGAGCACCGAGACGGCCGCGACCTGCGTGTTCGGCGTGATCAGGAAGATCACCGCCGACAGCGTGACCATGGAGCGCATGAAGAAGAACACCGCGATGCCGACCAGCGTCGGGAAGAGCAGCGGCAGCGTCACCTTGGCGAAGGTCTGCCGCCGGCTGCCGCCGAGCGTGGCCGACGCCTCGTCGAAGCGGCCGCTGATCTGCTTGATGCTGGTGCCCGAGATGAGGAAGCCGTGGGCGTGGTAGTAGTAGACATTGGCGATGGCGATGATGACGAGCGTGCCGTAGATCGCATAGACCGGGTTCGACGGGCTGTTGAAGGCCAGGATATAGCCCAGCCCCAGCACCATGCCCGGCACCGCGGCCGGCAGGATCGACAGGAAGTAGAGCCCGCGCGCGGCCGGCGACGGGAACTTCTCGATCACATAGGCGGCCGCCGTCACCGCCACGACGCCGATGCCGGCGGCCATCACCGAGACATAGATCGAGTTCCACAGGGGCTGGATGCCGTTCTGCACGTCGAAGGCGTAGTGGCGCAGCGAGAACGTCATCCTGTAGGGCCACAGATGCACGAAGGAGGCGAACACCACCACCAGCACGATCGACAGGATCGCCGCCGAGATCAGCACCGCGACGGCGAGGAGCGCGAGGTCGCGCAGGCGGTCCTTCTGCGGCACCAGCGGCCTGGAATGGTCGCTGATCAGCGCGTACTGCTTGGCGCTGACGCGCTTTTCCACCATCGCGGCGATGGCGGCGGGGATCAGGAGCACCATGCCGATGACGGTGCCCATCTCGAAATTGGCCTGGCCGATGACCTGGTTGTAGACCTCGGAGGCCAGCACCGTGTAGTCGCCGCCGATGACCATCGGGTTGCCGAAATCGGTGATGACCAGCGTGAAGCAGACGAAGATCGCCGCCGCCAGGCCATAGCGGGTGGCCGGCAGCGTCACGGTGCGGAAGGCGCGCCACTTGCTGGCGCCCAGCATCTCGGCGCTCTCGTAGATGCGCGCATCCGCCACGGCGAGCGCGGCCGACAGGATCAGGAACGCATAGGGGAAGACGTAGAGCACCGAGGCGATGACGATGCCCCAGTAGCCGTAGAGGTCGATGCCGAGGCCGAAGCTGCGATTGATCAGGCCGTTGCGGCCGAACAGCAGCACCAGCCCCTGCGCCTGCACCAGCGAGGGCGCGAACAGCGGCAGCACGGCGATCATGCGGAACAGGTTGCGCAGCGGCATGGTCGAGCGCTGCACCGCATAGGCGAAGGCGTAGGCCATGACGATGGCGACCGCCGCGCTCACCAGCGTCACGGCGAAGGAGTTCCAGGTGATGCGCAGGAAGCGCTCGTTGCCGAGCATGGCGGCGTAGTTGGCGAGGCCGAAGCCGTCGGGCGTCGAGAACGAGCGCCCCAGGATGTGCGCCAGCGGAAAGAGCACGAACAGGATGAGCGGCAGGCCGACGACGACGGCCGGCAGCATCGCCGCCAGCCTGTTCCTGCGGCTCCTGCGCACGGCCGGGGCGGCGCGGTCTGCCGTGAGCGCGGTCATGCGAGCACTTTGATGGTTTCGGCCGGCAGTTCGAGGCCGATCTGCGGCGCATCGGCGATCGCCTTGCAGGCGTGGCCGGGCACCTCGGCGACGATCTCGTGCTCGATGCCCTCGACGCTGAGCACGAGGTGGGCGAGGTTGCCGAGATAGATGGTGTTGGTGAGCCGCGCCGGCAGGATCGCGCGGCCGGCCGGGCCTTCGCCGGCATGGAGGCGCACGTCCTCGGGGCGGATGCCGATCAGCGTCGCGCCCTGCGGCAGCGCCAGCGGCAGGCCGGCCAGCCGGCCGCCGGCGACGGGCAGCACGTTCATGCGGCCGATGAACTCGGCGACGAAGCGCGAGGCCGGCCGGTCGTAAAGCTCGCGCGCGGTGCCGATCTGGGCGATGCGGCCGGTGTCCATGACCACGATGCGGTCGGCCATGGTCAGCGCCTCCTCCTGGTCGTGGGTGACCATGATGGTGGTGATGCCGAGCCGGCGCTGAAGGTCGCGGATCTCCAGCCGCAGGCTCTCGCGCACCTTGGCGTCGAGCGCCGACAGCGGCTCGTCGAGCAGCAGCACCTCGGGGTCGGGCGCGAGCGCGCGGGCGAGCGCCACGCGCTGCTGCTGGCCGCCCGAAAGCTGCGACGGCAGCTTGTGGGCGTGGTCGGAAAGCGCGACGATGCGCAGCATCTCGGCGGCGCGGGCCTCGATCTCGGCGCGCGGGCGGCCGCGGCATTCGAGCCCGTAGCCGACATTGCGCGCCGCCGTCATGTTGGGGAAGAGCGAGTAGGACTGGAACACGACGCCGAAATTGCGATGGCGCGCCGGCACTTCCGAAAGGTCGCGGTCCTCGAGAGTGACCGTGCCCTCCTCCGCCAGCTCGAGGCCGGCGATGATGCGCAGCAACGTCGTCTTGCCGCAGCCGGACGGCCCCAGGAAGCAGATGAACTCGCCGCGCTCGATGGTCAGCGAGATGTCGTCGAGCGCAACGGTATTGCCGAAGCGCTTCGTCACATGGGAGAGAGCGAGCGTCACGCGCGATCCTTCGATATGTCTGTGGACGAGCCGCCGGGCGCCGCGCATGGCGCGGCACCCGGCATGTCGGTGCCGATGGGGCCCGGCCTCAGCGCTCCAGCTCGCGCTGCCAGCGCTCCAGCACGGGGCCGCGGTTCTCGGCCGACCAGGCGAAGTCCATGTTCCACATCACCGAGGCGATGTCCTCGGGCAGGCCGGCCTTCCTGAACTTCTCCGGCATGGTGCCGCCCTTGACGGTGACGATCTCCTTCCAGTTGTAGTACTCGTTGACGGCGCTGTCGGAGATCGTCCAGTCGAGGAAGCGCTTTGCGGCGTCCTTGTTCCTGGAGCTGGCCATCAGCGCATTGGCCTCGAGCTCGTTGCCGGCGCCCTCGGCCGGGATCACCATGGTGATCGGATAGCCCTCGTCGACGTTCTTGATGGCGCGCAGCGCGAAGGAGGCGCCGATGGCGAACTCGCCCTCGCTGGCGGCGTTGCACGGGCGCGAGCCGCTCTTGATGTACTGGGCGATGTTGGCGTCGAGGTCCTTGAGGTACTGCCAGCCCTTCTCCTCGCCCATCATCTGGATGATCGAGGCGATCATCAGATAGCCGGTGCCGGACGAGGCCGGGTTGGGCATGACCACCTCGCCCTTGTATTCGGGCTTGAGCAGGTCGGCCCAGGAGGTCGGCATCGGCAGGTTCTTGGCGGCGAGCACCTCGTTGTTGACGCAGAAGGCGGCCATGTAGCCGGTGGTGGCGAACCACTTGCCGTCCTTGTCGCGGAACTGCTCGGCGACGCGGTCGATGCCGGCCGGCGTGTAGGCCTCGACCAGCTCGCCGATGCGCGGGTCGATCAGCGAGGTCACGGCCCAGCCCCAGATGACGTCGTGCTGCGGGTTGGACGCCTCGGCCAGGATGCGCGCGTGCAGGTCGCCGGTCGACAGGCGCAGGACGTTGACGTCGAGGTCGGGCATGTCCTGCTTGGCGCGGGCGAGGAAGGCGGCGATCTCGTCCTCCTCGTAGGAGGTGTAGACGGTGATGGCGTCGGCGTGCGCGGCCGACAGGCCGATGGCCGTGGAAAAGGCCAGGCCCGCCAGCAGCGAACGGTAGAGGCTGCGATGAGAGCGCGTGTTGTCGGTCATTGTCATGATCCCTGTGTACCCCTGAGATTCTTCTGTTTCCGGAACGCCCGATGGCGAGCGCTGGCCTTCTCCCTTTGTCCGGTCACAGATTTATGACACTCTATGTCGCCGAAGCAAAGCGCGCGATGGCGGCGGTGGAAAAAGGGCGCGCTTCCGGCCGCGCACGCCTTCCATCGACGGTGCCGAACCGGACAATCCCGTTGGCAAGATCATTTCTGATCTCGTCCGGCCCTCGCCAGGACGGCCAGAGCTGGGCGGAACCCGAAACGGCTTCCCGTTGCTCATCCCGCTCTCGATGCCCCCTTCCACAACAAGGCACCGATTTACGACCTGCCGTTCAAGGCGACATCGCGGACGATGCCGGCGATCGCGGACGATCCGAAGCATCTGAGCGCACGCCTGGCTTGTCGATCGTCCAGAAGTCGCGATCGTCGCCCGAGACCGTAGCGGCGAAGACGACAACGCTACGGCCAAGACGCCGCCAGCCAAAGGCCTTGCGGTTCGCCGACCGTTGGTATCTCATCAAAGAACCTCAGCTACGCATTCGTCGACGTCGTGGGCAGTCGATGCGCCAGATCCACAGCGCCATTGGCGAGACAACTGTTCAACTGTGGACTGCAACCGCAAAAGGCAGCTTCCACGGGCCGCGCCGGTCGATAATCTGAGGATGCAATCGCTGAGAAGTCTATGAAGCGTCTCACGATAGGGATTGCCAATCGCCAGATGGAACAGTACCCGCAAGGACAGAATTAACCTATCGTCCGCACGCATTGCCCGGCAACCCGCCTCGCAGAAGGGGACACGATGAATATCGTATAACGTTCCATGCTTCACAAACCATAGGAAAGGCGCCCCACGAAACTCCCGCGAAGACCAGTATTCGGCGCTGCAAAGGAATTGCAAGATTGCAAAAACGCCTAGCTAATTCGACGCCAACGCTTGCCGACGTGGCACGGGCAGCGGGTGTGTCTGCCATGACCGTGTCGAATGTCGTCAATGGTCGGGAAGATCGCGTTACCGCCCGCACCCGCGAACGAGTCGAAACTGCAATCAGAGAGATCGGTTATCGTCCGCACGCCAATGCCCGTGCGTTGCGCGCGAGCAGGGAGTGGACGATCGGTCTCCTGTGCATATCCGACAGAGCAGACTTTCTCGCGCTGCAATGGGTCGCGCGTATGATCGCTGGATTGAGCAACAGCCTGAATACGGCGGGGTACGGCCTGTTGCTGCACAACGTACATCCAAAGCACCTGGACGATTCGCTTTTCCTGCGCTGGGCGCGGACGGATGGGATCGTGACGCTCTTGATGGGACCACAGACGACCCGTAAGCTGATCCTGGGCAGACTTGCGGCTCTCCGCCAGCCGATGGTCGCGCTTCAAGAACCGAACACCAGCCCATCTCGACGCGATATCGCCATCCTGCGTCAGGACGATTTTGGCGCTGGCGTGGCAATCGGGGAATGCCTGCTTGCAGAGGGCGTTAGACGCATACTGTTTGTTCAGCCGGGTTTTACATCGCCAGGTATAAATGAACGAATACGCGGGGTCCGTCTGTCGCTCTCCAGGCATCCATCCGCATCCATGGAAGTCGTCAGGTGCGAAGGCGATCATTTCGAGGCGGTCAATTCGATTGTGCGTGGAACTATCCGTACCGGAAAGATGCCGGATGCAATTGTCGGAGCGAACGATTCTACCGGCCTTGCCATACTGGCTTCAATAGAGGCGATGGGTTTCCGTGTTCCTGATGATGTTCGCGTTGCCGGGTTCAACGCATTCGAGAACTGGTTCTATGCCAGCAGGAAGATGACGACGATTGATTTTCCGGCCTACAAGCTAGGCGAGCGGGCAGGAACCTTGATTAGCGAACGTCTCGCCAACGGGCGCTTTAGTACCAAATTGGAGGTGCTGCCGGCGAGGTTAATAAAAGGTGACACCAGCTGAGCTGGGCAGAAGCTGCATCCTTTCGCGCTGTGAGTCCTCCGGCGGGACTTTTCCATCACCCACAGCGTCGCCGCAATTCCGTCCGTCACGCCGAATGACAGAAGCGTCACAGATGGAGGACAGGGCCAGCAGCAGCTTCTTAAGTCTTTGTGACCAGCGCCAACGCCCGCTCGAACCGATCCAGAGCCTCGTCGACTTCTTCATGCGTAATGATGAGAGGCGGTTGAAAGTGTATGGCGCAGTGATTCATCGAAGAGCCGCGCAGGAAGATCCCGCTCTGCAAGGCAGCGGAGAGTATTTTCTCTCGAAGCCGAGGATTTTTTGCCTCAATCGCGTAAATGAGTCCCCGCCCTCTCAGGATCGGCTCAGACCCGCGACATAGACGAGCGTGTGCGCGGGCGCATGGGCGCCCAAATGCCGCCGCTGCACCTCGACCGCTTGCAATGCGTCATGGCCCGTCACGACGTAGGTGTTTATTTTCACTATGTTATCGAATTTCATCTTCGCTGAATTCAACACTTCAGCGATATTATTCCAGATAATCTCAGCTTGATGAAAAATTGTCTCCGGAATGTATGAATCTCGCGTTATCCCTACTTGCCCGGAGACATAGAGGATCCTTCCCCCCAAGGGCGTTTCAATGCCGTGCGCATATCGCCCACCTGTTGCCACAACAGAATCCGGATTATGCACACGCATCGTTTCTTAGCTCCTTGCCTCGGATTCGAAGATCGTCCCTTTCAGGAACGAAACCACGATATCTAAAGACTATATTTATCTACATATAACTTACATGTCACAATGCAGGTTTATTTACTATTGAATAGCCGTCTGACAAACAGAACTGACCGTGCGGTCATATGGCAGAACTGGTGTGTCCTTCAATAGCACGAACTGACCTTCCCAGGCATCTTGAGGCATTCGAAAATCGTACCTGGACGCCTCGACCTGCAGGAGCTCCTTGGCCTTGGCCTCATCCATTTCCAGCCATTTGGCAGCCGCCGTGACTGCGTCGGGATTGTTCGGACGGGCCAGCCAATCCGCAGCCGCCCCCAAAGCCCGGCAAAGTTTCTTGACAAGCTCAGGATTCCCGTCGTGCCACTCACGACTTGCCATTGCCGGCGCCGCAATGTTGAACTTCAATATACCGCCGTCCGTGCCATCGATGGCGCTCGTGACAGGCACGTATTCCTCGGGGCTGTCGAATCCCAGGATAACGTCCTGTGGCTGGACGATAACGGCATCCACTTGCCTGGCTTTGAATGCAGCGAGATTATTGGCAGTCGATCCGGTCGAAACCCAGGTAACGTCTTTTGACGGATCGAGGCCGGCGTCGCCCAGCATCGTTGCGACATATGTTTCGAGGAAGCCTCCCCTGGCCACGACACCGATAGTCTTGCCCTTGAGATCGCCGACGGCCGCCGGATAAGGCTGCCCGCGATGCGTGATGGAAGCTTGAGGACTGGCGATCAGTGTCTGAGTATCGAAACGACCTGCACCCAGGACGACCGTATCCATCTCGCCGCGAGTGATGGCAGGATATACGACGGTGCCTATGGCCTGGGCGACGTCTACCTGGCCGCTCATCAATGCGCTAACATGCTGCGGGCCGCTCGGGATGGCAATGAGCTCGAGCTCAAGGCCCTCCTTCTCGGCAAACCCTTCACTACTCGCGACCATCGTATGCAGTGACAGAGTCGTACCGGCGTAAATCCCGATCTTGATCTTCTGCAGGTCAGCCGCGGCAGCCCCACCCGTGGCGACTATCGCCGCAAACCACGTCATCAGGCCGAGCGCCTGCACACCACGCTTCGTGAGCAACATCATTCTCCTCCTTCTCCCCTTGGGAGTTTAACGTTAAAATGATTTTTCCTGCGTGTCAAACCAGAACCGTTTCATCCTCATAACAACGAGAAGCAGGGTAAGCGGTGTTTCCGGACCACCTTTCGCGCCCGGAAGGGAGGAGCGCATGCCTGTCAGCCGACCCGGACCGATCAAGGACAACCTGTTGAGGCGCCACAGCCAGAGCATCTTGCAGTCAAGTGGACTCGCTTGACGTCGCATAAATGCGGCTAAAACAAACAGATAGAGCGGCAGCACGGACTTGTCCGGGCGTCCGTCGCTCTAGAGTCGCGTGTTCGCCTTCGCTTGCCGCAACTTTCTCGTCTTATGGTGGTCGACATCCCCTGTGGCCGAGATGAACACCCCATAGACTTGCCTCGCGCGCTCTACGCTTACCCAACCGTCACGTACATCCCGCTCCACGAGCGCCGGGTCACGTTCGAACGGATCGCCGAACCCTGCACCTCCCGCAGCATAGGTCACGACTGTATCGCCTGGGCCGAGAAGAATTGAATCTTCGAACGGCTCGACCATGCGCTCGACATCCCCGTCACGACGAACGAAGATTTGCGTGAGCGCACCGCTGTAGCCGCCCTGCACTCCCGCCGCCCCGTTCACTTTTCCGTCTGCCGAGTATTCAACCTGAAGGCTGGTACGAATCGGCCCGAATTCCACACGCCCGCCTGGTGCACCGATGTTTCGCCCTGCGCCCTCACGATCCGCGACAATTCGTGCATCGTAGACCACGATCGGATACTTCTGCTCAAGGATCTCCACACTGTCATGATAGAGCATACCTGCCGCGGCGATAGTTGAGAGAAGCCATCCGTCCGACCATTGGCTTGCCCCGCCTGCGCCGATATTCAGGAAGATCTGATTGACAAAGGGCTCGTTGGTTTGCGGCTGCCTGCCGGAAATGACGCCCTGAGCGGGCGGCGCCAGATATCCGGTTTCAGCTCTGCCTCCGCCAAAATCCGTCATACCTCTGGCCACGGTATTGACGAGACGATGCGACAGATTGGTGGTCGCCGCCGAACAGCTCGCCGGGAACCGCGGGATTCCAACTACGCAGTTCTCCGCAAGTTGAATATCGACGCAACGAAAGCTGCCTGCATTCGCAGGCACAGGTATCGGAAGACCTGTAAACACACCAGTCAGCACCGAGCCGTTGGCAGTGGCTTCGCTGAGGTTTACACCAGCCCTGACGCAGGGAGGATTGTCTCTCAAGTCCGCCGAAATCAGACCGGCTTGAGGATCCACCTTCAGATGGACCCTGATGCTGATGCCCTCAGGAAGTTCCTTGGATGGATCGTAATGATTATAGACGGTAACCTCGCCGCTCTTCAGCCTCCCGACTGCCCTGCGCATCAACTGCTCGCTGTAGTGGAACCACACGTCGACATAATCATCAAGTTCGGCCCAGCCTATTTCGTCACCCAGTTCAACAAGTCTGCGTTCTCCGATCCTCGCCGCGGCGATCATTGCATTGAAGTCGCCGTACCAGTCTTTTGGGGCTCGAAATCTTAGCTCGCACATGCGGATGATGTCGCCGATTTCCGTATTGTCGCGCTGAACCAGAACGCCGGGAAATATCAGCGCGCCTTCTTCGTAGACGTCTGCTGCGAAGGCCGCATAAGTAGTCGGCCGAGAATTCCCTATGTCTGCGAGATGGGCCTTTACGTGGACCCAGAAGCGATCTGTCGTGTCAGTGGCGAAAACCGGAACCATGATCGTGTGGTCGGCCGCATGCGTATTTCCATGATAAGGGGAATTGTGCAGGAAGGCGTCACCTGGACGGATATCGTGATGATGCTCCAGTACGGTCTGAACCATCCGCTTCTGGCCGCTCATAACATGGATCGGTATACTGTCGCCCGCAACGATAAGATCGCCGTTCCATGTTGTAACACAGCAGGAAAAATCCTTGGCAGCGCTCAGCACGGACGAACTCGCCGTACGCAACAGCGTGTTCGACATGGCTCGAACGACGCTTTGCAAACGGCTGGTGATCACTGATGCTCTGTACATCTACGGACGGGAAGCCGGTCATCAATCCTTCAATCGGCAAGCCGATCCACTTGCTCCTTGTCCAGGGAATGGTCCCGTTGCGCACCAGGGAAATGTCGAAGGTTGTGCCCCCGGTATCTATGACTACAGCCGAGCCGGACCCTGCGGTATAGGAGCGGCCCATGATCGGAGCCATGGCGGGCCCGGAGTTGAGTGCATAGATAGGAGCGTCGCGGATTTCATTTGCCCGCATCGTTCCTCCAAGGGAGGTTACGACGCGGAGCGCGCCCTTGAACCCGGCAGCCTGCAACCGACCTTCAAGCGAGGACATATATTCCGACATGATGGGCTTAAGTGAAGCGTCGATGGCCGTGGAACTTGCGCGCCGGAATTCGCGCACGCACGGGTTCAGCTGGTGACTGAGGGTGACGGGCAGATCCGGAAGCCTTCGCCGGATGAGCTCTGCGACCCGCGCTTCATGGCTGCCATTTACGATCGACCACAAGAAACAAATAGCGACCGCCTCGAAATCTTCTCGAACAAGCCGGTCGATCACCTCATCGACACAACCTTCGTCGAGAGGTTGAAGAACCTCCCCGGTCGCAATGACGCGCTCTTTAATCTCGAACGTATGGCTGCGGGGAATAAAGGGGCGCGGATACTCCACCCGAACATCGAATGGATCTATCTTGCCCCCCTCTCGCAGCGTCAGGATGTCGGAATGCCCCTTCGTTACCAGCAACGCCGTCTTGGAATGGTTCCCCGTTACAACGGCATTCAACGCATGCGTGGTGCCATGAACGATCAGCTCCACGCCGCCTAAAAATTCACGAAGGGTCTTTCCCGCATCTTCCGCGGCCAGTGCGATCGCGTTGAGCATCCCCTCGCCCGGACAATCCGGTGTGGTTGGCGACTTATAGATTCTTGGGCTGCCCCCAGGCATCGGCACCACCAGATCCGTAAAGGTTCCACCCGTATCAATCGCTATCCGCATGTTGCTCAGCATATCAATTTTAACGTTAAACTATGCTAGCAAGCGGAGTTGGAGCCGTCAACGCATCATTTCAGAGTCCTCCACCCTGCATGATCGGCGCGGGCGCCGTCACTGAGGGCGCCAAGGCCCTGTTGCTCATCCCGGCTGGTTGACGACGGCGAGGCCGGAACGGGACGAGGCGGCACGGGTGGGCCGCTCCGCCGAGGCCGGGCATCGGTGCGATTCCGCTCCCTCGTGCGGGGATGATTTCCCCGCCTATCGCCGCTTTTCCATCCCCCGGAACACGGACCCAGGCGATCAGCCCGTCGAGGGTCGGCTACGCCAAGCGTGCCGTCTCGTGCGGCTGCGCCTTGCGAGATGATCGCAACAGCAGCCCGGCAGGGGTCTGGGCGCCTGTCGCGAGGAAACGCTCCCCGCCCGAAAGACAGCAGCGAAGGCAATGCCGAACATTCTCGATCTCGATCTCGCCCTCACGCTCATGGTCACGGTCGTCGTCTTCCAGACCGGCGACGGCAGCTTCGCCGCAGTCGGCCGCGTTCGCGACCGTGTGGCTCGTGGGGTTACGCCCGCGCAAACTACTTTATCGACGGGGATTCGTAGCATGTGATTTCCGGCAGGTTTTCGAGAAACGGCTCGACCTCGACCAGGCATGAATTCGCGCTGCAAGCCTGCGTCAGCTTCGACGTACCGCGATCGGGAGCGACCAGGTTCGGGTTGCCATGCTTGTCCAGGCTGCCCGACACGCCCGGCAGCAGGGGATCATACCAGGCTCCGGTCGAAAGCTGCACCACTCCCGGAATCAGATCCTCCGACAAACGAACGCCTGCCAGGCAAGCGCCCCGGTCGTTGAAGACCCTGACAACCGCGCCATCCCTGATCCCGCGCGCCGATGCGTCCTTCGGATTCATGCGAATTGGTTCGCGTCCGTGAATCTTCGATTCGCGGGCGTTGATGCCGTGGTCGAGCTGGCTGTGGAGTTTCGTGCGCGGCTGACTGGACATGAGATGCAGCCCGAACCGCCGCGCGTCACCTGCACCGAGCCATTCGACAGGCTCGATCCATGCCGGATGGCCCGGACAATCCGCATAGCCAAAGCCGGCTATTCGCTCAGAATAGATCTCGATGCGCCCCGAGGGGGTGCCGAGCGCGTGGCCAACCGGATCGGACCTGAACGCCTCCAGCGGAACCCGGGGGGCCACGGCCTGCGGCAGCACGACCATGCCCGAACGCCAGAACGTCTCGAATTCGGGCAGGTGCAATCCGTGCCGGGCGCAATCGCTGCGCGCAGCCTGGTAGAAATGCCTCAGCCAGCCCTCTTCATCGCGGCCTTCGGTGAACGCGCTCTCCAGGCCGAACCGGCGCGCGAGATTCGCGAATATCCAGTGGTCGTCGCGCGCCTTGCCCGCCGGTTGGACCAGCTTGTGGCAGGCCGAGACGATCCGGTCCTTCGTCGAGCATGCGATGTCGTTACGCTCGATCTGCACCGTAACGGGCAGGACGATGTCGCTGTGGCGGGCCGTGGCGGTCCAGAACGGCTCATGCGTCACGACCACTTCCGGCCGCTGCCAGGCTCGCAGGAAGCGGTTCGTGTCCTGATGGTGGTGGAAGGGATTGCCGCCGGCCCAGTAGACGAGGCGAATGTCGGGATAGCTCAGGCATTCGCCATCATACTCGAAATCCCCGCCCGGGTTGAGCAGCATGTCGGCGACACGGGCGACCGGAATGAAGGTGTCGATCGGGTTGGTGCCCTGGGAGAGCGAGGGCCATCTGATGTCGGGAACGGAATTGCCGATACCGTCAATTGCGCCGTATCCGATGCCGAAGCCGCCACCCGGCAACCCGATCTGGCCAAGCATCGCGGCGAGTGTGATCGCCATCCAGTAGGGCTGCTCGCCATGATCGGCGCGCTGCAGCGACCATGACATGGTGAGCAGCGTCCGGCCTTCACCCATGCGCCGTGCAAGGCGTCGAATGTCATCGGCGGCGATCCCGCAAATGGACGACGCCCACTCCGGCGACTTGGGCACGCCATCCGATCGCCCTGTGACGTAGGCCTCGAAAATCTCGAACCCCGTGGTGCAGCGCTGGAGGAAATCGACGTCGTGCCGACCCTCGGCGACAAGCTCATGGGCGACCGCCAGCATGAGAGCCACGTCCGTGGTGGGCCGGATGGGGAGCCAAACGACATTTTCCGCGGCATCCGTGTCATCCCGGATCGGGCTGATCGAAATGATCTCCACACCTCCTCTGCGGAGCCGCTCGAGATTTTCACCAAAGCGGTGCCTGGCAAGCCCGCTTGGATTCACCTGCGTGTTCTTGCTGGGCAAGCCGCCGAATGCCACGACGAGGTCCGTGTGCCCGGCGATGATCGACCACGCGGTCTGGTCGCTGAGCAGCGCGCGCTGGTCACCGAGCACATGGGGGAGAATGACCTCTGCGGCCCCATAGCTGTAGCTGTCGACGGAGCGGGTAAACCCGCCGATGAGATTCAGGAACCGCTTCAACTGGCTTGGAGCGTGATGAAAGCGTCCCGCGCTCGCCCAGCCGTATGACCCGCCGTAGATGGCCGAATTTCCGTATGCCGAGGACACCCTTGCCAGTTCTTCTGCAACTATGGAAAGCGCCTCGTCCCAGCTGACGGCTACGAAGGGCTCGGCGCCGCGACCGCTGCCGCCAGCGCGATGGCGCTTTTCAAGGAATGACGATCGCACCATCGGTTGCAGGATACGAGCCGGGCTGTTCCTGGTCCCGATGATCGATCGTGCGAAGGGCGCCGGCGACGGATCGCCTTCGAATGCGGCGAGGTCGACAAGTTCGCCATGCTCATAAACCGCGCGATAGGTTCCCCAATGCGTGGTGACTTGCTTGACCTCGGGTATCGGAAGCATAGGGGTTTCCCGCGTTACCTGGAGCTACGCGAACCCTGCACGATACGATCCAGGATCATCGCGCAGAAGAGGATCGCCAATCCCGCCAGGACGCCCTGGCCGAGCTGGGCGTATTGCAGCGCCTGCAAGACGTCTTCGCCCAAACCTTTCGCCCCGATCAGCGAGGCGACCACCACCATGGACAAACTCATCAGAATTGTCTGGTTGATCCCTGCCATGATGGTTGGCGCCGCCAATGGCAGCTCGACCTTGAAGAGCGAGTACATCGGTGTCGCTCCGAACGCCGCGGCGGCCTCGCGCGTCGCTTCCGGTACGCTTTGCAACCCCAGAACGGTGAAGCGGATAACCGGCGGGCTGCCGAAAATGAGCGTCGCGGCGACCGCCGCCGGAGCGCCGATCCCGAAGAATGCGATCACCGGAATGAGGTAGACGAATGACGGCATCGACTGCATGAAATCGAGCAGCGGACGGATCACCGCATAGACGCGCGGCCTCGATGCGCAGAATATGCCGAGCGGTACTCCCAACGTGATCGAGATGAGTGCCGCCGTGCCCAGAAGCGAGATTGTCATCATCGCCTTTTCCCAGAATCCCATCAGACCAAGGAACGTCAGGGCGGCCATGGAAAAGATCGCAACCCTCGTACCGGCAGACAGCCAGGCGAGCATGCATATGATCAGGATGGCAACGGGCCAGGGCGTTCCGACGAAAATGGCTTCCAGGCCGCCGAGAAGCCACCGAAGGCTGAACGAGATCGAGTCGAAAACCCAGGCGCAATTGTCCTTCAGCCAGCTAAATCCGTTCGCGATCATCTGGCCTGCGTGATTGCGCAGGCCGGTCGCAGCCGGAAAGGCGGCAAGCGTCGACATCGCCTCGGGCCGCGAAAAGCGGAGGGCCGTCAATCCGCTGATTGCCAGAACGAGCATCAGCGCGACGAAGGCGCGCCACCAGGACAGGCCGGCGGGCAAGCTGCGGTTCGATCGCCACGCGGTGAACCTCCGTTCCAGCGCCCAGTTGGCGATTGTTGCCTGAACGAGGCGGACCGCAAGCAGGACCGTCAGACCAGTCAGGACCAGACGAAAGCCCGTTTCTGACGCCGCAGCTGCTTCCTGATTGGCCCGGATCAACGCCTGCTCGAGCGATTCGATCGCCCGTTGCAACCCGTCGACGGGCAGGTTCTCGCGCAAGGCATCCTCGATCTGCTGCCGCCTCTGCTGTAGCGTGCGGGCGATGTTCTCGGCACGAATGCGTTGGCCTCTGTCGAGGTCTCCCCACAGGCCGTTTGCCATCTGGGTGAGCGCAAATACCTCGATGACGAGCAGGGGCAGGAACCACGCCCAAAGACCGCGGGCGCCAAACCAGATCGAGCCTGCCAGGCCCGCCGCGACATTAAGGGAGGGGCTGAAGCCGGGCTTTCGGCCGATCAGCGCGAACTGCCGGCGGTAATAGCCGACATTCGTTTTCACAAAATCGGCGGTCAGGTCCGACTGACGACACCCCACGACCGTCTGCCCGGCATCCCGGTCTATCACTACACGTTCCATTGGTTCGTCTCCGGCTAAGCGGCAGCGCCGTTGCCTTTGATTCCACGCAGCAAGGCGATCTGATCCACCACTCCGATCAAGGTTCCTTCATCGTCAGTGATGAGGATCGGCTTGCGATGAGCTACTGCAAGGTCGACGAGGCCGCTGAGATCTGTCGTATGCGGCGCGCGAGGCGCGCAGGGCGGAATGCTTCCATTCAGGGCCTGCCATTCGTCCGCAGGGACCATGACCGTATGGGCGAAAACCAGGCTCAGTCGCGAGATCCCGGAGACGAAATCGGCCACGTAGTCGTCCGCCGGCCGGGCGACAATGTGTTCCGGACTGCCGATCTGAACGATACGACCGTCCTTCATGATGGCGATCCTATCGCCGAGGCGGATCGCTTCATCCAGGTCGTGGGTAATGAAGATGGTCGTCTTGCCCATCTGGGCGGAGAGATCCAGGAACTGGTCCTGAAGCTCGCGGCGGATCAGGGGATCGAGCGCCGAAAAGGGCTCATCCATCAGCAAGATCGACGGGTTTGCCGCAATCGCGCGCGCCAGGCCCACCCGCTGCTGCATGCCTCCCGACAGTTCATGGGCGAACTTGTCTTCCCAGCCCCCAAGACTGACCAGGGCCAAGGCACGCTCCGCCTCATCCCAACGTTCCGTCTTCCCGATCCCGCGAATTTCAAGCGGCATCGCCACATTGTCGCGCACGGTCCGGTGCGGCATCAGGCCGAAGTTCTGGAACACCATGGAGATTTGCCGATTGCGCAAGGCGCGCAGCTCGACCGGATTCATGGTGGTCACGTCGGCACCATTGACGCGGATGATGCCGTCTGTCGGATCGAGGAGGCGATTGATGTGCCGCACCAGAGTGGATTTTCCCGATCCGGAGAGCCCCATGACACAGAATACTTCACCACGACCGACGGAGAAGTTGGCGTCTGCAACCGCAACGACGCAGTTAAAGCGCTCGATGACTTGCGCCTTGCTCAATCCTTCGGCCTTGATCGCCGCCAGCGCATCCCATGCGTGCGCGCCAAAGATTTTCCAGACATTCTCTATTTCAATGGCGGGTTCAGACATGCGCGACACCAGTGACATGAGGCGGTTGTCCACGGCGTGGTCGGGCAAATCCCGCCACGCCGCGGCCCCGCTAAAGGCCCAACCAACGGTCAACCGTTTTCTGGTTCGAGGCGACCCATTCGGCGATCACCTCGGCAGGGTCTTTTTTCTCGATAACGAGGTCATGCGACCATTCCGTCACCATCTCCGTGTCGAGATCAATACCGGCCAGAAATCTGGCGATCTCCGGCACCCGCTCCCGGAGCGACACGGCGTAGGCTACGCGAGATGTCAACACCGGATCGCCGGAAGCGACATGCGACTTGCCAAACCAATCAGGATCGTCGCCGGGCTGGATTACCTTGTACTTTGAAGCATCGTAGGGCGGCTCCTCCAGCATTGTCAGGTCATAGAGATGAAATACGTAGTGCGGCGTATAGCAATAGAAAACAAATTCGTGGCCTGCGGTATCATGGGCAAGCTGGTTGTAAAATAAGGTTTCGTCTTGTTTGACCGATTGCAGAAAATCATTTATCCCGTAGTCGCGGACCTTGACTTCGTTTTTGTTTGTCGAGTTCCAGCCAGGCGCGCCGATCCAGATTTCCCCCATTCCATCGCCGTTGGAGTCAAACAGTTCCTGCGCCGCCGGTGTCGCCAGGTCGAATATCGATTTGACGCCATGCTCCTGTGCCGCCGACGTTTTCATGCAGAAACCGGACGATCCTTCATAGGAACCGTCGCTCAAGGCCACGGTTCCCTTTTTCTCGACGTACTCCTCAATGAGGTGCTGGAGGCTGGGCGAAAATACGTCCGGGTGGACGTCAATGCTGCCGCCATCCATCGCTTCGAAGATGATCGGATTGGTTCCGGGCACAAGCTCTGCCTGCCCGCCGAGCTTCTCGGTTATGACATGGTGGATGAGGTGCGCGATCATTTTCGCGCCCGGCCACGGCGGTTCGCCGATCACAACCCTCGTGCCTTCGGCAAGGACCCCGCTGGTTGCACCGGAAAAAACCACGGCGGCAAGCGCCACGCTCAAAATGGGCTTCTTCATCTTTCATCTCCCTTTCCTGGCTGGGCCGGCGGAAATCTGCCGTTTCGACCGTCTTCAAGCGGCAAGTCATTCTATTATTGAGATGACCATATGTCAAGAAAACCTGATCCAGGTCGACTTGACCTCGGTGTATTTGTCGAGCGCGTGCAGCGAGCGGTCGCGGCCGTTGCCGGACTGCTTGAAGCCACCGAAGGGCGACGTGACGTCGCTTGCTTCGTAGCAGTTTATCCACACGGTGCCGGCGCGCAGGCATTGCGCCACGCGGTGGGCCTTGTTTATGTCCGACGTCCAGACCGAGGCCGTTAGCCCGTAAATCGTCCCGTTGCCGATTGCGATTGCCTCATCAACGCCGGCCACGTCGATGACCGACAGAACCGGGCCGAAGATTTCTTCCTGCGCAATCCGCATCCGGTTGAGAACCGGGTCGAAAATGGTCGGTTCGACGTAGTATCCGCCGGTTTCCGTCCGAACCCGGGCGCCTCCTGATCTTAGTGGCGCACCTTCCGAAACCCCGATTGAGATATAGTCGAGAATACGCGACATGTGATCGCGGCTGACGATCGCGCCCGATCTCGTCTTCGGATCGAGCGGGTCCCCTGGCTGAAAGAGATCCAGGCAGGAGATCAGCTTCTCCATCACTTCATCCTTGATTGCTGGCTCGACCAGCAGCCTCGGGGCGGCCGCGCAGACCTCGCCCTGGTTGTGGAAGGCGCCATAGGCCGCCGCCTCGACGGCCTCCTCGACGTCGGGACAATCAGCCAGGATGATATTGGGCGCCTTGCCTCCGCATTCGAGCCAGACCCGCTTCATGTTGGATTCGCCTGCATAGGTCAGGAATAGCTTGCCGACCTCTGCCGATCCGGTGAATGCGATGCAGTCGACATCCATGTGACGTCCCAGCGCGGCACCGGCAACCGCGCCGAGACCCGGAACGACGTTCAGCACGCCATCTGGCATGCCAGCCTCGATCGCCAACTCGGCAATGCGCAACGCGCTAAGCGGGGATTGCTCTGCCGGCTTCAGGATGACCGAATTGCCCGCCGCAAGCGCCGGCCCGAGTTTCCAGCACGCCATCAGCAGCGGAAAGTTCCATGGCACCACCGCAGCGACGACACCCACGGGTTCGCGCGTGATCAACGACAATGCCGAAGGGCCGGTGGGGCCGACCTCATCGTACACCTTGTCGATTGCCTCGCCAAACCAGCGAATATGATTCGGAGCCGTGACGAGATCGGCGGGAAAAGGCCCTTCGGATACGCCGGTGGGGAAACTTTGGCTGATCGGCTTCCCCATGTTCAAAGTGTCGAGGAGGGCAAGCTCCTCCGCATGCTTCTCGATCAACTCGGCGAATCTTATCAAGCATTTCTTACGGTGCTGGGGCGTGGTTTTCGCCCAATGTCCCCGCTCGAAGACGCGGCGGGCGGAACGGACGGCGCGCCCGACGTCTTCGGGCCCGCATGCGGCCACTGACGTCAAGAGCTGTCCGTCTGCCGGATTGATACAGTCGAACGTCTCACCGGACGCAGCAGGGCAGCAAGCTCCGTCGATAAAGGCCCCGGTTCTGAAATCCAGCCGTCCTTTCCGGTCTTCCCAGTAGGCCGGATCCTCATGCCCTGCCATTCTGTCACCTCTCCGTTTGGCTGCGTTCCGCCCGACGCGGCGCCGGGATTTCCGCGATCTGCACCCGCGGCTCGACGGAATGGGACAGGAGAGGGACGGTCTTCGACGATCCGCCCGGCGAACGCCACGTCAGCGACAGCCCCGCGGTGCCGTCGCAAGCGTCGCGCCCGCCCCTTGCCAGCACGATGCGCTCGCCTTCCGCACCGACCAGCGCATGCCGTTCCGGCGTTTCCGGCGAGAGCAGCTCGTCAGTTTCGAGCAGCCAATCCCGCCCGTTCACCAGGCCGACCAGCATCGCGAGGGAGCGCCCCGCCGGGCGCAGATTGTAACGGCGGTCCACCAGGCCGGTGCGCACGAAGTAGCCGCGGTCGGCGTCGGCGAACGTGTCGAGGATGACCTCGACATTCGGGCAAGCGGCCGCGGCCATCGAGGCATGCAGGATGCGGATGGCATTCGCAGCGTCATCGACAAAGGCTTCGGCCGGACTTGCCGAGGTGGACTTGACGTACAGACAGGGCCGGATGCGACTGGCCCTTTCGAACCCGCTGGCCCAGCGGACGGCCTGCACCGGGCATTCGCTGCGCGGGACGGAGAACATGATGCCGGACATCGTCGGTGGGATGCCGGCCTCGACCAGCTTCGCCGCGACCTCCTCACCCTCCGCGGGTGTAAAGCCATGGCTGATCAGGTGATTGTACCGGCTTTGTGAATGCTTGCCGGCGTCCTTTCGATTGACGCGCGAGACGATGACGGGAATGCCGTGCTCCTTGCCGAGCCTTGCGAGTTCCGCGAGTTGCCGGTCGACCGTATCCCAGTTGATGACGATCTCGAGACGGTCCACCAGCGATGCGTGCTTTGCCAGAAGCACGGCCTCGCCTTCCATCGGCATGCCGTAACAGTAGACGTGGAAGAGATGGCCGGCCGAATGCATCAAAGCCATCCGGCGGCGGGTGCGGCCATCGACAAGGTCCTGGATCGGGACCCGCATGCGACGCAGCCCCAGTTCCCATAGCGCCATGACCGGATAGTCGTTGCGGGCCCGCTTGCGCCGAAACTCGTCGACCGCGCCGGAGGGGGCGACGTCGAGCTCCTCCGCCCAGCTGTGACGCATGTCGGCGCCGAGATTGTCGAAGGCGGAGATCTTCGTATGGATCCTCGCCGGCCACTCAGCCGCCGGCCCCGGTTCGCAAGGCTGCCGATCTGCCTCGACCCCCCGGCCATAGGATCGCACATAGCTCGCGACATGCCCCTGGTCGTAGATGTCGAGCAGCACGAAGCCGAGCTTGTCGACGTCGTTGCGGCCGTACTGATCCCCGGCCGAGATGCGGTTCATCTCCGAATAGTCGTGCCGGACGAAGCAGGTCGAAGGCACGACATAGGTCTCGGTGTCGCCGACGACGTCGTACCAGAAATTGTGCACATGCCCGGCGAACAGGGCCTCGGGCCGGTAGGTCTCGACCAGGCCGAGGAGCCAGCCGCGGCCCGGCTCGTCGATATTGTCGTAGGAGCCGGGCTCGTCCGGGCTCGAGACATAGGGCGGATAGTGGATGAAGACGAAGCTCCGCTTGCCGCGATTGGCGGCGAATGTCTGCTCGAGCCATGCGCGCTGCTCGGCCTCCTTGCCAAGACCGCTGTTGATCAATGAGGCATTGAGGATGATGAACAGCACGCCGCTGTGCTCAAAGGCGTAGTAGTGCCGGCCGAAATGGCGCTCATAGAGATCGACGAACGCATCGCAGACGGTCCCTGCCGGCATCCAGCTGACAGGCTTGTCGCCGATGTCGTGATTGCCCGGCACCAGATGCAGCGGTGCAGTCAAGCCGCTCGCAATTTCCTTGAACCGCAGCGCGGCCGCTTCGTAGGTCGGCAGTTCCGGCACCGGATTGATCATGTCCCCGAGATGGATGACCAGCGCCGGACGCGCCTCGTTCAGTTGCGCAAAGGCCCAGCGGGCTCTCGGGTTGGCTTCGGCATTCGCGGGGTAAGGCGAGGCCGAGGCATCCTCCCGCTCATTGCAATGCGTGTCGGAAATCAGGCCGATCCTGAGCAGCCTTTCTCCGGACGGTCGTCTGTTCAAGATGCTCTCCAGCCAAAATCGATCTGAAAAATTCAACCTATCATTCTAAAAACCATATATCTCGTTGTCACTATACGTCAAGCGGGAGGGACATCGTCCCGCCGCCGCTGCCCTCCCCGGCGGTCGCAGCGGGGACGCGCAGGCATTGCTTGACTGCATCGGAATGGTACATTCTAATGTTGTGATGACCATCAGAGATGATCGGAGCTGGGAACATGCTGGAAACGGCCACCCTGGAACGTAGAAACCGTGGACCGCTGTACCTGCAGGTCGCCGGCATCATCCGCAGGGAGATCGCGAACGGCATCCTGAAGCCTTCCCAGCGCCTGCCCTCAATCGCCGAGCTGGCGCAAAAATATCAGGTTGCCGTCGTTACCGTGCGCCAGTCGATATCCCTGCTGGAAGAAGAGGGTTTGTTGTTGCGCCAGCAGGGCAAGGGCACGTTCATTTCCAGCGAGCCGAAAATCGGAAAATGGCTTGTCCTGAAATCCGACTGGAACTCCCTGCTGCATCATCTCGAGGGCAAGCAGACGAAGTCTTTGGCCGTCAGCGACAATGTTCCGCCGCCGGCGATCGACGTGAGGATCGGTCATTTCGAGGGCGCCTACCGCTTCATGAAGCGAATCCACTCGTCCGGCGACATTCCCTATGCGCTGATCGAGATTTACCTCAGCCAGCGCATCTACGACCTCGCGCCCGATGAATTCGACACCAGCATGGTCATCTCGGTATTATCCGAAATGAAGGACGCCAATACGCTGGATCTGCACCAGTCGATCTTTTTCACGACCGCCGATCATGAGACCGCCAACGCGCTAAACCTCGCCTCGAACGCCCCGATCGGCGATGTCGTCCGCGTCATCACGGACAAATCGGGGGCGATCATCTACATCGGAAAGACGAAATACAGGGGTGATTTCGTGAAGCTCGAATTCACGTCGAGACTGCACCGTAAATAGCCGGAGCATCGGGCCGGAAAGTGCATGCACCTTTCGGATGAATCTCTCCGGATGCCCCCGGGCGCGGAAAAATATTCCAGTATCGTAGAGCCGGCATGGAAACTCCGATTTTCTGCAACATGTGGGAGCGCACCGCCAGGGAGGCGCCGCCTGCCTGCGAGAGCCTGTTCGGCGAGATTGCATGCGACGTGGCCGTGGTCGGCGCGGGCGTCACCGGGCTCTCTGCCGCCTTGCGGCTGCGCGAAGGCGGCGCCGATGCGGTCGTCCTCGACGCCGCGTTTCCGGCGGCGGGCGCATCGGGCAGAAGCGGCGGACAGATCCAGCCGATCAGCGGATACGGCCTCGCCAAGATGCTGCGCGGACTGAGCCCCGATCAGGCGGATCGCGTCCGCGCCATGGCGCTCACGAGCCCGGACCTGGTCTTCGACCTGATTGACCGCCACTCAATAGATTGCGACGCCGTTCGCACCGGCCTCCTGCGCGGCATCCATCATGAGCGGCTCCTGCCGCTCCCGGGCCATGAGCCTGCGGCCGATGCCGGTCTGGAATTCCTGGATCGGGAGCAGACGGCAAGGATGGTCGGCTCGGGCATGTTCCATGCCTCGTATTTCGACCGCCGCGGCGGCGGCGTAAACCCGTGCGCCTATACGCGGGGCCTTTGTCGGGCGGCCCGGAGCGCCGGCGTGCGCGTCTTTTCGAAGTCTCCGGCCCTGGAGCTGCGATCGGACAACTCCAGCTGGATCGTCAGGACGCCACAGGGCACGGTCAAGGCCAGAAACGTGGTCGTGGCCACAAACGCCTTCAGCCACGGTCTCGTGGAGGCGCTGGAGCAGACCATCGTTACGGTGAATAGCATCCAGATCGCCACTTACCCTTTGAGCGGAAAGCTGGCCGCCAGCATCCTGCCCGGTGGCCAGATTGCCTCGGATACCCGCCGTCTGGTCTATTATTTCCGCAAGGACGCCGAGGGACGCCTGGTTGTCGGTGGCCGCGGGCCGGCAAGCGATGTCGGGAATTTCGGGCATTACGGCTTTCTGGTTGCCTGGATGCAGAAGAGCTTTCCTTTCATGGCTCCTCCGCGGATTCAGTACTACTGGAGTGGCGAAGTCGCGATCACGGCGGATGGACTGCCGCATGTGCATGAGCCAGCTCGCGGGCTTCACATTGTCGCCGGCTTCAACGGCAAAGGAATGGCGATGGGGACCCGGCTCGGCACCTCGACTGCCGAGCGGATTCTCCATGACGATCCCGCACACTACGGTTTTGCCGTGCGGGAGATGCGACCCTACCCGTTCTGGCGCTTCAGGAAAGCTGGCGTGAGGCTCGCGGTCTCCGCCTATCGCGTGCTGGACAAGTTCGGCCGGTGACGCGCAGCGGCATCGTTTCCCGGATCGACTATTCCCACTCGATGGTGCCGGGGGGCTTGGAGGTGATGTCGTAAACGACGCGGTTGATGCCGCGCACCTCGTTGATGATGCGCGTCGCCGCGCGGCCGAGGAAGTCCATGTCGTAGTGATAGAAGTCGGCCGTCATGCCGTCCACGGAGGTGACGGCGCGCAGCGCGCAGACATAGTCGTAGGTGCGCCCGTCGCCCATCACGCCCACCGTCTGCACCGGCAGAAGCACGGCGAAAGCCTGCCAGATGACGTTGTAGAGGCCGGCCTTCCTGATCTCGTCGAGATAGACCGCGTCGGCCTCGCGCAAGATGTCGAGCTTCTCGCGCGTCACCGGGCCGGGGCAGCGTATGGCCAGGCCGGGACCCGGAAAGGGGTGGCGCTCGATGAAATGCGCGGGCAGGCCGAGCTCGCGGCCGAGCGCGCGCACCTCGTCCTTGAACAGCTCGCGCAGCGGCTCGACCAGCTTCATGTTCATGCGCTCGGGCAGACCGCCGACATTGTGGTGCGACTTGATGGTGACGGAGGGGCCGCCGGTGAAGGACACGCTCTCGATCACGTCGGGATAGAGCGTGCCCTGGGCCAGGAACTCGGCCGGCCTGCCGGCCACGGCGAGCTTCCTCGCCTCCTCCTCGAACACCTCGATGAACAGGCGGCCGATGGTCTTGCGCTTCTTCTCCGGGTCGGCCTCGCCCTCCAGCGCGGCGAGGAAGCGATCCTCGGCCCGCACATGCACGAGCGGGATGTTGTAGTGCTCGCGATACATCGAGACGACCTGCTCGCCCTCGCCCTTGCGCATCAGGCCGTGGTCGACGAAGATGCAGGTCAGCCGCTCGCCGATCGCCTCGTGGATCAGCACCGCCGCCACCGAGGAATCGACGCCGCCGGAGAGCGCGCAGATCACGCGGCCGTCGCCGACCTGCTCGCGGATCGCCGCCACCGCCTGCCCGCGATAGGCGGCCATGGTCCAGTCGCCCTTCAGCCCGGCGATCTTGTGGACGAAGTTGGAAAGCAGCTTCGCGCCGTCGGGCGTATGCACCACCTCGGGGTGGAACTGCACGGCGTAGAACCTGCGCGCCTCGTCGGCGATGGCCGCGAAGGGCGCGCCGGAGGAGGTGCCGACGACGCGGAAGCCTTGCGGCAGCGCGGTGACGCGGTCGCCGTGGCTCATCCACACCTGATGGCGGGTGCCCTTGGCCCACACGCCGTCGAACAGCGCGTTCTCCTCCTCGATCTCGAGGAAGGCGCGGCCGAACTCGCGGTGGTGGCCGCCCTCGACCCTGCCGCCGAGCTGCTCGCACATCACCTGCTCGCCATAGCAGATGCCGAGCACGGGAATGCCGGCCTCGAAGATCACCTGCGGCGCGCGCGGGCTGCCCGTTTCGGCGGCCGACGCCGGGCCGCCGGACAGGATCACCGCCTTGGGCCCGATCCGGGCGAAGGCGTCCGCGGCGGACTGGAACGGAACGATCTCGGAATAGACGCCGGCCTCGCGCACGCGGCGCGCGATGAGCTGCGTCACCTGGCTGCCGAAATCGACGATGAGGACTGTGTCGGGATGAGCGGTCGCGGTCATGACGAGCGCATAAAGAAAGCGGGGCGATTCCGCAAGGTGCCAGAATTCGCGATCAGCGCGCGAGCAGCCCTTCGGCAAGCGCCTCGGCCAGCCTGTCCACCGCCGCCGCCAGCCGCTCGTCGATGACGTGGAGATATTCGGTCCAGTCGCCGATGTGGCGCAGATCGGCCGCGCCGTCGGAAATGCCGCGAAAGCCGGCGAGCGGCACGCCGAAGCGCTGGCAGGCACGCAAGCAGGCATAGGTCTCCATGTCGACCATGTCGGCCGCGATGCCGTCATAGGCGGCGCCGGAGACGATGCCGGCCCCGCTCGACAGGGTGGCCGAGGGCACGCCCGCCACCGCGAACGGCAGGTCGAGCACGGCCGGAAGGCCGAGGAAGGGCGTCACGCCCTTCGCCACGCCGAGCGCCGAGGCGTCCATGTCGCGATAGCCGACCGAGGAGACCTGATAGACCGCCGCCTGCTCCAGCCGGCGGCTGCCGGCCGAGCCCAGCGACACGACGAGGTCGGGCAGGCCGTTGCCGGCCTCGAGCCGCGCCAGCGCCGCCGAAACGGCGATGCCGGCCTCCACCGGGCCGATGCCCGTCATCAGCGGCGTGAAGCGGGCGCGAAGGTGCGGGCCGTATTCCTGCTCCGCGGCCATGACGAACAGGACGCGGCGGCCGGAAAGCGGCGTGACGGGCGGCATGGCACACCTTGCATCCCGACGGATGCGCGATGCTGCTCTATCTTTTTGTTTTCGCATCGGATTTATCCGAAAGCGCGGACACTTTCCGGTCCGATGCCCTAGCCGGCGATGCCGTCACGACCGCTCACCGCCATCATGGTGCCGGTCATGGTGGCGATCATGCGCGCCTCGCCGTCGCCGTCATAGGCATAGGCCTGCCCGTCGGCGACGATGATGGTGCGGCCGGGCTTGGTGACCTGGCCGCGGAACAGGAAGCGCTCGCCGCGGCCGGGCGACAAAAGGTTGACCTTGAACTCGATGGTCAGCACGGCCGCGTCGCTCGGCATGACCGAATAGGCGGCGTAGCCGCAGGCCGAATCGAGCGCGGTCGAGATGATGCCGGCATGGAGAAAGCCGTGCTGCTGGGTGAGGTCGGCGCTGTAGGGCATCTCGATCTCGACCTCGCCGGGATTGACCCGGGTCAGCTCGGCGCCGATGGTGGCCATTATCTTCTGGCGCGCGAAGCTCGCCCTGACGCGCGCCTCGAAATCGCCGACGGGCTCGAACCTGACCGACATCGCATTCCTCCCCTGATTGCCGGCTTCGCTTATCGCAGAGGCGGCGCAGATCGGCAATGCCGCATGTTGCAGCGCAAAAGGGATGGGTCGAGCCGCCGGACCGAAGCGGCCGGCAGCGTCGCGGGCGGTTCCCGGCCGCCGCGCCTTTCAGTCCGGCCTGCGCTCCAGCACCGCAACGAAGAAGCCGTCGGTGCCGGTGCCGGCCGGCGTCATGACGAGGCCGCCGCCGCTAATGCGCGGCAGCGCAGCCGCCTCCCCGAAGCGCGCGCGCCACAGCGCCTGCGGCTCCAGCACCGCGAAAGCCGGGTTGGCCGCGAGGAACGCCTCGGTCCGGCGGGCGTTCTCGGCCGGGAAGATCGAGCAGGTGACGTAGACCAGCCGGCCGCCCGGCCGGACATGGGCGGCGGCGGCATCGAGGATCGCGGCCTGCTCGGCCATGCGGGTCTGGAGCTGGCGCTCGGTCAGCCGCCACTTGGCGTCGGGCCTGCGCCGCCACGTGCCGGAGCCGGTGCAGGGCGCATCGACGAGGACGAGGTCCATGCGCCCGCCGAGCGGGGCAAGGCCCGCCTCGCCGGCGATCGCCTGCACGTTGCGGGCGCCGGCCCGCCTCAACCGCTCGAAGATCGGCGCGAGGCGCTGCTTCTCGGCGTCATGGGCGAAAATCTGGCCGCGATTGTCCATGGCCGCCGCCAGCGCCAGCGTCTTGCCGCCGGCCCCGGCGCAGTAGTCGAGCACCTGCATGCCGCTCTCAGCTCCGGCAAGGGCCGCCGCGATCTGCGAGCCGAGGTCCTGCACCTCGAACCAGCCCTTGTGGAAGGCGGGCTCGGCCTGGACGTTGGGATGGCGGCCGCCGCCGGCGATGGGGGCGATGCGCAGCGCCTCGTCCAGCATACCGGCGGGCGCCGCGCCCGCGTCCTTCAGTTCGGCCAGAACCTTCTGCGGCGTCGCGGCAAGGGTGTTGACGCGCAGGTCGAGCGGCGGGCGCGCCGCGAGCGCGGCAAGCTCGGCCACCCACTGCGCCTCGAACGCCTCCTCGGCGAGCGGCACGCACCAGTCCGGGCAGTCGGCCTGCACGGCGGCGGGCGCGTCGGCAAGGTCGCGGGCCGACAGCGCCGCCCTTTCGGCCTCGTCGAGCGGCTGCGGCGCGAAGCGGTCGCCGTGAAACGCCCGGTCGAGCGCGTCGGCGTCCATGCCCCATTCGAGGGCGAGCGCGCCGAAGGCGAGCGCGCGCGGCGTCCCGGAGTCGAGCACCCAGCAGGCCGAGCGCTTCCTGCGAAGCGCGTCGTAGACGATGTTGCCGACGGCGGCGCGGTCGCCGGAGCCGGCGAAGCGATGCGAAAGGCCCCAGTCCTTCAGCGCGTCGGCGGCCGGGCGATGCCGGCGCTCGATGTCCTCAAGCACTTCGATGGCTGCCGCCAGCCTGCCGCCCAGTCGCATGATCCCGCTCCGATGCCGGTTGCCCGAAAGGCGGCCTTGCTAGCCGCCCCCGCCGCCGAACACAAGCGCGGGCGCGAAAATGAAGCCGGCTTGTCGCTCAGGCCTGGAGCACCACGACGTTGGCGCCGACCGGCACGCGCTCGTAGAGGTCGATCACGTCGTGGTTGAGCATGCGGATGCAGCCGCTCGACATGGCAAGGCCGATCGACTGCGGCTGGTTGGTGCCGTGGATGCGGAACATGGTGTCGCGGTTGCCGCGATAGAGGTAGAGCGCCCGCGCGCCCAGCGGATTGTTGAGCCCGCCCGGCACGCCGCCGGCATAGCGGCGGTTGCGCGGGTCGCGCTGCATCATGTTGTCGGTCGGGGTCCAGCCCGGCCATTCGGCCTTGCGGCCGACCGTGGCGTTGCCGCGCAGCGCAAGGCCGGCGCGGCCGACGCCGACGCCGTAACGAACGGCGCGGCCGTCGCCCAGCACGTAGTAGAGCCGGCGCTCGGGCGTGTCGACCACCACCGTGCCCGGCTTGTAGCTGCCGTCGTAATCGACCTCGCGGCGGCGCAGCTCGGGCTTGATCTTCTCGGGCGAAAGCGCCGGCAGCGGGAAGCGCGGATGCGGCACGGCCGCATAGTTCTGGTAGTCGCCGAAGCCGCCGGCCGCACAGCCCGCCACCACGAGCGGAAGCCCGATCACAAATCCCCTGCGCGAAATCGTCATGCCGCCCCCGATCCCCCCGTTTCCTCAACCATCGAAGCAGTATGGCGTTATGGTTAACGAAAACTTGCCGGAGCGCAAAGTCAGGAAAACGTCATCGGGAGCCGTGCGCCGGCAGAATCCCGGAAACTCCGGGATAAGACGGGACGTGCGCCGGAAACGGCAAGCCGGCGCCGCAGCGGGCGGTATCGTCGCCGCCGGACGCAGCAAGGCAGGCGCGGATTTCTCCGCGCCTGCCCGAAGGTCGAGCGTGTCGACGGCCCCGCGGGCCGCTCCGATCAGGCGAGATCGAAGCGGTCGGCGTTCATCACCTTGTTCCAGGCGGCGACGAAGTCGTCGACGAACCTGACCCGGGAATCGTCCTGGGCGTAGACTTCCGCCAGCGCGCGAAGCTGCGAATTCGAGCCGAAGACGAGATCGACACGGGTGCCGGTCCACTTCAGCTCGCCGGTCGCCCGGTCGCGGCCCTCGAACAGCTCCTCGGCCTCCGAGACCGGCTTCCACGCGGTCGCCATGTCGAGCAGGTTGACGAAGAAGTCGTTGGTCAACTGGCCGGGGCGGTCGGTGAGGACGCCGTCCTGCGAGCCGCCGGCATTGGCGCCCAGCACGCGCAGGCCGCCGACCAGCACCGTCATCTCCGGCGCGGTCAGGGTCAGCAGTTGCGCCTTGTCGACCAGAAGATGCTCCGCAGGCACCGGCAGGCCGGGCTTCAGATAGTTGCGGAAGCCGTCGGCGGCCGGCTCGAGCACGGCAAAGGATTCGACGTCCGTCTGCTCCTGGCTGGCGTCGGTGCGGCCGGGCGCGAACGGCACCGTGACGGCATGACCCGCCGCCTTCGCCGCCTGCTCGATTGCCGCCGCGCCGCCCAGCACGATCAGGTCGGCGAGCGAGACCTTCTTGCCGCCGGCCTGCGCCTCGTTGAACGCGGTCTTTATGCCCTCCAGCGCCTCGAGCACCCGGGCGAGCTGCGCCGGCTGGTTGACCGCCCAGTCCTTCTGCGGGCTGAGACGGATGCGCGCGCCATTGGCGCCGCCGCGCTTGTCGGAGCCGCGGAAGGTCGAGGCCGAGGCCCAGGCGGCGGAGACCAGCTCGGCGACCGTGAGGCCCGAGGCGAGGATCTTTTCCTTGAGCGCGGCGATGTCGGCCTCGTCGATCAGGACGTGATCGACCGCCGGCACCGGGTCCTGCCAGATCAGCTCCTCGGCCGGCACCTCGGGTCCGAGATAGCGCGACCTCGGCCCCATGTCGCGGTGGGTCAGCTTGAACCAGGCGCGGGCGAAGGCGTCGGCGAACAGGTCGGGATCCTCGAGGAAGCGGCGCGCGATCTTCTCGTAGGCCGGGTCGGCGCGCAGCGCGATGTCGGTGGTCAGCATCGCCGGCGCGTGGCGCCTCGACTTGTCGTGCGCGTCCGGCACGGTGTTGGCGCCCATGCCGTGCCGGGGAATCCACTGGTGCGCGCCGGCCGGGCTCTTCGTCAGCTCCCACTCGTAGCCGAACAGGTTCCACAGGAAGTTGTTGGTCCATCTGGTCGGCGTCGTCGTCCAGGTCACCTCGAGGCCGCTGCCGATGGTGTCGCCGCCCTTGCCGGTGCCGAAGCTGCTCTTCCAGCCCAGGCCCTGCTCGGCCAGGCCCGCCGCTTCCGGCTCGGGGCCGACATGGGCGACGTCGCCCGCGCCGTGGGTCTTGCCGAAGGTGTGGCCGCCGGCGATCAGCGCCACCGTCTCCTCGTCGTCCATCGCCATGCGGGCGAAGGTCTCGCGGATGTCCTTCGCCGCCGCCAGCGGGTCCGGATTGCCGTTCGGGCCTTCCGGATTGACGTAGATGAGGCCCATCTGCACGGCCGCGAGCGGGTTCTCCAGGTCACGCTCGCCGGAGTAGCGCTTGTCGTCGAGCCACTTGTCCTCGCTGCCCCAGTAGACGTCCTCCTCCGGCTCCCAGACGTCGGCGCGGCCGCCGGCGAAGCCGAAGGTCTTGAAGCCCATCGTCTCCAGCGCGACGTTGCCGGTCAGGATCATCAGGTCGGCCCAGGAGATCCTGCTGCCGTATTTCTGCTTGATCGGCCACAGAAGGCGGCGCGCCTTGTCGAGGTTGACGTTGTCCGGCCAGGAGTTGAGCGGGGCGAAACGCTGCTGGCCCGCGCCCGCGCCGCCGCGCCCGTCGGAGATGCGGTAGGTGCCGGCGCTGTGCCAGGCCATGCGGATGAACAGCGGGCCGTAATGGCCGAAATCGGCCGGCCACCAGTCCTGGCTGTCGGTCATCAGCGCCGCGAGGTCCTTCTTCAGCGCCTCGTAATCGAGCTGCCCGAACGCTTGCGGATAGTCGAAAGCCTCGCCCATCGGGCTCGAAAGCGCCGAGTGCTGGTGCAGGATCTTCAGGTTGAGCTGGTGCGGCCACCAGTCGCGGTTCGACCGCATGGCCGAGCTGGAGGCGACCGTCGCCCCGTGCATCACCGGGCACTTGCCGGCGCCGGGTTCGGTCTCGGTGTTGTCATTGACCACGAGGGCTTCCATGAATCTCTCCTGTGCTGCGCCGCTCGCTTCGTGACGGGCGAAACCCGTCGCGTGCATGCATCTGCGCGTTGGCCTCTCATGAGGAATATCGTTTGCCGACGCCGGCCGCCGGGCCGCGCATCAGTCTGGAACGATTCCAGTCTAGCCGAGACAATCGATAGGAGCAAATTGCATTTTCTGTTAATTACGATAATCTGTAATTATGATACGATTGACGATCCGGCAGATGGAGTATTTCGAGGCGCTGGCCGAGACGCTGCATTTCGGCCGCGCGGCCGCGCTTGCCGGCGTCAGCCAGCCGGCGCTGTCGGCGCAGATCGCCGAGATGGAGGAGCGGCTGGAGCTTCCGCTCTTCGAGCGCGGCGGCCGCGCCGTGAGGCTGACGGAGGAGGCGCGGGCGCTCAGGCCGCGCATCGAGCGGGCGCTGGCGGAAATCCGCGACATCGAGGCCGCGGCCAGGCGCGGCCGCACGCCGATGGAGGGGCGGTTCCGGCTGGGCGTCATCCCCACCGTCGCTCCCTACCTGCTGCCGCGGCTCCTGCCGGCGCTGAAGGCGCGGTTTCCGGCGCTGGTGCTGGAGCTGCGCGAGGCGGTGACGGCGACGCTGCTCGACGAGACCGCGGCCGGCCGCCTCGACGGCATGATCGCGGCGCTGCCGCTCGACCACGCGGCGCTGGCCATCGAGCCGCTGTTCGAGGACCGCTTCTTCCTGGCCGTGCCGAGCGACGACCCCGGCTTCGTCTCGCCGCCGGTGCCGCCCGAAAGCCCGGCGCTGGAGCGGCTGATGCTCTTGGAGGACGGCCACTGCATGCGCAACCAGGCGCTGGAGATCTGCACCGCCGCGCGGCGCGCGGCGCTGGCCAATTACGGCGCGGCCAGCCTGACGACGCTGTTGCAGATGGTCGCCCACGGCCAGGGCGTGACGCTGATCCCGGAGATGGCGGTGGCGGCGGGCGTGGTGTCGCCCGAGCTCAAGGTCGTGCCCTTCGCCGAGCCGATGCCGGCGCGCACCCTCGCCTTCGCGTGGCGCAGGAGCGCCGGCCGGCAGGACGAGTGCCGCACGCTGGCGCGCATCGTGCGCGGCCTGTCACGGCAGGCGCAGGAGATGGACGGCGAGCGTGCCCCACAACGCGATCAGCACCACGAAGCCGAGCGTGAAGGCGGGCTGGCGGTGGCGGATGCGGTTCGAGGTGACGTGGATGGCGGCATGCGCATAGCGTGAGAGTGCAAACAGCCACGCCAGCGCCACCGCCCACGGCCCGTCGCCGCCGGTGACGTGGAGCGAGAGGCAGACGGCATGAAACAGCACCGGCAGCTCGAACTGGTTGGCGAGGCTGTTGCGCGCGAACAGGCTGTCCTCCGGCTCGTTCAGGTTCTCGCGGAACTGCGACGTCTTTGCCCGTCCCGCCTTGATCGCGGCGGCGCGGCGCATGCCCAGAAGCGCGTAGAGCGCCACGACCAGCACGACATGGGCGATCATCGGCCAGAAGATTGCGGTGCCCGTCATGAAGTCCCTCCCGCGGTTGCGTCCGCGACCGCCTCGCAACTCGCCCATTCCCATAGGCCATTTTCGCGGCGACGGCCAGAACCGGCGGCGGTCGGAGGGCTGCTATCCGGGCAAGGTGACGACGAGCGGTCCGTTTCGCGTGGCCACGACCGTGTGCTCGTACTGGACGGTGGGCGCCCTCGGCTCGCTGAACAGCGTCCAGCCGTCATCGCCGCCCTCGGCCCATTCCGCTCCCAGGGACAGGAAGGGCTCGACGGTGAAAACGAGGCCGTTGCCCATCACCCGTCGTTCGGCGCGGTCGGGCCATGTCGCGATTTCCCCGGGGTCCTCGTGCAGGGAACGACCGACCCCATGGCTCGCGAGATTCCGGACGAGCGTGTAGCCGTTCCTCCGGGCAAACTCCCCGATCGCGGCGCCGATGCCCGCCAGCGGTCTGTCCGCGCTAACCCGGCGGATCCCGGCCCACATCGCCTTGCGGCCATCCCGGCAAAGTCGTCCGATATGTTTCGGGACGGGCGGAACGGCGAATGACGCTCCCGTGTCGGCGAAGATGCCGTCCTTTTCCGCGGACACGTCGATATTGACGAGGTCGCCTGCCGCGATCCGGCGCTTTCCAGGTATGCCGTGCGCTATTTCTTCATTGACGCTGATGCAGGTGGCCGCCGGAAAATCATAGCAAAGCTGCGGGGCGGGGCGGGCTCCCGCCTTCTCCAGCAAGGCCCGGCCAATGCCGTCCAGCTCCTCGGTCGCGATCCCGGGCTCGAGCGCCGCGCCCATCGCTTCCAGGGTGTTGGCGACAATGCGGCCAATCTCCCTGAGCCTGACGAGCTCGCTGTCGTCCGAGATGGTCATGGGATGTCCTGACTGAAGATCGCGCCGGAGCCGCCCCGATCCGGCAATCGCCCGGCCTACATCCCGCCCGGATAGTTCGGGCTTTCGCGGGTGATCGTCACGTCGTGGGCGTGGCTTTCGCGCAGGCCGGCGTTCGAGATGCGCACGAAGGTCGCACGCTCGCGGAACTCGGCGAGGTTCGCCGCGCCGACATAGCCCATCGCCGCCTTCAGCCCGCCGACGAGCTGGTGCAGCACGCCGCCGACCGGCCCCTTGTAGGGCACCTGGCCCTCGATGCCTTCGGGCACCAGCTTCAGCGTGTCGCGCACCTCGGCCTGGAAGTAGCGGTCGGCCGAGCCGCGCGCCATCGCGCCGACCGAGCCCATGCCGCGATAGGCCTTGAACGAGCGGCCTTGGTGCAGATAGACCTCGCCGGGGCTCTCGTCGGTGCCGGCGAGCAGCGAGCCGACCATGGCGGCCGAGGCGCCGGCGGCGAGCGCCTTGGCGAGGTCGCCCGAGAACTTGATGCCGCCGTCGGCGATGATGCCGAGCCCGGCCTTGTCCGCTTCCTCCACCGCCGACATGATCGCCGAAAGCTGCGGCACGCCGACGCCGGCGACGATGCGCGTGGTGCAGATCGAGCCCGGCCCGATGCCGACCTTGACCGCGTCGGCGCCGGCGTCGATCAGCGCCCGGGTGCCCTCGGCGGTGGCGACGTTGCCGGCGACGATGCGCACGGCGTTGGAGAGTTTCTTGGCCTTCTCGACCGCGTCGAGCACGCGCTGCGAATGGCCGTGGGCGGTGTCGATGACGAGCAGGTCGACGCCGGCGTCGATCAGCCGCTCGGCGCGCTCCAGCCCGTCGTCGCCGACGCTGGTGGCCGCCGCCACCCTGAGCCGCCCCTGCGCGTCCTTGGCGGCGTTGGGGTTCAGCTGCGACTTCTCGATGTCCTTGACCGTGATGAGGCCGACGCACTGGCCGCCGGGGTCGACCACCAGGAGCTTCTCGATGCGGTGCTGGTGCAGGAGCCGCTTGGCCTCGTCCTGCTCGACATTCTCGGT